>VYLD01000269.1_pt1 | contig 17216 bp, 23 predicted proteins | sample 5114401 | NCBI WGS metagenome assembly VYLD01 (sample SAMN12291783, study PRJNA351875) | freshwater metagenome | isolation source: freshwater lake | place: USA: Michigan, Gull Lake | collected 2013-08-08 | reverse complement strand
AGGCCGACGCCCTGCTCGCGGCCGGCAAGCCCCAGGAAGCCGCTGAGCGCTACGTCACCGCGCTCAAGGCCGGGCCCACCGACGCTGCCGTGCGAGCCACCCTCTCGATGCTGAACGCGCTCTCGACCTCGAAGCAGTACGAGACCTGTGCTCGGACCGCCCTCGAGCAACTCCCCGCGCTCACCGCGGCGTCAGACCGCCTCAACGCGCTGACCTGGGGCCTGGGCTGCGCGCTCGAGCTGAAGAGCGACGTCAAGGACGGCGCGACCGTCACGGGGAAGCTGGTGACCGAAGGCGCCGCCGCGCTGAAGCTCCCCGGAGCGATGGCCGACGACGTCTCGGGCGTCTACGAGCTGTTGGTCACCGAGCGTCAGGCCGCGAAGGACGAGCCCGGCACGGTGGCCCTGGCGAAGGCGTGGCTCGAGTACCTCGAGGGAGAAGCGGCGAAGGCGAAGAGCCCTGCCGCGCGCGCGGTGTTCGATCCGCACCGCCTCAACGCGGCGATGGTGACCCAGCAGCTCGATCGCGTGGTGCCCGCGCTGCAGGCGTCCGAGCGCGAGCTACCGAAGGACTTCAACCCGCCCGCGCGCCTGGCGCTCGCCTACAAGTCGAAGGGCCAGCTGGCGGAAGCGCAAGCCGCCATCGAACGGGCGCTGAAGAAGAACACCGGCGGGCCGCGTCGGGTGCGCCTGTTCGACCTTCAGGCTTCCATCTTCGCGGCGAAGGGCGACCTCGCCGGCCAGAAGAAGGCGCTCGCTGACGCCATCGCGTTCGGCAAGTCGCTGCCGGCCTCACAGCGCCCCACGGGGAAGATCGCCGCGCTCGAGGGGCAGCTGCAGAAGCTGCAGTGACTTCTCAGTCTTCGCGACGGTCGGGCGCGAAGCCCTTCGACCGCAGCCACCCTTCGTTCACCGCGGGCACCACGTCGGAAGGCCGCCACTCGCTCTCGATCAGCAGCTCACCGAAGAGGGGCGCCTTGGGCTTGCCGGTGCGGCGGTCGATGCCATCCCACGTCTTGGTGGGGGCGGTGGTCACGGTCGGGGTCAGCATGCGGTACTCCTTGGGTGGTCGCTGCATCAGGGTGATTCAGCGCTGTGGCACCATCAGACGCCAGGGGCCGCGATGATCAAGAAAACCGCCGTGCTGTTGATGGTGCTGCTGCCGCTGGGCGCGCGGGCGCAAGACGAGCACCTCTTCTCTGATCAGGGCCGGCAGAAGCGGCTTGGCCTCACGTTGATCGGCCTGGGCGGGGCAACAGCGGCGGTCGGCGGCGTCTTCTTCTTCGTGGGCCGCGCCGGGGCCGGGCTTCACCAGGACCCCGACGGCACGCTGTTGCCCATGGGAGACCCCGCCGAGGTGCGCGCAGCCGTGGGCCTCCAGCGCGTGGCGGGGGTGATCTTCGTGGCGGGCGTGGCCACGGTCGTCGCGGGGACCATCACCCTGCTGCTCAGCCGCGAGGGTCGCCGCGGCATGAACCTGGTGCCAGCCCTCTTCCCCGGCGGGGCGACCCTGCTGCTCGTCGGAACGTGGTGACGTCGGGCCATGGCGACCTGGATCGTTTCTGGGATGATGGCGACGTGAGCACTCCCGTCGTCGACCTGGTCGCAGAGCTCGAGCTGCTGATCGACGCGCTCAACCAGGCCTCGGTGCCGTATGCGTTGTGCGGAGGGCTGGCCCTTGCGATTCACGGCCATCCGCGCGCGACGAAAGACATCGACCTGTTGGTGCCCGCCGAGTCCGTCGAGAACGCACTCCGCGCCGCGGCGCACGCAGGCTTCACGCTTCGCGCGGGCCCAATTCCTCTCGGGGTGAAGACGCCGACGCCGCAGACCCTCTTTCGCGCGACCAAGGTGAGCGCTGGCAGTCACGTGACGACCGATGTTCTGGAGGTGTCGCCCAGCTATGCCCCGGCCTGGGAGCTCCGTGAGCAGATCGACTGGAGAGGCCGCCGCTTGTCTCTTCTGTCCAGATCAGGCCTGATCGCCATGAAGCGCCTCTCACTCCGCACGAAAGACCAGAGCGATGTCGTCACCCTCGAAGAGCACGACGAAGAAGCCTGAAGTCGACATGTCGCCCGAGGCGGTCGAGCGCCGGCTGCAAGAGGTGGTGGCGCTCAACCGCCTCTGTGCGTCGCTCATGGAAGCCGGGAACACGGCTGGGCTTCATCACAGGCGCTGGGACGAGCCGTCACCTGCTGGCGACGATGCTGGCGAACCACTGCTGCCTTCCCGGTGACGCCGCGTCGGTGGTGTCGCCGACCGTGAGGGCCTCGAGGGGCCGCACCAGACCGAAAGACCGCCGAGCGATGAGCTGGACCTCTTCAGCCGCGGCCCACCTGGTCAGCGCCTTCAGCATCGAGCGGAGTTCGGGTTGCGGCGAGAACGAGCGCGTGAGATGATGACCATCATCTCATGCGCTATTCCGAAGAACACAAAGACGCCGTGCGGGCGACGATCGTCGAAGAAGCGAGCCGCGCGCTGAGGCGAAGTGGCCTCGACGGCGTCAGCATTCCCGCGCTGATGAAGCGGGTTGGGCTCACGCACGGCGGCTTCTATTCGCACTTCGCCGATCGCGACGAGCTGGTGTCAGAGGCGGTGCGCCACGCGGCGCTCGAGACCGCTGCAGGCGTCTTCGAGTCGGCGCCAGACCTCGAGTCGGCGCTCGGGGCTTACGTCTCTCGGCAGCACGTCGAACACCCCGAGCACGGCTGCGTGGTCGCCGCCCTCGGCGCCGAGGCACCCCGGCAACGGGTCTCGGTGCGGAAGGCCTTCGCCTGGGCGGCTGCCGGCTTGCTTCAGCTCGTCCAGGACAAGCTCGACTCCCGGCAGAAGGGCCTCAGCGACGAGGCGCTCGAGCTCACCTCGAGAATGGTGGGCGCCATCGTGCTGGCGCGGCTGCTCGAGGACCCACGTTTGACCGCGCGCCTGCTCGCCGTCGCCCGCCGCCCATGAGCTTCGTTCACCCCGTCCTTCACGCCTCGTCGTGCCGCAAGCGATGATGACCATCATGCCAAAGCCGGTCCGGGTGACCACGCCAAGCCCGGCGTGGCTGGCGGTGTCACGCACGCTGCCCATCGCCGGTGACCCTGCGTTGCTCGACCCGCCTCGCCCGCTGTTTCCCCGTTGAACTTCGAAAGACGACCATGACGACCCGATTGACGACGTACGGCCCGTGGGCCGTGGTGACCGGTGCCTCCGATGGCATTGGCAGGGAGTTCGCGCGCTCGCTCGCCAGAGACGGCTTCAAGCTGGTGATCGTGGCGCGCCGTCGGCAGGCGCTCGAGTCGCTCGCGCGCGAGCTCTCGAACACCGAGGTGCGCGTGGTCGATGCCGATCTCGCGACCGCCGAGGGCCGGGCGCGGGTCGAGCACGAAACCGCTTCACTCGACGTGGGGCTGCTGGTCGCGTCTGCAGGCTTCGGAACCTCGGGGCCGTTCCTCGACAACGCGCTCGAGGCCGAGCTGGCGATGATCGACGTGAACTGCCTGGCCGTCGCCGCCATGAGCCACTCCTTCGGCAGGCGGCTGGTGAAGCGTGGCCGCGGTGGCGTCGTGCTGCTGAGCAGCCTGGTGGCGTTTCAGGGTGTGCGCCACGCAGCGAACTACGCAGCGACCAAGGCGTGGGTGCAGTCCTTCGCCGAGGGGCTGGCGCTGGAGCTGGCGCCGCTGGGCGTCGACGTGCTCGCCAGCGCTCCCGGCCCCATCCGTTCGGGGTTCGCAGCGCGCGCCAGGCTGCAGATGTCGATGGCGGCCACGCCCGACACCGTCGCGGCGGTGAGCCTCGCGGCCCTCGGGCGTAGCGGCACCGTGCGGCCCGGGTTCCTCTCGAAGTTCCTCGAGTGGTCGCTGATGTTCCTGCCTCGCTGGGGCCGCGTGCGCATCATGTCGATGGTGATGGGCGGCATGACGAAGCACCAGGCGATGGAAACGGCGCGGAGCTGAGCGGTGCTCCCCGCCTCGTGGAACCGGGTGCTCTTCGGGGCTGCGCTCGGCTTTCTGGTGCTCTCGGTGGTGTGCGCGCTCGCGCTGCTGGTGAAGGCTCGACCGGTTCTCGGCGTTCACCCGGCGCTGAAGCCCTTCAAGTTCTCCATCTCCATCGCGGTCTTCCTCGCCACCTTCTCGTTCCTGCTGCCACGCGTGAGCCTCGAGCCGGCGACTCGTGAGGCGTTCGCCTGGCTGCTGGTGGTCACCATGGTGCTCGAGATGATCCCCATCGCCGGGCAGGCGCTTCGTGGCACGACGTCTCACTTCAACCTCGAGGGGGCGATCAACGCCTTCGCGTGGCGGGTGATGCTGGTATCCATCGTCGTCGCGACGACGGGGCTCGTCGCCATCGCGTGGTTCGCGAGCGCTCGACCTCTCGAAGGCTTCACGCCAGTCGAGGTCTTCGCGTGGAGGGCGGGGTTGTGGATCTCGCTGCTCGGGGCGGTCTCGGGGTTTCGAATGGGCGGGGCCCTGACCCACAGCGTCGGCGGCCCCTCGGGTGGGCCCGGCCTTCGCCTGCTGAACTGGAGCCGTACCCTCGGCGACCTTCGCGTCTCGCACTTCCTGTCGCTTCATGCCTTGCAGCTCGTGCCGCTGGCGGCGCTCGGCGCCTCGCTGCTGCCGTGGGAAGGCGCGCGCTGGGCCGTGGTGATTCTCGCCACCGTGATGATGGTGGCGATCTCGCTCGGCACGTTGGTGCAGGCGCTCGCTGGGCGCCCGGTGTGGTGACCACCTGTCTTCCCGGTCAGACTCACGGTGCTGCTGGTCGGAACGTGATGAAGTCACACCATGCGCACCGGCGTCGAGGGGGCGTTGGGGCCCGCCGCTCCAGCCTCAAGAAGGCGAAGGTGGTGCGCGCGGACGCGAACGGCCGGCCGCTCGAGGTGTTCTACGCGTTCGGCGAGTCGCTGGCCTACGCGCTGGTGTTCGCGTGGGACGACGGAGCGCTCAAGGGCCGCTGGGTGCCGTCGTCAGGGGTTCGTGACCGCGTCTCTGGGAGCGTGTGGTTCGAGCCGACGCCCACGGGCTGCGTGATGCACTACCACCTCGAGTCGCTGAAGGAGCAGGAGCGCGGGCCCGGGCACGAAGGTGACGTCGTGCGCGCGTTCGTCGAGCTCGTGGGCAGGCGCTGAAGGCTCGAGGCGTTCAATCGCCCACTTCGGGATCGGCGGCGCCTTCTTCACAGCCGGGCCGTCGTTGACGCGTCGAACTGGGCACGGAGCTTCGGGTCGCGCGCGGATTCGAGCACGCCTTTGGCCGAGATGTTTCGCACCGCCTCGATGATTCGGTTCGCTGAGGTGTTGCTCTCGCCGGTCGTCAGCGGCGCCGCCGCGCGGGTTTTCTCCTGATTCACGTCCGCCTCCCTGGCCGCAAGGAGGAGCGCCTCGAGCGTGTTGATATCGGCATCGAGAATGCCGAGGCCGCGAGGTGTGTTGGAGCGTGTTTTCGCAGACCAGAAGCGGCCCGGTGCGTGGTTGGTGTTGGCGTATGGTGGCTCCCGAGTCTCCAGACACACTACGACCGAGGACCCGACGGTCGAGGAAGCACCATCATCGATCAGGAGATGCGTCCACCCTCTTCACCGACGGCCATCGTGGTCACGCCGGCTTTGCCGGGCTTGGTGCCGCCTTCTTCGCCGAGCGCCATCGTCGTCACGTCGGGCTTGCCAGGCTTGGTGCCGCCTTCTTCGCCCACGGCCATCGTCGTCACGCCGGGCTTGCCAGGCTTGGTGCCGCCTTCTTCCCCGAGCGCCATGGTGGTGTACACGTCGGGCTTCTTGCCGGGCTTCGTACCGCCCTCTTCCCCGACAGCCATGGTGGTCGCGCGTCCGGCAAGCTTCGGCTTCTTCCCGGGCGCTTCGTACTGCGTGAATGGGTTCTTTTTCGGACCGCGTGGACCCTGCACAGCCATGTCGTGAGTCTCCGGAACTTCGTGGGGTGAGTCGAAAGGATGGAAAAGGTGGTCTCAAGGGCCGGCGTCGGCTCGGCTCATCAGAAGGCACGCCGTCAACGCTGGCGTCTGAGCGAAGCCGCACTGGCCGTTCGCCTGCCGCTCGCACGTCGCCGAGGGGTAGCAGGCGTACTCAGCACGCCACTCGCAGGTGCTCCCGGCGTTCGGGTCGTCCGTGCAGAGTTGGTTCGAGCACCCACCCCGGTAGCAGGGTGCTGCGCCCGCATCGACGCCGCCACCGCTCAAGCAGGCCGTCAGCACCGGCGATGGGGTGAAGCCACACTGCCCACTCGGCTGTCGCGCGCACGTCGCGGCCTGGAAGCAGGCGTAGGTGTCGTCCCATTCGCAGGTGCTGGGCGCGTTGGGTGCGTCGGTGCAGAGCTGGTTCGAGCAGCCGCCGCGGTAGCAGGGCGCAGGCCCAGCATCGACGGCGATGGTCCCCGCATCGATGGGAGCGGTTCCGCCGCCGAGACACGCCGTCAGCGCCGGAGAAGGCGTGAACCCGCAGGTGCCGTCGGACTGTCGACCGCACGCTGCAGCCTGGAAGCAGGCGAAGTCGTCGTTCCACTCACAGGTGCTCGCGGCACCCGGCGTGTCGGTGCAGAGCTGCCCGGAGCACCCACCTCGATGGCACCCTCCGGTCCCCGCAGAGAGACCTGCTTGCCTCGACGCTCCATTCCCAAGCGACGCCGTGTTCCCGCATCCAGCGACGACGAGCATCAGTGCGCACATCAACAGCGTGGTCTTCATCTTCATTCTCCTGGAGTTCGCTTTGTCGGCGGGATGCCGACTTCAATGAGTGATTCTCCGGACGGCGGCGAATTGATCACCGCTTCGGCAGCCCGCCCCTCGAAGGGACTGTCGGGCCACTGTCTCTGGAACTCGGCCAGCGCCACCTTCGCCTCTGCCACGAGGCCAGCCATGGCGAGGGACTCGACGTGGAGCGCGGCGGCCTCTTCGCGCAGGCGCCCCTGGGGAAACGCGGCCCTGTAGCGCCCGAGGAGCTCTGCGGCGCGCCGGCCTTCGTGGCGCTCGATTGACGTGAGCGCCTCGCGGAGGAGCGCCGCCTCGGCCGCAAGACTCGATGGCGCCGCCGGTGCTGCCAGCGTGGCGCGCGTCCGCGTGGGCGACTTCGGAACCGGGACGGCTCGGGGCACGGTCACCACCGCCACGCCGACGGCCGCTCCAAACACCGCGGCGACTGAGCAGCCCACGAGGAGCTTTACGATGCTGCCGCTCGCCGCCGTCCCTGACGTGGTGCTGACAGCCAGCGCCGCCGTCGGTACGCCGAGTCCCAATGCCGCCAACGTGGCGACTGCCGCGCGCGGTGGGCTGACATCGACGGACGCGGACCGCAGCAATCGGGCCTCTGGCGTCTCAGAGGCCCCGTCGAGAAATCGGGTCGGCTCCGTCATGGCACACCTCCGAGGAGCGCGACGCGTTCACGAAACAGGGTCCGGGCGCGACGCAGCCGCGAAGCGACCGTGCCCGGAGGCAGCTCGAGCATCGACGCGATACTGGCCATGGTCTCCTCTTCGAGTTCGAAGAGCACGAAGGTGGCGCGCAGGTCGTCGGGCATGTCGTTCAGGACCCGGTCGAGCAGCGCGCGGGCCTTCAGCCTGTCGCACGCCTCGTCGGGCGCGAGCGCGGGGTCCACCGTCGCCTCAGAGACGGCCTCGCCAGTCTCTCGTCGACGTTCGACCGTTCGGCGATGGCGCGCGGCGATGCGCAGGCAGATGCCGAAGATGAACGCGCGCTCTTTTCCCTCCCCCACGTCGTCGAGGTGGGTGTTGGTGGCGAGGAAGACCTGCTGCGCCGCGTCGTCGGCGTCGGCCCGTTGAACGCCAAGGCGAACCAGGCTGCGCCACGCAAACTCGAAGTGCGCACCGACGATCGCGCGCAGGCGGGCGGCACGGGCGGTCTCCGTCCGGGCTTTTGCCCTCGAGAGCCAGGGTACTTGGAGAAAAGAGGCCTGCATCATCGAAGCAATCTCCGGAATGCGCGGTCTTGATCACGGCGCGAAGACAAGGCCCAGCCCGCCTTCCAGGCCAACGGGGCCCACGGCGTGGACCCGCACGAGCGGCGAGTCGAAGACGAACAGGTGCCTCGTGATGGGGAACGTGGGCCCGAGGCGCGCCACGAGCCGGAGCGATGCAGACAGGGTGAATGCTGCGAGCGCCGAGACGCTCAGATCAAGCCAGGGGAGCAGGACCTCTCGCGGCTCGGTGATGGCGTCCGACGCGTCGCCCCGTCCCCACAGCGCGCCGCCTGCGACCGCGCCACAGCCCCCCAGCGCGAGTCGGCCAAGACGCAGGGGCTCGCCGCAAAGGCCCAGCCGCGCGAGGCTGACCGAGAAGCTCGCGGTCGCGGGCCCGACGACGACAGTGGGCGTTCGCGCGTGAAGGAGCACGAGCTCGATGCGCAGTGGGAGTCGCGCCGACGCCACCGACAACACCGCTGCCCCGCCAAACGAGGCCACGGGCGCAGGGCCTGCAAGGAGCACTGCGCTCGCTCCGAGTTCGAGGTGAACGTCCGGCTTCACGACGGTTGGCGTGGCCACTTCGCGCGCGCTCAGCGACGTCACTTCGACTGAGACGACGGGGTCAGCCTCCGCGCTGCTCCCGATAACGGCGTCGGTGAGCGCGGGGGGCGTCGAGAGCCGCTCCTCAGCCGTGGTGGGAAGAGGCGCTGTGGGTGGGGTCGTGGACGGATGCGCCTCGGCGGCGACGGCCGGCGGACGAATCTCAACGGTGGTGCGGAGAAGCGCCGTGGCTCGGGGCGTAGACGGATGCGCCTCGGCGGCGACGGCTGGCGGACGCATCTCATCGGTGGTGGGCACGAGCGCTGTCATTCTGGGCGGTCGCGGATACTCGTCGGGGGCAACGGCGGTCGGACGCAGCGCAGCCGTGGAGCGCAGGGGCGCTGTCGCTTTGGGCAGTCGCCGATGCACCTCGGCTGGCAGGGCGGCTTCTGGTGAAGTTCTCGGTGTGAGTGCCGATGCAAGAGGCGCGGGCGGAGAGTCCCTTCGCGGCTCAGGCGCCGAGGCGAGCGTCGCCCGGAGCGCAAGGGTTTCGATGAGCTCGGCGCAGGTCGTCGCCTCGAGAACGCTGCTCCGAACGCGGCCATCGCGAGTGACTTCCACGACCCCCACGTATGCAGCGCCCCGACGACGCATCGCGACCCGGACGGGGTTCGTCGTGGGCGTCGATCCGAGGCGCTCGAGAAGCGCCGACGCAGGGCAGTCGACGCCCTCCCAGCTGGTGACGTCCACGGCGCCGATCAGCGCAAGGAGGCTCAGGGTGCTCAGCGCCATGTGCGGCCCTGAGCAGGTCTCGGGCCAGCGCCACCTTCGTGAAACTTCAGAGACCTCGAACGCTGCGACTGAGGAGGAACGACAGAATTTCGAGGCGAAAAAAAGCGCTTCGGTCGACCTCAGCGGTCCGCTCGAGGCCTCACGCTTCGAGATCGAGCCGGGTCAACGTCTCGTCGGCCTTCGCGCCTTCGTAGACATGCCACGCCGCCACGAGATCGAGGAACGGTGGACCGATCAAGAAGAAGACCGTCACGTCATCCGCCGACGTTCTCGCCGGCACCGCTGCGCTGATTACCTGCGCGAGCTCGCCCACCATCTTCGGAGCCCACGGCATCGGCGCCCGCGCGTCGTCACAGAAACAGCGTGCGCGCTCCATCAAGCTCGGCGGCAACGGCGTGACGAGGTACTTCTCGGCGCTCATCACCGTCACGTGGGTGCCCGGCGCGAGGGAATCGGTCGGCAGCGGCACGTTGCTCGCCAACACCACCAGGTCGGCGCGTGACACCGCTTCTTCCGATGACTCGCACGCGCGCACGCGAGCCGAGAGCGTCTGGTGCAGCCGTTCGCGCCGCGGCAGAAGGACGTGGGCACCGAGCGAGTGGCCCGGGCCGCAAGACCCTGCTGGCGACGGCGTTCGCGGCGGCGTGTATCATCGGGCTGTTCGGAACCCTGCTGCTGGTCGGCGCACCGCGTCCCGCTGCCGTCGAGATCGAGGCGGTGACCGTAACGCCCACGGCCCTGCGCTCCGCCGGAGCAACGGGCATGCCATCGTGCATCTGGAGAAGGAATGCGGCAAAAGGGTTCTTATCTGATCATTCGGTGTGGAAACCGCACCGCGACCCCGGTGCACTCCGGTGAAGACCTGAAACCGGGCACCTTGCGCGCCATTGAACGACAGTTTGAGCCATGTCTTGGAAAGGGTTGGTGGTGGCGGGCGAACCATCGCGGAAGCTCGGCGGCGAATCAGGGAGGCATTGGCCCTGGCACTCGATGACGACAAACGGGCCGAAAAGGCGACGCTGGTAGATGACGTGCGATTGCCGTTACCCGCTCGTCGTGCGCTGACTCGGGCACGTGGGGCGCGCCGTCGCCTGGATGCTGACGTGTTGCTTGTTCAGGAGTCGACCCACGCTGCCATTCAGCAACTCGTCGAGAAGTTGGGCCACGGGCGCGGAACTCGCCACCGAGGTGGTGATGAAGAGTCAGTGACGGAAGGTGCAGGACGATTGGCGGTCACAGCACTCCGCGACGGAGCCGTCAGGGACGCATCCTTCAGGCCCGGTGAGCCCAGCGATACCGCCCGTGATGAACCGGCAGACGCCGCAGCCGTTGCAGGTGCCTTCGACTCTGATGAACTGCGGACCGCCGTCGGGCATGATCCTCGAGCGGAACGGCGCCTCGGGCAGGCAGAACCGCCGCGGCAATTCAGATGCTCCCAGCTGCACACGAGCCCTGGCCACTCGTTCCAGAAACAGGCGTTTCGCACCTGGGAACGATGGGGAAGGGGCACCCCGGGAGCGGCTGGGGTGCGCCACATGCTTCCAACATCAGGATTCCGACGAAGCGAAGGTGCATCGCGCCGCCATTGCACGACGCGTTCCAGTCATCGCGTGTTGCAATTGCCTGTCGAGCATGGATGGCTGCCGCGACCTGCTCAGAAAACCGTGGAGTTTGACGGTGGAGCGCCAGAACGACGAGGTCGGGAAGGCCTTCTCCACGCGAAGGGAGTCGCGGCGCGCGGCTGTTCGTCACCCCGTTCCCCGGAGTGGACAACGATGGCGTCAGCGCTCGAGCCACTCGCGCCTGGCCGTGTCCCAGGTGTTTTTGCACAGCCCGTCGGGCTTCACGGTGCAGCGAAACTCGGTGCTGCGCCCGCTGCTGAACTTCACCACCACCGTGTAGCGCCCCGAGGGCACCTTCGAGCTGAAGGGCGGCGCTTCGTCGAGGGCTCGGTTCGGTGGGCTGCGCATGAGGCTCAATGAACAGGTTCACGCCCACGCTCGCGTTGGTTTTCTGTTGTCTCGTGCAGGCCTGTCAGTGTGGCCCCCAGCCTGGGCCTGACGCGGGTGTCGCTGGCGGCGGCGGCGGCGGTAGAGGTGCAGCCGGTGGCACGGCGACTGGCGGCGGAAGTGGCGCTGGCGCTGCAGCCGGCGGAGCGGCGACTGGTGGTGGTGGTGGAGCGGCGGCTGGCGGCGGGAGCGCCTCTTGCACGATTCCTGCGAACGCCGGGACGATTCCCCTCGAGAGCGTGTGCGACGCGCTGCTGCTGGGCTTCGAGCGCAGCCGCTTCGTCGAGCTCACCCAATGTGGAGAGCCCATCCAAGCACGCGATATGCCCTTTCTCATCGGCGTCACGACTGGCGACTGCTCCGCTGACGGGGGCCAGCTTCCGGTCCCGCTCGCCCGCCTTGCGGTCAAGATCGACGCGGGCCTGATGACCTACGACGCAGCAGCAGCGGGAGCGTGCCGGGCGCTGGGCCGCTCCCTCGGCCCGACCGATGCCGCGAGGTGCCAGGGCTCGCCCTGCGAGCGCGTGTTCCTCGGGCGTGTACAGGCTGGAGGCGTCTGCGAAGACTCGGAAGACTGCATCGGCTCGCTCTTCTGCCAGCCGACTGGCGCGGCGACGTGCGCGGGCCGATGCGTCGCGCGACTGACGAGCGGCGCTGCCTGTAACCCAGACCGCGATCTCTGCGACCGCGGGAGCCCGTGTAAAGCCGTCGACGGCGGCTTCCGCTGCCTGGTGCGCGGCGCCGTGGGCGCACCCTGTGCCGCAACGAAGGACTGCGAAGCGGGCCTGGGTTGTGCGCAACGACAGTGCGTGACCCGGCAAGGCACCGGCGGCGCGTGCACGTCGAACGAGGGTTGCCAGAGCGACCTCGGTTGTGTCCTCACCGGCGCGACCGGCGTCTGTCAGCCACGCGCGGCCCTCGGCGCGTTGTGCAGTTCGAGGGGCACTGGCGCGCCGCCGTGCATCGTCTCGGAGTGCATCGACTGCGTCGGCGGCCGGTGCATCGCGGCCGGAATCCAGAACGCGCCGTGCGCGACGTCGAACGACTGTCGCAACTCGTACTTCTGCGGCGACGCTGGCACCTGCCTTTTCCGGGGGCGTCGTGGAGAGCCTTGCCAGGGCCCGACCCGTGGGCAGCTCGGCTCGTGTCTGTACACCGCCGACTTCTGTCGGGTGCTGGTCGCAGGGACTGCCGGAGTCTGCACCCAGCTCCCCGCCGTGGGTGAGCCTTGCGGGACGACGCCGGGCCTCACGACGTCGTGTACTGGTAACACGTATTGCCGATACACCCCCGGAGCGCCCGGTGTCTGTGCTGCATCACCACGGCCCACGGAGCCGTGCGGAACGGCCGAGGGGATGAGCGATTATTGTTCGACCGGCCGTTGCAATCTCGACGCGGGTGTCTGTGAAGCGCCCACCGGCCCTGGGACACCCTGCAATCCGAGTTCGTCGAACTGCAGAGACGATTTGTTCTGTGATGGCGCGCTCGCGCAGCCTGTGTGTACTGCAAAGAAGGCCTCGGGCCAACCGTGCAGCGCCGACGATCAATGCACCGAGTTCCTGTGCGACCGAACGACGCGGCGCTGTTCCATTCCCTGCTCGACGACGTTCGACAAAGAAGGCGCGAGCTGTGGCGGGTGTCCGAACGGGCTGCGTGATGGCTCGGGCCTACTGCTCTTCGCGATGGTGCTCTCGAGACCAAAGCGCCGCGACGCCTGAACGCCTTTAGAACGACGCGACGACCCCGAGCGCCGCGCCCTGGTTGAGCGCCGTGTTGAACTCGAAGACGCGCGTCGTACTCGGCGAACAGCGAGAAGTGCGGGTGCAAGCGCCAGATGACACCGAGCAGACCGCGCACCCCGAAGGCGACGGTCGACGAGGCGTCGTTCACCGAGGTCACCTGGGCCATCACGGTGTCGTCGGTGAACACGCGCGCTTGTGAGCCGTAGCTCACGAAGAGCGCCCGCCGACATACGGAGAAAGGGCTCCCTCGAGCACGCGGTACAGCAGGTCGGCACTCAGGTTGACGCCGAACGTCGAGGTCGGCCCCACGGGCGGGGTGAACGAGCGCATCGTCATCGTCGTGCCGCCGAAGGTCGTCCGGGCTGGCGCGTCCGTTTCGCTGGAGCCGCGAGTTCGTGACGTGGCGAGTGACGTCAGACGCTTCGCGCCAACAGGCGGAATGGCTCTTCTCGCTTCGACTGGGAGCGCTGGGCCGCGCCTCGTCGGAGTCGCTGCTCCAGAACATTCAGCAACAAAGGTAGGACATCTGCCGATAATGGCGCATGTCATTCAAGGTCGCCAACATGCCGTCGTTGTTCGGAAAGTCCATCAAGTCGATTCTGCCGGCGAACGCCAGGCTTGTTGAGAAGACGGCCACGGCCGACCTGAAGCGAAGTGAGCGAACGACCGGGCTCGGCTTCAACGCCTCGTCCTTCGACCTCGACGGCGATGGAAAGGCCGACGTGATTCGCCGCAGCTTTTCCCAGAACGCTGGCACTAGCTTCGAGTTCAGGGACCAGGCGGGCAACTGGGCCGTTGCCATCGCCCTCGGCACCAACGCGGACAAGTTCGTTCAGGTCATCACGTCCGTCGGCTCCGACATCACGCTCCGCCGCGACTACGACCTCAACGGCACGGTCGACTTCGAGAAGAAGCTCCCGTCGGTTCCCTGATCAGAGCGTCATCGTGTACGTCGGCGTCTGCGCATCGAGCACCGGGAAGTGTCCCGCGCGCACGGTCGCTCGCGGCGGCGTCATCTGATTCGTCTTGTAGAGCTGCCCGCCCGTGCTGACCGCCTGGAAGAACACATCGAACGTTCCCTGCGGCAGATACGGAAACCCCGTGCCCTGGCCCGTCATCGCGTCGCTCCACGGCACTTCTGCGCCCGCGTTCGGGTACAGCAGCGTCGGCGTGCCGGTCGTCGTGCGCAGGTTCAAGAAGATGGAAGTGACTCCGGCCTGCGCGCAGGTCTGCGCGACGGTGCCATCGCGGAACGCCCACTTCACCGCCAGCGAGCCCACGTCCCAGTCCATCGCGATGGTGACGGGAGTCGTCGTTCCCGCAGGCACCGTGACCTGCTCCTGTTGGCGGAAGTAGACGAAGCCATTCATGTCGGCTGCGGCGAGGTCGAGCGCTCACCCATCGAGCTCGTCACCTCGCGCGCCGTTCCACCATTCACCGCTACGTTCACCTTCGTGATGGTCGCCTGCGCGCAGGTCGGCGTGTACGACACCGACAACGAGGGGAACGACCACTTCACCTGCAACGTGCCCGGGCCCGTCGTCGTCACCGGCTCGAGCCGAACCTGGGCCGAGACGTCCTGGTCGACGACGCGAACCTGCGCGGTGCCACGGAACCTGAGCGCATTTCGTCGCGTCACGCCGTTCGAGCGTCGCTGTGTACGAGCCGGCCAATGCCCTGCACGCCATCAGTGCCCGAGGTGTTGCAGCGGAACGCCTGATTGCGAACGGTCGTATCCGGCAGATTGACGACGACGTTCGAGACGGCGGCCTGCGCGCAGTTCTGGCCCGAGAAGCTGCAGAGCAGAATGACGGAGTACGTCGGCCCGCTCACGCCACCAGCCGCGCCTCCCGCTGTTCCGCCACCGGAGACACCGCCACCCGAAGCGCCGCCGCCCGTCCCGCCCAGGCACACGCCATTGGAGCAGCTCGTGTTCGCGCCCACACACGCCGAGCACATCGCGCCACGCTGACCGCCGGCGTTGGTGGTGTTCCCGTCGAGGCACATGCCCGTCTCGTCACAGGGAAGACGACCGCCCCACCTCGCACGGGGCCCGACACTCCCAGCCGTCGGGCGACGGCTCGCTGCCAGCGCCACACCGCCCGCACCAGCCGCAGCTCGAGGCGCTTGAGCTGCTTAAACCACCTGGGCGAGCGGTTGGTCCCCCACTCTTTCTGCAAAGGGCGCGGCAACAAGGAGCAGGAGCGAACAAAGCATCCCCGGAGCCAACATCGACGAGGCCGTCGGTCCGCTGGTGTTCGAGGCGCTTTCGCCGGTCGCCTTGGAAATCTCGTTGGCAGTGCGGCACGAAATCTCTGGCCGGCTTCAGGAGGCCGAGCAGCTGCGACTGAAGCAGGTGGGGCGAGCGCAATACGAGATGGAATTGGCACGTCGCCGCTACCTGATGGTTGACCCGAACAATCGGCTGGTCGCGGACGAACTCGAGGCCGACTGGAACCGCAAACTCGAGCCTGGCACAGGCGCGCGAAGAGTGTGGACGTCGCCATCAAGCCGACCAGCTCCAGGTCGACCAGACCGCCCGTGCGCAAATCCTCTCGTTGGCCACCGACGTCCCGCGCCTGCGTCGGCTCGTCGAGGTCGACCGAAAAAAGACGGACATGTCGGTCCTGTACTTCGTTCTTATCCGTCTTCCCGCGCGGAAACGTCGGAGGGCTTGTCTGTCGACGCGCTCGTTCACAAGAGCGGCCCATGATCCCCGCTCGCTCGACTTCACTGATTGCCGCGCTCGTCGTCACAAGCCTCTCGTTCGCCGCCTGGGCCGACGACTACCCGAAGGTCATTCGCCGCGATGGTCAGGTCTGTGTTCAGGACCTGGGGCCTGAAGGAGCGGTCAAAGAAAGTTGTCGCGCCGAGACGGCGCCAGCCGCGCGCCCCTCCACCGACACTCCGTCGGGCACAGGGTGGGCGGGCCGGTTCCAGAGCCAGGGGAGCTCGCCTCGCCTTCTCGACGGCGGCGAATTGCCAGACCCGAAGGGTGCGGCGCGCGGCCTCTCGGAGTTCCTTGGCGGGCAGGTGGCGGCCTATGCGACGTCGCTCGTCTTTCTCGCGACCGGGGTGAGTTCCACCATTGGAGGACTGCTCGGCGCGAGCGTGGTGGGGGTCGCGGTGTCATCGCTCATCTCGGGGCTCTTCCATCTGGCCAACGACGGCCAGGCCGGGCTCGGCTGGGCCTTTCTGGGGAACCTCATCGGCCAGGTCGCGAGTGTCATCATCGGCCTGGCGGGGCTGGCCGGCGGGTCGGTCGTGGTCGCCGTGTTCACGCTGCTCGTCGGAGGCCTGTTGCCCGCGCTGGGCGCGTCAATCGCCCTCGAGCTTCGGGACACGGCCGTTCGACGCGAAGCCGCTGGGTTCTCGCCCTCGGCAAACGCGCGCGGAGAGCCTGGAGCACTCATCGCGAGCTTCTGAAGCCGTCATGCCGGCGAGGCGGTCGAACCCGCTCCCAACCGGTGGGCTGGCCTGGCTTCATCGGCGCGTCCGGCGTGGCTCCCGGTCGGTTCGTCGTCATGCTGAATGCGCTACTCAGCGACGACGACGCCGGCTTGAGGCTTGAAGACAACCCTGTTGGTCAGTTGGTGTCCGCTTTGACCGCGCGAGTGATGCGCTCGACGCCCTCGGACGCCGACCTGAGCAGCGCCGGGTCCAGCGACTGAGGCGCCCGCCGCGCGCGGCCGCCCAGGCCCTCGGTGGGCCCACGCGTCGAGCGGCTCTGGTAGCTCACCACGTGCCCGCGCACCGGGTCGAAGGCCATGGCGTGGCCGCTGCGCACCGACGGCGAGGGAGAAGGCGTACGTTAGCCTCAACGGCGGCGGCCGTTACCTTGCGACCTTTCGCCAGCAACTGTTTGCCCACGGGCAGCCCCTGACGGTCGAGGCCAGCGGCGCCGCCGTTCCTGCGTTCACCGCGACCGTGACGGCTCCGGAGGCCATGGTGCTCACCGCGCCCCAGTGCGCCAACAACGCCTGCGGCGTGGTGTCGAGAACCGCGGACCTCGACGTGCGCTGGACGGCGCCCACCCTCGGGACCGTCGAAATCCAGCTCATCGAATCGCCAGTCATCATTCGCTGCCAGATCCCCGCCTCCGCCGGGATGATGACGATTCCGTCGGCCGCGCTGCAGTTGCTGATGAACGGCACCGGCATGCTCATGGTCGGAGGCGTCGCCCGAACCACCGTGCGCGCGGGCGGCATCACCGACGTTAC
>VYLD01000268.1_pt1 | contig 17250 bp, 18 predicted proteins | sample 5114401 | NCBI WGS metagenome assembly VYLD01 (sample SAMN12291783, study PRJNA351875) | freshwater metagenome | isolation source: freshwater lake | place: USA: Michigan, Gull Lake | collected 2013-08-08 | reverse complement strand
CGGGGCCGGCGCCGATCACGCCGATACGCGGCCCCCCGGGCCAGGCGGTGCTGCCTTCCGGTCGTCTCAGGGCGGCGAGGGTCATGGCGTCTCCGACGGGGCACGGGTACCGCAGGAGAGCGAGGGGGAACGACGCCGCGGACCGTTCACCGGACGGGGGCGCGGGCGGGGTACCGGCGGGGGGAAGAGCGCGGTCACGGTCGGCACGACCCGGGCCGAGAGGCGTCAAGCGCTGCGCTTGCGTTCGCAGTGATCCCCGGTCATATGTCCAGAAACCGTGGAGGTGGTGATGACGGATGCACGCAAGCAGGCGGTCAGGACGTACCGGACACGTCTGGGCGCCCGCGGTCTGGCGCGGTTCGAGGTTCTCGCCCCGGCGACGGATCGGGATCTGATCCGCGCCCTCGCCCGCCGACTGTCCGAAGGTTCGGACGAGGCTGACCGGCTCCGCTCCGTCGTCGGACAGGCGGTCGAGGGTGTCGCGTCCCGAAAGGGCGGCATCCTCGCCGCGCTGCGCCGCTCGCCCCTCGTCGATGCGGATCTCGAGCTGACCCGACCGCGCGTCGAGGGCCGGCCCGTCGACCTCTGATGCGCTGGCTCCTCGACACGAACATCATCAGCAATCTCGTCAAGCCGGTCCCGTCGGCGCCTTTGCTCGCCTGGATGGCCGACCGGGCGGACGCGGAACTCTTCGTCGCGTCCCTGACGGTGGCGGAGATCCGCCGCGGCATCCTCGAAACGCCGACCGGCCGGCGCCGGGATCGGCTGGAGGCTTGGTTCGAGGGGGCGGAGGGTCCGCCTGCGCTCTTCGACGGGCGGATCCTGCCGTTCGACGGCCGAGCGGCGCTCGTCTGGGCGCGGCTGATGGCGGAGGGCACCGCCGAGGGTCGACCGCGAAGCGCGCTCGACATGGTCATCGCCGCGACGGCCCTCGCGAACGACTGCGTCGTGGTGACCGACAACGAGCGGGATTTCGCTGTCGTGCCGATGATCAATCCGATGCGGACCGGGTGACCCCCTCACCCCCGCTGGAACCGGTACTCCGTCACCTGCCGGTAGAGCTGCCCCGGCCGCAGGACGGGGGAGGGGAAGTGGGGCTGGTTGGGGCTGTCGGGGAAGCGCTGGGGCTCCAGGCAGAAGCCGGCGTAGGGGCCGAGCGTCTGGCCCGGGTGGCCGGGCCGGAAGTCGTCGAGCGCGTTGGCGTCGTAGACCTGCAGGCCGGGCTCGGTCGACCAGCATTCCAGCGCGAGCGAGCCGTCGGGTGCTTCCACCCGCGCGGCGAGACGCGGGCGTTCGCCGCCCCATTCCCCACGGATCACGTAGTTCCCGTTCATGTTCGAGTCCGCGATCGGCCGGATCGTGCGGAAGTCGCGGTTCGTGCCCGCGACCGTCGCGATCTCGCCGGTGGGCACGTGGTCCGCGTCGAAGGGCGTGTGGAGGTCGGCCGCCACCATCAGCCGGTGCGCCCGCGCATCCGACCCCGGCAGCAGGTTGAAGTAGGAATGGTGGGCGAGGTTCACGAGCGTCGGCGCGTCGGTCGTCGCCCAAAGGTCGATCCGCAACGTGGCGGGCGCGAGCAGCGTGTGCCGGCAGCGCGCCATCACCGTGCCGGGGAACCCGTTCTCCCCGTCCGGCGACAGGAGGCCCAGCTCCACGAACCCAGGCCCCTCGCCCAGCACGGACCACTCGCTCCGGCCAAAGCCGGGCAGGCCGCCGTGGATGTGGTGGCGCCCGCGTTCGTTCATGGGGAGCGGGTAGGTCTTGCCGTCCAGCGTGAACTTCGCGTCGCGGATGCGGTTGGCGTAGCGGCCGACGATCACCCCCATGCTGCGCGGGTTCTCGCGGTAGTGCGCGGGGTCGGCATAGCCGAGCACGACCCGCCGCGGACCCTCGGCCATGGGCACCAGAAGGTCGCGGACGCTCGCGCCCGTCGTCAGGATCTCGGCCTGCGCCCCGCCCGGCGCCTCCAGCCGGATCGACCGCTGCCCGTCCATGCGTCCCTCCTCGTCGTCCGCGTCTTTTCTTGTATGATGACACCGGCGCGAGGCCGGGCAAGCGCGGAATGGCGGAGCCCCGGACGCACGTGTCGCTTGCCCGGACCGGTCGTCGCGTTATCATACGACCATGGACATCAACGCCCCGGGACCGTCGTGAGCGGCGCGCCCCTCCCCACCGAGCCGGACGCCGGCTTCGCCCCGCTTCCCCGCCGCGAGACGCTGACCTCCCAGCTGGCGAAGACGCTCGGCGAGCGGATCGGCGCGGGCGAGTACGCCGCCGGATCGAAGCTGCCGACCGAACAGGAGCTGGTGGAGGCGTTCGGCGTCAGCCGGACCGTGGTCCGCGAGGCGATCTCGCTGCTGAAGGCCGGCGGGATGGTGACCACGCGCCAGGGCGTCGGCGTGTTCGTCGCCCAGACCGAGACCGCGCGCCCCTTCCGGGTGGAGGAGGCGCGGCTCGACGTGCTGCGCGAGGTGATCGCGGTGGTGGAACTGCGGATCGGGGTCGAGGCGGAGGGCGCCTCGCTCGCCGCCCAGCGCCGGACCGAGGCCGACCTCGCCGCGCTGACGGCCGCGACCGAGGAACTCGACCGCTGCATCGAGGAGGGGCGCGACGCCATCGCCGCCGACCTCGCCTTCCACCGCACCATCGCCGAGGCGACCGGCAACCGGCACTTCACCAACCTGTTCAACTATCTGGGCGCGCTGGTCATCCCGCGGACGCGGGTGCAGACGTTCCAGCTCTTCCCGACCTCGCCGCAGGACTATCTGAAGCGCATCAACGCCGAGCACCGCATGATCCTCGACGCGATCGCCCGGTCCGACGCGGATTCGGCGCGCGCGGCCATGCGCCTCCACCTCACCGGCAGCCGCGAACGGCTGCGTGCGGCGGCCGTCCGCCAGGAAGCCTGACGGCCCGCCCCGTCGACAAGACCGCCCACCGGAGACATGCGCGGATGCCCCTCAACGGAACGCCCAACCAGTTCAAGGCGGACATCGCCGCCGGACGGCCGCAGATCGGCCTCTGGTCCTCGCTCGCGGCACCGGTCGTCACCGAGGTGGTGGCGGGCGCCGGGTTCGACTGGTTCGTCGTCGACACCGAGCATTCGCCGAACGACCTGACCGACGTGCTGGTCCACCTCCAGGTCGCGGCGGCGTTCCCGACCGAGGCGGTGGTGCGGATCCCGATCTTCGATCCGGTCGTCATGAAGCGCTATCTCGACATCGGGGCGCGGACGATCCTCGTGCCGATGATCGAGGACGAGGCGACGGCGGCGGCCGTCGTGGCGTCGACCCGCTATCCGCCGCACGGCGTGCGCGGCGTCTCGATCTCCCAGCGCGCGAACCGCTACGGCCGGGTGCCCGGCTATCAGTCGAACTACACCGACGACATCTGCCTCCTGCTCCAGATCGAGACCCGCAAGGGCCTCGCCGCGCTCGAGGACATCGCCGCCGTTCCCGGCGTCGACGGGCTGTTCATCGGCCCGTCCGACCTGTCGGCCGATCTCGGCCACCTCGGCAACGCCTCCCATCCCGACGTGCAGGCGGCCATCAGGCAAGCGGTCGACCGCTGCCGTGCGGTCGGCATGCCACTCGGAATCCTTGCGCCGGTGCAGGCCGACGCCCAGCGCTACCTGGACTGGGGCTACACCTTCGTCGCGGTCGGCAGCGATCTCGGCGTGCTGACCAAGGGCACGGACGCCCTCGTCGCCACCTTCAAGCCCAAGGGCTGAGACCATGAGCACCGAAAAGCCGATCCTCCTCACGGGTGCGGCCGGTACGCTGGGGCGCTGGCTGCGTCCCCGCCTGATCGAACGGTTCGGGGCGCTGCTCTCGTCGGACATCGTCGACGGCGGCGAGACGCACGCGAACGAGACGTTCGTGCGCTGCGACCTCGCCGACGGCGGGGCGGTCGATCACCTCGTCGCCGGCTGCCGCGCCATCATCCATTTCGGCGGCATCTCGACCGAGAAGCCGTTCGTGCAGATCATGAACGCCAACATCCTCGGCACCTACAACGTGTTCGAGGCGGCGCGCCGGCACGGGGTGCGGCGGATCGTGTTCGCCTCGTCCAACCACGCGATCGGCTTCCACACCACGGACACGAAGCTCGACGCGTCGAGCCCGGTCCGCCCGGACACCTTCTACGGCGTGTCCAAGGTGTTCGGGGAGAACCTCGCCAGCCTCTACGTCGACAAGCACGGGTTCGACGTGGCGTGCCTGCGCATCGGCTCCGCTTTGCCGGAGCCCAAGGTGATCCGCGCATTGTCCACCTGGCTCAGCTATCCCGACCTCTACCAGATGATCGTCGCCTGCCTGACGGCCGAGCGCCTGGGGCTCGCGATCGTCTACGGCGCGTCGGCGAACACGCGGACGTGGTGGGACAATTCCATGGTCGCGCACGTCGGCTTCAACCCGCAGCAGAACGCCGAGGCCTATGCCGGGGAGATCATGCCGAGCGGTATCGACGACCGCGATCCGCGCGATCCCGCGACGCGGTTCCAGGGCGGGCCGTTCTGCTCGGACGGCTACGACAACCCGAAAGACCCGGACTGGCCGCCGCGGTAGGGGCTGCGGTCCGCCTCATGGTTCGACAGGCTCACCATGAGGCGCGCCCGGCCGTGGCGCCCCATGCCGGGCGCGCCTCGTCCTGAGCCCGTCGAAGGACGGGGCGGCAACGAGTCCGTGAGTCGTCAGATTATCGGATGAATTCATCCGTTCGGGTGAGGGTCTCCCCGAGCCTCCTTACAGGTCCCGCCGCCGGTCCGTCATCCGCCGCCGGGCCTGGTCGATGTGATAGCGCATGGCGATGTCCGCCCCGTCGCCGTCGCCGGCGGCGATGGCGTCGTGGATGCGAACGTGCTCGTCGAGCACCCGGGCCGAGCGTTCGCGCGAACCGGCGCGGGTGAGGCTGGAGGCGACCGACATGCTGCCGCGCACCTCCGCCGCGAGAACGTCGAGCACCTGGACGAACATGGCGTTGCCGCTGGCCGCGGCGACCGAACGGTGGAAGCGGAAGTCCGCCGCCTGGGCCGGGGCGCCGGCCTCCATCGCGTCGCGCATGGCCGACAGGGCCTCGGCGATGGCGGCGAGGCCGGCCCGGTCGTGACGTTGGGCCGCCAGCTTCGCCGCCTGCCCCTCGATCCCGAGGCGAACCTCCATCGCCCGGAGGTGCCCGGCCAGCGCGTCGGCGGGCGCCAGCTCCAGCAGGCGCACGGGCGGGCGGCGGGTGACGAAGGTTCCCGAGCCCTGGCGGGTGACGACCAGCCCGTCCGCCTGCAGGCGCATCATCGCCTCCCGCACCACCGCGCGCGAGACGTCGAAGCTCTGGCACAGCTCCTTCTCGGTCGGCAGGCGGGCGCCCTCGACCCAGCGGCCGTTGGCGATCTCCTCCATCAGCCGGCCGTAGAGCGTGTCGGCCAGCCGCACGCGGCGCTGGGGGAGGGCGTCGTCGGTCGGGCGCGGGACGAGGAGGTGGAGGGACGCGTCGGTCATCGCGGCTCCTATCCCGCGAACCGCGGCTGGGCCGGACCCTTCACGCCCGTGCCGTGCACGGCGATCAGGCTCCCGGTGAAGGGCTGGCGGTCCTCGGTCCCCGGGGTGAGGCCGACCGAGAGCGAGGTGACGTAGATGACGTCCCGGTTCCGGCCCCCGAAGGCGGGGCGGGACGGGCGCTCGACCGGCACCTCGACGATGCGGTCGATGACCCCCTTCGGCGTGATCCGCACCAGCTGCCAGCCCCCGATCCCGGCCATCCAGTAGCAGCCGTCGTCGTCGCACACCGCCCCGTCCGGCCGCCCGTGGACGATGCGCGTGTCGAAGAAGGGGCGCAGCGGGCCGGGGGTGCCGGTGGCGGGGTCGTAGTCCGCGGCCCAGACCATGCGCACGTCGGCGTTCGAATCCGACAGGTACATCGTCCGCCCGTCGGGGCTGAACGCCAGCCCGTTCGTGGTGAAGTAGCCGTCCATGACCCGGGTCGCCCGCAGGTCCGCGTCGAGGCGATAGAAGGCGCCGGTGCGCTCCGGGTCGCCGCCCATCTTCATGCTGCCGGCCCAGAACCGACCCTGGCGGTCGACCGTGCCGTCGTTGAAGCGGTTCTGCGGCCGGTCGGCCTCCGGGTTCGAGACCGGCGTCCGCGCGCCCGTCGCCAGATCGACCCGCACGATCCCGGACTTCAGCGCGAGGACGGGATGGCCGTGGACGTCGAGGGCGAGGCAGCCGAGCGGCTCCCCGAACTCCCAGCGGTCGAGCGTCCCGTCCCTCAGCCGGTAGAGGTGGCCCGGCGTGATGTCGACGAACCAGACGGCCTGGGTCGGCTCGTCCCAGAAGACGCCCTCGCCGACCGCGCAGCGGACGTCCGCGACCTTCTCGACCTCAATGCGCGCCATGCTGCGCCTCCGCCGCCTGGATCATGGCCCGGATGTAGCCGTAGGCGAACGCGAACGCCACCCCGCGCTCGTTCGGCCCGCTGATGTGGGGCACGTGGTCGGGCATCAGCATGTAGGGATAGCCCAGCTCCCGGTAGAGACGCGCGGACGTCCACATGTCCATGTCGCCTTCCTCTGGGAAGGTCTCCATGAAGTCGAGCTTGCGGCCCCGGATGTTGCGGAAGTGGACGTTGAAGATCTTCTTCCGCTCCCCGAACCAGCGGATCACGTCGAAGATCTCGCGGCCTGGTTCGTCCAGCATCTCGCCGACAGTGCCCTGGCAGAAATTCAGCCCGTGGTAGGGGCTTTCGCGCATCTGCACGAACCGCTTGAGGCCATCGACCGTGCCCAGCACCCGCGTCACCCCCTTGTAGCCGGGCGGCGTGTAGGGGTCGTGCGGGTGGCAGGCGAGGCGCACCTTGTACTCCTCGGCGACCGGGACGACGCGCTCGAGGAAGTAGTCGATCCGTTCCCAGTTCGTGTCGGCGTCGAGCGTGCCGGCGAGGCCGGGGGGCGCGTCGTGATCGGCCAGGGTCCAGCGGAACGCCTCGTTCCTCGACCCCCCGCGGCCGCGCTCCACCGGCGTGCGCGGGATGCCGATGATGTTCAGGTTGTATTTTGCGGCCCCGATTCCCGCGCGGCCGATGTTACGGATCAGCTCGCAGATGCTGTCGATCTGCCGGTCCCGGTCGGGGCCGGCCAGAAGGATGTCCGGGCTCTGCCCCTCCTCGATGGGCCGTGAGGAGAGCGGCAGCTGCACCATGTCGAGCACGAGGCCGAAGCCCTCGACGTGCGCCTTGTGCCGGCGCAGCCCGTCGAGCGTCCAGCCGTGCGGGTTCCCCGCGGGATCGGCGCAGACGTGGGTGATGCCCAGCTGCGCCCAGACCTCGTAGTCGCTGTCGTCCCGCGCGGGGACCTGGGTACCGAGCTTCAAGCGGCGTTCCTCCCTGCCTTGCGACCCTGCGGCCCCCACCCTTCGACAGGCTCAAGGTGAGGGCCGCCTGATCCGGGTCGCCCGTCCCCGTCCGTTCGCCGATGCCACATGCTGAGCCTGTCGAAGCATGGGGCATCGGCGAACGATCGCGTCGGACGACCTGCCCTCCAAGGGGCTTGGAAATTTGTCCGTTGTATGATGTATGATTTTTCGTAGCGAACAAGAACCGCCGTATCGGGAGGGACAGCAATGAAGGTGAGGGTGGCGTCGCATCTCGCGATCGCCCTGGCGCTGGGGGCGTTCGCGCTGCCCGCGTCGGCGCAGATGACGTTCAAGGAGGCGCCCGCGCTGACGGCGCAGGTGCGCGAGAACCGGCTTCCGGCGGTGGCCGAGCGGGTGGGCCAGGACCCCGAGGTGGTGACCCCGCGGGAGGGCGTCGGCCGCTACGGCGGGCAGCTGCGCTTCGGCCTGCGCGGCAGCTCCGACCACAACAACATCCTGCGCATGGTCGGCAACATGGGCCTCGTGCGCTGGGATCCCGACTACACGAAGGTGATCCCGAACGTCGCCAAGTCGTTCGAGGTGAGCCCGGACGGCAAGGTCTTCACTTTCCAACTGCGCCGCGGGATGAAGTGGTCGGACGGCAAGCCGTTCACCGCCGACGACGTCATGTTCAACATGCAGGACATCGTGCTGGCCGGCGCCCTGTCGCCCACGCCGCCGCGCTACCAGTCGGCCGACGGCTCGCCGATGAAGGTCGAGAAGCTCGACGACTTCACCGTCCGGATGAGCTTCAACAACCCCTACGGCGACTTCCTGGCCGAGCTGGCGAGCCCGCTGGGCCAGCATCCGGTGCTCTACGCCCGGCACTACTGCAGCCAGTTCATGCCGAAGTTCAATCCGAACGTGCAGGCGCTGGTGACCGAGGCGCGCGCGACGGACTGGCAGAACCTGTACATGCAGCGCTGCGGCGACATCGAGATCCCCGCCCGCTGGGGCAACGTCGCGCGCCCGACGCTCGATCCCTGGGTCGCGCGCGAGGCCTACGTCGGCGGCGCCACCCGCGTCGTCATGGAGCGCAACCCCTACTTCTGGCAGGTCGACACGGCCGGCAACCAGCTGCCCTACATCGACCAGCTGGTCGCCCCGATCGCCCAGGACGTGGAGAGCCTGATCCTCGATGCCATCGGCGGCCGGATCGACTTCCAGCTCCGCCATCTCGACGCGCCGGCCAACCGGCCCGTGCTCGCCCAGAACCGGCAGCGCGGCGGCTACGAATTCTTCAAGGCGCCGACGCCGGGCGGCACCAACATGGTCATCAACCTCAACCTGACCCACAAGAACCCGGAGCTGCGGGAGCTCTTCAACAAGAGGGACTTCCGCATCGCGCTCTCGGTCGGCATGGACCGGAAGGAGATCATCGACACGGCCCTGCTCGGCGAGGGCGTGCCCTGGCAGAACGGCCCGCACGAGGACCATCCGAACTTCCACAAGCGGATCGCGACGCAGCACCTCGAGTTCGACGCGAAGAAGGCGAACGAGCTGCTGGACAAGATCGGCCTCGACAAGCGCGGGTCGGACGGCATGCGGCTCCTGCCCTCGGGCCGGCCGCTGAAGTTCCGGATCGACGTGATCCCGACCGTGCAGCCCGAGCACGTGGACATGCTGCAGCTGATCGAGCGGCAGTGGGCCAGGATCGGCATCGACATGGACGTGAACGCGCTCGAGCGGACGTTCTTCTACGAGCGGACGTCGAACTCCAACGACCATGACGCGGCGGTGTGGGGCGGCCAGACCAACTGGGCGCCGGGCGACATCCCGCAGCAGATCGTCCCCGTCCACCACGACAGCCGCTGGGGCATCCCCTGGAGCTTCTGGTACAAGTCGGGCGGCCGCCAAGGCGAGGAGCCGACGGCCTCGGTCAAGGAGCGCATGAAGCTCTACGACGAGGCCCGCGCCACCGTCGATCCCGACAAGCGCCGCGCGATCCTGCACAAGATGGCGGACATCGCGGCCGACGAGTTCGAGGTGTTCTCGGTCTCGCAGGGCCTGCCGACCTACGGCATCGCCAAGACCAACCTGAAGAACACGCCCAAGGAGATCGTGAACTCCTGGTACTTCCCGACGCCGGCGCCGGCGCTCGTGCAGACCTTCTACTGGGCGAACTGACGAGGCGCGGAAGGGCCCTCACCCTGTCCCTCTCCCGCGCCGCGGGAGAGGGGACGGAACGTCACCATCTCTCCCCTCTCCCGTGGCAAGGGAAGTGGGAGGGACCCGCGGCGAAGCCGTGGGAGGGTGAGGGCTCCTTTCCCGTCCCCCGCAACCGAGAAGGACCTCCGTCGATGCTCCTCGCCTACGTGGTCCGGCGGCTCATCTGGTCCATCCCCTTCTTCTTCGCCGTCTCGCTGGTGGCCTTCGCGCTGATCGAGGCCCCGCCCGGCGACTACATGACCACCTTCGCGGCGACGCTGGCCCAGTCCGGCGACATCGTCGATCAGGAACGGCTCGACGCGCTGCGCGAGCGCTACGGTCTCGACCAGCCCTTCGCGGTCCAGTACTGGAAGTGGATCACCGGCGTCGTCCGCGGCGACTTCGGCATCTCCTTCGAATGGCAGCAGCCGGTCGCCGACCTGATCTGGGAGCGGATGGCGCTCTCGGTCATCCTCGCCGCCGCCACGCTGCTCTTCACCTGGGCGATCGCCTTCCCGATCGGGATCTATTCCGCCGTGCGGAAGTATTCGATCGGCGACTACATCTTCTCCGCGATCGGCTTCATCGGCCTGTCGCTGCCGAACTTCCTGCTCGGCCTCGTGCTGATGTACATCGCCGTCGTCCATTTCGGCTCCGACGTCAGCGGCCTGTTCTCGCCCGAGTACCAGCAGGCGCCCTGGTCCTGGGGCAAGGCGCTCGACCTCGCCCAGCACCTGCTGATCCCGGTCGTCATCCTCGGCACCTCGGCGACGGCCAGCCTGATCCGCATCATGCGGGCGAACCTGCTGGACGAACTCTACAAGCCTTACGTCACCACCGCCCGGGCCAAGGGCCTGTCGGAGTGGCGGCTCCTGGTGAAGTATCCGGTGCGCCTCGCGCTCAACCCCTTCGTCTCGACGATCGGCTGGGCCTTCCCGCAGCTCGTCTCGGGCTCGGTCATCATCTCCTACGTGCTCTCGCTGCCGACCGCCGGGCCGCTGCTGCTCCAGGCGCTGCTGGCGCAGGACATGTTCCTGGCGGGCGCCTTCATCCTGCTCCTGTGCGCGCTGTCGATCATCGGCATGCTGGTCAGCGACATCCTGCTGGCCGTGATCGACCCCCGCATCCGCTACCGGTGAGGCCGCTCCCATGACCGCCGCCGTCCTCGACCCGCGCGCGCACCCCTCGGCCGACCAGGCGTCCCAGTGGCGCCTGATGTGGTGGGCCTTCCGCCGGCACAAGCTGGCGATGACGGGCCTCGTCATCGTGGCGCTGCTCTATCTCGTGGCGCTGTTCGCCGAGTTCTTCGCCCCCTACGACCCGGACGCGGCGGTGGCCCGCCACGTCTATCACCCGCCGCAGGCGGTGCACTTCTTCGACACGGCCGCCGACGGCTCCTGGACCTTCCGTCCGCACGTGCAGGGCATGCGCCTCTCGCGCGACCGCTTCACGCTCCAGACCACCTACGCCCCCGACCCGGGGCAGAAGATCGACGTCGGTTTCTTCGTGAAGGGCACGCCCTACAAGCTGTGGGGCCTGATCGAGATGGAGCGGCGCTTCTTCGGCACGGTCGATCCCACCCAGCGCGCCTATCTGATCGGTGCGGATCGCCTCGGCCGCGACATGCTGAGCCGGGTGGTCGCGGGCACCCGCATCTCGATGTCCATCGGCCTCGTCGGCGTCGGCCTCAGCCTCGTGCTCGGCATCATCCTCGGCGGGCTGTCGGGCTATTACGGCGGCTGGATCGACGCGACGGTGCAGCGCATCGTCGAGTTCAAGCTGGCGATGCCCACCATCCCCATCTGGCTCGGCCTGTCGGCGGCGCTGCCGATGGACTGGCCGCCGATGGCGCGCTACTTCGCGATCACCGTCATCTTGTCGCTGATCGGCTGGACCGAACTCGCCCGCGTGGTCCGCGGCCGGTTCCTGGCACTCCGCACCGAGGATTTCGTCACCGCCGCGCGGCTCGACGGCTGTTCGGAGCGGCGGACCATCTTCCGCCACATGCTCCCCTCCATGGTCAGCCACATCATCGCGTCGGTCTCGCTCGCCATTCCGGGCATGATCCTGGCCGAGACCTCGCTCTCCTTCCTCGGCCTCGGCCTGCTGCCGCCCACGATCTCGTGGGGCGTGCTGCTGAAGGAGGCGCAGAACGTGCGATCGATCGCGTCCGCCCCCTGGCTCTTCGCGCCCGGGGCCGCGGTCTGCCTCGCGGTGCTGGCGCTCAACTTCCTCGGCGACGGGCTGCGCGACGCATCCGATCCCTATGCGCAGGAGGGCCGGTGATGCTCGATCTCGCCCGCCGCCCCGCCGAGGCGCCGCCGGGGGACGCGACCGCCGCCCCGGTGCTCGAGGTGCGGAACCTCGTGACCGCCTTCGCCAGCCGCCGCGGCCCCTTCAAGGCGGTCGACGACGTGTCCTTCACGTTGGCGCCGGGCAAGACGCTCTGCCTCGTGGGCGAGAGCGGGTCGGGCAAGTCGGTCACCGCCCGCTCGATCCTCCAGATCGTCGATCCGCCGGGGGCGATCGAGAGCGGCTCGATCCTGCTGCACCGCCACCGCACCGCCAAGGGCGACCGGGCCGGGCCGGACGAGACGGTGGACATGGCAGCCCTCCACCCGCGCTCGCGCGCCATCCGGGCGATCCGCGGGCGCGACATCGCCATGATCTTCCAGGAGCCGATGTCGTCGCTCTCGCCCGTCCACACGATCGGCAACCAGATCGTCGAGGCGATCCGGCTGCACGACCATGTGGGGAAGAAGGAGGCGAAGGAGCGGGCGGTCGAGCTTCTGCGGAAGGTCGAGATCCCGCGGCCCGAGAAGGCGATCGAGCGCTATCCCTTCGAATACTCGGGCGGCATGCGCCAGCGTGCGATGATTGCCATGGCGCTGGCCTGCACGCCCTCGGTCCTGATCGCGGACGAGCCGACGACCGCGCTCGACGTGACGACCCAGGCGGAGATCCTGGCGCTCATCAGGAAGCTCCAGACCGACGTCGGCATGGCCGTCCTCTTCATCACCCACGACATGGGCGTGGTGGCGGAGATCGCGGACGAGGTTGCGGTCATGCGCTTTGGCAAGCTGGTGGAGCAGGGCGACACGTTCACCATCTTCGAACGCCCCCAGCACGACTACACCAAGATGCTGCTGGGGGCGGTCAAGGCGCTCGACCGCCCCTCGCCCCGCCGCCTCAAGCGCCGCGAGACCAACCCGCCGGGCGCCCCGGTGCTGGAGGTGCGGGACCTGAAGAAGGTGTTCGGCTCCTCGTCCGGCTTCCTCGGCCGGAACAAGGACTATGTGAACGCGGTCGACGGCGTCTCCCTCACGCTGCGCGCGGGCGAGAATCTCGGGATCGTGGGGGAGAGCGGGTCGGGCAAGTCCACGCTCGGCCGCTGCCTCATGCGGGTCTATCCGGCCAACGGCGGCGAGATCCGCTACATCGACCGCAAGGGCACGGTGCACGACATCGCAGCCCTGCCCGAGCGCGGGCTGGCGCCCGTGCGCCGCGACCTGCGCATGATCTTCCAGGACCCGTTCTCCAGCCTCAACCCCCGCATGACGGTCGGGCAGATCGTGGGGGAGCCGTTGCTGGTCAACGGCCTGGCGCAAGGGGCGAAGCTGCGCGACCGGGTGGCGGAACTCCTTGCCCTCGTCGGCCTGACGGACAGCGCGATGGAGCGCTATCCCCACGCCTTTTCGGGCGGGCAGCGCCAGCGCATCGGCATCGCGCGGGCCATAGCACTCGAGCCCAAGATCATCATCGCCGACGAGGCGACCTCGGCGCTGGACGTCAGCTTGCGCACCCAGGTGCTGGAACTGCTGCTGGATCTTCAGGAACGCCTCGACCTCTCCTTCATCTTCATCAGCCACGACATCGCGGTCATCCGCTACTTCTGCGACCGGATCGCGGTGATGTTCCGCGGCAAGGTGGTGGAGGAGGGGCCGACCGAGGACGTCTGCACCACGCCTCAGCACGCCTACACCCAGGCGCTGCTGTCGGCCGTGCCGCACCCCGACCCGCGGATGCGCGGCACGCGGATCCGGCACCGGTACACGGGGGCGGGGTGACGGCGGGGTTCGGCCCGCTCCACCCCCTCTCCCTGTCCCTCTCCCCCCCGGGGAGAAGGGCTGGGGGAGAGGGGGCCGCCGTCCCGACGCTCTCCGCCCGCCACCTCTGAGGACCGCCCCATGAAGATCACCGGCATCGACACGTTCCTGATGCAGGTCGGCGCCCGCCCCACGTCCGAGCCCGGCGCCAAGGCGGCCGTCTATTCGGATTTCCGCGGCGGGCGGAACTGGCTTTTCATCCGCATCCTGACCGACGAGGGGGTGTACGGCGTCGGCGAGGGGTCGGGCTGGCCGCGGGTGGTCGAGACGGCGGTGAAGGACTACGCGACCCTCCTGATCGGGGAGGACCCGCGCGACGTCGACCGCCTCTGGTACAAGCTCTTCAACGGCTCGATGGGCCACGGGCAGCTCGGCACCGTGGGCGGCGGGGCCTTGAGCGCCATCGAGATGGCCTTGTGGGACATCAAGGGGAAGGTGCTGGGCCAGCCGGTGTGGAACCTGCTGGGCGGCGCCTTCCGCACGCGCATCCCCGTCTACGGCCACGCCAAGACGCCCAAACAGGCGCACGAACTCATGGCGCTCGGCTACAAGGCGGTGAAGGTCAGCTTCACCGGGGCGGTCGATGTGGACAAGGTGGCCGCCGTGCGCGACGCCGTCGGCCCGGACGTGGACGTGATGGTCGACGCCCACGGCCCCTCCTGGATGACGCCGGCCGACGCCATCCGGGTGGCCCGCGCGCTGGAGCCGCTCGACCTCCTCTTCTTCGAGGATCCCGTGGCGCCGGAGAACCTGGACGCCTTCCGCCGGGTGCGGGACGCGACCGACATCCCGCTGGCGGCGGGCGAGCGGGTGGCGACCATCTGGGGCCTGCGCCCGCTGATCGAAGACGAACTGGTCGACGTGGTCCAGCCCGACACGGGCCGCGCCGGCGGCATCACCCAGATGCGCAAGATGGCCGCGATGGCCGAGGCGCACTGGATCATGATGGCCCCGCACTCCGGCTCGCTCGGGCCGGTGGCGGAGTATGCGGCGCTGCACCTGATGGCGACCATCCCCAACGCGCTGATGCTGGAGCGCCTCGAGATGGACTGGCCGGGCCGCGGCACGGTCATCACCCCCGCACCCCAGGTGGTCGACGGCCACATCGCCCTGCCCACCGCCCCGGGTCTTGGCGTGGACATCGTGCCGGCGGAGATCGCCAAGTATCCGTCGGAGCGCAACGTGCTGGAACTCCCCGCCGACGACGGCTGGGCCTTCGAGACCGGCACGCGGGACGAGGCGCCCTATGCGCAGATGCGGTTGAAGCGAAGGCTGAAGCTGCGGGGGCGGTGAGGGGGGCGTCCGAGCCTCGCCACCCATTCCCCTGTCCGTCATCCCCGCTTCATCCGTTCCCCCGCTTCTTCCGTCATCCCCGCGAACGCGGGGATCCATCACCGCCACTCGCACCTTGCCCCAACGTATCCGCCGGGATACAGTCGGGGATGATCACGTTCGTCCGGACCGAGCGCTTCATCGAATGGTTCCGGGCGCTCCCTGACGTGAAGGCCCGCGCCCGTATCGCCGCGCGCATCACGCAGGCGGAGCAGGGCAACTTCGGGGATTGCGCGCCGGTCGGTGGCGGCGTGTCGGAGATGCGCATCCACCACGGCCCCGGCTACCGCGTCTATTTCGTGCGGCACGGGGCGGTCGTCTACGTTCTGCTGGCCGGTGGCGACAAGTCCACCCAGGCCCGGGACATCGAGAACGCGAAACGTTGGGCACGGGACTTGGATCTGTGAGGACCAGCATGAACGAAGACCATCACGGCGGCCTCGCCCCTCTGGACGTAGCGGACCTTCTCGATGGGCCAGAGGCCATCGCCGCCTACCTCGACGCCGTCGCCGAACTCAACGATCCCGCGGCCTTCGTCGCGGCCGTTGGCCACGCTGCCCGCGCCTACGGCATGACGGAGATCGCGGCGCGGGCCGGCGTGGGGCGGGAGAGCCTCTACAAGTCCCTGTCGCCGTCGACCCATCCGCGGTTCGACACCATCGCGAAGGTTCTGGAGGCGATGGGGGTGCGGATCTCCATCGGCCCGATCGGTGGGGCGGGTTGAATGACAGAATGCAGGACGGTCATCTTCCGCGGGTACGGTGCGGCGGTTTAACTATCGCCTTAACTCCCACCGTCATTCCCCTTAGCTCCAGCTTCGGAGATCTTTCGATCCAGGCAGGTAATGTAGATTAACCAAATAATCATCGTTAGAATAATGCCCTCATTACCAAAGAAATCTTGTCCGTGAGACCAAGAATTTCTCCTAATTGAAAGGCGCTGTTCAATCGAATTTGGATTGCGCCAATCTGGAAGCGGTATTGCTGGCCTGCGGGTTACGTTGTCAAGGCTCCGCCAGAACGTTCTGTATTTTTCGGGAAATGAGCCAATCAAGAGTTGCAATTTTTGAGAGAAGCTACTAATCTTTTGGCCAACTTTGAATTTTTTGGGGTTTCCCTGTCCATCAATCGCGCCGCGTCCTTCGTCAATGTCTGTCAGTACCACTCCATTGTCATCCCAAAGGCCTGTCAGACGTTGGCACATCATTTCAACAAGAGGGAATCCAATTAGTGCTGAGATTGCATTATTAAACTCGGGATGAAATGGCGCAGAGTTCGGCCCCCGAATGTATATCTGAACCGCATAGAAGGATTGTAGCTGCCATCTTTCAACAAAATGCTCAGGGAAAATCTCATCTAGCGCGACAATTTTCTGAAAAATACTTTGTATATCGAATACCAATTTCTCATCTATATGAATCGTTAACTTCGGTCCGCCGAAGTTTTCCTCGAACATCTTAAATCTTGAGTCTCTCGTCTTTCCTCCGAACATCACGTGCATACCATCAAGAAAGTCTTGAGCATGGAGATCATACAACCTCGATAAATCGATCTTGGATGTCATGCTCTGCCTCCCAGTAGAAATTCAAATTCTGCTTCCACACTCTCATTTAATTGCCTTCAAATAAAAGAAAAACTAACAATGGGTAGAGTGCGGTGGATCAAATGATAGAACTGCTCTCAGTGCTGACAAACTGTATCTGTCTCTCTTCAAACCGCCAAACCTGCATCAACACCGTCTCCCACCGCCCGAGCCGGTATAGCCCGTGCCGCTCCCGCGCCCAGGCGATTGCCACCTCGTTGTAGCAACTCGCCTCCAGCGCCCAGTAGATCGGCGGCTCGTCGGCCTCGATGGTCAGGCGGCGTTCGACAAGGCGGCGGACGTCCGCGTCGGTCGGCGTCGCGAGGCGGCGGATCTCCGCCGCGAGGTCGGTGAAGCGGCGGAACAGCACCTCGTGGTCCCGGGCGCGGGTCGACGGACCCCAGACGAGATCGAGCGCGCCGAGGACGGCCGTGAGGAAGGCGAGGATCTTGGCCGCGCCGAAGAAGTCCGCCGTGGCGCCCGAGCCGGCCACCAGCACGAGGAACATCATGGCGCGATGGCACCAGTCGAAGTGGCCGCGCCGACGCTGGTGATAGCGCAGCGACTTCTCGACCGCGAAGTTGAGGGCGTCGAGCCGCGCCGCCGGGCTCATGTCTTCGGAGGCGGCGGCGGGCGCCGGTCCGGCACGCTCCGCGTCGTCGGCACCGGGGAGGGTCGCGGCG
>VYLD01000267.1_pt1 | contig 17308 bp, 13 predicted proteins | sample 5114401 | NCBI WGS metagenome assembly VYLD01 (sample SAMN12291783, study PRJNA351875) | freshwater metagenome | isolation source: freshwater lake | place: USA: Michigan, Gull Lake | collected 2013-08-08 | reverse complement strand
GCTTTTTGTAAGTTTTTCTTTTCTTCTAAATCTAGGAAATCTTTGGCTGGCATAAGTAGGACTTTTCTAAAGTTACTATTTCTATTTTAGGTGGTTTAAGTGCGTTTTAGCTTATTACTAGGGAGCATCTCATTTATGCAAGTGAGTAATTACGCTTGTCTCTAAAACTTGCTTCTGGTAAGGCTTTCAAAATAGCTTGACATAAAACTTAATTTAGGAGTTACAAAGGTCAGATGCTCCCCGTTACTAGACCTCTTGTAAAAATCAAAAATTGTTGTTGGGGTTAGGAGCCGGTCGTCGGTCGTCAGGAGAATTAAGAATGAATAACAATCAATTACATGGTCTATTCACAGATTTTATGCCATTTAATCCTTATTTTTACCGTTTTTGAATCCTCAAAAATTAATTATGCAAGAGGTTACTGAATCAAAATATGAATACTAATCGTGCATTATATCCATAAGTTAGTCTAGTGCTAGGTTTGAAAAATTAGACCTGCTGCCAATACTTTGCCCGGTGACGAGAGCATCTTTCTCCTACCATAATTTAGGCTCGAAACCAGAATTATTAATGATTTCTACCGTTTCTCCTGATGGTTTAATCACAAATAAACCTTGTTTATAGGCATAACGATCTACTCCTTCGTCTATTTCTATTCCTGCCACTGCACCATAAGCTTGATAGTTTTTATAATGGGGAAATGCTTCTTTAAATCGACTTAATTTTTCTAAAAATTCATTGACATCATCTTTCGATAAACGAGACTTACATTCTACTAAAACTACCTCGGTTTCATCGACGGCTAAAATGTCAATCTCCATGGCTATTCCTTGCCGTTTTACCCTGGCACGACTGTAGGTTTCTTTAACATCGATACCCTTGCGGCGAAATAAACCAATAACAGCAGGTTCGACTAATTCCTCGACAAATCTTCCCCAGCGAGTGGTTAAACTATCCACAGCACGACTGGTATTAGCCACTGTTTTCTCTAGTTTGGCTAAACGGCGATCGGCTTCAGCAGCCCGGCGATCGGCTTCGGCCTTGGCTTCAGCAGCCCGGCGATCGTATTCTTGGCGTGATTGTTCAAACTTTTCGTTAGTTTTCTCAAAAAGTTTATAGATATCTTCGATGGTAATCGGTTGAGCCATGGTTATTTGTTTTAATTCTTACTCTAATTGTACTACCCAAGTACCAGTCAGTCTGATCTCTTTACCAGCCCATTATGTAACAAAAAATTTATAATTGCCAATAATTGTTACAAATACTTGACTTAAGATATTTCTATGGTGACAGAAACACAAATCAAAGAAAAAGCTCTAGAGTTGGGCTTCCATGGGGTCGGTATTGCCTCTGTGGACAGCCAAGACTCGGCGGTATCCCATCTAAAAAGCTGGTTAGAGCGGGGTTATCACGCTGATATGGATTGGATGACTAACCCGAAACGACAGGATATCAAAACTCTTTGGCCAGAAGTGCGATCGCTAATTGGTCTCGCCCTTAACTACTACACCCCCCAGCAACACAGTCAAGAGCAAAACCATGGCAAAATTTCCCGTTATGCTTGGGGACGGGATTATCACAAAGTATTAAGTAAAAAATTAAAAGCCCTCAGTCAATGGTTAGAAAGTCAGGGGGAGCAAATTCAAACCCGTTACTATGTGGATACAGGACCGGTACAGGATAAAGTCTGGGCGCAAAGAGCAGGGATCGGCTGGATTGCCAAGAATGGTAATTTAATTACCCGCAATTACGGCAGTTGGGTGTTTTTAGCAGAAATATTAACTAATTTACCTTTAGAACCGGATCAACCCCATAGTGACCATTGTGGCACCTGTAGCCGTTGTTTAAGCGCTTGTCCGACCCAAGCAATAGTTAGTCCCTATGTGGTGGATGCTAATCGCTGTATTGCATACCATACCATCGAAAATCGTGCTGTAACTTTGCCTACAGAAATTGCCAAGAATTTACAAGGTTGGGTAGCTGGCTGCGATATCTGTCAAGATGTCTGTCCTTGGAATCAACGTTTTGCCCAAGTTACCGACGTGGAGGATTTTCAACCTCGTCCCGAAAACCTCTCGCCAAGGTTGGATGAATTAGCTAATCTAACTATAGAGGAGTGGGATCGTCGTTTCATCTCGTCAGCCCTGCGTCGAATCAAACCCCAGCAGTGGCGACGTAATGCCCAAGCTAATTTAGCTCATTCCCCTCACCCCGTACAAGATGACAATTAAAGTAGTAGTGTTCGATTTTGATGGTACTATCGCCGATACCCACGATACTTTCGTGGAGATTGTCAATCGTTTGGCTAAAAATTTCGGTTATCAACCCATCAACGAGGAAGATTTGGCCAGACTAAAAAACCTTAGTTCCCAAGAAATTATTAAACAATCCCAAGTTTCCCCCGTTAAAATCCCTTTTTTACTCTATCGAGTTAAACGGGAATTAAATAAACAAATTGAATGTCTGAAACCTTTCCATGGCTGGCATCACTGCCTCGCCACTCTTAAAGAAAGAGGCTATAGATTAGGAATAATAACTTCTAATACCAAAGAAAACGTCACCATCTTTTTAGCAAATAATCAACTCTTAAGTTTATTTGATTTTATCTATTCGGGAACGCCTTTATTCGGCAAACACAAAATTATCGATCGCCTGATCCGACAAAATAAATTCTGTCCCGATGAAATGATTTATGTCGGCGATGAAACTAGAGATATTACTGCTGCCCAAAAAAGTCGAGTGCAAGTGGTGGCCGTCGCTTGGGGCTTTAATTCCCCTCAAATTCTCACTCAATTTAACCCCGATCATCTCATTGATCATCCCCTAGAATTATTGGATATTTTAGATAGGGCTGGCTGAAAAAGTTTTTCCTGGGGGCAGGGAAAGGCAGTTTGGACATTTGTACTAGAATATCCAACACTCAGTTTAATTAAATATAGACTCCAATCGATGGGGGCAGAGAGACTCGAACTCTCACGAGCTTATAAGGCTCAACGGATTTTAAGTCCGTAGCGTCTACCATTCCGCCACGCCCCCGTTATTTAACCGACAATTTTTTATCATATCACAAATAATTTAATTGGCAAGAGTATTTTCAGTAAATTATTTTAGCCCGCCAATTCGATCGCCACAAAGGGGGAAAGAGGGGGTAAAATAATCAGCAGGTGAATTGCCGTTCACCGACAGCTATTGAGAAAAATCAATCCTTATGCAATCAATTCTGACGCAAGAAACAATTATCATCGCCCTGATCTACCTATCTCTCAGTGTCTTGTATTTGCTCGTCATTCCCGCCGTTATCTACTACTACCTCAATACGCGCTGGTATGTGGCATCTTCTTGGGAAAGAGGGTTTATGTACTTTCTGATGAGCTTTTTCTTCCCCGGGATGCTGTTGTTAAGTCCTTTCCTTAACTTCCGTCCCCAACGTCGTACCCTAAAAGCTTAAGTTATCAACCAAAAAAACCCATGAGACGCATCGATGTCATCGGGATTGGTATCGGGATGTTTGCTGTGGGCGGCATCCTCTACATTATCCTACAAAAAACCGGTTTAGATAGTGCTTCGGCGGGAATTTGGAGTCAAGCGGTGTTGGTGGGTGGTGTCATCGGTTGGATTTTTACCTATCTGTTTCGAGTTGCCACCGATAATATGACCTACGGCAAACAGCGCAAGGATTACGAAGATGCCGTCTTTAAAAAACGCCTGGAAGCGATGACTCCCGAAGAAATCGCCCAAATGCAGCGGGAGATTGAAGAAGAAAAAACTAAATAAAGCAGTTAAAACTGATTTATCTGGCATCTGGGCTTGATAATAGCCCAATTTATCTGATTTAGTCCTTAAAGTCTTTAAATAATCGGTGGGAAATAATTCCACTGCTGTGTAGTTCTGTGAAATTAAAACAATCCTATGATGAGGCGTTTGTCAAGAGAACTAATGTTAAGATTGTTTGAGGAAGTCATGAAAGAGACAGTGGAAAAAGTCATTTTGGCAATTAGGGGATAAAATTTCCGTCAAGAATAAAAATATTTGTTCCCTATCAAGTTGCGTCGATCTATGATATGGATAATCCATTTTTGTAGAAGCGTTATTTATGAATCAAAATCAGAGCGAGAACTTGGACGGACTGGAGAAATTTCTAGTTAACCGTCGAGCGGCCCCATCGTCTTCGAGCGGAAACAGAGAGCTAGATTACGATCGATTCTACGATGCTTGTGACTCTCTCAAACCCCTGAAAATGAATGATGAAGATAGGAAATATTACACCGACTTCGCCAGTGTGAGAGGCGGTAAAATTATTGACAGGATCAAGAAAGATGTTAAAACTTTGCAAAGAAGTGGCAATGATTCTAGTTATCAATTCTTTACAGGACATATTGGTGGGGGAAAATCCACCGAGTTAAATCGACTAACAGGAGAACTGCTTGAGGAGGGTTTCCACGTGGTTTATTTTATGTCTGATGAGTATTTAGATACCCATAACGTCGATATTCCCGATATTTTATTAGCGATCGCTCGTCAAGTAGTAGAGAATTTGGAAGAGATAGATATTCGTCTATTTCCGGGCTATTTTCGCCGATTACTGGGAGAAATAGCAGGGTTACTAACCACCCCCTTAGAACTCGATTCCGTCAATCTAAGTTTGGGGGTAGAACTAGCGAAAATTTCGGCAGAAATCAAGACTAGTCCCAAGGCTCGTAATCAATTGCGTACCTTTCTCGACTCTCGAACCGCCTCTTTAATTGAGTCCCTAAATGATGAGATTCTCAAACCCGCCATCGAAAAACTAAAACAAAAAGGGAAAAAAGGTTTAGTGGTGATCGTGGATAACCTAGAACGAATCGCCAATCAAATAATTCCTAACTATAACTGCACCCAACCAGAATATATCTTTATCAATCGGGGGAGCGTGCTGACTGAAATTAAATGTCATTTAGTCTATACTGTACCGCTGAGTTTACTTTTTTCTGCCCAAGCTGCGATACTTCTACAGCGCATTGGCAAAAGTACCTCGATTTTACCGATGATTTTGGTGGAAGAACGAGAAGGGACTGTTCACGAACAGGGATTGAAGTTACTCAAACAGATGGTGATGGCGAGAGCTTTTCCCGATGTGTCGCCAGAGGAACATCTAGAGCCTGATTTAATCACCCAAGTTTTCCAAGATGAAACCGTATTGAATCGCCTCTGTCAAATCAGTGGGGGTCATGTTCGTACCTTGCTGTTAGTCTTGCAAAGCTGTTTGCTGGAGGATGATTTGCCCATCTTACACAACATTTTAGAAAGAGTTATCCGCGAGTATCGAGACAATATACTGGTGGGGATCAGTAGCAATAACTGGGAGGTGTTGCGAAAAGTCGATCGAGAGAAACAACTTAGCAGCGATGTAGAGAATTATCAAGAATTCCTGCGACAATTGTGGGTTTTTGAGTATAGAGATGACCAAGGGCGATGGTTTGGCGTAAATCCCATGCTCAAAGAAACCGAACAATTTAAAAAAGAGTCTTCTAGACTAGGATAGAGATAGGCTCTCGTTCCCAGTTCCCTAACCCCACACTTTCCTAACCATGGTCGGTAACTATAGCGATGATGTGATTATGGCTGACAATGATCGGGCGGTAAAAGTCTTAACCCGTGCTATTCGTACTGGCATAGGCAAATTTTCTTTGAATTTAGCCCGTTGTAATTATTCTCAATTAAGAGAATCTATTCTCGATCGATTTCATCAAGAAAATAGCAGCTTCGATCTAGAAGAACTGACGCTCTCTCCACAAGCCACCAGACTTTTTGAGGAAATTGAAACTGTCTTGCGGCATCGGGAAAAAACACCATCAGCCCTAATTATTTTGGGGTTAGAACAAGTTGAAAGTCTTGAAACCCTTTTTTCTAATTTTAATCAAGTTAGAACCCAGTTTCAAAACAGCTTTCAATTCCCTCTCTTGTTATGGGTAACGGATGAAGTGTTGGTTTCGCTCCGACAAAATGCACCGGATTTTGTTAGTGGAGGGAAGTCTTTTTCCTTTCACTGGACAACCACAGAGTTAAGTGACTTTTTGCATAAAGCAGCGGATGAGTTATTTCGTGCCGTGCTGCAAAATGGGGCGATCGGTTTTTTACCCTACACATCTATTAATAGTACAAAACTGGCTGATTATCGTCGCCGTTACCAAGAAATCGCCTCAGCTTGGCAGGAACTAGAAAGAAGACAGATTGAATTGGAACAGAAACTCAGAGCCAGTTATATTTTCGCTCAGGGAGGAGATTGTTATGACCGCTCCTTGAAACCGCAACCGATCGAAATGCGCGTTGAGCTAGTTAAACAAGCTATCGAAAAATATCAAGAAAGTTTAGTAATTTGTCAGACAATTGCCGAAAAAACCGCCGAAGGAACCCTTGATTATTGCCTTAGTCTTTGTCACCATCGTTTGGCTCTGTTAGAAAGCTCAAAAGCCAGAGAACATTGGCAAGAGGAGGAGAAATATCTCAGCAATGCCTGTCAAATCTTCGACAATAAAGATGCCGAGATCGCTGCTAAATTACGCAATGAACTGGGGGGGGTGTTACAAAATCTGGAAAAATGGCCAGAATTGTCCCAATTGGCTGCCGACTCGATCGCCCTAGATAGTCAGTTACAAAATCCACTGCCTCTCGCCCAAGATTATAGTTTTCAAGCCAAAATTGCCCTGGAAAAGGCCAAGGAAACTAAAGAAAAACAGGAGGAGATACTAGAAGCAAGAAAGGCGGCTAGTTTAGCGTTACAGGCCTTGAAAAGACTAAAAAGAAGTCCGGAAATCCAAAGATGGCATACTGCCCGTTACCTGTTGCTTCTGGCCCAGGCAAAAAAACATCTAGAGAAGTGGCAACTGGCGATTAAGACTCTCAAGCGCGCCTTGCAGACGATCGAGGATGCGAGAGATAAGCTGGCAGCCCACGATCACTATGAACCAGCACTACATATCGAAATTCTCGAAGAATTACAAGAGGTTTTTTTCCATCAGCGGCAATATGAGGAAGCTTTTCAGAAAAAACAAGAGATTTTGTTAGTTAAAGGGCAAAACGGGCTACTGGCCTTCGTGGGGGCTTCGAGTTTACGTCCTCCGGTTAGTCCCACGGGAGGAGAAGAAATTCCAGATCGGGCGATCGATGCCTCCGGTCGTCAGCAAGATGTGGAGGAAATTATCAGGAGGCTAAGTCCTCGGAATCAGAAAAAGCTGACGATCGTTCTTGGTCCATCAGGAGTAGGTAAAACTTCCATGCTAGAAGCGGGATTAGTTCCCCAATTAAGACAAGAAATCTTCGAGGGCTTGAAAATAATGCCCTTATTCTTGCGTTTATCAAAAACAAGAGATTGGAGAGAAGAAATTCAGCAGGAGCTAGAAAAAGAAAGAAAACTGCTTAATATTCATGCTTTAGTTCATGCAGAGTCAGAAAATACTGGGATCAATGCAGCCGTTGACAGGGATGTAGAAGCATTGATGATCGAGTGGCTGAAAGGTCAGCAAGATCAAGTATTTACCGTGTTGATTTTAGATCAATTTGAAGACTTTTTCTTTATTTGCAAAGATCCTCAAGAGAGGACGAGATTTTTTGATTTTTTAAAACAATGTTTCGGAATTAGCAATGTCTTGATTGTTATCTCGTTGCGAGAGGATTACCTGCACTATCTTCTCGAACTAGAGAAATATATTCAAGATAATCAGCAATCAGAAAGAACCACAGATGCTGATTATCAAGATGTCTTGAGCTATAAAAATCGTTATCCCCTTCATAATTTTACTAAGGAGAAAGCTAAAGAGCTAATTAGGGATTTAACCAGTAATTCTCAATTTAAGCTAGAAGATAATTTGATTGAAAAATTAGTCGATGATTTAGCGGGAAATACCGAACAGGTACGACCGATCGAGCTACAGATCGTAGGAGCGCAACTGCAAGAGGAAGAAATCAGCAGTTTGGCAGAATATATAAAATTGGCAGAGGGAGAGAATAGCCCTAAACATAGCTTAATCAAAAAATACCTTAATGATGTGGTTAAGGCCTGTGGAGAAAAAAATAAAGAGATAGCCGATCTGGTGTTGTACTTATTAACTGATGAAGATGACAAAAGACCGCTCAAAACCTTGACAGATTTTAGGGAAACTATCGAAGATAACGACGATATTCGATTGATTTTAGTCTTGGATATTTTTGTTCAATCAAAGCTAGTCGTAGTTTATAAAGAAACATCGGAAAAACAATACCAACTCCTGCATGATTATCTATCACGACTGATTCGAGAGCAATCGAAAGCGCGAGAGGAATGGTACAGGGCAAAGATTGACAAAATTTCCTTGGAAGCGGCGAATGCTAAAGCAGAAGCAAGAGCAGCCGAGGCAAGAGCGGCCGAAGTCGAGGCCAGAGTTAAACTAGAGATAGATTTAGCCGAAGCTAAGGCCAGAGTTAAGCTAGAGATAGATTTAGACGAGGCAAATAAGGCAAAAGAAGAAGCTGAATCGGCTCGGATACAGGCTATTCAAGAGAAAGACGATGCAGAACGTCGGAAAGAAGACGTTAAAAAATTCTTAATTATTGGTGGTAGTGTAGCAGGTGTATTAGTAGTTTTTTTACTAGGAATTGTGCTGCCAGCGTGGTTAACTAGCGATCGTTTAACCAAGCAGAATAAAGCAGAAATAGATGGTGCGGGGGTCATAAAAAGTTTTAATTCAGGCTATGGGAATTTAGAGAACTTGTTCTTTCGCGCCTGGCAAGCTGGACAACAGTTAAACGAACTTGTGAAGACTAATTCTTCTCAAGGATTTGATAGTTATCCGACGACATCCCCTTTATTGGCACTTCAACAAACTTTCGAGACTATAGATAAACAGGATATTTATCGATACGATCTAGGCAAAGATGATAACGGTAAGTCTAGTAACATCATGGATGTTAATTTGCAACCAGATAAAAATATAGTTACTACTATTCATACTAATGGTCAAATTCTACAACGCCAGACTGATGCACAGGGAAACTACTCAAAACAGAAAGTGAAAGAACTTGCCAATATTTCTAATTTTACCTTTCAAGGTAAGAAGATAGAATTGAAGCAAATTAATAGCCTTGTTTTTAGTCCTGATGGGCAGAAAATAGCCCTAGTGATCGGGGATGGAAATAGACAAATAGTTCTGATTTGGAAAAATTGGGAATCGTCCCCAAAAGAACCAACCCAAAAAGAACCAACTTATCACTACGAGTATCCGGGTAATGTCAATCTTCTCAAGTTTGACCCAAATTCGCAATGGCTGATGACAGTATCGGGATCTCAAATTATTTTATACGATACAGTCAATCAGACAAAAAGAGAATTCCTCTGGGAGATATCGCCAGAAAAACCGGTAAAAAACAGAATTAGTTTAGAAGATGTGACATCCCAAAAACATAGCCGACCATCTCGACAATCATCGGGAAATCCATCATCGATAATTTTGAGTGCGGATCTTAGCCACAATAAGAACAATCCAAAACTAGCTTTAGGATTTAACAGTGGTGAAACGGCGATAGTTGATTTAAATAACTTAGCGAAAATTAGGACTATTCAGCCCCAGGTACGAAAAGCGGTAATTGCTCTAGATTTTAATTTCGATACGCAGCTTTTGGCGATCGGCTTTGAAAATGGCAGTCTAGTCAATTTCGACTTGACAAATAATGAGATGAAATCATGCCCATCGGAAGGACTTGTCTTCAGTAAATTTGAATTTATGCCCGATAGTCTCCTAGCAATTGGCTATAGAAATGGCCTGCTAAAAATTATTAGTAGAGAATGTCAGAAATTATTTCAATTTAAAGCCGATGACCGCGAGATACAAGGACTGCAATTATCTGGTGATCGTCAATGGTTAACTACCAATTCAGAACTAGAAGTGCGTCGCTGGAAACTAGACCCACGCCAAGAATTTGCTGTTAATCGTAAAACTTCCCTATATCAAGCGAGCTTGAGCAGTGATGGCAAGCTATTAGCCACTGCCTCCAATACAGGCATTGAACTCTGGAATTTATCTGATCAAAAAGAACCAGATAAACCATTTTACTCCCAAAACAAGTCTAATGGAAATACTGATCCGATAACCAGCATTAGTTTTCAACCTAACAATAACCAGCCAGACCTTTTGGCCACGGGTTCCCGGGGGGGAATTCTTAGCCTCTGGAGGTTCCAATCACAAACTAACCACAGACTACGGGATCAAGCAGAGGTTTCTGTCCCTAATTCTGACCAGCCAAATTTACCTATCTGGAGTCTCACCTTTAGTCAAGATGGATCGTTGTTAGCAACCGGTTCCCGGGACGGTATCATTCAAATTAGGAGTGTGGCGGCTCTCTTGAAAAATGATACCACTCCTCTTTGTCGAATATCTATCAATAGTGACGTATTGAGTATTGCTATTCGCCCCGATAATCAACAAATAGCTATAGGTTCAGCCAATGGACGAATTTATTTATTGAATTTACTTGATAATGGCGGATGTGTTTCTAATAAACAATTGGAACCTAAAAAGGATTTTAGCCATTTTGCGGCGGTGGTCACTGTTCAATACATACCCTATAAAGATAATCAATGGTTGTTGGCAACAGGTTCCGATGATCTAACGGCTCGTCTGTGGAGCCTCGACGGTAAGGAAAAAGTTAGATTTGAAGATCATGATGGCTCCGTAAGAGGAATTGCTTATCTTCCCAAAGACAAAGTTTTGGTGACCGCTTCCGAGGATCGTTCGGTGCGATTATGGACTTGGAAAGGTGATCTCGAATCAATAGACAGTTCACAACCACTAAGTGGAGAATTAATCGCAAAACATAATGGTCATATTCGACCAATCAGAGGTATTTTCTTCCGAGACCAACCTCGTCAACTCATCTCCATATCCACTGCACCTAAAATTCGTTTCTGGCCGATTCCAGAAAGTAAGGATTATTTACATTCGCTAATGGATAATGCCTGTAAAGAAGTTCCTAATATGGAAGAAAATAAGCAAGAAATGGAGAAGATTTGCTCAAAAATACCAAAGCAGCCATCAGAACCTTAATTGCCAAGAATTTAAACAATTCCTAATTGTTTCTCTAGAGCCTCTAAGATAATATCAGCAATAATTTTTTTGGTGTATCGACAATAGATTGTTTCTGTACTCCGAAAAGTGCCATTCTCATAGTATTTATTAGCGGGAGCGCCACCACCACAGAGCGAAAAATAAGGGCAGGTTTTTTGACACATTTTAACCCCTGCTTGGATATCTCGATCGAGTTTTTTAAACTTGTCAGTTTGGTCAATTGATCGCAGGTCGTGCTGAGTTATATTTCCTAAAATAAAATCGCCATAAACATCACTTTTCATGGATAATAGTTCTGGAGAAAAAGTCGAAAAATCCCCATTATGAGCGATATTAATCATGGTAAAAGGGGTGAATTGACCTTGAAAACTATACTTCTGACAGATCAGGCTGTAAAGATCATCAAATTCCCGAACTTGCAGGAGGTTTTCAGCTTCTTTAACCCTTCCATAGAATCTTTGCATAAAGTTGCGATAACGCTCGTCAACCCCGTTGTTTTGCAGAGAAGATGAACGATTTGTTCCCTCTATTTCCTCGATATTGAAACCCACATATCGAATCTTATTTTCGAGGAAAAAATCAAAAATCTCATCGGGATAATCTAAGGATATATCGCTCAAAACTGCGATAACAGAAAAGGGAATCTGATTATTTTGTAGTAACTTGATACCTCTCATTGTACTTGCATGAGTTCCCTTGCCGGTGCGAGTTCTACGATGAGCATCATGGATAAAATCCGGCCCGTCGATACTAACCCCTATTCTTAGGTCGTATTCTTTGATAAAATCACACCATTCTTGCGTGATCATTGTGGCGTTAGTTTGCAAGGAATGCTCGATTTGATAGGGATTAGGATTAATTTCTTGATTTAATTTATCGATGATTTGGATAGCAGCAGTATAAAAAGAAATAGGCACTGTTAGCGGTTCTCCCGCGTGCCAAACGATCGTAAATCCCCGCAAATCAATCAAATCACTAGCAAAAATATTTCTAAAAATTGGTTCTATCAGTTCTAGGGATAGTTTGTATTTTAGCTGGCGATCGGGCAAGTAACAATAGTCACAATCTAAATTACAAAAAGTTGTGGGTTGAATAACCACTAACTTGACTGAACCCTTTTCGGAAGGTTTATATCCCCAATTGTCTATATATTGTCTGAGAAGTTCAATCATTTTTACCCGTGGAATTATGATAATAGTTCTCGCTAAAAATAAGATGTAAGGTTTTTGTGTGTCAGGAGTAAGTGTATATAGACAAAAATTAGCCTTTACACAGGATTCAAAAATAAGAGTGGCTACATTTAAGCTATTTCAGGAGTGATAATTGCTCGAAAACTATTAGTAATTTCCCCAATTTGCCCAGTTTCTCCAGCCATTGTACCAATCGCCCCACTGTGCCAATCTTTGTTCTGATTGTTCCTCTAAATTATCTATTGGTTTATTCGGGGAGTCCGACGCATAATCTTGACTGTTTAATTCCTGTTTATGCAATTCTAGCTGTTCTCTCACCCGATCCAAACGTTCCTGCACACCCAACCTAGAGGCGGCCTTAGCTTCTATTGATAAGACTTTCGATTGACCGTAGCCGAAAAGTGTTGCTAGAGTCGTAGTCAGCAAAATTGCTAGTTTTTGCCAAAAGTTACGTTTCTGTCTCATAGTGCCTCGTGAAAATAATGTAATACATACTACAAATTGTTTGAGGATTTATCGATTAGCTTGAGGTTCATTACCCCAATTGTTCCAATTGTGCCAATTGTGCCAAGGAGTAGGGGGAGTGGGAATTGTACCCCCACCAGAACCGCCATCATCTGTTTTTTTAGCGATCGCTTGCCCCCCTATTTTAACCGATTTATCTAAAGTCTGTGGCTTTTCATCGATAATGCGCTGCCGACCGATCATTTCCCGAACTTTTGCTAATCGCCCCTCCAGATTAGACTGATGATCAGCCTGAGTATCGGCCGCTAATAGAGCTTTATTCCCACTAGGACTAAAAACAAAAGTGACGAGCGTGGCCAAAATCGTGGTTAATATTTTCGGAAGCAGATGTTTTAAATTCATACTACACCCAGGAGTTTGAATGGTCTAATTGTAGTCGCTCAAATTCAATCTGTAAACTTTTAGAGGGAGGAAATTAAGAATTCTGCTACATTAATGAATATTCTAGACGAGAGACAAAAAAATGACCCTCGATCGAGTGATCGTCGGTTGGCGAGAATGGCTCGATTTACCCGATTTAGGCATTACCAAAATTAAAGCCAAGATTGATACAGGCGCTCGCTCCTCGGCCTTACACGCTTTTCATCTCCATCCTTTTCTGGATGGCGATCGCAATTGGCTGCGCTTTCAAGTTCATCCCTACCAAAAAGATAGTCACCACACTGTCACCACCAGCGCAGAAATCCTCGAATGGCGACAGGTAAAAAATTCTGGGGGTCAAAGTCAACTACGTCCTGTTATTAGAACGAATGTATTACTTGGCGGTCGTCAATGGGCGATCGAATTAACCTTGACTAATCGCGATGTCATGGGTTTTCGGATGTTATTAGGACGAGAGGCGCTGAAAAAAGGCTTTCTTGTCCATCCGAATAAGTCTTTTTTACTGAGTTAAGTTATATTTAGGGCTTGCGGCAAAAAGTTTTTCGGTGGGGGCAGGGTTTGATTCTAAGTGAGCAATTTTCCCTAATAAAGCAGCAAAAGCCCCTGCTGCCCAAAAACTGGCCTTTTCTAACTTCCAAGTGCCGGGGGTGGGACTATTCCCCCTCCGTAGCCAATTGAAGAAATTAAAACCCGATGGCTCTGGATGGGTAAGATAGGGATAGAGAATTCCCCGACGGGCATAATCCGGACGGCCACCGCACCGATCGCCGCCCCGGTACCGATAATGATGAGCGTGCGTCGCTGCAAATTCCCGACTCCTAAGCTGGATAGATGCGAATACGGCGATTCGGTTCCTCTCCGAAGCTATCGGATTGGAGACGGTAATGCTCGACTAATTCGTGTTGCATTTTCCGCACTTTCGCCGATCGCGGCAGTAACTCCACCGGTTGGCCGGTAGGGATAACGATTTGTTCCACCGCTAACCGGGCCTCCTCCAAAGCTTCGATCTCGTCATCGCTGCCGCTGCGGGCAAATAAACGCAGATCTGCACCTTCCTGATTCATCGGGTCATCAATGCCCAAAATCCGCTTTAAACCCCGAGAAATTTGGGGCATGGTATTGGATTTGATGCCGTGGATGGGAATTTGTCTTACTTTGGCAATTTGCCGCAATTTTGACTGATTTTTAACGTGGGAACGCAAGGCCAGCACTGCGTCGGCCTCCTGTAAATCTTTGGTCAAAACGATCGGCAAATCTAGGGCCTGTACTACCTGTTCGATCGGGGCGCGACTGACTCCGTAGGGATAGACATAAACCGGCCAATCTTCGCCATTGGGACCAGGGACGCGGACTTTTTCCGTTTCCGGTTCTTCCTGCAGCCAGGATTGTTCGAGGAGGCGATCGAAATCGTTTTCCCGGTTGAGTGGGCCTGCACCAAAACGGTCCACGGGAGTCATTCGGCCATCGGCCCGCCATCCCTTGGGTTTATCCATTTCCGGCAGATAATTGCCACGCAAAGGGGTCAACTTTTCCGGTTTTGGTTCTTCCTGAGTGACCTGTACTTTTCCCTCCTCATCTACCCAACGGATTTGAGCAATTGGTTCGCGGCCCCGCAGCAGTTGGTCGATAGTAGTGGATACGTCTTCGTGGATGACCCAGCGCTGACGTTCCAACATTTCGATGGCAATTTCAAAGGTGGGTGGTGCTTTGCGTTCTAAAACGGTTTTTTGGGAACCCCGGCGGCGTGCTTCTTCGTCTCCGAGAGTTACTGCCTGAATTCCCCCGACTAAATCCGATAACGTCGGATTTTTAATTAAATTTTCCAATTGATTGCCGTGGGCGGTTCCCACTAACTGCACCCCGCGTTCGGCGATCGTACGGGCGGCCAGAGCTTCTAATTCCGTACCGATCTCATCGATCACGATCACCTCTGGCATATGGTTTTCCACCGCTTCGATCATGACTTGATGCTGCAATTCCGGACGGGACACCTGCATCCGACGAGCGCGACCGATGGCCGGATGGGGAATATCTCCATCTCCGGCGATTTCGTTGGAGGTGTCGATAATCACTACCCGTTTATTGAGATCGTCGGCTAAAACTCGGGCTATTTCCCGGAGAGCGGTGGTTTTCCCTACCCCCGGACGACCGAGCAGCAGCAGGGATTTACCCGTTTCCACTAGGTCGTTAATCAGGGTGATCGTACCGAAAACGGCCCGACCGATACGACAGGTTAAACCGATAATTTCCCCGTCTCGATTGCGAATGGCACTGATGCGGTGCAGGGTGCGTTCAATCCCGGCGCGATTATCGCCGCTAAAACTGCCCACCCGGGCGATCGAATACTGGATTTCTTCTTTTGAGATCGGTTCGTCCCCCAGATCGATCGCCCCATCGGGAAAACGCGCTTCTGGTATGCGTCCCAAATCCATAACTACTTCGATCAGTTGATGCTGCCGCGGGTGTTCCTCGATTTTGCCGCGAATCCGCGCGGGTAGAATTGCCAAGAGTTTGTTTAAATCGTCGGTAACTGGCATCCGAGAGGAGGGTAGGGTTTCTGGCATTAATAATAAAGGGTTTTGGCGATAATTGGCTGTTTTTATTTCCCAGATTTTCTTGGGGTCTAACACATTTATGGGTTAGTTGTCAATCAAAAAAATATTATAGTTTTTTGACCAAGGTTAGGCTTTTAATTGAGCAACGAGAATAGAAGCGGCTTTAACGGCTTCTTGGTAGGCTTGGGGGTCATTTTCAAGGTTAGGCTGGTCTAAATGCTCTAAAATTGGCAAAATCAATGAACGGGCGTAACTTCCATAGGCAATACCAGCGATTTTTTCTCTCAGTCCCAGTTGCTGTAATTTGGTCACGGTATGGTCATTGGTTCCCCCGGCTAACTGCACAAATCCGGCTAGATTGGTGGAAAGGACTTTTTTGGCCATGTTAATAGCCGGGTGGGTGGTTCCTTTGCCGATATCGCCGCTCATCGGTCGGCCGTCCGTCTGCCAAATCAGAGGACAGCTTAGGGGTGAAATAGTTTCTCGCAGATAGTGGAGGTAATCAATGATATATTCATGATCTTGGCAACTTATGGCGAGGATTTTTAGGTTTTTACTGACAGTTGCGAGCGCTGGCCAGAGTCGAGCAAATTCCTCTCCATGACCGACTTGGGTATGAATTTCGATCGCATCGACTCCCATTTCGATAATTAAGGGGATAATTTCTTGGGGTTGACAGACACGGGATTTTGTCTCGATTATTTGCCGGGGACAAACGGGTAAGCAGCGACCGCAACCATAACAGCGATGCTCAATCACTCCTCCCCTATCGATAGCATAAGCGGGACAGATTTTTTCGCAGGGACGGGGACAATCGACCGGACAGAGTTGCGGGTTAAAGATAGCTTTACGAAAGTGGGGATCTTCCCCGTCATTGAGACTGACCATTAACCAAGGTCGTCGATTGGGAGATAATCCAGCGATTTTTTCGGCGGTTTCGATGCCTTCTTTGGCCGCAACAATCACGGCTCGGTCGGCGGCCACATCAATACAATCGGCTCCGGCGATAGTATAGGTCAAAGCGAGGTTGCGAATCGTGGGCAAATCCTGGTAACTAGCTCCACAGATTAGCTTGAACCAGTGACCCGCAACTAAGGACCAGAAGGGAGAGGAGTTTTTATCTAGCACTTTTTTATCCTATCGCAGCCTGCCCCTAAACGTCAGCCTTGTGCTGCTCTGATAGTAAATATTCTGACTAAAGACTAGAACTCTTGCATAATTAATTTTTGACGTTTCAAAAAGGGCAAAAATAAGGATTAAATGGCATAAAATCTGTAAATATACCATTTAATTGCTTATTATTCATTCTTAATTCTCCTGACTACTGACGACCAGCTACTGACTCCTAACCCCAACAACAATTTTTGATTTTTACAAGAGGTCTATTCTTCCTTTGGCATCAGTGTCTGTCCCGGGCTGCCCCTCACTTTTGCCAGTAAGCAGAGGCTAGAAGCCTATCCGACAGATATTGACATCCTCGCCGCCGTAAAACGGACGGCGATTCCTCACCACGCCACTTTTTTAGGGTGGTCGCTGAACGGGGTTGACGCTTCACGGGATGCTGCTTCTTTAACAGAAGTCT
>VYLD01000266.1_pt1 | contig 17353 bp, 16 predicted proteins | sample 5114401 | NCBI WGS metagenome assembly VYLD01 (sample SAMN12291783, study PRJNA351875) | freshwater metagenome | isolation source: freshwater lake | place: USA: Michigan, Gull Lake | collected 2013-08-08 | reverse complement strand
GAGGACGTCAGCCGGACCCGCCTCGAGGACGACCGCCGTTGGCTCGGGCGCGTTCAAGGACCGGCTGCACCAGTGGCTCAAGAGCCTCGAGCGCGAGACCCCGTATGGCGTGCTCGGGTGTGAAGCCAGCGACCCCGACGCGGTGATTCGCGAGCGATACCGTGCCCTCGCCCGCACCCACCACCCTGACGCCGGCGGTGACGAAGCGCAGATGCGGCGCGTGAACGAGGCCTTCGAGGCGATCGTGGCGCTGCGTCGGTCGGCCCGAGCCGCAGCCGCCACCCAGCCGCTGACCACCTCTGCCTGGTAGCCGTCAGCGGGTCGAGTCACGGGTCCCCTGCCCTGACATCGCCTTGCGAAGGCCTGGGGGCCCCGCTACTCGCCCTGCATGTCCCAGCTCTCTGTCGGTGATCGATCTCCAGACGTGACGTTGACCGCCGACCAGGGCGCGAAGGTGAAGCTCGATCAGTACCTGGGCAAGAAGACGCTGGTCGTCTACTTCTACCCCAAGGACGACTCTCCGGGCTGCACGGTCGAGGCCTGCACCTTTCGCGATTCATACGAGGACTTCACCCAGGCCGGCGCCGAGGTGATCGGCATCTCGGCCGACGGCGAGGGCAGCCACGCGGCCTTCAAGTCGAAGCACGGGCTGCCGTTCGTGCTGCTCACGGACGCTGACGGTTCAGCGGCGAAGGCGTTCGGCGTGAAGAAGACGCTGGGGCTGATCGCGGGCCGGGTGACCTTCGTGATCGACAAGACCGGCGTGGTTCGCCACCGGTTCGACTCGCTGCTCAAGGTGAAGGAGCACGTCGAGCAGGCGCTTTCGCTGGTGAAGTCGCTCGAGTCGAAGCCCGTGGCGTAGAGAAGCCGGCGTCAGCGCGCGACCGGCAGCCCGCTGCGCAGCAGGTACCGCCAGAAGCCTGCCCCGCTGACCACGCCCATCGCGACCTTCAGCGGCCAGGGGAAGAAGGGCCCAGGACTGACGAACCCCTCGACGATGCCGATGCCGACCAGGAACGGGGAGCACCCCAGCACCAGCTGAACCGCCTTCTGGGCCCTGGCCCTGATCACCACCCCGCGCGGCTGCTCGGTCGGGCTGATCAGCGCGTCTCCGATGATCAGGCCGGCGCCTCCGGTGATGGCGATGATCGACAGCTCGACCGGCCCGTGGGCCGACATGAAGGCCAGCATGGTGCCCAGCACGTCGTGTTGGGCGCACGCCGCGAGGATCGCGCCGACGTGCATGCCGTTGTAGACCAGCAGCAGCACGGTGCCGACGGCGCCGGTGATACCCGCCGCGAAGGCCGAGAACGAGACCCGCAGGTTGTTGGTGAAGATCGCGGCGGCGACCTCGGCGGGGTGCAGGCGCTCGAGCAGCTGATCGGTCCACAGCGACTGACTGCGAATGTGGTCGACGATCATCGGGTCGAGGATCAGCTCTGCGCCTCCCGGGGACAGGGCCACGGTGGTGACGCCCACCACGACCCCCAGCCCCATCAACGCCGCGGCGGTCTGGGTGAACTGCAACGTCTCGCGGGCCACCGCGGGGAAGGTGATCGCGAAGAACGTGGTGAGGCGCTCGAGCCGAAGGCCGGCGGTTCGATAGATGGTGCCGTAGGCCTGCCCGCAGAGCTGGTTCAGGTACTGGTGGACGTCGCTGCCAGCGAAGGCCGCCTGGGCGTGGGCCAGCGCGGCCGCGGTTCGTCGGTAGAGGCGGTCGAGGGTCGACAGCTCCGCGAGGGACGCAGAGCGGCGACGAACGCCGGCGATCACCTGCTCGAGGGCTCTCCAGTCGGCGACGTGGGCCTTCACGAAGGCGTCGAGCTGACCCGCTGCCTGCCCGGTGCCGAAGGACTCGAGGAAGGCCTTCACCTGCAGCTCGTCGAACGTCTCGGCGTCGGTGGCCCCGAAGCGCGTACAGAGCTGCCGGCCCAGGCGCAGGCGGGCGTCGACCTGAATCGACGACAACCGCGCGAGGTACCCCGCGACCAGCTCGAGCTCTTCGCGGGGCAGCGTCCTCTGGCCCCGCGGCTCGACGCGCTCGTACCGGGACAGATCGAACGTCTCTTCGCGCACCAGAATGGTCCCAGCCACCAGATCGCCGAGGCGGCGGTGGCGTCGGTCGATCAGCATGGTCAACACGCCGATGGGGTAGCAGCCGGGCAGGAAGTCGATCAGCCGCAGCAGGTTGCGGGTGGCGCTCTCGAAGGGCCCCACCGGCCCGCCGTCGAGGCGCACCACCCGGATCCGCATGGCGCGCTTGCCGAGCGTCTGGCCGCGCCACAGCACCTCGAGGCCCGTCCAGTAGCCCCACAGCAGGGTGAAGAAGCCGATCACCGCCGCCGCCCGCTCGAGGCCTGTTGCCTGCTGCACGAGCTCGACGGGGTTGGGGCCGACCAGCGAGTACAGGAAGTACGCCACCACCACGACCCCGAAGAGGATCGCCAGGTCGATGCCGTACGCGAGCACCCGAAAGCCGATACCAGCGACGGGCAGCTCGACGTTGACCCGCTCGGGGGTGGCCACGTCGATCGAGGTCTCGAGCGAGCCACGAACGGTCACGTCGAAGCCCCTCGCGGCGCGGTCATTTCGCGCGCTTCAAGATCGCGCCGAAGAAGGCGTCGGTGCCATGCCGGTGGGGGAAGAGGCGCAGCATGCCGTTGCGGCAGGTGCTGGCTGCCAGGTCCTTGCCCAGAGATCTCTCGGCGGGCACCAGCGAGAACTCGGGGTGCCGGGCGAGAAACCACTCGACGACGTCTTCGTTCTCGTCGCGAAAAAAGCTGCAGGTGCCGTAGATCAAGAGCCCCTCGGGCCTGAGCAGCGGCACGAAGCGCTCGATGAGCATCTTCTGACGCTCGACCTGCTCGGCGAGCGAGGCCTCGGTCAGGCGATAGCGGGCGTCGGGTTTGCGGCGAAAGGTGCCCGAGCCCGAGCAGGGAGCGTCGACCAGCACCCGATCGACCTGGCCCACCAGCTTCGAGAGCGGCGCGAGGGCGGCGTCGTCGTCGGTGATGGCCTGCACCCGAACGTTGTGCACGTCGGCGCGGCGGGTGCGCTCGCGCAGATCTTCCAGGCGTCGGGCGTCGACGTCGAGGGCGTACAGATCGCCGCGGTTCTTCATCTGGGCGGCGAGCTGCAGCGTCTTGCCGCCGGCTCCGGCGCAGGCATCGACGGCCTTCTTCGGCGGCGCGTCGACCAGCATGCCCAGCAGCTGGCTGCCCTCGTCCTGCACCTCGAAGAGGCCCTGCTTGAAGGCCTCGAGGGAATACACGTTGGTGCGGGTCTCGATGACGATGCCCAGGGGCGACAGCGCGGTGGCCTCGGCGCGCACGTCTTCTTTGGCGAGGGCCGCCAGCACCTGCTCGCGCGTGCCCTTGAGCGTGTTGACCCGACCGAAGAGCGGCCCCCGCACGTTCATCGCTTCGGCCGCAACAAAGGCCTCGTCGCCGACCTCTTCGACCAGCTTCTGCGCGGCGAAGTCGGGCATGGACGCCTCGATGGCGAAGCGCTCGACCGACGACTTCTTCTTCAGCTTGTCGCGGGCATCGAAGACGTGGCGCAGCTGTTTGCCCTCTTCGCCCTGGAGGCCCACGCCGTCGGCGACGGGCCCGGCCTCTTCGCCTTCGAGCATCCGGGACACCGCGAGGCGCACCAGGTCCTTCTTGCTGACGCCCAGCGCATCGAAGCCCTTCCACCCGTGCTCGGCGATGAAGTCGACCAGGCGTTGCCGGCGCAGCAGCGCGTAGACCCGCTCGGCGACGGCCCTGCGCTCGGTGGAGTACAGCTGCTTCTTGTGCCGCAGGATGAAGTCCAGCGCCCGGTCCGAGAGGCGGCCATCGTGACGAATGCTGGCGTAGGCCTCGAGGCAGGCCTGGGTGATCAGATCTTCGCGCAGCCTGCGAGGGCCCTGGGGCTTCACGCGGTCTCGTTTGCCGCCGTCGCGGGTGGGGCCTGATCGATCGTCGGGTGGTCGCTTCACGGCTGTTCAGCTCCGTCCGTCTTCTTGAAGAGAAGGAACAGCCCGTACACCACTGCGAGGGTGATGGCAGTGAGCGCGACGGCGAGGCCGGCGAATTTCGGCACGTGCCCCATGGACACCTCGAAGGTGCCGCGCAGGCCCTTCTGGTGGCTGCTGCGGTAGGTGATCTTGACGGCGTACTCGCCGGTCTCAGGGGGCACGAAGGTCGCGGTCCACAGCTTCTTGTCGCCGGGCGGCGGGGGCACGGTGGCGAGCTCTTTCCACGGCCCGTCGACCTGCTCGAGGCCGATGGTGACCGGGCCGTCGAAGTCGCCTGACGCGAAGGAGCCGACGGCGACCGAGATGGTGATCGGGTCCCCGCTGCCGGCCGACTTCGGCGTCAGGCTGCCGCGCACGCGATCTTCTGCGTCGGACCAGTCGAACGTCCACGCGGCGGGCTCGGGCTTGATGGCCAGGCGCATCAGGTCCGCGGTGTTGGCGGGCACGAAGTCATCGGGCGGGCGCTGGCTGAGCAGCATGAAGAGGTAAGCGCTCAGGAACATTGTGGGTCCAAACTCTGATTCCTCGGTAAGCTCGAAGGCCCTTCCGTGACCCAGTCGTTCGGCAAATACCAGCTGGTGAAGAAGCTTGCTACCGGCGGCATGGCCGAGGTGTGGCTGGCGAAGCAGACGGGCATCGAGGGCTTCAATCGGCACATCGTGGTGAAGCGAATCCTCGCGCACCTCGCCGAGGACCCCGAGTTCGTCGAGATGTTCCTGCAGGAAGCGCGCATCGCCTCGCGGTTCAACCACCCCAACATCGCGCAGATCTATGACCTGGGCGACGCCGGCGGCACCTTCTTCATCGCCATGGAGTTCGTGCACGGAGAAGATCTGGGCCGCATCATGCGCCGCGCCTGGAGCACCGGGCAGTGGATCGCGCGACCGCTGGCGATTCGGGTGATCGCCGACGCGGCGGCGGGGCTCTACTACGCGCACTCGCGCACCGATGATCAGGGCCGCCCGCTGCGCATCGTGCACCGTGACATCTCTCCCCAGAACATTCTGGTGAGCTTCGATGGCTCGGCGAAGCTGGTCGACTTCGGCATCGCCAAGGCGGCCGATCAGGTGTCGATGACCAAGTCGGGCGCGATCAAGGGCAAGTTCGCCTACATGGCGCCCGAGCAGGCCGCGGGGAAGGTGCTCGACGCGCGCACCGACATCTTCGCGCTGGGGCTGACGCTGTTCGAGCTGATCACCGGCGTGCGGCCGCTGAAGCGGGACAGCGAGATCGCCACCCTGCAGGCGGCCCTGGAGTGCGCCATCGAGCGCCCCTCGCACGTGGCCGAGGTGCCCGCGTCGCTGGACGAGGTGATCATGCGGGCGGTCGCGAAGGTGCCCGACGATCGCTACCGCGACGCGCGGCAGTTCCAGATGGCGCTCGAGCAGTACCTCGTTCAGGAAGGCACCGTCGCCACCAGCGTGCAGGTGAGCGAGCTGATGGAGACGTTGTTCGCCGACCGCTTGAGCGAAGAGGCCCGGGTGGGGGCGCCGGCGCCCATCAGCGACAGCTCGGTGTCGAACCCCGTCGCCGAGCCGGCGCAGCCGCTCTTCGAAGACAGGCCGTCGCACACCGACGTGGCGTCGAACCCCGGCGCGCCACGAGCTGCCTCGTCGGTGTCGATCTCGATGTCCCTGTCCGGGCTGGACGCAGCGCCGGTGCCGCGACCGTCGTTGACGCAAGACGAAGACGAGGTGGCCGACGCCGAGGCGCTGGGAGGCTTCGACGAGGACTCGGGCGAGAACCCCACGCTGATGCCCGAGGCCGACGGCCCCAACCTGGGGGGCTACAAGATGCCCGCCGGCACGGTGATGCCGACCCGGGCGTACGCCACCTCGATCGCGCGGCGGCCGTCATCCGACCAGATGAAGCCGCCGAAGCCGAAGGCCACCAAAGCCCCGGTGGCCAACGACCAGACGGCCGATGAGCTGCCTCGCGACCTGGTCGACGCGGACGACGCGCCGCAGAAGAAGCCGAAGCCGCCGCGCAAGACGAACAGCATCATGCCCGAGGCGCCCCCCCGCCGGTCGAGCGCCAACATGCCCGCGCAGGGGGCCCCACCGCGGAAGTCGAAGACCCAGGAGAAGAGCGAGCTGAGCAAGATCGTCGACGTGCGCAGCATGAAGGCCCAGCAGTCGGGGCGCCTCAAGGCCGTGGTGGGGGTGGTAAGCTTGGGCGGGCTGGTGGTGCTGGGCGTGCTCTTCAGGGACTCGATCGTCTCGTTCATGAACCGCCGTCAGGTCGACGCGCGCACGCCGATTCTGCTCACCGTGGTCACCAAGCCGAAGGTGCGGGTGCAGGTGGTGCCTCCGCCGGACGCTCCCGAGCGGCAGCGGCTGGACCTGGGTGAATCACCGCTCGAGCGGGTGAGCGGGGCGTACGTGGGCGACGCCATCGTGCTCATCAATGACGAGCGGGGCGTGCGCTACGAAGAGACCTTCACCCTCGGCCAGCCCAACGAGACCAAGACCATCAACAAGACCTTCGAAGAGGGCACCATCGCGGTGACGGTGAACCCGCCGCAGAAGAACGCGCAGGTGTACCGCGGCGGTCAAAAGCTGGGTCAGGTGGGCATGAACATCAAGCTCATGGAAGGCCGGCACGACCTCGAGATTCGCGCCGACGCTCTCGACATGCCGTACCGCTTCGAGGTGGTGCTCAAGCCGAAGGAGATCAAGCGAATTCCCCTCGACCTCTCGACGGTGGTCGAGAAGGCGCCCGAGCCCTCGAAGTAGCGGCTGACTTGCCGGTCTGCGTCGGCCCGTGAGACACGAACGCCCATGCGCGTTGCCTTCAGGCTGAGGCTGCTGACCGTTGTCGTCCCAACCGTCGTGGTCTCAACCCTGCTGGTGCCGGGCGTTTCCTTCGCCGACTACATGGACCACTTCGCGCAGCGCGACGACGTGGGGCCGCGCAAGGTGCCCTCGCTGGGGGACGCGCGGGTGCTGCTGATGCCCGTCGAGGTGAAGGGCTTCCCGCCGATCGACCGGGCGATGCTCGAGCGCTTCTTCTCGCCTGACGAGCCCGCCGGGTTCGTGCGCTTCTTCGAGACCGCCAGCCTGGGTCGCTACCGGCCGCGCGTCACCGTGGGCCCGACGATTCGGTACGACGCCTGTCCCCTGCCCAAAGCGCAGTTCCCGCGGTGCTCGGTGGCGCGGGGCGACATCAACGCCTTCGCGGCGGGCATCGATCTGCTGCGCGACGCGGTTCGGCAGACCGACGCGCTAGGGGTCGACTTCACGCAGCTCGACGTGAACGGGCGGGCGGGCGCGCCTGATCGCTGGGCCGACGGCGTGATGCTGCTCACCAACGTGCCCTTCGGGGGCATCGCGTTCCCGGTGGGCTTCTTCAACACCGGCCCCAACCTCGCGTCAGGCACCGGAGGACCGCTGATCGCCGACGGCGTTCGCATTCCCCACATCGCCATCGCGGGGGACACCGACGTGCACGTGATGGTGCACGAGTTCGGGCACCTGCTGGGGCTGACGGACCTGTACGACGAGAGCGGCACGTACTCGGGCCTGCACCTGTCCTTCATGGGCTCGTGGCAGTACGACGCGAAGATCGTGCTGCCGGACGCCGAGACGCGCTTTCGGCTGCGCTGGGCCAACTGGCTGCAGGTGCAGGGACGTCAGCGGCTCACCCTGCGGCCCGTGGAGACCAGCGGCGACGTGGCCCGGGTCAACGTGGGCGACGAGTACTTCTTGATCGAGAACCGGGGCCCGGGCGCGTTCGATCAGGCGCTGCCGGTGCGGGGCCTGGCGGTCTTCCACGTCGATCGCGCCGTGAAGTCGGTGAGCAGCCAGGGGGCCTTCGTGAAGCTGGGCGCGAAAGAAGGCGACTTCGTGAACCGCATCCTCGACTGCGTGAACTGCGACCCCTGGCACCCCTACATTCGGCTGGTGCAGGCCGACGGAGCCTTCGATGTCGAGGCCAGGCGACCCTTCAGCGCCGCCGACGATCTCTTCCGGGCGGGCAGCAGCCTGCTCGACGATGCGTCGAACTCGGTGCGCAGCGTGCGCGCCCCCATCAACGGCTCGAACTTCTATTCCGGGCAGCCTTCGGGCTTCGCGCTCACCGACGTGGTGGTGCGCGACGACGGGTCGATTGACGTCACGCTCGACGGGCCTTCGGCGGGCCAGTGCGACGAGCGGCTGTGCGCGGAAGGGGAAGGTTGCGCTCCGACGAGCTGCGGGCCCCCGGAGCCGAAGAATGGGTGTGCGCAGGTCCCGGGCGGGCCGCTGGTGGCGCTGCTGCTGCTACTTCTTGAACAACGCCTCGGCCGCCGCCAGGGCCGCTGACTTCTGGCCCGCGCCGCCGCGGTTCTGCCCATCACCAATCTGGTAGAGGTCGCAAAAGTTCGCGTCCTCTTTGTCCTCGGGCACCTCAGCGAAGGGTTCCTTGCATTGTTTGGCGACCGTCTCGTCGTAGTGCCGGCAATGCACACACGCGTGAAGCTCGGCGCCGCACGACGCACAGGTCTCGCGGCGACCCACCTGGCCCTGAGGAATGTCGAGTCTCGCGCCGCACTTGCCACAGCCCGCCATGTGCCGGTTATACCGCAGCCCCCCCTCGTTTGAGGTCTCACTCTGATGCGTTTTCTGCCGATGCTGGCCGTGCTGCTGTTGGTGCTGACTCCCTCTGCGTACGCGCTCGAGAAGATCGAGCTCACCGAAGAGGAGTTCAAGATGTTCAAGCAGGCCCGCCTCGCCCTCGAGGACTCCCGGGTGCAGGCCATGAAGCCCGAGGCGCGGCTGCCGGCCATCGCGAAGGACGCCGGCTTCAAGCTGAAGGACCTGCAGCGGGCCATGGAGAAGGGGGAAGCGGCGGGCGACGTGAAGGCGCGCTGCGAGGCGAACGTGAAGGCCGCGCTCGAGGCCACCTCGCTCAAGGGGTCGCTCGGGCAGCTCGAGGTCGACACCTCCGCGCCGCACGCGGTCATCTACGTGCAGTGGTTCAACGAAGAGGCGAAGGATTTGGCGGTCGAGGCCTGCACCGCGGCGGTGGCGGTGGCGAACCTCGAGGTCTGCCCGCTGGCGGCGACGGTGCAGGTGTACGCCAACGACAAGGCGGCTGCGAAGACGCGGGTGTTCCAGGCGCTGATCAGCACCGCCGGCGCGCGGCGCATCAACGCCGAGAAGGTCAAGGACTACGCCGAGAGCCGGTACCTCAAGCTGTTCGAGAAGGTGAAGAGCGTGGCCGCCGGCGATGATCTCTCGGCCGAGAGCGGCGCTTCGGCCGCCGTGAAGCCCTGATGGCGAACAAGCCGTACCAGCCGAAAGACTTCTTCTTCAAGCAGGCCAAGGCCGCGGGTCTGCGGGCGCGCTCGGCGTTCAAGCTGGAAGAGATCGCCCGGCGCTTCAAGGTCTTCAAGAAGGGGCAGTCGGTGCTCGACCTGGGCGCCGCGCCGGGCGGGTTCCTGCAGATCATCCTCGAGGAGGTCGGCGCGAAGGGTCACGTGGTGGGAATCGACCTGGTGGCGATTCGGCCGCTCAACCGGCCCAACGTGAAGACCGCGGCGCTCGACGTGTTGAGCCCGACCTTCGACGCCGAGCTGCTGGCGCTGCACCGCGGGCCGTTCGACGTGGTGGTGTCTGACCTGGCGCCCAAGACCACCGGCATCAAGGACACCGACGAGGCGCGCTCGCTGGCGCTGGCAGGCAAGGCGCTCGAGGTGTCGCTGACGCGGGGCCGGGCCAACGGCAACTTCATCGCCAAGCTGTTCATGGGCAGCGACTTCGAGCCGTTCCGTGCCGAGATCCGAAAGGCCTACGGCGAGGTGAAGGTGGTGCGCCCCGAGGCGACGCGAGGGGCCAGCATGGAGGTGTATCTGGTGGGCCTGGGCCGGCGCGCCTCATCCCCTCGCCCTGGCGTGGTTTGACGCGTTCGGCGTCGTGACGCAGAGCGCTCGATCGCGTCAGACGTGCAGGGACCTCGCGAGGCGGTGGCGCTTGAAGCGGCACGCGAGACCATGCGCTTCACGAGGCCTCAGGCAACACGGCGGGGTCTCTGGCGAAGACCTCCAGGCCATGGTAGCGTCAGGGTCGTTTGAGGTTGGGTGGAGATCGACCGGAATGATCGGCATGACGCGTTGGCTGGGCGTGGGGTTGGCGCTGTCCATGGGGTGCACCGGGGTCGCCGAGCCACCCGGCAGGTCGCTGAACTCGAGCTCGCCGCGAATCACGACGGCGCCGGCACCGGCCACGCTGTCCGCCACCATCGACGGGAACATGTCGGCTGCGCTCGACCTGTACGCGGGGTTGCGGGAAGGAGACGAGAACCTCTTCTTCTCGCCGCACTCCATCATCTCCGTCATGGGGCTGAGCCTGGGCGGAGCCGGGGGGACCACCAGGACCGAGCTGGAGGCGACGCTGCGCGTGACCACCGCGGCTGACTTCCACCGGTCGATGAATCACCTCGATCGCGCGCTCGCGTCGCGCGGCCGCTCTTCCCGGGGGGCGAACGGGGAGCCCTTCGCGCTGACGGTCCTCAACCAGCTCTTCGTGGATCCCGCGCTGACGCTCGAGCCGGCCTACCTCGAGCTGCTCGCGCAGGAGTACGGCGCCGACGCCCGCCAACTCGAGCTCGTCGAAAGGCCCGCAGACTCGCTTCGGCAGATCAACGAGTGGGTGAGCACCGCGACCAGGCAGCGCCTTCCCGCGTTGCTCGAAAGCAGTGACCTGACGCCGCTGTCTCGCATGGTGATGATCAACGCGATGTACTTCTCGTCGGGGTGGGCCACGAACTTCGAGGAGAGCAGCACCGCGCAGCAGACCTTCTTCGGACTGCCCGGTGCGGCACAGGTGCAGATGATGCGCAGCCGGCGCCTGTCCGCCCGGGAGCTCGAGACCGCCGAGCTGCAGGCCGTCGAGCTGGACTACTCAGGCGGCGAGCTGTCGATGGTGATCATCATGCCCACGGGCGACTATCGAACCTGGGAAGCGACGTTGGCGCTGGCGACGGTGACCGCCGTGAGAGAGGGCCTCGCGCCCGCGCTGCTCGACCTCTCGATGCCGAAGTTCGAGACGCGCACCCGCCGCGATCTGAAGCCACCGCTCGAGGCTCGCGGGCTGAAGGCCATCTTCGACCCCCAGCGGGCTGACCTCTCCGCGATGAGCGCCGACCCGCTGTATCTGGCCTTCCTCAGACACGAAGCGTGGATCGACGTCAGTGAGTCGGGTACCAAAGCCGCCGCAGCGACAGTTGGAGGGTTCGCCGCCCCCCCTTCGGCGCCACCCCAGCCCAAGCGGGTCATCATCGATCGCCCGTTCTTCTTTTTCATTCAGGACAGGGCCACGCAGGCGGTGCTCTTCGTCGGGCGGTACGTGCAGGGACGCTGACGTTCGGTCCACCTCGTCACTCTGGACTGGGAACCCCCGTGCGCCGAGCGCGATGGCCCACCCTTCATCCTCCGAGGTGCTGCGAGCGTGAGGCAGTGGGCAGTCTGGTGGCCATGCATGGTCAAACTCACTGCCATCCGGTTTCAGGCAGACTGCAATACACCGGCAGACTCACTGCCGTACAAGGGCAGCGTCACTGCCAGAGCGATTCAGCTCAACTGCCAAGCGCAGCAGACTCACTGCCATCACGAGGCACTTTCATCGCACCCACCCAGTCGCCTAGAATTCACGAAGAAGTACGGGCTGTTCTACGCACACCAGGGAGAAAAAGCACATGGCAACGAGGAAAACGACGGCAAAGACCACGAAGAAAACTCCGAAACGAAGCCAGAAGGCGCAGACTTCGCGCCTGAGCAATGAAGAACGGCAGCGAAAAGTACGGCCTGGTGACGATCTGAACGAGCTCGTCGGGGAAGTGCTCACGGCCTGGGACCGGGTCTCAAAGAAGGTACGGGTTCCAGACGTCAGTCCCGCGAAGCTGAAGTCACTTCTGGTGAAGGCGCAGCGCGCAGCCGCCAGGGAGGCGCAGGTCACGGCTCGGCTCGAGGAACGGCTGGCACCGCTTGCCGACGCGCGGCTGACCGCCAACGACGCGGTGTATCGCGCAGCGCTCGCCGTCAAGCGCATCGCCGACGCGGTGGCCGAGACGCACCCCGAGGTCTCCGAAGCGTTCGCGGTGGTGAGTGAGCGTTTCCGACGAGGCCAGAAGCAGCCCGAGCAACCGGTTTGAAGTGCGTGGGTGATCGCGGCCAACCGCAGCCCGCTGCGAGCAGGTCGCCGCGCCGCCGAATGATGCGTCGACGTCAGGTGCGAAGCGCGCCCGCGGGCCGTCCGTCGACGTCGCCTGATCGGGTGGTCGACAACCGCCGATCGCCGCGTGATGGTGGCCGGAATGGTCGCGGCCTTGCTCAGCGTGCTGCTCGCGTTCACACCTCCGCCCCTCGAGGGGCCCACCGAGGCTGAGGTCGTTCACACCGCTGGCCCGGTCGAGACCGTCACCTTCGACACCGCGCGCTTTCACCTGGTCAGCTCCGTCGGCGCCGAACGGCCGGCCCGCCTGCTGGGGCCCCAGCTCGAGGTGCTGCGCGACGAGGTGTCAGGCCTGTTGGGCCGAGACTGGGCAGGCACCACCGAGGTGCGCGTCGCCCTGGGCCGCGCGGAGTACGAGGCCATGGCGCTGCCTGGCTCGAGGCCTCCGGGGTGGGCGGTCGCTCTCGCCTGGCCCGAGGCCAACGTGGTGCTGGTCGACGCGCGATCCCTCGCCAGCCCCGAGGGCACCACCACCTTGCGTCACGAGCTGGTGCACATCGCGCTGGGCCGCCTGGGAGCCGGCTGGCCCCGCTGGTTTCAAGAAGGGGTCGCGCAGAGCCTGACGGGAGAACGCGCGTTCCGAACCGAGCACTACTCGACCATGGCCATCGCCATCGCAGCGGGCCGGCTCTACGACTTCTCTGCGCTGGCCGACGGCTTCCCCGAGCGCCCCCAAGACGTCGAGGTGGCCTACGCCCAGAGCGCCGAGTTCATCGGGTACCTGCGCTCGACGCACGGGCCCGAGCGCTTCGGTGAGCTGATCGACCTGGTGTCGACCGGAGTGCCCTTTGAGCGCGCGTTCGGTCGCGCCTTCCATTCCTCGCTGTCGGTGGAAGAGGCCGCTTTTCGCGACGACGTGGCGCTGCGGTACCCGTGGTGGCCGGTGTTGCTGGGCAGCGGCACCCTGCTGTGGTGCTTCGCCTCGGTGCTGATGGTGATCGCCTTCGTGCGCCGCCGCCGCGCCGTCGCCGTGCTCCGCGCCGAGCAGCTGCGCGTCGAGCTGCTCGAGGACACCGCCGCCCTGCTGCTGGGCACCCTGCCCCTCGCGGCCAACGACGACGGCGGTCTCACGGTCGACCCCTTCCCCGGCTTCCCGTGGAAGGTCACCTCGGTGCGGTCGGGCCAGGGAGCCAGCTGAAGCCTCACGAGAGAGCAGGTAAGAACCAGCACGTGAGAGCTCGACTCTTCACGCTCGTTTCGGTGCTGGCGACCACCACCATCGCCGGTGACCTTCGCACGCAGACGTACGAGGCAGGCCCCGTGCTCTGACCTGAAGGTTTGGCCCTCCCTCGCTTCGAGCGGCTGTCCGTCGCACCGCCCGGCGCGGCGGGCTTGCTCACGAGGACTTCGCCGGGCGCGACCGGGTGAGTGGCAAGCTCTCTGCCCTTCACCAGGCCGCACTTCAGGAGCGCTCCGCATGGCCGACGACCCACCGCTGCTCTCGGCCGTCATCATCGGCAGCGGCTTCTCGGGCCTGGGCGCGGGCTTCAAGCTGAAGCAGGCCGGCTTCGACGACTTCGTCATCCTCGAGCGGGCGCAGGCGGTCGGCGGCGTCTGGCGCGACAACACCTACCCCGGCTGCGCGTGCGACGTGCCCAGCCACCTGTACTCGTTCTCGTTCGCGCCGAAGGCCGACTGGTCTCGCCTGTACGCGCCACAGGGCGAAATCGCCTCGTACCTGGAAGACTGCGCCACGCGCTTCGGGCTGCGCGCGCACCTGCGCTTCGGCGCAGACGTGACGCAGGCCCGCTTCGATGACGGCACGCTGACCTGGACCGTGACCACCCGTGATGGCCGCACCTTCCGCGCGCGCGCCGTCATCGCCGGCATGGGAGGGTTGAGCACGCCGAGCGTGCCCGCCCTGCCCGGCCGCTTCGAAGGCCCCTCGTTCCACACCGCGGCGTGGGACCATTCGGTGTCGCTGGACGGCAAGCGGGTGGCGATCGTGGGCAGCGCAGCGAGCGCCGTGCAGGTCATCCCCGCCATCGTGGGGCAGGTGGCTCACCTGGACGTGTACCAGCGTACGCCGTCCTGGGTGCTGCCGCGCCCTGACCGCCCCATCGCGCCCGCGTTGCGCCGGGTGTTCAGCAAGGTGCCGGTGCTGCAGGCGCTGCTGCGCCTGATCATCTCGGTCCTGCTCGAGGCGCGCATCGTCGCCTTCACGACGCAGCGGTGGATGCTCGAGCGCTTCCTCCGCGGCCAGGCGCTGGCGCCGCTGCACGCCGCGGTGAAGGACCCGACCCGGCGCGCGCAGATGACGCCCGACTACACGCCCGGGTGCAAGCGGCTGCTGTTGTCGAACGACTACTACCCTGCCCTGGCGCGGCCCGAGGTCGACCTGGTGACGGACCCCATCGCGTCACTGCACCCCCGCGGCGTCGTCACGCGCGACGGCACGCTGCGCGAGGCAGACGTGGTCATCTACGCCACCGGCTTCGCCGTGCAGGCGCCGGTGCCGCGCGGGATGCTCTTCGGTCGGGCCGGCGTCGATCTGGCGGACGCCTGGGCGCAGGGGCCCGAGGCCTACCTCGGCATCAGCGTGACGGGCTTCCCCAACCTCTTCCTGCTGGTGGGGCCCAACACGGGGCTGGGCCACACGTCGATGGTGCTGATGATCGAAGCGCAGGTCGCCTACGTGGTGCAGGCGCTGCTGGCCCTGCGCGCGAGGCCCGCGATGGCCTTCGACGTGAAGCCAAAGGTGCAGCGCGCCTTCGTGGACGAGGTGCAGCGCGCGTTGGGGAAGACGGTGTGGGCCAGCGGCTGCAGCAGCTGGTACCGCAACGACGCAGGCCGCATCACCGCGCTCTGGCCGTCGTCGACCTGGGCCTACCGCCGCCGCACCGCGCGCTTCTCACCCGACCCCTACCTGACCCTGGGCCCACCCTGAGCGTCGCCGAAGCGCCCGAGGAACGCCATCGACCGTGTAGGTGACGGCGCTTGAACCGGGAATCCAGGCAGCATGCTTGAGATTGAGAAGAGGTGTGTCCGTGGGGTGGCCAACGTGACCAGGTCGCTGTCCATGGCATTTCACCAGCAGCTCGAGGTTGCCTTTCGCCGCGACGTGGCGCGGCCGGGCTTCGTCTTGGCGCTGATCGTGATCGCCTTCGTGCACCCGTGGAGGACGCAGGCCAGACCGCAGACGCAGGCCGGACCGAAGGAGCGGTAGAGCGTCACCGTGACCTCGGGCGCACCAATCGACGTCACGCTTCGAGGGTTTCGAGATCGGCGAGGTCTGCTGGCGTCAGCGCCGCGCTGTTCTTGATGGCGCGCTGGACGATGTCGTCTTCGCCGGTGTTCTCGACCGCGCACCCCACGTGCAGATAGCCCGGGCCTTTTCGCGTGAAGCTGCCGGTGTCGATTTCGCGTTCGACGGCCAGCCGCCAGGCGCCTTTTTCGATGGGCGACTCGCACTGCACGCAGTTCGAGCGACCGGTCGAAGCGCGCTCGAGGTACGGGTAGTTGCCCGCCGGTGCCTTGCCAGCCCCCTTGCTGGGCGGCGCGTTGAGGAGCGCTTCGATCTCGGCTCTGTTCGGCACGACCTCGGGGCGCGCTTCGAGCTCGACTCGCACCCGAGGCGCCAGTTTGCCGGCGGCGGCGCAGGTGAGGTGGTGGTAGCGGTACGTCATGTCTCCTTCGGGGTCGAAGGCGTTGGGCGTCTCCTCGCCGAAGCGCACGACGCCCTTGTCGATCTTCTTTTTGCAGGTGCGGCACGTCGCGCGGCCGCTGGGAGAAGCTTCGATGACGTCAGCCATGGTGTGACCTCACTTCTTTGGGGGTGGGAGTCTTTCGCCGTTGATGAAGAGCGCCTTTGCCGAGAAACGAGGCGCCAGCTCTCGCACGTGCGCGAGGTCCGCGGGCGCAGCGCCTTCCGACGAAGCAGGAATCAATGGTGTGACGCGCCGCTGCGCGGACCTGCAGCTCGACCCATTCCAGGGCCGGCTGCTTCAGCGTCTTCAGGTCGCTGACGTCGTGAAGGAGGTTCAGGTCGTGCAAGTGCGTCAGCCGGCTCATGTCGAGATCGGCGACAGCCTCCAACGTCCCACCGCCGCAGTCGAGTTCGCGAAGGCCTGGCAGCCCGGCACACCTCACAGCGCCAGGGCCACGCACTTGAGCGCCGGGGGCTGCTGGTAGTCGACGGCGCTGGCGCCGAAGCGCCCGAGCACCGTGAAGCGGCGAATCGCAAGGCCCCGGGCGAGGTGCGCCTCGAGGTCTGCGAGCGACATCGCCTCGACGTTGCACATCGCCAACAGCAGCCCTCCCGGCGCCACCACGCGCGCGGCGGCCTCGACGAGCTGGTGGTAGTCGCGGGCCGCAGAGAACCGGCTGCGCTTCGTCGACGCGAACCCCGGAGGATCGAGCACCACCAGCCCAAAGGTCTCGCCCTTCTTCGCGAAGCGACCCAGCCAGTCGAACGCGTCGCCGGCGATGAAGTCGAGCCGCTCGGCTGCAAAGCCGTTGAGGCGGGTGTTCTGCGCGCCCCAGTCGAGCACCTTGCGCGAGGCGTCGACGTTGACGGCGCGGGTGGCCTTGCCGGTGAGCGCCGCGACGCCGAAGGCACAGGTGTACGCGAAGAGGTTCAGCACCGCGCGCCCGGCCGCGTGCTGCCGCACCCACTGCCGCGCGTCGCGGGCGTCGAGGTACAGGCCGACGGACAGGCCGTTGCCGGGTCGAATGGTGAACGACACCCCAACCTCTTGCACCTCGAGCTCGTCGACCGACGCGCCCCACAGCGGCGTGGCCGGCGCCGCGCCTTCCCCCGCGCCCTTCGCTGAACGTGGCCGGTGCTTCACGTACACGCTGCGCAGCGCGCCCACGCTGGCCAGCACCTCGGCCAGGGCGCGCGCCTCGTCGTCGCCCGCGGGCCGGTAGAAGGACAACACCCCCACGTCGCCGAAGCAGTCGACCGTCACGCCGTCGAGCTCGCCGTCGACCCAGCGGAAACACGACGTCTGCTCGGGCAACGACGCGCGCCGCCGCTGCAGGAGTGATCTCAGGCGCGCTTCCACACCGCCTCGACCGCTTGCGCGGCGTCACGCTCGAGCGCGCGCTGCGGCGCGGCCAGCAGCTCGCCTTCCCGCACCACCACGCGCCCCGCGACGATGGTCCACGCGGCGCGCCCCTGCCC
>VYLD01000548.1_pt1 | contig 17608 bp, 18 predicted proteins | sample 5114401 | NCBI WGS metagenome assembly VYLD01 (sample SAMN12291783, study PRJNA351875) | freshwater metagenome | isolation source: freshwater lake | place: USA: Michigan, Gull Lake | collected 2013-08-08 | reverse complement strand
CAGCGCCCAGGGCACCGCGTTCGCGTGGCGTCGCTTCGTGCGAGAGCACCCCGATGGGGCCCACCGGGACGAGGCAGAGGCTGCCCTCAAGAAGCTCGAGCTCACCGAGGTGGCCACCCTCGACGACGTGGCCACGCTCGCGCGCATCGCCGCGCAGAACCCCGAAGATCCGCGCTCGGGTGAGGTCAGCGCCCGCCTCGACGAGGTGGCGTGGAGGCAGGCGGCGTCGGCCGGTGAGCTGTTCTCGTACTTGCGGCGGTTCCCCGCGGGAGCCCACCGCGACGAAGCCCGTACCCGATTGTTGTCGAGCCGCCTCGAGGGGCTGCTGGTCTCGGGGCTGGTCGACGAGGCTGCCCGGGAAGCGAGGCAGGCCCCGCTGGCCGTTGGCCTCCCAGACTGGCCCCGCCGCCTCGAGCAGGCGCGGGCGATGGCGAGGGTCGAGGCGTCGACCGACGAGCGGGTCAGGCGGGCGTTGCCAGGCTGGTCGCGGCGCGAGCTGAGCGACGTGCTCAAGTCGCTGCAGGCCCCCGACGCGATGGACCGGTGGCAGGCCGCCGAGGAGCTGGGGGCCTTCGTGACGGTGCTGGCCATCGACCCGTTGCTCGAGCAGCTGCGCGGCGCTCGGAACGCGCTCATTCGTCATGCAGCCTTCACCAGCCTGCAGCGCGTGCTGCGGGCGTTGCCGCGAGCGGTGTCGGACTACGAGGTCGCCGCGCGCCTCGAGGCGCTGACCCAGACGGCGTCAGACGCTGCGCTGTACCTCACCGCTGCAGTGCTGCTCGACGTCAGCGGCGCGCTCGACAAGGCCGCGAGCGAGTACCAACGCACGTGGGACCCGCAGAACCCGGACCCGATGGTGCTGCGCCGGTGGTCTTCGCTGCGGCTCGAGCGGCGGCAGTTCTTCGCGGCGGCGGTCACCGCCCGGCAGCTCGCGGTGTGGGCGAAAGAAGCCTCGGGGCAGGTCGCCCCGGCCACCGACGCGACGGCGGTGGGCAGCGCCCGTGAGCTGTGTGCAGCGTTCCTCGATGCGCAATCGGCGCTGGCCACCATCGTCGCGGCCCGCCAAGAGAAGGTCGACTTCCCTGACGATCTCGAAGCGTTCGAGGTGCGCGCCCAGGAGGCGCTGCGGCTGACCCAGGCCCGGCTGCGAGACGCCGAGCTGGTGATGCTGCAGGCCGACGCTCGCGCCCGGGTATGTGGCAACCGTGACGTCGAAGAACGGCTTCGCGCAGGCGAGCAGACGCGCCTGGAAGCACTTCAGGCGCTGCAGAAAGCTCGGCCCAGAGACTGGGACGTGTTGCGCCTGGTGGTGCAGCAGCGCGACCCGTCACCAGCGGTGCGGGCAGCGATCGGCCCGTGACGCGCACCAGGGCGATGGGACGCCGGTGCACGTGAGCTTCCGGTCCATCGCCCAAAACGCCTCGCCGATGGGTGACGAGGTGTCGGCGTTGCCTGCGGTCGAGGGCTGGCTCGAGCGCCACGCGGTCGCGCTTCTCTCCTGCAGAACACGGTGGCTTGATGGCGTTGGTTCAGGTCCCCGGTCGACTCGGCGACCGTCGAGCCGCTGGGTGCCGCGGTGCCAGGGCGCGACAACGCGACAACTCGCAGTCAAGGAGCGAGCACCGTCGGGGCCCCGCCGAAGAAGAGGTGACAGAGGGCCACGGTCACGGCCAGCCCCAGCGCGTCTGAGATCAAACACGCCGCCAGGGTGTGCCTCACCGCGCGCACCTGGACCGACCCGAAGTAGAGCGCGAGCACATAGAACGTCGTCTCCGAGCTGCCGTTGATCAGCGACACCAGGTAGCCCACGAACGAGTCGGCGCCGTACGTTTTCATCGTCTCGGTCATCACCGCGAGCGCCCCGCTGCCTGAGAGCGGCCGGATGAGCGCCATGGGGAGCGCCTGGGCGGGAATTCCCACCGCGCTGGTGACCGGCCCCACGAACGAGGTGATCGCCTCCATCGCACCAGACGCCCGGAACATGCCGATGGCCACCAGGATCGCCACCAGGAACGGGATGATCACCGTGGCGACCTGAAAGCCTTCTTTCGCGGCGGTGATGAAGGCCTCGTAGACCTTCACGTCGCGCCCGAAGCCGATCATCACGATGCCGAGCATCAGCACCGGCAGCAGCCAGTCGGACATCACCTGCCGGCCGAGCTCGAACGTCGACACCTGCGCCGGCCCCATGCACTGAAAGGCCGTGCGGAACACGGCGTCGAAGCCACCGGCCTCTGTGACGGCCAGCGGCGCGCAGGTGCGATGAACCAGCGCCCACATCAGCGTCAGGCCCACCGCGACCACCACCGCGAGCCTCGCCGGTGACGTTCGCCTCACTTCTGATGCCAGAGCATCGGCCTCCTTGAGCGCCCGCTCGTCGACGGCTCGCGGCGCCAGCACCTCGAGCGGCCCTGCGCCGGCGCGCTCGACCGAGAAGAGCGGCAGCTTCTCGAGCACCTTGGCCACCAGCACGGCCAGGACCGTCGAGAGAAACGTGCCGATGATGGACGGCACGATGACGCCAGCAGGGTCCTTCGAGCCGAGGGCCGCCCGCACGCCCACCACGCCCAGCGGCAGCACCGCCACGCCCGAGGTGTTGATCACCAGGAACAGCGCCATGGCGTTGGTGGCGACGCCGCGCTGCCGGTTCAGCGCGTCGAGCTCTTTCATGGCCTTGAGGCCGAACGGCGTGGCGGCGTTGCCCAGCCCCAGAATGTTCGCCGACACGTTGAGGATCATCGCCCCCATGGCCGGGTGATCGGGCGGCACGTCAGGGAACAGGCGACGCATCACAGGGGTCAGGCCGCGCGACAACGAGGCGAGCAGACCGGCCTCGCGCAGCACGCCCATGAAGCCCAGCCACAGCGTCATCTGCCCGATCAGCCCCAGCGCCAGCTCGACCGCCGACTTCGCCGAGCCCATCGAGGCCTCGGTCACCTTCGGCATGGTGCCGGTGAACGCCGCCGTCAGCACCGCGCCGCCGATCAGCGCCAGAAAGAGCCAGTTCAGCACCCGAGCGACTTAAAGCAGCCTTCCCCGCGGCTCCCAAACAATTGGCCGGGCAGGAGACAGCGCGAGTCGCCGTGCTACGACCAGCGCTGGCATGGCGGACAAGGGCCGAATCGTCGGCATCGATCTGGGCACCACCAACACGCTGGTCGCGTCCGTGAAGAACCGCGTGCCGCGCATCGTGCCGACCGACAAGGGCAACCTCATTCTCCCATCGGTGGTCTCGCTGTCGCCGCGCGGCGACCTCGTCGTCGGAGGCGTCGCCCGCGATCAGATGGTGACCAACCCGAAGAACACGGTCTTCGGTGCCAAGCGGCTCATCGGCCGCAAGTTCGACTCGAAGGTGGTGCAGGATCTGAAGGCCTGGGCCTCGTACGACATCGTGCCGGGGCCTGATGGGGACGCGGCGGTGTCGATCGGCGGGCGCGTGTACTCGCTGCCAGAGATCTCGGCCATGGTGCTCTCGCAGGCCAGGGTGATCGCCGAGCAGTTCCTGCAGGCGCCCATCGGCGAAGCGGTGATCACCGTGCCCGCCTACTACACCGACAACCAGCGCCAGGCGGTGAAGGCCGCCGGGGTGCTCGCGGGCCTGACCGTCAAGCGCATCGTGAATGAGCCCACTGCGGCAGCCCTCGCGTACGGCTTCAACCGCGGGCTCGATCAACGAATCCTCGTGTACGACCTGGGCGGGGGCACCTTTGACGTGTCGGTGCTCGACGTGAGGCACAACGCCTTCGAGGTGGTGGCCACCGGCGGTGACACCTTCCTGGGAGGCATCGACTTCGACAACCGCGTCATCGACTTCGTGGTGGCGGCCTTCCTGAAAGACACCCGGGTCGACCTGACCGCCAGCCCCATCGCCATGCAGCGGGTGAAGAACGCGTGTGAGGCGGCGAAGATCGATCTGTCGCTGATGCAGAACATCACCCTCGAGCTGCCCTACCTCGAGGAGCGCAAGGGCAAGCCGCTGGACCTGCGCATCGCCCTGTCGCGCGAGCAGCTGAACGCGTTGACCCGGGACCTGGTCGATCGCACCTTCGCCATCTGCGATGAGGTGCTCACCTCGAAGGGCATCACCCGCTCGTCGATCGACGAGGTGATCCTGGTGGGGGGGCAGAGCCGGATGCCGCTGGTGCAGCAGCGCATTCAGGAGCACTTCGGTAAACCGGCCCGCAAAGGCGTTCACCCTGATGAGTGCGTCGCACTGGGGGCGGCGCTGCTCGGTGAGTCCCTCGACGCCCCCGACTCGGTCACGCTGCTCGACGCCATCTCGATGCCCATCGGGTACGGCCTGCCGACCGGCCGCTTCCGCAAGATCATCGAAAGGAACCACCGGGTGCCCACGGTGAAGAGCTTTCGGGTGCCGCCGCCGGTGAAGCCAGGCGCAGCCTTCGTAGAGATCGAGATCTTCCAGGGTGACAGTGAGTTCGTCGTCGACGATGAGTACCTCGGTACCGTCAAGGTGCCGGCGGCGACCGCCGGTAAGCGCATCGACTTTCGGGTCGACGAGGAATGCCTGCTGCATGTCTTTCTCGAAGACGCCTCAGAGCCTCGCGAGGTGAAGCTGGCCACCCGTGACACCCCCGAGGTGCTCAAGCGGGCGCTCGCAGAGGCCCTCGAGCGCCGCGCCGAGAGGGACGAACGCGACGCCGCTGAGAAGGGCGGGCTGTTCTCGAGCATCAAGCGGCTGCTCGGAGGCGGGTCCTGACGCCGCTGCTCACCGAAGCCTTCGTGGCCCACGCCATCGAGGTGCTCAACCAGGACGAGGGCCTCGCGGCCGCGGCGGTGGGCTGGGTCGGAGACTTCGGGGTGATCATCAGCCGCAGCACCGGGCCGCTCTGCGTGCACCTGGGGCCGCCCAGCGGGGGCCGGTTCCCCGCGCCGCGCTTCGTGTCTGCGGCCGAGCTCGACGCGGCGAAGGTGGCCTACGCGGCCCGCGCTGACGAGGCCACCTTCCGCGGCATCATCGACGGGGGGCTGGACCCCATCGCCGCCATCGTGCAGAAGCGCCTTGAGGTGCGGGGCGACCTGCAGCCGATCATCGCGCGCCTCAATCACCGCGGGCTGGCAGAACGCTGGCTCCACAGACTGCGACTGGGGGGCTGACATGGGCTTGAGAAAGTCGTTGAGGGACCGGGCGCTGGGGCTGTCGGCCCGGGCCATGGAACGCGTGTTCGCCGACGAGAAGCGCGCGCAGCAGTTCTCTTCGGCGCTGGGGGCGGTGCAGCGCAGCAAGGCGGTCGTCGACAAGACCCAGGCGGCGGTCATGCACCAGCTCAACTTCGCCACCCGGGCCGACTTCAAGGACCTCGGGCGCTCGTTGTCGTCGCTGAAGAAGCGCATCAAGTCGCTCGACGCCAAGCTGACGTCGATCTCATCGGCGTCGTAGGTGGTACGCGGGCGTCGAACGCGGTCAGCCCCGGTCGTGGCCGCACGTCGGCTTCTCACGTTGACAGGCCGAAACGTGCGTGTCAGGAAGCGCGCCGTTTCAAAACAGCAGGGCACATAGCTCAGCGGTAGAGCACTGCCTTCACACGGCAGGGGTCCCAGGTTCGAAACCTGGTGTGCCCACAACGAAGACCCCTTGGGAAACCTTGGGGTTTTCGTCTTTCTGGCAGGCCACTTCACGTTCGGAACCGGCGAACTCGGGCTCGCGAGAAGCAGTCAACCGCTTCTGGTTTGGCATTTTTTCCGAGTGGAGCGTACCGTGGGACCATGAGCGTTTTCGTGCTGGCTGTCGGCCTGGTCGCAGCGCAGGCCCCCTCACAGGACCTGTACACCTGGACCGACGCGGCCGGGGTCACCCACGTCACCGACACCTCGGCCTCGGTCCCTCGAGGCGCGCGGGCCCGGGTGACGGCCGGCGCAGAGATCAGCACCGTGACTGGCGCACCGACGAAGGCCCTGACCGTCGTGGCCGCGACGAAGCCTGAAGAGGGCCCGAAGGCCACTGAACGAGACCTCGAACGGCAATGGCGCGAGGCGTTTCGAGAGTCCAGAGAGAAAATCGCCAGCCTCGAAGATCAGATCGAACTCGACCGACAGAAGGTGGAAGAGGTCAACGGCCTGCCTGTGGCGGCACGGTTCTCGTGTTTCAACGCCTGGGGACCCGTGTACGCCCCCGCATGGGGCCAGGTGACGATGCTCAGCCCCGTGCTCCCCGCGGGCAGCGGTCAGTCGGGCGCGGGTTTCGCCGTCGGCGGGAGCGTCGTCGTCAGTCCCGTCCTTCAACAACAAGTCGTCGTCTCCAACTCGGGTATCGCGGTGAGCCCGTGTGTCTTCGCGTTCAACCCTGAGTACGAGCGCTCGAAGGAACGCTTGGTGCTCAACCGGAAGGCGCTGGCCCGCGCGCAGGAAGACGCTGATGATCTCGAGCGGCGGGCCTCGTTCGAAGCGGTTCCCCGCGAGTGGCGCCGCTGATATTCAGCGCGTCGTCGTTTGCAGGTTGCTGACCCACCACGGTCAACGGTCCCATAGCTCAGCTGGATAGAGCGGCGGTTTCCTAAACCGCAGGTCGCAAGTTCGATTCTTGCTGGGATCACTTCGAAGTCGCGTTCGAGAGGTCGTCGTGTCTGAGCCATTGCCGCCAGCGCTCGCGCGCGCGACCATTCCCGCCCCGGTGCTCGAGGTGATCCAGGGCCTCGAGCGAGCCGGGTACGCGGCGGTGCTGGTGGGCGGCTGCGTGCGCGATCTGCTCCGTGGCGCCCCGCCGAAGGACTTCGACATCGCCAGCAGCGCGCGGCCCGAGCAGGTGCAGAAGGTGTTCAAGCGGGTGATCCCCACCGGGGTCGAGCACGGCACCGTCACGGTGGTGATCAGCGGCGAGCACGTCGAGGTGACCACCTTCCGCTCCGAGGGCGGGTATGTCGACGGCCGGCGCCCGACGCAGGTCGAGTTCCATGGCGACGTGTCGGCCGATCTCTCGCGACGCGACTTCACCATCAACGCCATGGCCTTCGACCCAGAAGGCCGTCGGCTGGTCGACCCCTTCGGTGGGCAGGCTGACCTGGCCGCGAAGCAGGTGCGCTGCGTGGGCGAGGCGAAGCAACGCTTCCTCGAAGACGGCTTGCGGGCCATGCGAGCGGTGCGCTTCGCCACGGTGCTCGAGTTCTCGATCGACCCCGCGACCGAGCAGGCCATCGGCGAGACGCTCGCGGTCTTCGACCAGGTCGCCATCGAGCGCGTCACCCAGGAATTCTCGAAGCTGCTGTTGGCCAGGCTGGCGCCGTTCGGGCTGCGGGTGCTGTCGCGAACGGGGCTGCTCTCTCGATTCTTGCCAGAAGCCCTCAGCGCCGACCCAGACGCGGTCGACCGGGCCGGCCCCGAGCTCACCGTGCGCCTGGCGGTGTTGCTGGCCCAGGTCGATGACCCGAAGGCGGTGGTGATGCGCCTGAAGTACCCCACCGTCGTCGCCGTCGAGGTGGCCCACCTGGTCACGCACCGCGCCCTGCCACGCGACGACGCGAGCGACGCGCAGCTGCGGCGGTGGCTGTCGGCCGTGCGGGCCGAGAAGGCCCTTGACGTCCTGGCCCTCGGCCGCGCTATAGGCGTCGACGTGCGGGTGCTCGAGGCGAGGGTGCGCAGCGAGCTGCTCAGGAACCCACCCCTGACGACGCGTGCGCTCGCCCTCAACGGCGCCGAGATCATGGCCACCCTGGGCGTGGGCCCGTCTCCGCTCATCGGCAAGGCCACCCAGCACCTGATGGAATGCGTGCTCGAGGACCCAACGGTCCGCTTCCCGTCTGGCCGACGGGCTGCCCTGTGGAGAGCCTGGCCAGGTTCTCAACAAAGGCAGGAAAGAAAGGCACTTAGACTGTTGGAAACCCGGCCAGCTCGTTCACGTCCTCGTGACGAGGGGTGAAAGGCAAGGTGGGCCCCCTGTGGAAAAGCGGCGGCTGGCGGTGGCTGGGCCGGCCCTTCCAGTCGCCCTGAGGAGGCACCCTTTCAGGATCGCGCGTCCTGTGGCATCGGGTGCGCTATGAGAGTGGTGGTCGCCATGTCGGGTGGGGTCGATTCGTCGGCGGCGGCCGCGCTGCTCGTCGAGCAGGGTCATGAGGTGATCGGCATCACCCTGAGGGTGTGGAGCTACGAGTCCAAGGCCAGCTGCGGCAGCTGTTGCAGCCCCGACGACATCGATGACGCGCGGCGCGTGGCCGAGACGCTGGGCATTCCGTTCTACGTGGCCAACGTCGAAGAGCTCTTCAAGGACCGTGTCGTCACCCCCTTCGTGCAGAACTACCTCGGCGGGCGCACGCCGATTCCGTGCGTGTCGTGCAATGAAGACGTGAAGTTCGGGTTCCTGTTGAAGCGGGCCCGGGCGCTGGGCGCCAAGCTGGCGACGGGACACTACGCGCGGGTGGAAGAGCAGGGTGGCCGGTACGCGCTGCGCCGAGGCGTCGACGCGTCGAAGGACCAGTCGTACTTCTTGTTCACGCTGAAGCAGGACGACTTGAGAGACGTGCTCTTCCCCATCGGGTCGTTCACCAAGCCCGAGGTGCGCGCCGTCGCCGAGCGCCATCACCTGCCCACCTCGCAGAAGCCCGAGAGCATGGAGATCTGCTTCGTGCCCGACGGCGACTATGCCCGCTTCGTCGAGAAGGTCGCGGGGCCGCAGCCGAAGGGCGAGGTGGTCAACGGGGCCGGCGAGGTGCTGGGGGAGCACGAGGGCATCCACCGCTTCACGGTCGGCCAGCGGCGGGGCCTCAAGGTGCCGTCGCAGGGTGAGGCTCTCTATGTGCAGCGCATCGAGCCGCAGACCCGCCGGGTGGTGGTGGGCCCGTCGGACGTGATCGCGCGCCAGCAGTTTCACCTGCTGCGACCGAGCTGGGTCGAAGGCGAGGCGCCCATCGACCGGCCCCTCCAGGTCCGCGTTCGCCATCGGCACCCGGGCGCCGCCGCGAGGGTTTCGCTCGAGGCGCACGGGCACCTCGCGGTCCACCTCGATGAGCCTGCGAAGGCGGTGACCCCAGGCCAGGCCGCGGTCTTCTACGACGGTGATGCCGTCATCGGTGGAGGCTGGATCCTCTGAGTTCGCCGCCTCTTCTCCTGGGCCGGGGGCTTCGTCCGAGGCTCGGGAACACCGATGCTTGTGCCGCAAAGGGGCTGGATCTTCGGGCTCGGTCGGTCTTGCTCGGCGGTCTGATAGAGTCCGGCGCCAGCATGCGTCCCTCGTCAGGGTGGGTCTTCAGTCTGTCGTTCGGGTTGGGGCTCTGGCTCGCGTCCTGCGGCGCGCCTGGCCCCTGTGGACCCAACACCTGCTCGGGGTGCTGCGACAGCGCCGGCGAGTGTCTGAAGGGCACGGCGGTGTTCGAGTGCGGAGCCGGCGGCCTTGCATGTGTCACGTGCCAACCCAACGAGGCGTGCGGCGCAGGCAGCTGTCTGGCTTTCGCGGGCGGCGACTACGACGCGAGCTTTCCCGAGCGGCGCGACGCGGCGATCACCTTCGACGCAGGGACCTTCGACGCGGGCCCGCTCATCGACGCGGGTCGACCTGACGCGGGGGCCATCGACGCGGGACGCCTGGACGCGGGGGTGGTGGGCGACGCCGGGAGGCCCGACGCGGGGCCACCGGTCAGCTTCATGAATGACGTCGCGCCAATCTTCGCCAGCAACTGCTCGGGGTGTCACCCGAGCCGGCCCGACCACTCCAACGCCCGCGCGCGGGTGGTGCCATTCAACCCGCTGGGTAGCCTCATCTTTCAGAAGATCACCGGCACCCAGTCGTCGGGGGGCTCGATGCCTCCCAGCGGCCAGCTGTCGGTCGCCGACCCTGCCGCGACCCGCACCATCGAGCGATGGATCCTTCAGGGCGCGTTGAACAACTGACGCTGCGCTGGGCCTCGGCTTTCGACGCGCCTTGGTAAATTTGATCTCTACGGCGATGCAGCTACCGTTCTGTTGCGTGCTGAAGCCCGGTGGCTTGTCAGCGCGACCCACGCCGTCTCGAGCCAGAACGTTCCATGCGCGACTCCCATAAACTCAAAGAGAAGTACGAGCTGTCGCTCGACAGCCGTCAGATCGTCACCCTTACCGTGGCCTCCCTCGTCGTCCTGGGCGGCGTCTTCGTGCTCGGCGTGGTGGTGGGCAAGAAGCTCACGCACGAGAGCCTGCGCCTCGCTGCGCCCGCAGACATTCTCAGCGCTGCTGACGAGAAGAGTCAGGCGCTCGAGCGGGCCGACAAGTCCCAGGCGCTGACCTTTCAGGAAGAGCTGACCCGGGAGCAGCCCCCGGTTCCGGCGGCTGATCCGGTGAAGGTGGTGGCCAGGCCGCCCGAGCCCCCGAGGGTCGCCGAAGCGGTCGCCCCAACAAGCGCAGCGCTGCCCACCGACCAGCCCGTCGCCGAGGCGCCCAGGCCCCTGCCTGCGAACGAGCTGGCCGCGAAGCTGCCCGAGACGCCGAAGGTCGAACCCGTGACCACCCGGACCAACGACGCGGGGGCGCTCAAAGATGCCTTCGTCAAGCTGCAGAAGTCGCCCGAGCCCACCGTGGCCGACGGCTCGTGGACCCTTCAGTTGTCGGCCTCCCAGGACAAAGGCGAGGCCGATCGCTTCGCCGCAGGCCTGCGAGACAAGGGCTACGCGCCGTTCCTCGTCGAGGCCAACCTTCCGGGCAAGGGCCTGTGGTACCGCGTGCGCATGGGCCGCTTCCCCTCGAAAGAGGCCGCCAGCCACTACCTTGCCGACTTCAAGCGTGAGACCGCGATCTCCGGCATCGTGACGACCTCCAACTGAAGCGATTCCCCGCGAGGGAAAGGGCGCGAATCAGGTCTCGGAATCTGGGTTCTTCGTCCACTTGTCGACGTTGCCATCACCGTCGAGATCTTCGCCGATGCGGTCGACCTGCTCGTTTTCCCAGTATTCCCAGTAGTCGACGCGGCCGTCGGCGTTGGTGTCACGTTCGCGCCGCACCAGCTTGCCCTTCTCGTAGAACAGCCACAGCGAGGGCTTGCCCGACGACGAGAGGTCGCGCTCCTTGCGTACGATGACGCCCTTCTCGTAGAAGTTGACCTGGTCGACCTTGCCATCGAAGTCGAGGTCGAGCGCCTCGCGTGAGATCTGTTCGCGCTCGTCGTAGTTGCGGCTGATGTCGACCTTGCCGTCGGAGTTGATGTCGAGCTCTTTGCGCACCACCCGGTCGATGTCTTTCCCGTCGGGGCTTTTGCCCTTCGTCGTGTAGGTCCACACGTCGGGCTTCTTGTCCCCGTTGATGTCGGTCTCGGTCACCACTTCGTCGCCACTCTTCTTCTGGCGAATGCTCTCGGCCACCACGGTGCTGTCAGGCTGGTCGGTCTTTGAGCCGCTGCCGGTCTTCTCGGCGCTCGAGGTCGACGCGCAGCTGAAAGACAGGGCACACAGGCTCGACACCAGGGCGGCGTTGAGGGTGCGGGTGTCGAGGGTGCCGGCGTTCAGGGTGACGTTCATAAAGAGCCATTTCCTTGCCCTTGATCGGGGCCGTCATAGCGTCATGTCCGTCCATGGCGCGCAAGAAGATCAGCACCACGATCTACATCACGCCTGAGCAGAATGAGATGCTCAAGCTGCTGAATCAGAAATCGAAGGTGCCGGTGGCCGAGTACATCAGGCAGGGCATCGACCTGGTGCTCGAGCGCTACAAGGACCTGTTGCCCGGGCAGACGCGCCTTCCGGGTCTGTGAGCGCCGAGGCGGGCTGTTCACGCTGGCGGGCCCGAAGGCCTGCGGTATGAGCCTGCGGGTGACCTCGTATGGCGGCAAGCGTGTGGTGGTGCTGGGCGGGGCGGGCTTCGTCGGCTCGCACCTGTGCGAGCGGCTGTTGGCTGATGGCGCCGCAGCGGTGGTGGCGGTCGACAACTTCATCACCGGCTCAGAGGTGAACCTCGCGGGGCTCCGAGGCGACGCGCGCTTTGACCTCGTGCGCCGCGACATCTGCGAGCCGGTCGCGATCGCCGGGCCCATCGACTTCGTCTTCAACCTCGCTTCGCCGGCTTCGCCTATCGACTACGCCGTGTTGTGGCTCGAGACCATGATGACGGGCTCGCTGGGCACTCAGCGTGGCCTCGAGCTCGCCGAAGCCAAGAAGGCCGTGTTCCTGCAAGCGTCGACGTCAGAGATCTACGGCGATCCGTTGGTGCACCCGCAGGCCGAGAGCTACTCGGGCAACGTCGACCCGACGCGGCCGCGCAGCGTGTACGACGAGGCCAAGCGCTACGGCGAGGCGATGGTCAGCGCTTTTCGACGGTCGCGAGGCGTCTCGACGCGCATCGTGCGCATCTTCAACACCTACGGGCCCCGCATGCGCCTCGACGATGGTCGGGTGGTGCCGGCCTTCATGGGTCAGGCGCTGCGTGGGGAACCGCTGACCGTCTTCGGTGACGGCTCGCAGACCCGTTCCTTCTGTTACGTCGACGACCTGGTCGAGGGGCTGGTGCGCCTCGCCGCGTCGAGCGTGATGGACCCGGTCAACCTCGGCAACCCTGACGAGCGCACGATGGTCGAGTTCGCCGAGGCGGTGCGGGTCGCCACTGGCACCCGGGGCGCGCTGGTGTTCAAGCCATTGCCCGAGGGAGATCCGAAGCAACGGCGCCCGGACATCACCCGGGCCCGGCAGCTGTTGGGCTGGGCGCCGCAGGTGTCCCTCGCCGACGGCCTGGCCCACACCGTGGGGTTCTTTCGCGCCAGCCTGGCCGCGACGTCTTCCGCGGCTCACTCTGGCTGAGGCGGCCGGCTGGCCGGCCTCGGCCCGCGCGGAGCCATCGGCGGTGCCTCGACCAGCCGCTTGAGGCGCATCAGGCCAGCCTCGGTGTGCTGCCCCAGCCGGTTCTCGACGGTGCCCACGAAGCAGCCCCCCAGCGGCGGCAAAAGGCCCTTGGTTCGCCACTCCACCCAGGTGCCACTGGCGTCAGGGCTCAAAGTGAAGGTGGTGGTCGCGTTCACTTCGTCGCTCTCGATGGCGTGCGCCAGGGTGACGCTGCCCGCTTCGACGGCGGCCACCGTCAGCGCGCCAGTCCCCAGCACCGACCCCCGCCAGGCCCACCGCGCGCCTGGGCCTTCTTCGGGCCCTCCGAAGGAATGAAGCGCGTCCGGGTCGACAGCGTGGTCGCGGGTCCAGGTCTCGAGCGTGCGCGGGTTGGTCAGCGCCGGCATGATCTGCTCGGGCAGCGCGTCAAGGTGAACGCGTCGCTCGACCTGAAAGCTGCGCGGCAGCGCGAGGCCGATCGCCAGCAGCCCCAGCACGGCTGCGATGACCAACGTGGCGGCCCGGCGAACCATGGGCGGCCCCATACCCGAGAACAGGCCGGGAAAAGGGAATGCGGTCACCGCTCACGCAGGCTGGCATGCTCGGCGGAATGCCCGTGATCGACCCGTCGAAGGCCGAGGTGCTGGTCTTCACCTTCAAGGAAGGGCTGCTCTCGGCGGTCGCACATGACCTCAAGCTGCGGGTCACGCGCTTTCGTCTGGACGTCGATGGTGAGGCCGTGAAGGCCGACTTCGAGCTCTCGTCGCTGGTGGTGGTCACCGCGATGAAGGCCGGCCGCGACGATCCCCACGCGCTGTCGGCCACCAGCCGCGCCGAGATCGAACGGAACATGGCGAAGGACGTGCTCGAGATCAGGCGCTTCCCCGTGGCCCGCTTCGAGACCACGCAGGTCACGCCAACGGCCGTCGAGGGGCGCTTGACGCTTCACGGGGTGACGCGCGCCCTTCGCGGGACGCGGGCGCCGTCGACCGTGGCCGAGTTTCGCTTCGACCAGCGCGACTTCGGCATCAAGCCGTACAGCGCGCTGCTGGGCACGCTCAAGCTGCAGCCGCAGGTGCTGGTGCGGGTGACGCTGCCGGCTACAACCGCTTCACCGACGGGCGAATGAGCGTGCGCTCATCTTCGTCGTCGAGCTCGGTCGCCAGGCTGTGCAGGCGCTGGTTGGTGACGCGCAGGCGTCGAGACAGCTCACGGCACAGGTTCTGGATGATCATGACGTACCCGGCCGTGTCTTCCAGGTAGAGCTTGTACAGATCGCGGTTGCCCAACGAGAACAACAGCGACGGCTTCTCGACCACCACCGTGGCGCTGCGCTTCTGAACGTCGATCAGCGTCATCTCTCCGAAGAACTCGCCGGGGCCCATGCGCACCAGCTTGCGACGGGCGCCCTCGTCATCATCGCGGCAGACCACCACGTCCCCGTGGCGCACCAGGAACATCGCGCGCCCGGCCTCGCCCTGTTTGCAGACCTCGGCGCCCGGCTCGAAGTGGTGTTCCCCCAGCATGTCGATGACCCGGTTCAAGGTCGCCTCTTCCAGGCCGCCGAAGATCGCGATCGACGGCAGCCAGGCGCTCAAGTCTGCCGTGCGTTTGGCCATCGAACCCTCACCTCGCCTTCGACAGCGCTCCCACCGCGTCCGAGAGCCCCTCGAGGGTCAGAGGGTACATCGGAAACACCTTGCGAATGACGTCGACGGTCGACTGCCACCAGCTCGAGGGGGGCTCGGGGTTCAGCCAGGCGCTGGCGGTGAAGTGCTCGCGCAGCCGCATCAGGTGCACCACGCCTTCCACGCCGTCGTCGTCGCTGAAGCCCGAGACGCTCATCAGCTCCCAGGGGGCCATCAGCGCGTCGCCCACCACGATCAACTTGTAGCGACGATCGGTCTCGGTGAAGAGCTGCGAGAGCGGCACCGGCGCCTTGAAGGCCGCGTCCGCGTAGACGCGCCCGTAGATGCAGTTGTGGAAATAGTAGGTGCGCAGCTCGCGAAAGTGGGTGGCCTTCTTGGCGGCGGTGAAGAGCCGCGAGACGAGGTGCGCGAAGGGGTCCATCGAGCCGCCCACGTCCATCAGCAGAATGACCCGGGTGTTCGACTTGCGCGGAGGCCTGGTCACCACCTCGAGGTCCCCCAGGTTCCTGGCGGTCTCGGCGACGGTCTTGTCGATGTCGAGCTCGTCGGGCTGGCCCTCCCGGGCAAACGCCCTCAGCTTCCGCAGCGCCAGGCCCAGCTGCCGCACGTCGAGCACCAGGTCGTCGCGGTACTCCTTGAAGCTGCGCTCGCTGGCCACCCGCACCGCGCTCTTCAGGCCACCCTGGCCGCCGACGCGCAGACCCTGGCGGCCAGCGCGCCCCGACTGCCCGAAGGGAGACGTGCCTGCCGTGCCGATCCACGTGTTGCCGCGGTCATGGCGTTCCTGTTGTTCCCGCTGGCGCTGCTGGAAGAGCGCCTCGAGGGTCGCGACGTCGAGCTGATCGAGCAGGGCCTTCTCTTCTTCAGACAGCTGGCCCTCGAAGCCCCTGGCGTCGCGCACCCACTCGAGCAGCGCCTCGGTGAGCGCGGTGGCGGCGCTCTCGATGCCATGAAAGTGTTTGGCGAAGGCCTGATCGAACGCGTCGAGGTGCTTCTCGTCGTGAACCAGCAGCGCCCGGGCAGTGAAGTAGAAGCCCTCGAGCGAGCTGTCGTGCAGGCCCAGGGTCAGCGCCCGCGCGAGGGCGACCGCCTCGGTGGTGCCCACCGGCACCTTGCGGCTGCGCAGCTCGTAGAGAAAGGGCACGAACATGTCAGGCTCTCTTTGGCAGCTTGCCGCCGAACTGGTCAGCGAAGGCCATCAGGTCCTGCTCGCGCTTGAGCAGCGCTCCGATGAAGGGCAGCTGCTCGTCGAGCTTCACGCTCGACACGCCGGTGGCCTTGAGCGCGGCCAGCCAGTCGATCAGCTCGCTCGTCGAGGGGCGTTTGCGCAGACGGGTGAAGGCGCGCAGCTCGAAGAACACCGCCATGGCCTGGTCGACCAGCGCGTCTGACAGCTCGGGGTGGTGCACGCGCACGATGCGGTGCATCAGGTCCTGGTCGGGGAACTCGATGAAGTGAAACACGCACCGGCGCAGGAACGCGTCGGGCAGATCCTTCTCGTTGTTCGAGGTGATGATCACCACCGGCCGCTGCCTGGCGACGATCTCTTCGTCGGTCTCGATCACCCGAAAACGCATGCGATCGAGCTCGTGCAGCAGATCGTTCGGGAACTCGAGGTCGGCCTTGTCGACCTCGTCGATGAGCAGCACCTTGCGCTCGGTCGCCGAGAAGGCCTCGCCCAGCGGCCCCAGGCGCAGGTACTTCTTGATGTCGCGCACGTCGTGATCGTTGAAGCGACTGTCGTGTAGGCGCTGCACGGCGTCGTAGACGTAGAGGCCGTCCTGGGCCCGGGTGGTCGACTTGACGTTCCAGGTGATCAGCTTCAGCCCCAGCGCAGCCGCGATGGCTTCGGCCAGCAACGTCTTCCCGGTGCCCGGCTCGCCTTTGACCAGCAACGGCCGCTGCAGCGCCAGGGCGCAGTCGACGGCCGACCGCAAGCTCTCGCTGGTGAGGTACGACTCGGTTCCTTTGAAGCGCATGGTCGCACCAGCGTAACGGGTGCCGGCCCCGCTTTCATGCACGGCAAACGGCTCACGCGCGCTGACCCATGGGCTCCGGTCGGGGCGACCCTTCACGGCCAGGCGGTCGACCATCTCATCGGGGAACGCCGGCCAGGCTCGTCAAGCGCAACTGGAAGCACAAGGCGTCACGGCTCGAGCTCGAACGGCGTGGGCTCACGGGCCGCGTGACCTTCGAGATGTACGGCGAAGGGCGCCCGAGACTCGAAGTGAAAGGGCGGCACGTTGGCCAGCGCGTCTGCAGCGAAGTGGTACTGCTCGATCACCAGCGATGCCCGCAGCGCGCCCGGTGGTCCCTCGAAGGGCAACACCGCGTGCGCCAGGTCGCCGCGGAAGTGCACCGAGAGACCGACCTTCGGCCGCACCAGCCCGAGCGGTATGGGCCCCTGCCACAGCTTGAGCTGGCCGCCGGTGGCGCTGGGCACCTGCAGGTACAGCACCGACACCACCTCGGGCACCGCGTCGTCCACCTGCGAGGCCCTGCGCAGCGTGGCGTCGATGTGCCGGGCCACCGAGCCCCCGGCAGGCACCACCAGCAGGTTGAGGTACCAGGCGTTGGGGGTGCGCTCGGGTGGCCGTCGCCAGAACGGCGTCAGCGCGCGAAGCGCCGGCACCCCCAGCACCTGGGTGAACCAGGCAGAGAGCGCCGGAAAGCGCTCGATCACCTGCGCGCGACCGGTCTCGGTGAAGGTCATGCCGAAGCCGCGGCTCGACTCGAAGGGCCCGCTGAGGGTGCTGCTGGCCACGAAGTCAGACCGCAGGAGGGCGTCGCAGAGGGCCTCGAAGGCCGTTGGCGTCAGCCCGCTCCGTTGGACCCGGTAGTCGCGCAGCACCCGGCCTTCGTACCCCGGCGCCGCAGGGTCGCGAAGGCCAGCGCCATTCGCAGGGGGCCCGGAAACTTGCCGCGACCGACCACAGCCTCACACTCCACGCGGTGAGCCCCGATCTTGAGCTTCGTGAACGCAGAGTGCGCTTCAAGCACCCGGTGCGCGTGACCGCGATCGATGGTGAACCTCGCGCGTGGCGCACCTTGTCGGCGAACCTGTCACACCGCGGCCTCTTCGTGCGCATGCCCCAGCCCCTCGAGCCTGGGACCCGGGTCGCCCTGTCGCTCGAGGTCAAGGGGTTGGTGCTGCCGTTCGCGCAGGGGGAAGTGCGCTGGTGTCGGCGCCAGGCCTCAGAGCTCGAAGGTCGCGTGCAGGGCTGCGGTGTGCGCTTC
>VYLD01000261.1_pt1 | contig 17675 bp, 15 predicted proteins | sample 5114401 | NCBI WGS metagenome assembly VYLD01 (sample SAMN12291783, study PRJNA351875) | freshwater metagenome | isolation source: freshwater lake | place: USA: Michigan, Gull Lake | collected 2013-08-08 | reverse complement strand
GGTGGCGGTGGTGGGGGGGCTGGCGGGGCCGCGTCGGCGGATGCGGGCAGCATCACCTGTGCTGCGCGCTTCAACGCGCTGGCGCCGGCGAACCCCATCGCAGGCAGCTACGTGCTGTTGGCCGACGGCGGCGTGGGAGTTCACTTCGTCGGGCTGAACCTGTCCATCACCGGAGGTGCCTTCCCCCGCGGAACGATCGACGCGCGGCTGATCAACCAGGATCCCGCGACTCCGGTCACGCTGCCGCTCACCGGCACCTTCGAGGCGTTGACGCCGACCGACGTGGTGGTGCCGTTCTCGTCGTTCTCGCTCGGCTGCGACGCGGCCTTCATGAACTGCAGCGCCGACTACCTGGCCGTCCAGGGTGGCTTTTCGATCACCTCGGCCACCAGTGACCCCGCGATGGGTACCTTCGTCGGCTCGTACACCACCGTGCGGTACGACCGCTTCGATCGGGCCTCGGGCCGGTTGATCGTCGACGGAGGCTGCGTCGAGCTGCAGGCCTTCACCTTCAGCGCCTTCTGGCCTCGAGACGCTGGGCCATGAGCGCCATCAGCTCGTGGCCGGACGTCTCATTGCGAAAGCACACATGACTTCACTTCGGTTGGTGGTCTTCGGGTTTCTGGTCGGGTTGCTGATCGCCAGCGCTCCGTCGTGCGGCGCGGCGCGGTGCAGCCCATCGAACTGTCCTTCTGGCTGCTGCGACTCGATGGACCGCTGTCAGCCCGGCACCACCACCGAGCAGTGCGGCAGGTCAGGCGCCACGTGCGGAGGGTGCGCGACCGGCCAGTCCTGCGTGGCGCAGGGGTGTGGCGTGGCGGTCGTGGGCGGTGGTGGCGACGCCGGAGGCGCAGGTGATGCGGGACCCAGGGCGGACGCCGGCGTCACCTGCCTGCAAATCGGCCCCGTCACTCAATTCGACGAAGCGGCGTTCGAGGGTCCCCCAGACGCGGCTGTGCTGTGGTCGGTCTTCGGAACGCTCCCCTACGACGCCGGGGCAGGCACCGACTCGTTCCTGCAGGTCGAGCTGTATCGGGACCCCTCTGACCTGCCGACCTTCCCCGAGACGCTGATGGTCCCGGCTGAGACGTACGCTGAGTGTTTCGACTGCTTCACGGTCAACCTGGGCTGCGAAGAGGTCGCCGGCAGCTCTGTCTGCGAGGCCAGCTTCCTCGCCCAGGGAGGGGCGCTGTCCTTCATCGCCGGCACAGCCAACGAGCGGGCCGGGCGCTTCGCGGGCTCTGCCTCGAACCTGAAGTTCCAGGAGTGGGACTTCGATGAGGACAAAGCCGTGGTCGGCGGAAGGTGCCTGGTGATCTCCCAGGCCAACTGGGACGAGCAGTGGGACGCGGGCCCGTTGCCGGTGATCGATGGTGGCAGCACGAGCGACGCAGGGCGGCTGCCTGATGGCGGTCTACGCGACGGCGGGTGACGGTCTTTCACCCTCGTTGCAGCCTGTAGCGGTTTTCTTGCCGGCTCGATGGTCGCTGGTACCGTCGACTTCGCATGATTCGTCGCCAACAGGTGCTCTGGGCCAGCGTGTTCGTCGCCCTGATCCTCGCGACGGTCTCGGGCTTCGCGGAAGGCGGCTTTCGGCGCTACCTGAAGCTGTCGAATGACGTGCGCGCGCTGAACGAGCGCAACCAGAAGCTGGTCGAAGACAACGCCCGCATGCGCCGTGAGCTCGAGGCCTTGCGCACCGATGATCGGGCGCTCGAGCGCGCTGCCCGCGAAGAGCTGGGGCTGGTCAAGCCCGGTGAGTTCATCTTCAGCCTGGAGGGATCATGACGCCAGTTCCGTCGCTGCCGAGGTTGAAGGCGTTCAGGGCCGTCGGCTTCACGCCGGCCAGGTGGGCGCAGCAGCTGGTGCGCCTGGTGCCCGGCAGCGCGGTGCTGCTGACCTTCGCGTTCCTGGCGCGGGGGCGGCTGCGATCGTTCTCTGAGCTCACCTGGGCCGACGCGGCGGTGTTCGCGTTGCTGCTGCTCGGCACGGCGCTCTCGACGGTGCGGCGGGTGCGGCGATCGATGTTGCAGGTGCCGGTGACCGTGCGCGACGAGCTCGAGCTGGGAGCGACCTCGCTGGCCATCGCCTTCGTGGGCGTGGGCCTCAGCGACGAGCTGCTCTTCCCGGTGGTGTACCTGCTGATGGCCTTCCTGGTGTCGTTCCTGTCCCGGCCGGCCGCGGCGACGCTGCTCGGCGTGGCGGTGCTCTTCGACGCGGTGCTGACGCTGCCTGATCGCTGGGGCACCTTCGGCGCGCGGGTCACCTTCCTGGCGCTGTTCGGCGCGCTGTACCACGTGGTGCTCTCGGCCCGACTGGCGGCCGCGAAGCACGCCGAAGCCGACGCGGTGAAGAACCGCATTCAAGAGATCGAAGAGCGGGCCCGCACCTTCCGCCTGGTCTCGAGTGGCACCCGCGACAGCTTGCCGGGCGTGAAGGATCACGAGAAGTGGCTGCTGGCCGCGGTGAAGGAGATCGAAGGGGCCACCGGCAGCGCCCTCGAGGTTGCCGAGGTCGCGCTCAAGGCGCACACCGTGGGGGCTTTTCTGCTCACCTCTGACGATCGATCGCTCAAGCTGCACGACTGCCGCTCGGCCAGTGAGCACGTGCAGCGCGAGAAGTTCTCGGCCGGCGAAGGCATCTTCGGAGCGCTGCTCAAGCGCGGCGTGCCGGTGCGCATGAACGGGCAGGGTGGCCTGAAGGGCGTGACGCACTACGAGTCCGGCGCGCCGACGGTGCGGGCGTTGATCGCGGTGCCCATCGTCGAGGGCAGCGGGCTGTTGCGCGGTGTGCTGGTGGCCGATCGCCTCGAGAACGTGGCCTTCAGCGACGATGACGAGCGGCTGTTGCTCACCATCGCCGGCGAGGTGCTGCGCGCCATCGAGGTCGAGCGGGTGATGGGCTACATCCGCCGGTCGCGCGATGAAAAAGACCGGTTCTTCCGCGCCATCGAAGAGCTGAACCGCGCGGGCAGCCCCGATCAGGTGTTCCTCGCGGTGCTCGAGAGCGCGCGGCAGGTGGCCCAGCTGGACTTCTGCGCGGTGACGCTGGTGGCAGAGCAGGACGGCCAGCGCCAACACCGCATCGTGCGCATGTCGGGGGTGACCTCAGCGGGCCGCGCGCTGGAAGGGGCGAGCTTCCCCGACAACAACGGGCTGGTGGCGAACGTGGTGCGGTATGGCGCTCCGCTGCCGGGCCGCGACGTGGGCGCGATGGACCGGCAGATCGTCTTCGACGACGACACCCAGGTGCGGGGGCTGCAGAGCCTCAAGATCTTCCCGCTGGTCGCAGGCGATCGCATCCTCGGCACGCTGGTGGCGGGCTCGCGGCGCAAGGCGGCGTTCGACAGTGAAGAGCTGCGCATGCTCGAGGTGATCGCCATTCAGGCCGCGCAGGCGGTGCTGCGGGCCCAGCTGTACGAGCAGATGGAACGCATGGCCACCACCGACGGGCTCACGGGTCTGGTGAACCACCGCACCTTCCAGAGCCGCTTCGACGACGCGCTGGCCAGCGCCAAACGGTACGGGCGCAAGGTGTCCTTCATCCTGGCGGACATCGACCACTTCAAGAGCGTGAACGACACCTACGGTCACCCGATGGGTGATCAGGTGCTCAAGGGCGTCGCGCGCATCATGAAAGAAGCAGCGCGAGACACCGACGTGGCGGCCCGCTACGGCGGCGAGGAGTTCGCCATCGTCATGCCCGAGACCGACAGCAAAGGCGCGCAGGTGATCGCCGAGCGCATTCGCGAGCGGGTGATGGCCGAGGTGTTTCAGACCGACCAGGGGCCGCTGAAGGTGACCATCTCGATGGGCATCGCCACCTTCCCCGAAGCGGCCGACGCCAAGCAGGCGATCATCGATCTGTCAGATCAGTGTCTGTACTTCGCCAAGCGACACGGCCGGAACCAGACGGTGACGGTGGCGCAGATGCAGGCGCAGAAGGTCGGCTGACGCGCTTTCGCTCTTGCAGACGTCTGGCCTGGTTTCATCGAAGCAACTCCATGCGCAGGCCGAGCGAGTCCTTCTGCGGGCTGGAAGGCAGCACCACGGCGACCCCTCGAGCGATGCGGTCCGCGGTCCAGCAGGCGATGCAGGCGTCGAGCAGGTCGTCGCCCTGAGCACCGCGCAGCGCGAGCCCGAGCAGCGCCGCCCCGAAGCCCAGGCGCAGCAGCAGGTCCCGGCGCTCAGCGCGGCCCTCAGCGTGCTTCTTCGAGTGGGCCATCGGGCTTCCGCCGTTGGCCTCGGTGAAGGACAGCTCAGGGTGCACCTCGAAGACGCGGCGTTGGACCATCGGGCTCATCGCCCGATCGACCTCATCGATCTTCGGCAGCAGGTTGAAGGTCTGCTTCGAGAGCCCGCAGGCCAGCGGGTCACCGCAGCGGTTCGCGGTCGACACGGTCTGATACGGCGCTCCGGCCCGTGAGGCGGTGAGCGCTGCGCGGGTGGGCGCCGAGAACATGCTCGACGCCCGGCTGGTGAGCAGCTTTCGCGCGAGGCCCTCGCAGGTGCGGCCTCCCGCGATCGGTCGGTCCAGCAGGCCAATGGGCATGTCGACCGCGATCACCTCGGGCGCTTCAGGCAGCGCCAACACGGCAGCGAAGTCGGGGACGACGCGGGCCCGGTGCGCTGCACTGCCGTCGCTGAGCACCACCACCCACCCGGCCCGGCACCCATCGACGCCCGCGACCCACCGCGCCTTCGAGCTCGTCGCCATCGCCGGTTCATAACGTGGTCTGTTGAGGGCGCCCGGCCGGCCACGGGGGCCGTCAAAGGGCTCACTTCACCCGACGCGGCGGTACTAAGACTGGCGGGTCGCCGGGAGGTCGCGGCGAGATCGAGGCCGCACCTTCATGGCGATGGGCATTCGTCTGCAGCTGACCTTGTTGGTGCCAGGCGTGGTGGCGCTGACGCTGTCGGCGGTCGCTGCCGTCGCGCTGCGCGATGACCAGCATGATGAGTTCGAGGTCTTCATCGAGCAGCAAGAGAACGTGCTGCGCGCGCTCAGCGTGACGGTCGCGACCTCGGTGGCGCAGAACGACATGGGCGGGCTCGATACGGTCGTCGCCGAGGCGTCCGAGCGGCTCAAGGCTGGTGAGCTCAGTGAGCTGGCGGTGCTCGACGACGACGGGCGCGTGCTGGCTCACACCGTGCCCGAGCACTTCAACCAGGTCTTGACGGACCCGTTCTCGAGGTTGGCCATCGACTCTCAGGGCGCGGTGTGGGCTCGGGAAGGGGACGTGCTGCGCATGAGCGTGCCCGCCTCGTCGGGCATTCGGTGGGCGACGTTGACCGCCAGGTTCTCGCTGGCGCGCCTCGAGCACGACCTGGCCGTCACCCGCCGCCGGTGGGTGCTTGGAACCCTGGGGCTCATCCTGGTGATCGCGGGCATGCTCTTCCTGGGCCTCAACCGGGTGGTGATTCGCCCGGTGAAGCTGCTGCAGGCATCGGTGCGACGGATGGGCGAAGGGCACCTGAGCAGCCGGGCGCCCAGACTCGATGGGCGCGAGCTGGCCGAGCTGTCCGAGACCGTCAACCGCATGGCCGCGGCCCTTCAGGCCGAACGAGAGAACCTCGAGAACACCGTCAAGGAGCGGACCCGGGAATTGTCCGAGGCCAACGCCCGCCTCGAGCGCATCGCGGTCACCGACGGGCTCACCGGGTTGTTCAACCACCGGCGGTTTCAAGAGGCGCTGCACGCCGAGGTGTTGCGCTGCGAGCGGCACCAGCGGCCCCTGGCGGTGCTGATGGTCGACGTCGACTTCTTCAAGCGGGTGAACGACTCCATGGGGCACCCTGCGGGGGACGAGCTGTTGCGGCGTCTGGGCGAGGTGCTGTCAGCCGATCTGCGGCAGACCGACTTGATCGCGCGGTACGGTGGCGAGGAATTCGCGGTGCTGCTGCCCGAGACCACCAAGGCCGAGGCGCTGCAGGTCGGCGAGCGCATGCGCGACGCGGTCGAGGTCAAGGTGAACGAAGGCGGCCGCTGGGTGCAGAAAATCACCGTGAGCGTGGGCGTGGCGGCCTTCCCCGAAGACGGCAAGGTGGCCGAGACGGTGCTCGAGGCGTCCGATCAGGCGCTTTACGTCGCCAAGCGCCAGGGGCGGAACCGCGTGGTTGGCCACAAGGCGGCTCCGTGAGACTGCTGGTCGCCACCTTTGCCCTGCTGATGGCCTGCACCCCGCCGGTCCAGGCGCCGGTGCCGACGCCGAGGGTGCGCCCGGCGACCGAGAAGATCTTCGTGCCGCCGGCAGGCTTCGTGCGCCTTCGGGTGGCGGTCCCCCCGGTGTTGGCGAAGGAATCGCTCGAGCAGAGCTACGCGAAGCTGCTCGAGTATCTGTCGCGGCACCTGGGTGTCCCGGTCGAGCTGGTGGTGGGGGACAGCTACGACGACGTGGTGACCCGCACCGCGGCCGGCGCGTTCGACGCGGCGGTGCTCACGCCGTACACCTACGCGCGCGTGTCCGAGAAGGTGAAGCTGAGCTGCCTGGTGCAGATGCTGGGCGACGGCTCGGCGACGGCCGCGGGGTACATCGTGGTGAGAGAGGACAGCCAGATTCGCAGCCTCGGCGATCTGCCTGGCACGCGGTTCGGGTTCGTCGATCGGTCGTCGACTTCGGGGTACCTCTACGCCGTCAAGGCGATGCTCGACGCGAAGCTCGAGCCCCGGCGGCACCTGGGGTCGACCGAGTTCCTCGGCAACCATGAAGCGGTGCTGCAGGCGGTGCTCGAGGGCCGCGTCGACGCAGGGGCCACGTACCAGGGCGCGCTGGTGGCGCTCAAGCGCTCGGCGGGAATCGACCCCCTGTCGTTCCGGGTGATCGCGAAGACCGCGCGCACGCCGCGCGACATCGTCTGCGTGCAGCCCACGGTGCCCGCGGAGGTGCAGGACGAGCTGAGGCGGCTGCTGCTGTTGCTCACGGTGCGAGACCGGGCCGGGCGCGAGATCCTCTCGCCGATGAACGTGAACGGGTTTCAGCCGCCCGACGACGCGGCGTACGACGAGGTGCGAGGGGTCGCCGCCGCGGTGCGGGCCTACGACGAGGGTGCGCCCTGACGACGACGGCGCGTTCGCCGGTGGCGGTCACCTGGAGCACGGTGCCTCGTGGCTCGGCGGTAGAGGACGTGCGCGCGGCCGCGGCGAGGTGGGGCTTTCCCCTCTACGAGCGGCCCCGCAAGAGCGGGCTTGGGCCCCTCATCGGGGAGCTGGCAGACGCGTTCCTGGTGCGCGGCGGTCGTGGGTGGGCGTTGACCGATCGGCACGGAACGCTGACGGTGACTCCGGGGCTGGCGATGTTGCGCATCAAGCGGTTGCAGATCGGCATGGACATGCCCGACCAGCTGGTCCGCCACGGCGAGCTTCGACCGGGCGACGTGGTGGTCGACGCCACGCTGGGGCTGGCCCAGGACGCGCGGGTGATGGCGCACGTGCTGGGGCCGACGGGCCGGGTGTGGGGCGTGGAGTCATCGAAGGTGATCGCCGCGCTGCTCTACGAGGGCCTGAAGGCGACGCCCCTGCCAGCGACCAGCGCGCCGCTCGAGGTGATGCATGGGCAGGCGCTTCAGGTGCTCAGCGGGCTGCCGACGGGCTCGGTCGATGTCGTGCTGTTCGACCCGATGTTCGATGAAGCGCAGGGCGCCTCGCCGACCTTCGAGCAGCTTCGGAGGTTTGCCGACCCGCGACCGCTCGATGTGGCAGCCGTGGCCGAGGCCCGAAGGGTCGCCCGCCGGTGGGTGCTGATGAAGAGCGGCAGCCCGCACAGGCTCGAGGCGTTGGGGTTCCCGGTGCTGGCCGCGGCGCCGAAGGCGAGCGTGGCGTGGGGCCGGCTGCCGGCCTGGTGACGTTTGGGCGCTTCCCCCTGTCGCCTTTCCTGGGGCCCGTCCTCGTGCGGCTCGAAGCTCGGCGCTGCTCGTACAGCTCTTGAACTGCCAGTTCGCCGGCGAAGCGTCGAAGGCGCTTGCGCTGAAAAGACCGTGACGTCCGATATGGTGCGTGACGCCCATGGGCGGATCTTTCGGTGAAGCCCTCGGACCCTTCGTCAACACCCTGGCGCTCGCTTTCAGTCTGGTGTGCTTTGGCGTGCTGTGGGTGACGATGCGCCTCGTCTGTCGGGTCGAGGACGGGCTGGTCTGGCGGGTTCTGCTGGTCTTGCTGCTGACCGCCGCAGTGATCGCGGGTCTGGCGCTGATCGAGCACGCGCAGGTGCGCTTCGTGCGGCGACACTTCGGTGAGCTGGGAGCCTCGCTGGGCTTCGCGGCCCTCTGGCTCTGGGTGAAGCTGCTTGAGCGGCAGGTCGTGGCTGCGCGCGCTCGTCTGCGCCGGCTCGAGTGTGGCCCTGGTGCTGGCGCTGTTGGCGGGCGTGGTGCTGGTCGGCGCGTTGATGCGATGACTCGGTATCGCCTGCGACTGTGCTGTCCAGGGAGCCCGTTGACGTGGCGTCTGGTTGAAGGCGAGGTTGGGCCACGATGTCGACTTCCGGCCCACGACTCGTCACCAACGCCACGGTCATCGACGCGCTGGCGGCACATGCCCGCCCCGAGAAGGCCGAGGCGATGCGCGCCTACCTGAAGTCGACGATGCCTTGTCTCGGGGTCCCGGTGCCCGCCGCCCGGGCGGTCGCGAAGACCCTCTTCTCGAAGACCCCGTGCTCGACGTTGCCCGCGCTCGAACGACAGTTGCGGTCGCTCTGGGACGCAGCGACCTTCCGCGAGGAGCGCTTCGTGGCGCTCGACGTGCTTCGGCTGAGACCCCACCGGTCGCTGGTCACGGCGAAGGCCGCGCCGTTGCTCGAGCACCTGATCCTCACCGGCGCCTGGTGGGATCTGGTCGACGAGCTCTCGAGCCACGTGGTCGCTGCGGCGCTGAAGAACGATGCCGTCGCGACGAAGAAGGTCGTCGAGCGGTGGGCGCAGTCCGACGAGCTGTGGCTGAAGCGCGCGGCTCTGGTCTGTCAGGTGGTTCGCGGCGCCGAGACGGATCTCGAGCTGCTGGCCTTCGCCATCGAGCACGCCGTCGGCGGGCGGGACTTCTTCCTGCGCAAAGGCATCGGCTGGGCGATGCGCGCGGCCGCCAGGCATCACCCCGACACGGTGCGTGGCTGGCTGCACACCTTCGGCGACCGGCTCAGCCCCCTGTCGGTGCGTGAGGCCCGCAAGGGCCTGGCGCGGGTGGGGTGAGGAGGCCTTGAGCGCCGCCGGAGGCGACCGCGGCGCGCTGCCTCGACTACTTCTTTGCTGGAGCCGAGGGAGCCGAGGGAGTCGCGGGCGTCGTGCAGTCGCGGCGCGGGACCCTCATGAGGATGTCGGTGGGCGCCCGGTTCGATGCCTTCGGCAGTGGTTCGTGCGCGCGGCCTTGGCCTGCTCAGTGGTTGCCGAGGTCAATCGACAGAATGACAGCGCGCGGGCGGTGGTTCGCCATTCGTTGACACAGCGCTGCCGAGCGGCGTCCATCAACTCCGGGTTTCTCGGCAGCGCCTGGGGGCGTTTCGATTGTGAGCCGAGGCTTTTGGAATGGGCGGTTCGTCGTCAACGACACCTGCGCACCTGTGGTTCTGGTGTGGGCGCGGTCGAGGTGGGCGAGGTCGCTCCTGAGAGGCGCTCTGGCTCGCGCCCAACTCCAGCGCGTATGTGCTTTGAGGGGTTTAGCGCCCCAAAACGCGATCCCCGTCGCCTGAGGGGCGTTTTGTACGACGAGAACGGAATTTCTGGGCTGGGGAGGACTGTGGGACAGTCGGAACGGAGTTCCTGCATCCGCGGAGCCCGCTCGTACAGCAGGAACGGCATTTCGGGACGGGAGAGGCCTCCGCGACGCCGAAAACGGAGTTCCGGGCGAAGGAAGGGCCTCTCGTCGCCGCAGACGCGACCTTTTTCGTTTTTGTCGCCTTCTCGTCGCCGCGGACGCGACCTTTTTCGTTTTTGTCGCGTTCTCGTCGCCGCGGACGCGATTTTTTTCGTTTTTGTCGCCCTCTCGTCGCCGCGGACGCGATTTTTTTCAAATCTTCGGGTTTTCGGCGTCGAACGATGTCTTTCAACGGTTTGGGCGCGAGACTCGCGAGTCACAGCGCCGCTCGGCACCTGCTCTCCCGGCACGCCACGGTAGGCGCGGAGGGGTGAAGGCCCGAAGGACCTGGCTGGACACCTGCAGCGACCGCCTCGTCCCGTCGGTGCGTGAATCCTTCAAGGGCCTGGCGCGGGTAGCCTACGGGATGTCGGTGGGCGCCCGGTTCGACGCCTTGGGCAGCCCCTCGCTGCCCATGGCCCCCATCTTCCCGGACAGCGCGCCGGCCTGCTCGTGCGGCATGGCCTCACGGGGAGAACGAAAGACATGCATCGGTGAATAGTACACGAGATTCGACACCCGACTTGTATACAGACACGCGTATTGTTCGACCTGCTCGCCGAAGCGTGAGTTTTCGTTCCCTTCCTTGAAGTGCAGGCCCCAGTACGGGTTGAAGCCATGCTCGACGTCGCCCTCCAGCAGCCGGGTCAGCCCGACGCATTCCTTCAGGGCCTTGCGCAGCCGGTCCAGCTCGCCCTTGGTCACCTTGAATTCCTCTTCGAGCGCTGAGACGTCGGCGCCTTCCGCGGCGCGGTCGATGCGACGCTCGAGCTGGTTGAGCTTCACCTTTCTGCGCTGCACCTCGTCGTCGAGGCGCGCCTGCAGCCCCTCGACCTCGGCCAGGCTGTCGATCTCTTCGGCCCGTGACTCGAGGTAGGTGATCTCGTCTTCCAGCTCTTGAACGATCATGCAGGTGCGCCACATCGACGTCTTCTTGGACTTCAAGATGTCGCCATAGATGTGATCGCCCACGTACAGCACGGCCTCGCCGGACGAACCGGTCAGCCGCTCGAAGGCCGTCAGGTTGCCGCCGCGATAGATCCTGCCGCGCTCGAGCGCCTGCGCCTCACCGAGCACCGAGTTGTCGTCTTTCGACTGGTCGATCTCGACGAAGGGTGACTGGCCGGTGAAGAACTCGGGCTTCTTCGCCTCGGTCACCACGAAGTCGAAATAATTGCGCCAGGTGGGGTACTCGGCCACCACGCCGTCGAGCAGATAGCTCATCACCGCGCGGGTGAAGTCGAAGGCCGAGTTGGTGAGCAGGAACAGCTTCTTGCCCCCCGATCGCAGCTTGTGCAGCGCGGTGCCCAGCTCGGGGTCCTTGAAGATGTATTGCCCGAGGTTCTGCCTGATGACCGTCTTGAGCGAGTTGTCCCGGTGCACGGTGTCGATGGCGTCGCGAATGTCGTCGTACAGCACGGTGTAGTCGCAGGGGCGTCGCAGCTCGCCCTCGAACAGATCGACGATGCCGGCGTAGAGGCAGGCCTCGGGCAGGGCGAACAAGGTGTCGATCCACGCGTACTCGGGGTTCTTCAGCCGAATGCGCTCGTTGCGATACAGCTTCTTCAGGGTGTCTTCCGAGAGCGCCGAGCGCCCATGGAAGGCGCGGCCCACGTGACCGAAGCGATCGATCTTCAGCAGGTTGCCGTTCTTCTTGTCGACGAACAGCCCGCGCATGACGAAGGCGTGATCGTACGGAATCTTGCGGACCTGCTCGGGGTAGCCCCTGGCGGTGACCAGGCGCTCGATGGTCATCTGGTACGACAGCTCTTCGAGCCGGCGCAGGTGGTAGATGGCCAGCGTGTAGTCCATGTCGAAGCCGATCAGCTCGACGCGCGACAGGTGCAGGTTGCGGTTGACGAAGATCTGCCGGGGCACCGGTATCTCGTTGCCCTGACTGTGGGAGAGCACCTCTCGCAGGGCGGTGTCCGCGAGCACCTGCCGCGCTCGGGTGGCCGCTTCGAGGGCGATGGTGCGGTCGGTGGGGCCCACGAACGAGCCGTGAATGGAGTCCACTCTTTTCCCTTCGTTGAGGTGCCGTGCCACGCTCGCGAGTACCGCGATGGGTCCCCGACGTAGCACCACGCTGAGCGCCGATGAACGCCGCCGACTGATGGGCCGCATCGACGACCTCGAGCTGCGGCTGAAGCTGCTCGAGGCCCGGGTGCGCCGCGACTCCGCCGAGCGCAAGAGCGGGCGACGGGTCGCCGTCAACGGGCCGGTGGCCAAGGTGGCGCGGCAGAGCAAGCCCTTGCCCCGCTGCGCCGGGTGTACCCTCGAGCTGCCGAAGGGCTTCAAAGGCGTGGAGTGCGTGTGGTGCGGGTTCCGCTTCGACGCCGATCGGCTCTTCAAAGACTCACCGCGCTGACCTGTGGGGCTCGCGGTATGGTGGTCGCCCCGTGTATCGCCTGCTCGGAAGACTGGAAGCCTCTGAGCTCAGCGAGCTGTACCGCGCCGAGCGCGTCGGCGGCGGCACGGTGGTCATCAAGCTCTTTCACCCGAAGACCAGTGACGTGGCCTACGCGCGAGTCATCGCCGGGCTGGCGCAGCGGCTGGCGGGGGTCGCCGCTGATGGCCTGGCCCGGGTGCAGCAGCTCGGCTTCTACGAGCAGCGCCTGGCCATCGTGCGGGAAGACCTGGGCCGGTACACGCTGGGGCAGGCGCTTCAGCGCCTCAACACCCGCGAAGTGGTGTTGCCCCCGGCGGTCGCCCTGGCCTTCATCATCGAGCTCGCCGAGCTGATCGAGGCCTCGCACCGGGCCGGGGTGGTGCACGGCGCGCTCACGCCGGGCAACGTGCTGCTGGGGGCCGACGGGCGGGCGGCCATCGCTGACTTCGGCGCCCTGGCTGCGCTGATGGCGTCACCAACGCTGAAGAAGGCCTTCGCGGCACGTGGGCGATCGAGCTACCGGGCCCCCGAGCTCAAGGGCTCGGCGGTCGCAGAGCCGGCGAGTGATGTCTACGCGCTGGGCGCGATGGCCTATGAGCTGTTGACCTTGCGGGAGCCGTCGGTCGGCAAGGACTCGGTGAGCACCCGGCCCGAGAAGCTGCCTCCGCCCAGCCGCCTGGTGCGCCGGCTCCATTCGCGAATCGACCCGGTGATCATGCGCGCCCTCGAGGCCGCGCCGTCGCGCCGGCAGAAGAGCGCCGGTGAGCTGGCGGCAGGCCTGAGGGACTTCCTGGCGGGGCAGGGCGGTTTGCCGACCCGCGACGACGTGAAGAAGTTCGTCGATGAGCTGTTCCCCAGAGACGTGGTCAGCGGCTCGATGGGCCCGGTGCCCTTCAACGGAAGCTTCAGCCTGGAAGACATCGACGGCGTCAGCGACCAGGTCGCCGATCACGAGCTGCCCGACGCCATCGGCGAGCGGGCTCCGTTCTCAGGCGGCGCCGTCGACGCCCGCACGCCCACCATCGACGGGTTGCCAGCGTTCACCGACCTGCCGGAGCTGCAGACCACGCCCGAGACCAGCGCGCCCGTCACCTTCGCCGAGGTCGAGGCGGTCGAGCTGAGCTGGCACGCCCCAGCCGGCGTCAAGCCCGCACCACCGGCGGCCGAGGCAGTGAGCGGTGAGGTGCACCGACGTGTCCGGGTCGTCGAAGACTTCGCGCCTCAGGCGGTTCCCCCGGTGACGACCCAGGGGTCAACCCGGCGCCTCGCGGTGGTCGGCCCGAAGATCGGCGAGAACAGCCCCCGCCAGGCGCAGAAGACGCTGATGACCTTCGCGGTGCCATTCAAGCGGGAAGGCGACCCGCAGCGGCCCGACTTCGAGAAGGAACGGCAGGTTCGTCAACGCAACGCCCAGGTCGCGACCCGCACGGGCGCGTCCATCTTGACGGTGGTGACGATGGGCATGGTGGCGTTCTGGTTGTGGAAGAGCCCAGACCCGATCGCCGACCTCATCTCGTGGATGCCGGGGCCCATCGAGGTCGAGCTCAGCAAGCACTACACGCCAAGGGCCGGTGGTCCGCGCGGCGCCGCGCCACCGACCCTGCCGACCGTGAAGCTGCCCGACTTCGAGAAGTTGCACCCCGAGAAGGCGTTGCCGAAAGACCTGGGTGCGGCACCGGTGCAGAACAAGGTGCCTCCCCCGGCGACCGCTCCAACCGCTGACTGCTACGCGCCCCCTTCAGGTCAGGTGCTCTCGACGCTGACCATCGCCACCGCGCGGTCCGTTCGCGTCGAGCTTGACGGCGTACGCCTCTGCGGAACAGCCCGCAAAGCGTCGGTCGCTGCTGGCACGCACCGGGTGCGCGTCATCGACCTCAAGACCGGGAAGGATTGGAAGGGCCTGGTCAAGGTGCAGGGCGGCAGAGGCGCGAAGGTCGTGCCCGAGTTTCCTTGACCGGTGTCGCCGGGCCGCGCTGGCGAGGGCCTGAGCCCCCGGGTTCGCGACGGCCCCACAACTTCAAGCCCTTGCCCCTCACGTTCGCCAGGAATGCGACCACGGTGGCCGCGTTGAAGAAGTGTGAAGACCGCGCGGCGTCGAGAAACCAAACAGCGAGGTCGTGCATTTCACCCCTCGCAGCAGATGGGTCGAGGGACAGGGCGGGCGGCGGCGGCGGTCCTTGCCGAAGAGGCAGGGTGCGTTACTCAAGGAGACATCATGCGTGGACTTCCCCCTCAGGTCATGCCGTTGCGAGTCGTGGTTCAGGCCGACCATGCGCTCGTTGAGACCCTGGCCGAGCAAACCGATCGTTTCATTCTCAGCCCCGTCGACACCAACCTCGAGATCGCCGCCCGGGTAGCGCAGGCAGACGTCATCGTCGTCGACGTCACCCGTGACCCGGCCAAGGCCCTCGCCGAGATGAAGAACCTGCAGCTCAAGCGGCCCATGCTGGCGCTGGCGAACAGGGAACAGATGGCAGACGCGCTGGCCGCCGGAGCTTCGGCAGTCATCGCCCGCGACTCCAACGCCGCCAAGCTCGAGGCCGCCATCGCGGCCGTTCAAAAGGGGCTCGCCGTCACCGAGCCTGGCTGGCTCACCGCGTCGTCATCGACGGGCACCACCACCCTGAGCACGGTGAAGGTGGTCGACGACAACCTCACCCCCCGCGAGCACGAGGTGCTGGTGCTGCTGGCCGAGGGCCTGTCGAACAAGCAGATCGCCGCCAAGCTGACCATCAGCGAGCACACCGCGAAGTTCCACGTCAACTCGATCCTGATGAAGATGGACGCGCAGAAGCGGGTCGAGGCCGTGGTGCGCGCGGCACGACGCGGCCTCATCAATCTGTGAGGGAACGCCCCGCCGTTCGGTCTGACGAGTGACCGTTCGGTGGGTTTTCAGGTCCGGCAGGCTGCGTAGGTTCCCGGGAGCAGCAAACCCTCCCGTTGCTCCCCCAAGGAACCTGCGTATGCCTGTCACCGGAACTGAGCTGTCTGAAACCCTCTCGTCTCTCGTTGAGTCCGTCGGAAAGAGCGTGGTGCGCGTCGAAGGTGGGCGCCGCCAGTCCGCCAGCGGGCTCGTCATCGCCCCCAATCGTGTCGTCACCGTTGCCCGCGCCGTTCACCAGGAAGAGGTGACCGTCGGCCTCGAGGGCATCTCACTGAAGGCGCGCGTCAAGGGCTACGACGTGACCACCGATCTCGCGTTGCTCGAGCTCGACGGCTCGCTGCCCGCGGCGACCCAAGATGATGGCCTTCACGCCAGGGTCGGTCAGCTGGTGCTCAAGCTGGCCCGGCCCGGCCAGACGGTGCGCGCCACCAGCGGCATCATCAGCGCCGCGGGAAAGACGCCGTGGCGCACCATGAAGGGCGGCACCATCGATCGGTACCTCGAGTCCGACGCTCCGCACCACGCGGGGTTCTCTGGCGGCCCCCTGGTGGGCGTCGACGGCACGATCTTCGGTTTGATCTCCACCGGCATTCTGCGCGGCGAGAGCCTCACCATTCCCGGCAGCACCGTGAAGCGGGTGGTGGCGCAGCTCGAGGCGCACGGCAAGGTGCGGCGCTCGTACCTGGGCGTCGAGATGCAGCCCGTGCAGCTGCCGGACGACGTGCGAGCGACCACCGGCGAAGAGGTCGGCCTGCTGATCATGAAGGTCGAGAAGGAAGGGCCCGCCGAGAAGGCCGGCATTCAGTACGGCGACACCTTGCTGCACCTGGGCGATGACTCGGTGAAGACCCTCGACGATCTCACCGCGTGGCTGCGCAGCGATCACGTCGGCCAGCAGGTGCCCGCGAAGCTGTACCGCAAGGGCCAGGTCGAGACGGTGCAGGTGACCCTCGGCGCCAGGCCCTGAGAGGGAGACCGCCATGAGCCCCCTCGAATTGTTCTCAGACGAGCTCGAGACCCTGGTGACGAAGGCCGCGCCCGGCGTGGTGGCCATCGAGCACCGACGCGGCAACGGCACGGGCCTGGGGTTGTCGCCAGACGGCCTGGTGCTGACCAACGAGCACGTGGTGCGCGCCGCTGGCCGGGTGCGGGTGCGCTTCTCTGACGGCGAGACGAGCGAGGGCGAGGTGGTCGGCCGCGACGAGGCGACCGATCTGGCCGTACTCAAGACGAGCCGTCAGGACCTCACCGTGTTGCCCTTCGCGCAGGGCAGCTCGGTGAAGGTGGGGCAGGTGGTGATCGCGCTGGGGCACCCGTTCGGCTTCGAGCGCAGCGTGACCCTGGGCGTGGTGAGCGCGGTCGAGCGCCGCCTGCCGGGCCGTGACGGCGCCACGCTCGATGGGCTGGTGCAGACCGACGCTGCGATCAACCCGGGCAATTCCGGAGGGCCGCTGCTGTCGGTGCGGGGCCAGGTGGTCGGCGTCAACACCGCCATGCTGCCGTTCGCGCAGGGCATCGGCTTCGCGGTGCCTTCGTCGACGGCCAGTTGGGTGGCGTCGTTGCTGGTCCGCCACGGGGCCGTGCGCCGCCGCTACCTCGGCATCGCCGCGCGGAACGAGGTGCTGAAGGTTGAGCTGGCCGCGAAGATCGGGCAGCCGCGTGGGGTGCGGGTGGTCGAGGCGGGCCGCGGGTCTCCCGCAGCACTGGGCGGCGTCGAGGCCGAAGATCTGCTGGTCGCGATGGGCGGCGCAGCGGTCTCGTCGGTCGACGATCTGCAGCGGCTCCTGGCGATCGACCGCTCCGAGGTGGTCGAGCTGACGGTCTGGAAACGCGAAGGCCGGGTCAACCGCCAGGTGAAGCCGCTGCAGCAGCGCGCGGCGTAGGAGCACGCCAGGGACACCGCCCTCGCCGCGCCTCAGCAGGCACGAATCGACGTCACCGACGTCGTCACCCGCGAGAAGGCCACCTCGCTGGTTGGCGCGAACCTGAGGTGCCCGTCGCAGAAAGACTCCGGACGGGTGGGGTGTGCAGCCAACCTCACGTGGAGGGTCGGCCAAGCGCCGGGCCTGAAGTCTGCCCTTGGTGAGCACGCCAACGCGACCCGTCGCTGCGCCTCGAGAACGGCTGCCGCGAACTCGGCCAGTGGTGTTCTCGAGGCGCAACGGCTCGCGTCACGCCCTCCGACGGGCCTCGAGGCGCGCCAGGTCCTTCGCGTCCATGCCCTCCGAGCCGAACTTGCGGTCCGGCGCCACCTTCACGCCGTGAAAGTCGCTGCCGGCGGTGGGAATCAGATCGAGCTCCTGCGTCCACGCCAGCAGCTGGGCGCGCATCGAGGGCACGTGATCGGCGTGGTGTACCTCGAGCCCGTCGAGGCCCAGGCCCTTGAGGTGCTCGACCTCGAGCTTGTTCACGCGGCTCGAGCCGGGGTGGGCCAGGGTCGCGGTGCCGTGCGCGGCGTGAATGAGCTCGATGGCCTGCTCGGGGCTCACATCGAACCTGGCGACCGCTGCGGGCTTGCCGTCCCCGAGGAACCGGGTGAACGCCTCCTGCGTCGACGAGCAGTAG
>VYLD01000259.1_pt1 | contig 17692 bp, 13 predicted proteins | sample 5114401 | NCBI WGS metagenome assembly VYLD01 (sample SAMN12291783, study PRJNA351875) | freshwater metagenome | isolation source: freshwater lake | place: USA: Michigan, Gull Lake | collected 2013-08-08 | reverse complement strand
GGCGGCGGCGGCGGCGCGACCGGGTTTGCGGCGCTCGGAGTGTTCGCGCCCGAGCGCGGCGACGCCGTGGCCTGCCGAGCCATCTGGCGCGAGCCCTCGATCAACCCCAGCAGTCGCTTCACTTCGCGGTCGCGATGGTGCCACCAGTCGGTACTCCAGACTCGATGGAGGTCCCAGCCCAGACCTCGAAGCACCTCTTCTCGCAGGCGGTCCCGGTCTCGCGCTGACTCCGCCGAGTGGTACGTGGCTCCATCGCATTCGATGCCGCAGACGAAACGCCCTCGGGCCTGCTCGTCGGCGACGCCGAAGTCGACGCGATAGCCGGCCACGCCGACCTGGCTCACGAGGTCGACCCCTGCCTCTCGCAAGGCCGTCGCGACCTCGTGCTCGAAGGGCGACTCGACCTGCGCAGAGACCGACGCGGCAGCGCCCTGGAGCACGCCGCTCTCTGCGTACGCCAGAAAGTCGCGGAGCAGCGACGCGCCCCGCAGCCCTGGCTCGAACCGCATGTCATCGGGGCGCATGCTGGAGAACACGCGCATCTGCTGACGGGCTCGCGTGGTGAGAACGTTCAAGCGCCGCCACCCCGCCTCTCCGTTGATCGGCCCGAAGTTGTAGCGAATGCGGCCATCTGCAGCGGGCCCGTAGGTCACGCTGAGGAAGATGACGTCACGCTCGTCACCCTGAATGCTCTCGAGGTTCTTGACGAAGAACGGTTCGCGTTGGTCGACAGCGAGGAACGCATCGAGCTCGGGCACCTCGCGACGGCGGTCATCCAACAGGTCGAGAATACGCTGCTGCTGGGCGACGGAAAACGTCCCGACGCCAAGAGACCGGTCTGGGGCATGACGAGCGTGATCGACGATCGCGTCCACGACCTTCGAAGCCTCGGCTGAATTGACGCCCTTCCCCTCGTACGTTCCCGAGACGAACTCGAAGCTGAGGCCGACCTCGCCCACGGCGCGATCGGCGCTCGGGAACGTGAGCAGCGACGACTCGTAGAAACTGCGATTCGAGAAAGCGATGAGTGACTCATGCCGGCTTCGATAGTGCCACTTGAGCTGGGCACCGAAGAACCCTGACGCCTGAGCGAGCTCGAGCACGCTCTCGAGGGCCTCGAGCTTGAGCTCGCCATCATCACCTGTCTCGGCCTCGGTCTCGCCAAGCTGCACAGCGAAGAAGTTCGTCGGCGGCAGCTGCCTCGGGTCGCCGACGACCACCAGTTGCTGGCCGCGAGCGACGGCTCCCAGCGAGTCTTCGACAGTGAGCTGCGACGCCTCGTCGAACACGACCAGATCGAACTGCTGATCGATCGGCAGCGCCTGGGCGACGGCCAGCGGGCTCATCAGAAAGCACGGCTTGATCGCGCGCAGCCCGATGAAGGCCTTCTGCACGAACTGCCGCGGAGCCATGTGTCCCCGCATGCGCGAGGACTGGTCACGCATGACCTTCGTCGCGTCTTTCGCCTCGGCGAGGATCCGCTGCGCCCGTTCGCGGAGCCCGACGATCATCCGGTCCCGGTTCTGCTCGAGCACGCCGCGGTCGAGCTTTCGAAACTCCTCGATTCGCATCGCGTGGCCATGGCCGTCGAAACGACCGAGCGCCGGTCTGGCTGCCTCGACACCATCGAGCCAGAGTCGAAGGAAGCGGCGCTCGAAGACGTCGGCCAGACCCTTCCAGGGGATGGTGCCTGTCGACGCCGCGTCGGCGAGCAGCTTGCCCGGCGTCGTTCGAAGAGCCTCTCGAGCGCGCTGGTAGACCTGCATCTCGCGCCAGCCGTCGGGCCTCGACGCCAACGCATCGAGCACCGGCAGCAGGCTGGAAAGCTCTGGGTTCTGGAGATGATCGTGCGACGACCAGATGAGGGCCTTCAGCTCGGTGAACAGCCTGGCAGCCTCGGAACACTGTCGGGCCAACCCTTCGAGCGCCTCGACATCGGGTGCGGGACGCTCGGCGACCGCGAAGACGACGGGGCCGACCAGCAGCCTGGCCACGCGCTGATGAAACGCCCGACACCACGCGAGCCACTCCCCTAGCCGCCGAGCGTCACTGTCCGCTCCACGCCACTGCTCTCCGAAGAAGAACCTGGCGCCTTCATCTCGCGCCAGCGCCTCGCGTTCCTGACGAACCGCGAGTCGCTCAGAGATGGCTCGCGCCGCCGCCATGGGCCCTGCCCACGCCGAGGCCGGGATCACGGCCTTCAGTCGGCGTCGTGCCGCTCGCCAGGCACCGCTGAACCACGCCCAGATGGAGTCTGCCCGCGCAACCGCCAGCTGCACATCGGCCGAGAGGTGGTCGAGGCTGGACTCCGACAACACGCCCCCGACGCTCCTCGCATCACGGGCCTTGAAGGCCTCGAGGCGTTCGAGCGCCTTCTCTGCCCCCGCAGCCAACGAGGCCCAGTCATCGGGCCCGAGAACCGACCGGGGAACCCCGGGGGACGCACGGAGGACCTCGGCGAGCTGTTGGTACACCTCACTGGCCTCGGCCAACGGTCTGAGCGCAACGCCGAACTGGCTCTGCGCCAGGGCCGCGTGGTCCTGAACTCGACGCAGGAGCTCGCGCAGCTGCTCGAGCAGATCGCCGAAACGTTCCCGCTTCTCGAGCGTGAAGGCGTCAAGCGAGGCGCCCGCCCAGGGGTGTTCGGCAGGCGGGCAGCCGAGCCGCGCGGCAGCGTCAGCCAGTGCCGTCAGCCCCTCGCGCGCCTGATGAAGGGCCGGTCTGTCGACCTTCGAGACGTCGATGCTGACCCGCACCTCGGCGACGGTTTGCAGTGACGAGAGCCGCCCAATGGCCTGGTACGGGGTCAAGCCAAGGGGCTCGACCGGGGTATGCAGCGCCTCGGCATACGCGGTGAGGTGGTCTCTGACCTGCTTGAGCGCGTCGGTCGCCGCAGCCGGCCTGGGGAGCGGTTCCGCGCACAAGTCCCAGGCGCGTTTCACCTCGTTGATCAGCACCTTCTTGTTCGCCTTCGTGCTGTGCAGCTCGAGGCAGAAGTCCCCGAGCCCGGCCTTTCGAAGGCGGTCGTAGACGACGTTCAACGCCGCCTGCTTCTCAGCGACGAACAACACGCTCTTCCCGTCGGCCAGCGCGTGGGCGATCAAGTTGGTGATCGTCTGCGACTTCCCTGTGCCTGGAGGGCCCTGAATGACGAGGCTTCTCCCCGTCGCGACGGCGGCCAGCGCTCGCTGCTGGGTCGCGTCCGCATCGACGACCTGAAACGTGTTCTCCGGCGCGAACCCTTCGTCGAGGTCGAGCGCGCGAATCTCAGGCGGCAGCTCTGACAGGCCGCTGCCGTGTCCCTGGCGTCTCGCCAGCTGTTCGATGAGAGGGTGCTGGCCGACCAACGCGCCGTTCCGCTTCAGATCTTCGTGCATCACGAACTTCTGAAACGAGAAGTTCCCGATGAGACACCTCGCCGAGACTCGCCAACGCTTCTGGCTGGAAGCCAGCTTCTGCACCGAAGCGAACCACCCGACGATGTCGACTTCGGTCGCGTCGCTCGACGAGAAGTCTGGCAGCGTCACCGAGTGGGTCGGCAGGTACTCCACGAGGCCTGGGTTGACGATGGGGTCCTCGTCGCCCGCCAGCACCTGCCACGCGTCACGTCCAGTGCGAATCAGCTTTGCGGGAACGAGGACGAGCGGCGCCTTGCGCTCCTTCTCGGCCGACTCGGTCTCGAAGTAGTGCAGAAAGCCAAGCGCCACGAAGAGCGTGGCGACGCCCTGCTCCTCATCAGCGGTGCGTCGAGCGTCGTCGAGTTTCCGGAGGCGAGCGCTCAGCACGTCCTTCGGCAGACGGGTGTCGATGTCATCGTCGAGATGCGTCTTGCCCAGCGCCTCGAGAATGGCGCCGCCATCAGTGGCCGTCTCGTCATCGGCCGTCTGGTCTTCAGCCGAGTCGGGGTCACCGACGTCTTCGGTCTCGTCGGGTTCGCGCCCTCGAAGGGTGAGCTTCTTCGCCTTCACGACCAGCAATTCCCACAGCGCGGTGGGCTGCTCATCGACGATTTCAACGGCGAGCGACCGCTTGCCACCGACGAAGTTGAGGAGCCGGTTGCGCATCGAGACATCGACGAGTCGCCTCCGAGCCTTCTCGAGGAACACGGTTGGGGTGGTCATCGTGCGGTGTTCCTCCAGCAACGCGCGAGGGCCGCGGAGGCCGCCGAACTGGACGCAGTCGGGTGACCGGGAGACAGTGGGCCCTCGCGACACACGGGCGCGCCTATTTCGTCTTCGCAGCGGCTTCGGCGTCGAGAGCGTCGTCGACGAACTCACCCACCGGCGCGGGAGGGGGCCTCAGCGGCCCCTTCTGGTGTTTCGGCTCTGGCGACTCGTCGACGAAGTCGGCCGCTGGCCTGACCTCGACCACCGGGTCGATCGTCACTTCAGGTGCCGGCGCTCCCGCGTCTTTCGGAGCCGCAGGGGCCTTCTTCACCAGCGTCACGTTGATCGTCTCGGCACGCGCGCCCTGAAAGGTCCCCTTCCAGGTCCAGTACCCCGGCCGCCGAAGCTCGACCGCGATCGTCCCGGCAGGGAAGGTGTTGTCACCGAAGAAGGGGGTCTGCCCCCGCTCGACCCCACCGATTCGAATGGTGGCTCCCTCGGGCTGGCTGGTGATTCGCAAGAGCCCCGCCGGCGGCGCCGACGGCTGCAGCTTTCCGGACACCACCCACCCGACCGCCGCCAGCACGCCCAGCAGCACCACCACCGCGAGGGCGAGGCCCACGGGCACCGCGTGCTCGGCGGCGACCTTCGGCGGCGCGGCCGCGGGGTCTGGCGGCGAAAGGGGGGACGCGCTGTCGGGCGGTTCAGAGGCCATGCCCCATCTTCCCATTCCGGCGCCGGTGGTTCGAGAGACCTGTGGCACCTTCGAACCACCGCGCCCCACGGCTCTGCGCTCGTGGACCGACGGGGACCCGGGTAGGGTCACCGGCCCTGCCTGCCCTCGTGCCTGCCCCATCGCCCCGTGAAAGGACCGCACTCGTGACCGTGACCCACCGGCCAAGAAAGACACACATCGTCCTCACCTCGCACCCGCACTTCATCTACGCGGACAGTCCAGACGTTCACTGGGGACACGCAGACCCGCAGCAGCGAGGCCCCATCATCGCCTCGTTCACCAACAAGCTGCACCGCAACGCCATTGGCTCGCACTCGGGCAGCTACACCATCTACCGTGCCCTCGCGATGGCCGCCGGCCAGATGGACCCCGACCATCGGCCCGACCTCACCAACACCGACCCGGTGACGGCCATCGGGCCATTCCCTTCCTGGTCGACGCCCGATCGCATCGTCTCGCTCGACCCCTGGGGCCACCTCGTCCACAAGGCCTTTCACAAACAACTCAAAGCGGGAATGGACATTCGGCCCACCATCGCCGTCACTCGCGCCCACCTGGCCATGCCCGAGCTGACCATGGCGATGAACGAGGGCCGCATCTTCGTCGACGGCAAGGTCGTCAAGCGCTCGAAGGACGTGGCGGTGATGAAGGCCGCCATCGAGCCCGTCTGGCACCTGCCCGGCGTCGCCAAGCGCTTCGGCATCGAAGAGATCCCCCTGCGCAAGGCGCTCTTCGAAGAGACCGGCGGCATGTTCCCCGAGCTGATCACCCGACCCGATTTGAACGTGATGCTGCCGCCCATCGGCTCGACGTCGGTGTATGTCTTTGGCGACGAGTCTCGCATCGGCCGCAACGACGTCGAAGTGACCGTGCGGGTGCACGACGAGTGCAATGGCTCCGATGTCTTCAGCTCAGACATCTGCACCTGCCGGCCGTACCTCGTGCACGGCATCGAGGAATGCATCAAGACGGCCCAACGCGGCGGCATCGGCTACATCGTGTATTTCCGCAAAGAGGGTCGCGCGCTGGGCGAAGTCACTAAGTTCCTTGTCTACAACGCTCGAAAACGTCAGAAGGGCGGAGACTCGGCGGCGACCTATTTTCACCGCACCGAGTGCGTGGCTGGCGTGCAGGACATGCGCTTTCAAGAGCTGATGCCCGACGCGCTGAACTGGTTGGGCATCACCCGCATCGACAACCTGATCTCGATGTCGAACATGAAGCACGACGCCATCGTCGGCAGCGGCATCGAGGTGGTGCGGCGCTACGAAATTCCACCCGACAAGATCCCCGCGGACGCCTCGGTCGAGATGGAAGCCAAGAAGGCCGCCGGGTACTTCAATGAGCAGACCGGCAAGAAGAAGCAGAAAGACCTGGTGAAGGTGAAGGGGCGCCGCCTCGATGAGTGAGCTGCCGTGGCCCACGGTGACCGGCGCGCTGGCGACCCTCACCGACCCCGCGACCATTCGCGCGCGAACCCGGCGGGTGCTCGGCGCTGCCGAGGCGGGTGAGACCCACTTCGCGATTGATCGCTCGAAGCTGCCGGCGTGCGTCGACCTGGTGATGCAGGTGACGCAGGCCAGCTACCCCACCGGCCAGATCCCCTTTCACGGCCGCTCGGAGCACCTGCGCGCCGGCGGCGTCGATCGACCTGCGAGGGTGCTGACGCGACTCGGACAAGCGAGCCGGGCCGAGCAGGCCAGAGCGCTGGTCGACCTCACGGTGGTCTCGGTACTGCTCGACGCGGGCGCGGGGCCGGCCTGGTCCTACGAGGAAGACGGGGTCAGGTACGCGCGCTCCGAGGGCCTGGCTGTCGCCTCGGCCGCGATGCTCGAGGCGGGGCTCTTCAGCCACGATGGCAGCTCGCGCGTCACCGCTGACGGCCTGGCGCGCCTCACCGTCGAGCAGGTCGCGACCGGTCTGCAGGTGTCGGCCCAGAACCCCATCGAGGGCCTCGATGGCCGGGCGTCCCTGCTGAGGCGGTTGGCCACCTCGGTGCGGGCTGCTCCGTCGGTGTTCGTCGATGGCCGCCCCGGCGGCATGCTCGACGCCCTGCTTGCCCAGCCCCAACCGGTCCCGGCGACGTCGCTGCTGCGCCTGCTGCTCTTCGGGCTGTCGACCATGTGGCCTGCCCGGGTCACCTGCGAAGGCGTGGGTTTCGGCGACGTGTGGCCCTGGCGCGGTGATGGCCCCGAGGCGTGGGTGCCCTTTCACAAGCTGTCGCAGTGGCTCACCTACTCCCTGGTCGAGCCGCTGGAGCACGGCGGCGTCACCTTTAGCGGCGTCGAAGGGCTCACCGGCCTGCCCGAGTACCGCAACGGCGGGCTGTTCCTCGACACCGGCGTGCTGCGCTTGCGCGACCCGGCCCTCGCCACCGTGCCGCTCGAGGCGGGCCACGCGGCCATCGTCGAGTGGCGAAGCCTGACGGTGCAGCTGCTCGACGTGGTGGGAGACGAGGTGCGGACCAGGTTGGGGAAGACTCCGCAGCAGCTGCCCCTGGCCCGCGTGCTCCAGGGCGGCACCTGGAGCGCCGGTCGTGCGATCGCCTCACGATTGCGGCCCGGCGGGGGTCCACCGCTGACGCTCAAGAGCGACGGCATGGTGTTCTAAGAATCATTTTCACAAGAAAGACAACCATCACCCATGAAGAACGTCACCGTCATCGAGCACCCGATCATCGCGCACAAGCTCGGGCACCTTCGCGACAAACACGCCAAGCCCCACGAGTTTCGACAGATCTTCAACGAGCTGGGCGCGATCCTCGCCTACGAGGCGACGCGGGATCTTCGCACCACCACCGTGTCGATCGAGACGCCGATGCAGCCCGCGAAGGTGCAGCGCATCGGGGAACAGGTGGTGGTGGCGACGGTGCTGCGCGCCGCCGAGGGCATGTTGCCGGCCTTCATGCAGATGCTGCCCTTCGCGCACTTCGGGCACATCGGCATCTACCGCGACAAGTTCATGAACCAGACCGTCGAATACTATTTCAAGCTGCCGAAGGACGCCGAGGGCCAGAAATTGATGCTGCTCGACCCGCTGCTCGCCACCGGAGACACCTGCCTCGCCGCGCTCGAGCGGCTCAAACAATACAAGGTGGGCCCCATCAAGGTGATCACCCTGCTCTCGTCGAAGGTGGGCATCGCCAAGGTGCTCGACGCGCACCCCGACGTGCACATCTTCACCCTGAGCATCGAGAAGGGCCTCGACGAGCGCGGGTACCTGCTGCCTGGCCTGGGAGACGCCGGTGACCGGCTCTTTGGAACGGTGTAGGGCGCGCCTCGCCGAGGGGCGCCGGCTGCTGGTGGGCGTCGCCGGTGGGTCGGGCTCGGGGAAGACGACGCTGGCCCAGGCCCTGGTGCATCGCTTCGGCACCAGCACCTGCACCTTCCTGATGCAGGACTCGTTCTACATCGACCAATCGGCCCGCTTCGACGGCGACGGCGGCGCGGTGAACTTCGATCACCCCTCGAGCCTGGACTTCGCGTTGCTGGCGGCGAGCCTCGCGGCCCTGCGAGACGGGGCCACTGTCGAGGTGCCGGTCTACGACTTCGCCACCCACACCCGGCGCCCCGAGACGGTGCGTGAGGAGCCGCGGGCGCTCATCGTCGTCGACGGCACCCTGATCCTCGACGCGCTCGAGGTGAAGTCGCTGTTCGACGTGACGGTGTTCGTCGAGGCCGACGAAGACGTGCGCTTTGCCCGGCGTCTCGAGCGCGACGTGAAGGAACGCGGGCGAACGCCCGACGGCGTGCGCCAGCAGTTCGTTCGCCAGGTCAAGCCGATGCACGACCAGTTCGTCGAGCCCTCGAAGCACTCGGCCCACCTGCGAATCTCGGGCACCGAGCCGCTGGAGGTCTCGGTCGAGCGGGTGCTCGAGCGCCTCGCCCACCAGCTCACGCCTTGACCTTCGGGGCGCGTGTCCCCCGCGGTTGGTACAGGCTGACGACCCACTCGACGAACGCGCGCACCCGCGGCGAGAGGTGCCGATCGGCGGGATAGAGCACCGCGAGCGGCAGCTGACCTGCGTCCCACTCGGGCAGCACCCGCACCAGGCGACCGGTCTCGAGCAGCTGGCGCACCACGGTGTTCACCGGCTGTTGAATCAGCCCCAGGCCCGCCAGCGCGCAGGCCACGAAGGTGTCCGCGTCATTGCACGACACCTGGGCCCGCACGGGAACGACCAGGTCGACGCCGTCTCGCGAGAAGTCGAAGGTGGGCTCGCTCGGGCGACGCGGGGAGAAGAAGTGCACCGCCTGGTGGCTCGTCAGGTCATCGGGGTGTCGGGGGCGGCCCTTGCGGCGCAGGTAGTCAGGCGAGGCACAGGTGACGATGGGCAGCGGGGGCAGGCGGCGAGCGATGAGGGACTCGTCGAGGGCGGGGCCTCCGCGCACCACGCAGTCGACGTTCTCGCGAAGCAGATCGACGGGCCGATCGCTGCTGCCGAGCTCGAGTACGACATCGGGGTACTTGCGAAAGAAGGCTGGCAGGGCCGGAGCGATGACGTGGCGGCCGACCGCCGCCGGTACGTCGACGCGCAAGAGGCCGCTCGGCACCTGGGCCGCGCCCCGCACGCTGCTCTCGAGCTCGGCGAGCTCTTGCAGCAGCCGCTCGGCCCTCGGCAGGTAGGCCGCTCCGTCGGTGGTGAGCCGAACCCGGCGCGTCGTGCGCTGCAGCAGGGTGGTGCCCAGGTGCGCCTCGAGCTGTTTGACCTGAGCGGTCACCACCGGGGCCGAGAGCCGAAGGGACTGCGCCGCCCGCGTGAAGCCGCCCAGCTGGGCGACGCGCACGAAGATGGTCATGGCGCGGGTCAGGTCCATTATTTCGTCCTTGAGAAGAGTGCGTTCAGCTCGAGCCCGTTTATTCGGGTCTGAGCGTCCAATACATCGACCTCCTCACTCACGAAAGGGAACACCCCATGAGCCCCACCACCACCCGTCGTCTTGGCAGCGCAGGACCCGAAGTCTTCCCCCTTGGCCTTGGCTGCATGGGCATGTCGTCGATGTACGGCGCGGCCGATGAGGCCGAGAGCATCGCCACCATTCACGCCGCGCTCGACGCCGGGGTGACCCTGTTCGACACCGGCGACTTCTACGGCAGCGGCCACAACGAGCTGCTGTTGGGCAAGGCGCTCTCGGGGCGTCGGCAGCAGGCGACGGTGAGCGTCAAGTTCGGAGCCCTCCGCGGACCCGACGGCAGCTGGAACGGCGTCGACGGTCGGCCCGCCGCGGTGAAGAACTTCCTGGCGTACTCCCTCAAGCGGCTGGGCACCGACCACGTGGACATCTACCGGCCCGCGCGGCTGGACCCGCAGGTGCCGATCGAAGACACGGTGGGCGCCATCGCCGATCTGGTGAAGGCGGGGTTCGTGCGCCACATCGGCCTGTCAGAGGTGGGCGCCGAGACGGTGCGACGCGCGAAGGCCGTGCACCCCATCGTCGACGTTCAGCTGGAATACTCGCTGGCGAGCCGGGGCATCGAGGGTGCGCTGTTGCCGGCGCTGCGTGAGCTCGGCATCGGCGTGACCGCCTACGGGGTGCTGTCCCGAGGGCTGCTGTCGGGCTCGAGCCCCAAGGGGCCGACGGACTTCCGGGCCTGGCTGCCGCGGTTTCAGAAGGAGCACGCCGCGCAGAACCAGGCCGTTCAACAGGCGCTGGCGGCGGTCGCGAAGTCGCTCGGCGCGACCCCGTCTCAGCTGGCGATCGCGTGGGCGCTCTCGAGGGGCCACGACGTGCTGCCGCTGATCGGCAGCCGCACGCGCGCGCAGCTGACCGAGGCGTTGGGGGCGCTGGCGCTGAAGCTCGAGCCGTCGCACCTCGAGGCGATCGAGCGGGCGGTGCCGGCCGAGGCCATCGCAGGCACGCGCTACGCGGCTGAACACATGAAGAACCTCGACAGTGAGCGGTGAGTCGTGCGCGCAGTCAGCGGGGTTGCCGCTCGAGGAGCTCGACGTCGAGCAGGTCTTTCGGCCGGGCGGCCGCGCGCGAGCTCGAGTAGCGCGTTCATGCACCTGAGCGTCGAGACACCGGCTCCCACGCGGCGAGCCGTCCCCACAGCGACGTTGTCTGGGTCTGCGCGGTACCATTCTGGTGGGCTCGCTGCTGCGAGCGCGGCAGCTGCGCGAACCGCAAGCAGAGACAACGGGGCGTCCGCTGCCCGAAAAGACCCGACAGCACGCAACCGCCGAACAGGGCTCCGGTACTCGGGAGTGGAGGTTGTCATGGTCTACCCCTCGAAGTTCCAGGGGAAGGTGATGTGCGTCATCGCGATGGTCGCGGGTCTGCTGTTCGGCCCGGCGTTGTTCTGGTGGGCGATGCTCTCGGCCAAGACGGTGTCGGACGCAGGCAGGGCGGTCACCTGCCAGCTCACCTGAATGGGCCCAGCCGGGGTGTCTTCGGCTCCCCAATCGCATCCCCGATTGGGAGGTTTCGTTCATGTTCACTCCGCCGGTGCTCGCCGCCATGGGGAGCTGGCTGCTCGACGGGTACTATCGGATCGCGAAGGGCGCTGCAGGCGTGAACCGGGTTCGCCTCTGGACACTCTCACTCCTCTTCAACCTTGTGCCCCCCCTTTGGTGTTTCAGGTGGCCAACAGTGGGCATCTTCCCAGCAGGTTTCCCGCCAGCGGTTTGGAATGGGCGTGGACGGCAGGCTGGGCCCTGATGATGGGCCTTCACGTCATGGCTCTGGCGCGGGAGTTGTCGGCGCGGCGAGTGCGGGGCGCTGTGCTCGAGCGTTGAAATCCGTCACCGCGGCGGCGCAGCTCGTTCAACGCCGAGCTCGAGGAGGGCGCTCGTGGCGGCTCGCGCCTGTTCGTCAAGGCGCCGTTACCGCCGCCAGAGCATGCGCTCCGACCACCAGGAACGTGACCTGCGCCGTCTCGAAGGCGTTGAACAGGTCGACGATGTCCGGGCGCGTCGATCTGCCGACTGCAGAGTGGCAGAACTGCCGCCTCATGGACCGCCTCGCCCCGACCCGCCGACCTCAACGCAAACGCCAGGGGACCCAGCGCTGGCACCGGCTGCTCTTCTCGCACTGGGAAGTGTCCCACGACGTGTTGCGCCCGCTCATCGACCCGCGCCTCACCCTCGATACCTTCGACGGCAAGTGCTTCGTGGGCGTGGTGCCGTTCACAATGCAGAAGGTGAAGCCGTGGGACTGGCTGCCAAAGGCACCGACCGCCAGCACCTTCGGGGAGATCAACGTCCGCACGTACGTTCACCTCGACGGCCAGGAGCCGGGCGTCTGGTTCTTCAGCCTCGACGCCACCAGCTCGCTGGCGGTGATCGCCGCGCGGGTCGCCTGGCACCTGCCGTACTTTCGAACCTCGATGCAGAACGTCGACGACGGCGAGACGGTGAGCTGGAACGCGCAGCGACAGTGGCCCCGGCCGGCCGCGACGCCGTTCTCCACGTCGTTCCGGGTGGGGCCCGCGATCGACCCGCCAGTGGAGGGCAGCCTCGAGTTCTTCCTCGCCGAGCGGTACCAGTTCTACACCCCGTCGGGCGCTGACCTGCTGCGCGCGCGGGTCTCGCACGTGCCGTACCCGCTGCATCGCGCCGAAGAGGTCCAGATCAACAGCAGCCTGCTCGACGCGCTGGGGCTGCCTTCGACCGGCGCACGCACGCCCGATCTGTTCAGTCCCGGCGTCGACGTCGAGATCTTCTCGATGGAGAAGGCGGCCTGAAAGCCCTGTAGCGCCGCGACGCGACGCACCTTGAGCAAGAGAGGCGCCCGAGGCGGCGCGCGACCTCAAGGGGCTCGTGCTCCCTTCGAGGGAGGCGGACCGACCACGGTTGGGGTGGATCGTGAAGAGGTGGTCAGGCTCTCAGCGTCGCGAACGCTTCGCTTTGCTGACGGGTTGCAGCAGCACTTCGAGCGACAGGTCCATCGCGCGCGCCGAGTGCGTCAGCGCACCCATCGACACGTAATCGACGCCGAGGCTGGCCAGCGTCGGCAGCCGCTCGGGCGTCACGCCGCCGGACACCTCGAGCTCGCAGCGGCCCTTCGCCACCGCGACCGCCGCCGAGATCTGCGCGTCGGTCATGTTGTCGAGCATCACGATGTCGGCGCCCTCGTCGATGGCCTCGCGCAGCTGCTCGAGCGTGGTCACCTCGATCTCGACCTTCACCAACCTCGGAGCGTTGGCCCGCGCGCGCCGCAGGGCCTCACGAATCGAGCCTCCGACCGCCGCGAGGTGGTTGTCCTTGATCAACACGCCATCGAAGAGGCCGACGCGGTGGTTGGTACCGCCTCCATCGCGCACCGCGGCCTTCGACAGGCCACGCAGCCCAGGCGTCGTCTTGCGGGTGTCGAGCAGCCGCAGCTTCGAGCCCTTCACCGCGGCGATCTTCGCCACCGATGCAGCGGTCAGCGTGGCGATGCCCGAGAGGCGCTGCACCAGGTTCAGCGCGGTGCGTTCACCGGCCAGCAGCACCCGTGCCGGGCCCTTCAGCGTGGCGACCCGCTGTTTGGCCGAGGTGCGCGCGCCATCTGCCAGCTCGAAGTCGATGGTCACTGACGAGTCCAGGCGCTCGAACACCCGCGCGAAGACGCCCAGGCCCGAGAGCACCTGGGGCTCCTTGGCCCACAGCTCGGCGGTGGCGATGGCCGAGGCAGGCACCAGGGCGAGGGAGGTGACGTCACCCGCCGAGCCCAGGTCTTCGTCCAGCGCCAGGTCGATCAGCCGATCGATGAAGTGATCGCGCATGGGGTGGCTCACCGGCGCTTCGCCGACGGGGCCTTCTTCTTCGCAGCCGCGACCTTCTTCGCTGGCGGCTTCGCGCGCGCCTTCGACTTCACGACGGCCTTCTTCGAAGCAACGGCCTTCGCCTTCTTCGCCGCTGGCTTCCGGGCAGGAGGCTTCTTCGCCGCCACCGGCTTCTTCTTCGACCCGGCGACGGCCTTCGCCTTCTTCGCGGCCGCTGGTTTCTTCGGCTTCTTTGGCTTCGGCTCGTCTTCCTTCGCGGCGTTGAACTCGCGCACCGCGTCGTCGACCAGCCCCATGTTGATGTAGGCGACGCCCAGATCGTAGTGATCGCGCGAGGTGAGCCCCTCTTTGGTGCCCTCGCGCAGCTTCTCGAGCGCCTCTTTCACCTGCTGATCGGGCACCGGCACGGTCACGCCAGACAGCTCGTCCCTGAGCTCATCTTCCAGGTTGACCGAGCCGGCGCTGGGCGGAGCCACCCGCACCTCGACGGGCGCGATGCGAGCCAGGTTGTCGCACACCCTGGCGATCTTCGAGGTCAGCTCGGCGATGCGCGCACGATCGGCCTCGACCACGTCGGCCGGCGCGCGGGTCACGTAGTTGGGGTTCTCGAACTTCCGCTGAATCAGCGCCACCTCGGCCTCGGCTTTGGCGATCTCCTTCTTCAGGCGCTCGCGCTCTTCGGCGAGGTCGACGATGCCGGCCAGGGGCACCGAGATCTCGAGCTGCTTGCGAACCTCGGCGGCAGCCTGCGGAGGCTTGGTGCCCACCTTCTCGATGGTGAGCTTCGAGAGGCCCGCCAGCGCGATGATCGACGCGCGGTTGGCGTCCAGCACCCCGCGCAAGGTCGCGTCATCGGTCTGCAGATGGGCCTCGATCTTGACCGCCGGTGACAGGTTCGACTCACCGCGAATGGTGCGAATGCCGTCGATGGCGTCGATCACCGGGCCCATCGCCGTCTCGGCTGCTTCGTCGAGCAGCCGATCGTCGGGCAACGGGTACTCGGCGATGCAGATCGACGCCACCGGCCGCGTGATGGGCAGGGTCTGCCAGATCTCTTCGGTGATGAAGGGCATGAACGGGTGCAGCAGCCGCAGCACGCGGTCGAGACAGAACAGCAGCGTGGCGCGCGTGGAGTCTCGCGCGTGGTCGTCGTCGCCGTACAGCGCGCCCTTGGCGAGCTCGACGTACCAGTCGCAGAACTCGCGCCAGAGGAACTGGTACAGCGTCGAGGCCGCCTCCGAAAACAGGTACCCGTCGAGGGACTCACGCACCGAGCGCACGGTCTTCTCGAGGCGCGCGATCACCCAGCGGTCAGCGAGGGAGAGCGCCCGTTCCCTGATGAACACCCGCCCGTCATCGCGCGCGTCGCCCAGGTTCATCATCGCGAAGCGGGTGGCGTTCCACAGCTTGTTGCAGAAGGCGCGCGAGCCGGCCACGCGATCGATGGACAGCTTGATGTCACGACCCTGCTGAGTGAGCACCGCGAGCGTGAAGCGCAGCGCGTCGGCGCCCATGGGCTCGAGGCCTTTGGGGTACTTGTTCTTGATCGACGCCGGCAGGCGCTCGGGAGGAGCGCCGCGGATCAGATCGAGCGGGTCGATGACGTTGCCCTTCGTCTTCGACATCTTCTCGCCCTTCTCGTCGCGCACCATGGCGTGCAGGTAGACGACGCGAAAAGGCACCTCGCCCATGAAGTGCAGCCCGAACATCATCATGCGGGCCACCCAGAAGAAGATGATGTCGTGCCCGGTCTCCATCACCGAGTTCGGGTAGAAGGTCTTCAGGTCTGCCGAGTCCTTGTCGGGCCAGCCCAGCGTCGAGAACGGCCACAGGCCCGAGCTGAACCAGGTGTCGAGCACGTCGGGGTCCTGCACCCACTGGCCTTCGGCGGGCTTCTCGCGGGCCACCACGGGTGTGGCGGTCTCGAAGTCGACGGTGCCGTCGGCGCTCACCGGGTACCACGCGGGGATCTGGTGGCCCCACCACAGCTGCCGGCTGATGCACCAGTCGTGAATGTTCTGAAGCCACCGGTTGAAGGTCGCCGTCCACTGCTCGGGCACGAAGCGCGTCTCACCAGCCGCCACCGCCGCCAGCGCCTTCTCGGCCAGCGGCTTCACGTTCACGTACCACTGCATCGACAGGCGGGGCTCGACGGGCACTCCGCTGCGTTGGCTCTTCGCCAGCGGCAGCTTGTGGGGCTTCTCTTCGACCAGCAGGCCCAGCTCGGTCAGATCTGCGAGCACCTTCTTGCGCGCCGCGAACCGCTCGAGGCCCAGGTACTGGCCCCCGTTCTCGTTCACGTGCGCGCTCTCGGTGAAGATGTTGATCATCGGCAGCTGGTGCCGAAGGCCGGTGGCGTAGTCGTTGTGATCGTGCGCCGGCGTCACCTTCACCACGCCGGTGCCGAACGCGGGGTCGACCAGCACGTCGTCGGCGATGATGGGGATCTTGCGGCCTATCAGCGGCAGCACCACCTGCTTGCCGATCAGGTGCGCGTAGCGCGGGTCCTTCGAGTGCACCGCCACCGCGGTGTCGCCCAGCATCGTCTCGGGCCGCGTCGTCGCGACCACCAGCTTCTCGTCGGTGCCCTCGACGGGGTACGCGATGCTCCACAGCGAGCCCTGCGTCTCTTCGTTGTCGACCTCGAGATCGGACAGCGCGGTCCGCAGCGCCGGGTCCCAGTTGATGAGGCGGTTGGCGCGGTAGATGAGCCCTTGCGCGTGCAGGCGAAGGAAGACCTCCTTCACCGCTTCCGACACACCCGCGTCCATGGTGAAGCGCTCGCGGGTCCAGTCGAGCGAGGCTCCCATCACGCGGTGCTGCTCGGCGATGCGCGCGCCGTACTGCTCCTTCCAGGCCCACACGCGCTTGAGGAATTCCTCGCGGCCGAGATCGTGCCGCGACTTCTTCTCGAGCTTCTGCAGCTCGCGCTCGACCACCATCTGCGTGGCGATGCCTGCGTGATCAGTGCCTGGCAGCCAGAGCGCGTTGAAGCCGCTCATGCGCTTGTACCGGGTGAGGATGTCTTGAATCGTGGCGGTGAGCGCGTGGCCGAGGTGCAGGCTGCCAGTCACGTTCGGCGGCGGCAGCACGATGGAGAACGGCGGCTTCGTCGACGTGGACTCGGCCGTGAAGTACCCCTTGTCGACCCACTCCTTCGACCAGCGGTCCTCGACCAGGGTGGGCTCGTACGACTTGGGCAGCTCAGCTGAACTCATGGCGCTCCGGGGTTCGACCTGACGAAGAGAAACGGCGTCGACCCGCAGAGGGAATCGACGCCGCCTTTCAAGCACATCTGACTCTCAAGACAACGACACCAGCGGGGCGCTTACGAGAGGCCCCGGGCTTCACGGTCTTTGATCAAGCGATCGAGCTCTTCGCGAATGATCGTCTCGGCGAGCTGGGGCACGACTTCCCAGGCGATCTTCTCGATGACTTCCTTCGAGGCCAACGAGAGCGCGGCGCGCAGCGCGGCCTCACCGCCGTCGGCCGGCTTGTCATCGAGCGAGAGCGACTCGTGCTGCTGGTGTTGCTGCGGAGGCGGTTGCGGGCGTTGCTGCGGCGGGTAGCCGGGCGGTGGCGGGCGACCCTGCGGCGCCTGCGGCCCACCCAGGCCATAGGGATCGCGACGGGCCTGAAGCGGCTGGCCGGGCATCGGCTGCTGCCCAGGAGGCCTCGGGAAGCCCTGAGGCGGCAGCCCCGGCCCACCGGGAGGACCCGGTGGCATCCCGGGAGGACCCGGTGGCATCCCGGGCGGACGCATCGCTTGCGGCGGAAGACCGGGAGCGCCCGGCATGCCCGGCGGGCGCATGCCCAACGGCGGCGGACCACCAGGGCCTGGAGGTCCTCCGGGGCCGGGCGGGCGAAACCCAGGCTGCGCTCCCTGCGGCAGCGGGGCACCGGGAGGGCGCGGCATCTGCGGGGCTGGCGGCATTCCAGGCGCCTGAGGCATTCCGGGCTGGGGCGGCATGCCCGGGGCTGCTGGCGGGCGAGCAAGGCCGGGCTGAGCGCCGGGCGGAACACCGCCGGGAAGGCTGGGACCTGGCGGTCGAGGAGGAACAGCCGCCGCAGCCGGTGGCCGCGCGACGCCAGGCTGGGCGCCAGGGGGAGGAGGAGCCACGGGCGGGCGAGCGACGCCAGGCTG
>VYLD01000358.1_pt1 | contig 17738 bp, 13 predicted proteins | sample 5114401 | NCBI WGS metagenome assembly VYLD01 (sample SAMN12291783, study PRJNA351875) | freshwater metagenome | isolation source: freshwater lake | place: USA: Michigan, Gull Lake | collected 2013-08-08 | reverse complement strand
CGAGATCGTGCGCGGCTATGTCGAGTTCCTGCGGCCGGCAGTCGACGTGATCGTGCTGACCAGCCACGCGGGCCTCACCGAAGATCAGGACCTGATCGAGGGCTACGAGGCCTTCTACGAGTGGAGCATCGCCAGACCCTTCGTGACCCGCGCGGCCAACGCCTGGTCGCTGCTCGAGGCCTTCGGGCCGGTCGACGCCGACGGGCGCCCCACCGACGGCAAGACCATCGTGCGCGTGCAAATCGCCGGGGTCGAGGGCATCGACGCCATTCTGGGCGGCCACCTGCACATCGTCCTCAACCCTCCGCAGCTGCTGCGCGACCCCAGCGGGCGACGGGTGATCTTGAGCCACGGCGGGGCCTTCTCGAAGTACGTCAACCGCCTCGACGTGCTGGTGCAGATGCCGGCGAAGGGCAGCGACCTGTCCCAGGGCGGCGAGATCCTCTCGCACGACTTCAAGGTCTTCCCCATCGACTCCCTGTGGTGCTCGGACGGCCTGCACCAGCTCTACCGCGACGCGTTCTGGACCCCTGGCGAGTTCATCAGGGACCCGCGGGTGCAGGCGGGGGTGGCCGAGTGCAAGAGCCAGGAAGACATCGAGACCGCCCAGCTGCTGCAAAGCTACATCGTCGACCTCGACTCGAAGATCGCGCTGACCACCCTCTTCGCCTTCGCGCCCACCGACATCGCGCGTCGCAACAACTCGACCGGCGGAGATTCTCCGCTCGGCAACATGACCGCTGACTCGATGAGGCGGCGGCGCGGCATCGAGGCCGAGATCGCCGTCACCAACTCGTTGGGCATTCGGGACAACCTGTACGCCGGCCCGGTCAGCATCGAGTCGATGTTCAACGTCTTCCCCTTCGAGAACACCATCAACGTGATGTTCCTCTCGGGGCGAGAGCTGCAAGAGATGTTCAACTTCATCACCGAGCGGTCGAGCGGCCGCGGGTGCGTGAGCCAGGCGCAGGTCTCGGGTGCCCGGTTCACCATGGACTGCGCGCAGGCCCAGCTGAACGCGTTGCGCCTGCCATGCGACGTCAAGGGGGACGCGTCTGATTGCCCCAACGACGACCGTTCCGGGGGTCGCCAGCCGTGGCAGTGCCTCGAGGAACCGCAGACGGGCGGTGGGCGGTGCTGGTCGAACCCCGCGACCAACCTGACCATCAATGGCAAGCCGCTTCAGGTCAACGAGTCGTACCGAATCGCGGTCAATGACTTCATCGCGCGCGGGGGTTCGGGGTTTCAGGTGCTGAAGCGAAACACCACCCGTATCGAGTCGGGCATTCCACTGCGCGATTCACTGATTGGGTTCATGCAGAACTTCTGCACCTGTGACGATCTGATCGCCAACGAACGCGACGAGTTCGGCAACGTCATCGGGAAGAACAAGCAGACCTGCGGCACCCGCAGCCCGACCAACGTCAGCACGTGGGTGGTCGACCCCCAGGAGATCTCGTTCTGTAACCAGGCGCGCGGCTTCGTCGACGCCCTCAGGGCAGACGACGGCAGCGGCTGTTCATGCCTCGCCGCGTTCAACGGTGACGCGGCGGCGTGCCCTGCGACCGCCGGCACCGCCGAGCAATGCGCGCGCAGCCTGCCGCCTGGACCGGACACCGGCAAATGCAGTTGTCGTGACGCGCTGGCCGGCAACCCGGTGTGCGGCAACATCAGCCGCGCGGTGAGAGATTTCTGTGAAAACGCCACCCGCATTCCAGTGGCGGTCGGGCAAGAAGACGGGCGCATCGGCCGGAGGGTGAAGTGAGAGTCTCGTGTCTGCTGGCCCTCGCGTTGACCCTCGGGGCGTGTCCCAACATCAAGGCCCCCGACCGACCCGAGATCTCGTCGTTCAAGGTGACGGTCAGCGGGGTGTACACAGGCACCGGGCCGACCCGGGTGCCCTTGTCGGTGAGCACGCTGTGCGCGAACCGCTACGGGGGCCAGGACAAGGTACCAGCCGTCGAGCGCGGCACCCCTGACTGTCGCTATGTCGTCGCGCGCGGCGTGGTTGAGATTGATTTCACCGCGCGGGCCATCGGCCGCTACGGGCAGGCGCTGACGACCTTCCTCGACCCGGTGTCCTTCAAGGTGCTGCCCGGCGACCTGGTCGGCGGGTACGAGAACCGGTGGAAGTCCGCGGAAGGCGGCGTGGTCGAGGCGACCATTCAGTCGATTCACCAGTACGGCCAGGCGCGGGTGTGGGCCGAGCACGCGCCGCCGAAGCTCAGCTACGACGCAGGCATCATTCCCCCCGGCGCCCGGCTGCCCCCGGAAGGCACCGTGTACTCGTACGCCTCGGGGGTCTCTGACATCGTCTGGTTCGAAGAGCAGACGTTGCAGTCCCTGAACGTGCCAGACGGCCTCGACAACCGGGCCTCGCCGTTCGTGGGCGAGTTCGTACGCATTGGCACGCCACCCGAGGCGGGCGCGGTGATCACCCAGACCTGCATCGACGACCCGGCGCGCAATGGCCAGCCGATGGCGATGGTGGTGACTGGCATCGAGCCCACCGGGTTCTACGTCACCGACATCAGCGCCTGCCGGCTCAAAGAAGTGCTCAGCCTCGGAAACCTCCGGGTTCGAACGCCCGAGCCTCCCGAGCGGTGTCAGGTGTCGCTGCCGGACGCCGGGGTGGCGAACATCGAAGACGTGCCGGGCGGCCGCACGGGCAGTTGCGCCATTTCCCGCACCCCGTGCTCGACCCGCGGGCAATGCGCGAGTTATTCGCCGGGCACCTTCGGCAGCATGTTCGTCTTCAACTTCTCTTTTCCAGACGGCCTGAACCAGGGAGACCTGCTGTTCAGCCTCTCAGGCGCAGTGCAGGAATTCACCTCGACCACCCAGATCACCTTCCCCGCGTGGACCATCGCCGACAGGGTGCGCCTGCGGCCGCCCGACGAATGGGAGCGCTGGCTCAAGTTCGCGCCGCCGGTCGAGATCAACTACCGCCTGTGTGGCCATGACAACGTGTTCAGCCCATTCGTGACCGACGCGCTGTGCGGCCAGTCGACCAGCAACCTGAAGCTCGAGAGCCTCGAGTCTGCGCTGGTGAAGCTGCGGGGCATCAGCCTGCCAGGGCGGTTCGAGACCTGTGACTTCGACGCCAGCAACTCGGTGCCCTTCTTCTGCAACCGCACCGACCAGGACGAGTTCGGCAACACCCTTCGTTCGTGGGGCAACTGTGACTTCGGCACGCCGCCGGCGCCCGAGCCGGCCAATGACAAACGCGAACGCGAATGTGTACAGAACTGTACGCTCGGGCGCGGGCCCTCTGGGCCGTCGAGCTGCAGCGAGCGGGCGACCTTCGTGGGCTTTGGCCAGTACAGCGTCGAGCTGGCGCCGCCCGGGCCGGCCTGGGCGAACCTCGATGACTCCTCGCCCAACCGCGTCACCTCGACGCCGGTGACGATCGCCGTCGACGGCGGCGTCGCGCTTGCCAGGCCGTCGCGCATCACCGGGCTGCTGGTGGGCGTCGAGGCCGGCTACGAGGCGGGCACCTACGCCGTCACGGTTTGTGACGTGCCGGTGCGCTGGCGCCTGGGCGACAACACCGTGGTGGCGGCTGACACCGACCCGTTGCTCGAGGCTCGCACGGTGTTCAAGTTCCGCTCGGCACCGGGCCAGGACTCCATCAGCCTGCGGCCCACCACGGCCTCAGGGCGCTGCTACGCGGCCATCAACCCCAGGACGCGCATCAACCTGCAGACCAAAGACGCGATCCCCGAGCTGAACCCCGGGCGAGGCAGTGTGCCTTCACCCAGGGCGCCACCTACGACGTGATCGGGCACCTCAAGCAGGTGCAGCCCGCCCGCCCCCGGTGGATGGTCATTCCCCGCGACCCGGACGACATGTGCTGCTATCCCGGCCCGGGGCTCGAGTGCCCGAGGCCGCTGCGGCCCTGTCGGGGCACCTGAGAAGACGCGCAGCGAAGTCACTCGAGTGTTTCGTGAAATGCTGAAGCCCGCGTGTCACGCGGCCGCTGGGAGGAGAACCACGTGAGAGTCGTACAGCTGGTGACGCTGATGGTGTGCGGGTCGGCCCTGGCGGGTGACTTCATCGACACCCGGGTGACGTTCGCGTTCGCGCACGACAACGTCTTCGTCAGGCCCGGCGAGACGACGCCCAACAGCCCCGGCGTGGGCTTCGGGGCCTCGCGGCAGAACACCCAGTTCTTCGACAACTTCAACACCCGCTTCTCGGGCTTCGAGACGTTGTCGAACCTGGCCCTGTACAAGAAGTCGTTCAGCTTCTTCGAGGGCTTCGACGGTGAGGCGGCGCTGTCGGTGCTGCTGCAAACCCAACCATCGGGGCAGATCACCCTCTTCGACAACTCGAGCTACGTGAAGGTCAACTACAAGCCGCTGGGCTGGGGCGCGAAGGAAGAGATCGCGCTGACGGGCTTCCCGGTGTCGTCCGATCGGTTTCGCCTCGGCTACAACTGGAAGATCACCTGGGGTGGGGACTCGGCCTTCACCTTCCAGCAGGGGCAGGGCCTCTCGACCACGGGCCGGCCCAGCGCCGCGCCCGGCGGAAAGCTGCAGATCACCAAGGACTGGGGGTACGCGTTCATCGGGCTCAAGACGGGGCTCTTGTTGAACAGCCTCACCAACGTTCAAGAGCGCGTCTATGGCTACCTCGGCGGCGCGGGCATCGACCTGTACAGGGGTGACCAGCGGGGGCTGCGGCTCGAGGTGAACGGCGGGTACTTCTTTCGTGGCATCGCCCCCTCGCTGGCCTTGCAGGGTATTCGCGCGCCCATCAACTCGCTCGGCGGCTCGGCCCGGTTGTCTTTTTCGCAGGGCGCCGAGATTCAGCAGTCGATCGACATTCGTCTGTACAAGAATGACCCGGACCTGTTGCAGCGCTTCTTCCGGCCCGAGACCTACCCGGGCGGGTTCTCGATCACCGCCGAGATCGAGGGCTCGGTGCTCGCGCAGACCCTGATCGACCCCGATCGGTTCGCGGCGACCAAGCCGCAGCTGGCTGGCGCGGTGGCGCTCAACGCGCGCGCGAAGATCGACTTCTGGCGGGTCACCATGCTGGGCCTGGTGCGCACGTTGTCCTTCATTCAGTTCGACGTGCCCGGCTTCCCGCCCTTCGTCGACTTCTCGAAGGGCAGCACGGTGAGGCCCGAGACGTGGTTGGCCCTCGGCGTCGACCGCTTCTTCCCGGCGCTGCACTCGACGTTCGGCCTCATCGGCGGCGTGCAGCTGCCTGCGTCGGTGTCAGCGCCGCGGTTCGACCTGGGTGGTGGGTCGCCGCCTGAGGGGCTTCAGGGGCCACGCACCGTCGTGGTGCGAGACGTCAACCTCTTCAGCATTCTGCCGGCCCTCGACGCCAACGGGAACGTGGTGGCGGTCAACCCCATCTTCTCGATCAAGGGCACCTTTCGCCTCGATCTGTCCGAGTACTTCGCGCTCATCGGAGAGGTCTTCTACACACGCGACGACAACCGGGTGACGTTTCGGGACTCGACCAGCAGCATCTCGCAGCCGACCTTCGAGGTGCCCGACCAGCTGGGCTTCAACACGGTGATTCAAGCCCGCTTCTGAGACCTCACGGCGCAGGCGGGCTGACCGGGGCGAGGAACCTGAGCGGCTGGCGCTTCACCACCCCTGAGGTCTCGTCGCTGATCTCGATGGTCAGCTCCACCGGCCCGCTCAGGTGCTGGCGCTCGATCGACACCATCACCGGGACCCTGGTGTCGGCCAGCGACGCCAGCTGAACGACCGGCGTGCCGATCACCACCTCGATGGGCACCGGCGCGGTGACCTTCAGGGTGAAGGTCGACGCCTGCGGGTTCTTGTTGATCAGGTGCACCTCGAAGGGGTTTCGCACCTTCGCGCCATCGAGAATGTAGGGGTTGGCGCCCCGGCTGTGCAGCACGTTCGACTCGAACGGCGTGCGCACGGCGAGGCTAACCCCCAGGGTGCCCACCGACAGCAGCATCAACGCGCCGTAGACCACCAGGCGCGGGCGCAGCTCGCGGCGGGGTTTGCCCTCGAGTTGGTGGTGAGAGGCAAAGCCGATGAGCCCGGTGGGCTTCTTGAGCGTCGTCATCACGTCGTCGCAGGCGTCGACGCACTGCAGACAGGCCAGACATTCCATCTGCAAGCCATTGCGAATGTCGATGCCCGTCGGACAGACAGCGACACATTTATTGCAATCGACACAGTCCCCCTTCGGCGCCGCGGCGGGCCCCTTGACCAGTTTGCCCCGGGGCTCTCCGCGCTGCTCGAAGTAGCTAACGGTCACCGAGTCCTTGTCGTGCAGCACCGACTGCAGCCGCCCATACGGGCACAGCACCACGCAGAACTGTTCACGAAACCACGTGAAGTTGAACATCAAGATGCCGGTGAAGCCCATCACCAGCCCGAAGGCCTCAGGGTGAAGCGAGGGGCCTTCTTCAATCATCAACAGAAATTCGCGCGGGCCGACGAAGATCGCCGCCGCCGCGTGGGCGATGTTGACCGAGATGACCAGGTACGTCAGCAGCTTGGCTGCCTTGAGCCCCACCTTCCTCGGCGTCCACGGGGCGGCGTCGAGGGCCAGGCGCTGCTGGCGGCTGCCTTCGAAGAAGCGCTCGACGGGGCGGTAGACGCCCTCGAGGAAGACCGTCTGCGGGCAGGCCCACCCGCACCACACCCGGCCGCGCCAGGCGGTGACGAAGAGCAGCCCGAAGACCAGGCTGAGCGCGAGGAGCAGCACCATCCAGAAGTCTTGCGCGTTGAAGGTCTGGCCGAAGAGGAAGAACCGACGCTGCGCCAGGTCGAGCTGAATGGCTGGCTTGCCCCCAATCTGCACCAGGGGGGTCACCACATAGAAGGCCACCAACACCGCGAACACCAATCGCCGACGGGTGAGCCAAGGCCCCTTCACGTCGAGGGGGTGCATCTTCAATCGCGACCCGTCGGGCTTCATCGAGCCCAGGGTCGAGGCGGCGTGGTGTGACGGTGTGGCGGGCGAGGTAACCATGGGCGCCCTCAGTCGACCGGCTCGCCCTGGGGGGCCTTGCCAGGCAGGTCCTTGCCCTTGAGGGTCACCAGGTAGGCCACCACCTTGCGAGACTTGTCGTCGCCGATGACCTTGCCCCAGCCAGGCATGCCCTTCTCGGCATACCCATCGGTGACCGACTTCAAGATCTGGGTGGCTTTGGCGCCATGCAGCCAGAACTTGTCGGTGAGGTTGGGGCCCACCAGCCCTTCGGCGTTCTGCCCGTGGCACGACGCGCAGGTGCTCGAGAAGACCTTCTGACCTTCGGCCACCGCATCGGCGTTCGAGACCAACAGGGTGAGCGCCTCTTCCGAGGTGGGGTTGGCCACCGCGCGCTTGCGATTGAGCTCGGCGACGTCAGCTCTATAGACAGCGCCCGGGTTGGGCAACGCGTCGGTAGTCTGGTAGGCCAACCAATACCCAAACCCAAACACCATGCTGCCGAAGAGAATGGCGAGCCACCAGTTGGGCAGGTGGTTGTCTTCTTCTTCAATGTCGTCGTACTTCCTGAGTTTCTGGTCGCTCATGGCTTCACCTCGATGGTCTCTTTGGTCAACGGCAGCTCAGCCAGCGGTTGGTATTCGTCCGGCCCTCGCAAGAGCCAGGTTCGGAGCACCACCAGCGTGAAGGTCACCGCGAAGACGCCGAACGCAAAGAGGGCCAGGTTCGTCCACTCCATCTGGGCGTAGAATTGTTTGTACATGGCTTCAGCGTCCTCCGCCGGTCGTGGATGGCGCCGAAGGCTTTGCGTCCGAGGTCTTGACCGGCTCGCCCTCGACCCGAATGCCCTGATCTCGCCCCAGGCGCTGCAGGTAGGTGATCAGCGCGACCAGCTCGCTGTCTGGAGCGATGGTGACGCCCTGGGTCGCCAGGTCTGCGACCACCACCTGGCCCTGCGCGAGCTGATCGGCCTTGGCGGAGTCGATCTGCTGCTGGGTGTACGGCACGCCGAGCTTGCTGAGCAGGGTGAGCTTCTTCGGCGCGTCGTCGACGTCGATTCTGCCGGTCGCCAACCACGGGTACGACGGCATGTTCGAGCCCTGGCTGGTCGACCGGGGATCCATGAGGTGCGTGTAGTGCCAGAGGTTGGGGTATTTGCCGCCGATGCGGTGCAGGTCTGGCCCGGTGCGCTTCGAGCCCCACTGGAAGGGGTGGTCGTATTGGAACTCTTCAGCCCGTGAGGCCTCTCCGTACCGCTGGTACTCGGTGACCATCGGGCGCACCATCTGCGAGTGACAGACGTAGCACCCCTCGCGGGTGTAGATGTCGCGCCCCTGCTGCTCGAGCGCGGTGTACACCTTTTGCGGGCTGCCCGTCGCCGGCACGGCTTGTTGAATCAGAATCGTCGGCAGCAATTCAGACACGCCGCCGATCAGCACGGCCACCAGGGTCAGCACGGTGAACACCAGGGGTCGACGCTCGATGATGCCAAACCACGAGGCCTTGCCCGCGGCGCGTTCTCGTTTGGTGATGACGTACCCCACCTCGGTGATGACCAGCACGGCCACCGCCAGGATGATGGCCGGCACCAGCGAGAGCAGCGCAAAGCCGACCGCGGCCACGAAGCCGATGACGCTGAACCACAATGGGCGACCAGTGATGACGTCAGCCAGGCTGCCGGCCTCGGGGTCGACCGGCACCGCGTCAGGCACCACCACCTCGGTGCTGGCCACCACGGCCTGTTTGCCAGCCATGGTCTTCAGCAGGTTCCAGATCATCAGCACGAAGCCGACCAGGTACAGGGTGCCGCCCAGGAAGCGCACGATGTACATGGGCCGAATCGCCAGCAGGGTCTCGACGAAGCCCGGGTACATCAGGGTGCCGTCGGGGTTGGTGGCGCGCCACATCAGGCCCTGGTTGATGCCAGAGACCCACATCGACACCATGTAGAGGACGATGCCGACCGTCGCGATCCAGAAATGCGCGTCGGCGGCCTTCTTCGAGTGCAGCTGGGTGCCGTACAGTCGGGGGATCAACCAGTAGAACATGCCGGCCGCCATCAGGCCGTTCCAGCCCAGCGCACCGCCGTGAGCGTGCCCGACGATCCAATCGGTGTAATGCGCCAGCGCAGACACCGACTTGATGCTGAGCAGCGGGCCTTCGAAGGTGGCCATGCCGTAGAAGGTGACGCCGGCGACGAAGAACTTGAGCACCGGGTCTTCGCGCACCTTGTGCCACGCGCCCTTGAGGGTGAGCAGGCCGTTGAGCATGCCGCCCCACGACGGCGCCCAGAGCATCAGCGAGAACACCATGCCCAGCGACTGCGCCCAGTCAGGCAGCGCGGTGTACAGCAGATGGTGCGGCCCGGCCCAGATGTACATGAACACCAGCGCCCAGAAGTGCACGATGGACAGCCGGTAGGAATACACCGGCCGCTCGGCCGCCTTGGGCATGAAGTAATACATGATGCCCAGGATGGGGGTGGTCAGGAAGAACGCGACCGCGTTGTGGCCGTACCACCACTGCACCAGCGCGTCCTGTACGCCGGCGAACACCGAGTAGCTCTTGAAGGCCGACAGCGGCAGCGCGAGCGAGTTGACGATGTGCAGGACAGCCACGGTGATGATGGTCGCGATGTAGAACCACAGCGCCACGTACAGGTGCTTCTCGTTGCGCTTGGCCAGCGTCCAGAAGAAGTTGATGGCAAACACCACCCAGATGAGCGCGATGGCGATGTCGATGGGCCACTCGAGCTCGGCGTATTCCTTCGAGGTGGTGATGCCCAGCGGCAGGGTGATGGCCGCGGCGACGATGATCAGCTGCCACCCCCAGAAGTGTATGTTCGAGAGCAGATCAGACGCCATGCGCGCCCGGGTGAGCCTCTGCGTCGAGTAGTACACCCCTGCGAACATCATGTTGCCGACGAAGGCAAAGATGACCGCGTTGGTGTGCAGCGGTCGCAGGCGCGAGAAGGTGGTGTACGGCACGCCGAAGTTCATCTGCCACCAGGCGAGCTGACTGGCGATGAGCACGCCGACCAGCAGGCCGACGGCTCCGAAGAGCACCGACGCGAAGATGAACTTTCGAACGATCGCGTCGTTGTACTCGATTCGTTGGGTCTGCATCAGACGGTCTCCTTCACGGGGTTCGACGGTTGGGGTTTCGGCTGGGCTGAGATCTGGTCTTCGTCGAGCGGCGTCAGCGAGAGGCGGTCGGCGTGCTCGAAGGTGCGCGCCTTCACCGTGAAGACGAAGAGCACCACCGAGCCCACCACCAGCATCAGGCTGACGAAGACCTGCAACACCATGACGCTCATGAGCGGGCCTCGACCAGGCTGGGCCGGCGGGCCGAGCGCTTGGGTTCCGAGGCTCCGCCGAGGGCCTTCAAACCAGACATGGTGATCAGCAGCAGGGTGAGCGTGCTGGCCGGCATGGTGATCGCCGCCCACAGGGGAGACATCTTCCCCAACAGCGCCAGCCCGATGGCGAAGGCGTTGTAGGTCAAGCTGATGGCGAGGACGCGGTTCACCACGGCGCGCAGATGCGTGGCACGTGCCAGCGAGTCTTTGATGGGCGCCAGGCCTTCGCCAACCAGGAAAAAATCACTGCGGCCCGGCATCACCGGTCGATCAATCGCGGGGGTGCCTGCGACCAGCGCCTGCTCGAAGGCCAGGGCGTCGTTGACCCCGTCGCCCAGGTACAGCGTGTCCCGGCGATCGAGGCGCGCAACGGTTGCGGCTTTCTGCTCTGGGCGCTGCCCCGAGAGCGCATGGTCTGCGGGCACACCCAGGGCCTCGGCGATGGCCGCAACCCGTGCGGGCGCGTCTCCGCTGATCAACCACACCTGGTAGTCATTGGCGGTGAGCCAGGCGAGCTCGCGGCGGGCGTCGGCGCGCAGGGCCTCGCGGGTCTCGAAGCGCGCGACCTCGACGCCGTGCTTCGACAGCAACGTGCACGAGAGGTCGCTGCCCGGCACCGCCCAGCCGGCCCGCCCCAGGCGGTACGCTCCATCGACGCTCTGCAGCCCCTGCCCCTGCACCTCGGTGACGGCGGCCTCGAGGCGATACCGCGCGCCCTGCCCTTCCAGCGCCCGCGCCAGACACGCGCTGACCGGGTGGCTCGACCTGACGGCCAGGTTGTAGGCCACGTCGCGCACCTCAGGCGTCAGGGCCTGAGGGTCGACCAGCTCGAGGCGCCCCAGGGTGAGCGTGCCCGTCTTGTCGAAGAGCACCTGCTTCACCTTCACCAGGCGGTCGAGCAGATCGGGCGAGCGCACGAAGAAGCCCACGCGCCGCAGCTGCGACTGAGTCAGCTCGTACGCGAGGGGAATGGCCACGCCGATGGCGCAGGGGCAGGTGATCACCAGCAGCGACGCGGCCACGTTCACCGCCTCGTCGACGCTCGAGGGCAGCCACACCAGGAACCCCGCCGACGCCACCAGCAGCACCTTCACCACCCAGCGGCGCGCGAGCTGGTTCCATAGCTGGTGGTGCTCGGGCACATGCCCTTCGCGAGCCGGCGGCTGCCGCAACAGCTGCACCAGCGGTGAGCTCGAGAAGTCCGTGCGCGCACGCACGTGAAAGGCCTGCAGCCCCGCGTTGAAGCTGCCGGCGGGCACCAGCGCGCCCTGGTCCAGGCGCTGGGGCTTCGACTCTCCGGTGATCCAATCGGTGCTGATCTGGGCGCCGTCGTCCATCAGCTCCGCGTCCACGGGGATGAGATCGCCGGGCGCGACCAGCAGCACGTCATCGGGCTGAAGCTGAGGGGCCTTGATCGAGCGCAGCGCGCTGCCCACCACCTTGCGCACGGTGAGCCCCTCGGCGCCGTCGTCCTCGAGCAGGAAGCGACGGTTTCGCTCGAGCAGGCGCTCTTGAAGGAACCGGCCCAGCAGCATGAGGGTGATGAAGGTGTTCAGCGTGTCGAAGTAGGTGAGGTCTCCGCGCCCCTGCCGCAGCTGCACCAGCGACATCGAGTAGACCAGCGCGATGCCCACCGCGATCGGCAGGTCGAGGTGCAGCAGGCCCGAGCGCACGCCCCGCACCGCCGCGTTGAAGAAGGGCCAGCCACCGATCACCACCGTCAGCGTGGACAGCCCGAACGACAGCCAGGTGAAGAGCGAGAACACCTCGGGCTCGCTGGGCGACAGCCCCACGTAGAAGCTGACCGAGAACAACATGACGTTGATGGTGATGGCCGCGCAGATGCCGAGGCGCAGCGGCAGATCGGTCGACCGCGCGGTGGCCTCTTTTCGCTGCGGCCCGAACTGGTACCCGAACTTTTCGACGGCCGAGAGCCAGGTGGTGACGTCGAGCGCGCCCCGTCGAAAGCGCAACACCACCTGCCCCAGCGCCGGGTTGACGGTGATGTCGGCAGCGCCCGGCTGCCGTCGCCACGTCTCGTTCATCAGCCAGACGCAGGCCGCGCAGTGCAGGCCCTGCACGTCGAGGGTGAGGCTCACCACCTCACCGGTCGCCGAGCGCTCGGCCTGCTCGAGCAGCGGCGCCAGCCACGAGTACGAGCGCGCCCCGGTTGCCGTCGAGACCGGCGTCACGTCGCGACCCGCCAGCTCGTAGTACCGACCCAGCCCCTGCTCGAGCAGCAAATCGTGCACCGCCTCGCAGCCCTGACAGCAGAAGCGCGCAGAAGCTGCGCTGTGGGGGATCAGGCTCTGGCAATGCTCACAGCGTGATTCAGAGACGATGCGCGGGGACGAGGTCACGGGCGGTCAGGAGTGCGAGCGGCATGCCGATTGAACGGGGCCCCGCATGGACTTCGCGGCCCCGCTGGTGATCGCAGGCGCCGCCAGCGCGTTGATCGCCGGCGCCACCGGGAGTCTTCACTGCGCGTTGATGTGTGGGCCGCTGGCCTGCGCGGGGCTGTCAACAGGAACCGGTCGCCGCCTTGACGCGGTGGCGTGGCAGGCGGGGCGCATCGGGGGCTACGCGATCGTCGGGCTCGCCCTGGGGGCGCTCGGCACGGGCCTCTCGCGCGCGCTCACCACCTCGGTGCAGCCGGTGCTGCCGTGGATCATGGCGGCGGGGCTGATCGCGACCGCGCTGGAGCTCGGCAAGCGCGTGCGGCCGCCCCGGGTGCTGCTGCGGGTCTCGACGGCCCTGGTTCGCCTCGGCGCCCGCCTCACGTCGCGCCGGCGCAGCTTCGTGATGGGCTTGTCGACGCCGTTCCTGCCGTGCGGGCTGCTGTATGGCGTGCTGCTCGCTGCGGTCGCCACCTCGAGCGCGCTCGGCGGCGCCACCGTGATGGCTGCCTTTGCGCTCGGCGCGGTGCCTGCGCTGTTCCTGGTGCAGGCGGGGGCTGCCTCGGCTTCCCGGTGGCCAACCGTCACCTGGGCCCTTCGCAAGGCCGTGCCCCTCACGGCCGCCGGAGTGCTGATGTGGCGGGCGGTGATGGCGCAGACCCAGGGGCCTGGCTGTCATTGAGGGAAAGTCGGAAGGTCGGCCCCGTTGCCGGCTACACTGGGCCTCATCGTCATGGGCGAGCACCTCGACCCGGCCCGGTTTCACGGCTTCATCTCAGGCACCTTGACCGCGCGCGAGCGGGACTCGGCGCTCGCCCATCTCGACGGCTGTCCCCGCTGCCGCAACCTGCTCTCGACGCTCGTGAAGGACGCGGAAGCCGACGGGCCCGAGACCCTGCACGAGCCTGCCCTGCCGGTGAACGCCAGGACGCGCGTCGAGCGCCCGCGACCGCCAGTCTTCGGCGAAGACCGCACCGCGCCCGGCTCGAAGCCGCTTGACGACACCGACGAGAGCCGCAGGACCCTGCTCGACGTCCCGCGACCTTCAGACCAGCTCGTCGGCCAGCGCCTCGGCGACTACATGGTGCAGGACCTGATCGCCAAAGGGGGCATGGGCGCCGTGTACAAAGGCGTACAGCCGGTGATCGGCAAACAGGTGGCGATCAAGGTGTTGCTCACCTCGGGCCCCACCGAGCTCAACTACGCCCAGCGAATGCTGGAAGAAGCGCGCACCGTGAACGCCATCGGGCACCCCAACATCATCGACATCTTCGGCTTCGGAGAGCTGCCCGACGGCCGCCCCTGGCTGGTGATGGAGTACCTCGATGGGCTGTCGGTCTCGCAGTGGGTGCGCGCACGGCCCGCGGGCAGTCCTGCGCCGGTGGCGCTGATCCTCGAGATCCTCGAGCAGAGCTGCGCTGCGCTGGAGGCGGTGCACAAGGTCGGCGCGGTGCACCGCGATCTGAAGCCCGCCAACATCATGCTGGTGGGGCTGAACGAGCCACGCCCGCGGGTGAAGGTGCTCGACTTCGGCTTCGCCAAGAGCCGCGGGGCCAGCCTGCGAACCTCACCTGACGTGGTGCTGGGCACGCCGGGCTTCATGTCGCCCGAGCAGATTCAAGGCGAACCCGCGACGCTCCGCAGCGATCTCTACGCGCTGGGGCTGTGCGCCTGGTTCATGCTCGAGGGCGTCGAGCCCTACCAGGAAGCCAGCGCCATTCAGGTGCTGCAATCGCAGCTGAGCCGCGAGCCACCGGCCCTCGATCGCAGGCCCGGGGTCCCGCCGGGGCTCGCGGCCCTGGTCGCCTCGCTCACCCGAATCAACCCGGCCCTGCGGCCGGCCAGCGCCAGCGAGGTTCGCGAACGGCTGCAGCAGCTCAAGCGCCGAGGGGACAGCGGGGCGTCGAGCCGCGCCGAGGCTGCGACCATCAAAGACAGACATCAGCCGGCGCCTGATCTGAGCCGCACCGAGCCAGACCGCGCTTCGGTGCCCCTCTCGAAGTCGCAGGTGCTCAGCGTGCGGCCACGCGTCTGGCCCTGGGTGCTGGCCGTCGGCGGCGCCGTGCTGGCGGGCCTGTCAACCTGGCTCGTGCTGCGCTGACGGCACGGCCTTCAACACCTGGCTGAGGCGCAGGGAGATGGACTGCGCCACGTCGTTCACCAACGCGTCGACGTCGTCAGCCTCGAGGCGGGCTTCCCGGCCCAGGTGCACGCGCATCGCCGCCAGCAACCGGGCCTGGGCCGCCTCGATCCACCGCTGGGCGGTGGTTCGGTGCACCGAGAACGCCCGACCCAGCTCTTCCGTCGACACCCCGTCGACGAACCGCATGCGCAGCAGCGTGCGCTCTTTGGCGTCGAGGGCCTCGAGCGCCACCTGCAACGACTTCGAGACGAGCCGGGAGTCCTTCTTCGAGCGGGCCCGGGCTTCAGGAGAAGGGTCGCTGGTCGCCAGGTGGGTCAGCGCGTCGAGCTCTTCTGCAGGCGCCTGCCCGGCCCCGCGCGTGGCCTGCAAGAGCTCGAGCTTCACCGCGGTCCACAGCCAGGACTTGAACCTGCCCCGCCCGTCATAGGTGCCCAGGCGCGCCTCGGCCCCGCGGGCAGCGACCAGCAACCGCGTGCGCACCCGCTGCGCGAGCTCGGCTGGCTCGATGGCTCGCCCCGCCGCGCGCTTCGACAGACCCTCGATGAGCCGATCGACCTCGGCCAGCGCGGTCGCGCGACCTTCGAGCGCCGCCCACACCAGGGTGAGATCGCCGACCGACGCGTCGAGCGCAGCGCCCTTGAACCGTGACGACACCCAGCGCGCCGCCGCGGCCCGGTGCCCTGCGTCCGTGATCTCCAGCGCGTCGAGCCGCTCGTCGACCGCTGCCGCCAGCGCTTCCACGTGCCGATCTCTATCACGGGACCTGATGGTGACCGGTCTGTCGAGAGAAGCGCTTCCACCAGTTCGGGCCGCGCGAGCGCGTGTTCAGGTCGGTTCAGCCCGACCACCTTGCCCGCTCAGGGCCTTCGTGGTTTTCGCAGGCCTCATGAGCGGCGGCATCATCAGGGCGGCGCGCAGACCGCCTGGCTGGCAGGCGCCCGGCCCGGTCCCCCCCGGCGCTCGAGGCCGTGCCGAGCTGGCGCCCGGCCCCGAGGAAGACCTGTGCTTCTTGAGCGGCGACTGGCGGCTCTTTCAGAAGCAACGCGGTCACCGCTGGAGCCTGGACGATCTGGTCACCGCCCACCTCGCCACCGAGCTCCCCGAGGGGCTGCCGCCACGGCGCGCGCTCGATCTCGGCTGCGGCCTGGGCAGCGTGCTGTTGATGATGGCGTGGAAGGTGCCGGGGCTCGACGTCACCGGCGTCGAGGCGCAGGCCGAGCGGGCTGCCCTGGCGCGGCGTTCAATCGCCTACAACGGGGTCGAGGACCGGTGCCGCGTGCTGGACGGCGATCTGCGCACTGTCGGGGGGGTCGGCCCGTTCGAGCTCATCACCGGCACCCCGCCCTACTTCCCCAGGGGCACCGGCTCTGAGGCCGACGCCCTGCACGTCACCGCCTGCCGCTTCGAGTACCGCGGCGGCGTCGAGGCCTACCTGGCAGCCGCAGCGCGCTGGTTGACGAACGAGGGGCGCTTCGTGATGTGCGCGGCGAGCCTCGAGGACCAACGGGTGCGCGACGCGCAGACATCGCTGCACGTCACCCACCACCGGCAGATCGTGCCGCGGGCTGGCAAGGCGCCGCTGATCTCGGTGTGGCAGTTCGCGCGAACCCCAGCGCCCGTTCGAGCCGACGTGTTGACCGTTCGCGACGAAAGCGGTCAATGGACCGAGGCGTTTCGTGCGGTCAGGCAGGCGATGGGGATGCCCAGCGCAGCGCGCCGCTGAAGTCGAAGAAGAGCCGTGGGGGCGTCAGGCGTTCATGAGATGAAGCCCTGACTTGAAGCACCCACCAGGGGTCACCTCATGCACGAAGGACAGGTCGCGGTCATCACCGGCGCAGGCTCGGGCATCGGCAGGGCGCTGGCGCAGGCCCTCGATTCCCGCGGCGCCGAGCTGGTGTTGTCGGACATCAACGACGCGGGCCTGAACGAGACCGCGAAGCTGCTGCGCCGAAAGCCCACCCTGCAGGTGGTCGACGTCTCGAAGCGCGCCGAGGTCGAGGCGCTCGCCGCCCAGGTGAAGGACCGCTTCGGCCGCGTCGATCTGGTCATCAACAACGCCGGCGTCACCGTGCACGACACCGTGGTCGACGCCTCGTACGAAGACTTCGAGTGGGTGATGGGCATCAACTTCTGGGGCGTCGTCTACGGCACCAAGTCGTTCCTGCCGATGATGCTCGCGCAGCGCTCGGGCGTGGTGGTGAACATCTCGAGCATCTTCGGCATCGTCGGGTGGCCGCTGCAGGGCCTGTACAACGCGTCGAAGTTCGCAGTGCGCGGCTTCACCGAGGTGCTGTGGCGCGAGCTCGAGGGCACCGGCGTTCGCGCGATGACCGTTCACCCCGGGGGCATCAAGACCAACATCGTCAGCTCGATGCGCTTCCGCCGCGGGCAGGGCGCTGAGGCCTCGCGCGAGAGCACGCTGCGCCTGTTCGACAAGATGGCCCGCACGACTCCCGAGCAGTGCGCCGAGGTGATCTTGAACGGCGTCGAGTCGAAGGCCCGGCGGGTGCTGGTGGGGCAGGACGCGGTCATGCTGGACCGCCTGCAACGCACGTTACCCAGCGACTACCCCGCGGCGCTCGGGCTCTTCGAGAAGCGCGCCGCCGCCCGTCGAAAGAAGCGTCAGGGGCGCTGAGCCCGGTGCTCCTGCAGCGTGGTGACGCGCTCGAGCGCGCGCCCGTGCTTGAGCCGTTTCATTCGCTGCGAGGGGTAGATGCCGCGGGCTCCGGTCAACAGGAAAGCGACCACCGCCACGAGGGCCACGTGCGGGAAGACGTTGGGGCCCAACAGCTCGATGGCCATGAGCGACAACGCGATCGGCGCGTTCGATGCCGCCGCGAACACCGCCGCCAGCCCCACGCCGGCCGCCAGCTCGACGGGGACCCCGAGGGACGCCGCGCACGCACTG
>VYLD01000256.1_pt1 | contig 17786 bp, 17 predicted proteins | sample 5114401 | NCBI WGS metagenome assembly VYLD01 (sample SAMN12291783, study PRJNA351875) | freshwater metagenome | isolation source: freshwater lake | place: USA: Michigan, Gull Lake | collected 2013-08-08 | reverse complement strand
AGGCGGGTCCGGCTGACGTCCTCGCGCGAACCTTGGCGTCCGCGGCGAAGACCTCTGGGTACATGCTCGAGACCCACCGCTGGCAGCGGGGGCATTGGAAGTAGCGAACGGTGCCGCCCCCTCCGACCGAACCTGTCATCTTCACTCCGCAATGGGTGCACTCCACCTCGAGGTCTTCCAGGGTGCACGACGTGGTCAGGCGCATGTTGAGACCGGGGCTCCTGTGCTACAAGGGTGTGACCGGTTGTACCGCCGCGTGATCGCTACGCAATTTTCTGGCCGGCCCCGGCATCCTGTAAGCCTGTGACCGCAGTCCTTCTTGCCCCCCCTTTCCCTCGAGCCCCTGCCGACCCAATGACCCTGACCCCGCGCAGCGCCCTGCTGTTGATCCTGTGCCTCCTCGGCCTGGCGACCTTCCCCGCCCACGCGCAGGCCAGGCGGGCCACGGCGCCCATCGGCAACGCCAAGGAAGATGATGAGCCGAAGCAGCCGGCCGGCCGACCGACGCCAGGACCTGAGGTGGCGCTCTTGCGGGGCATTCTGGCGGCCCTCGACACCAACCCCGTCGAAGTGCGCACCCAGGCGATCGAAGATCTCGGGCTGCTTCAAGACCCCCGCGCCCTGAACCTGCTCGCGCAGCTGGTGCTCGACCCCAACCCGGCAGTGTGGCGCGCCGCCATGCGGGCCGTGGCCCTCATTCGGCACCCGCGCGCCGAAGAGATCCTCGCCAACGTGGTGCGCCACCCGACCCTGAGCGAGTCTCACAAGCTGTTGGCGCTCGAGTTCCTGCCGTTTCAGAACACGAGCACGGCGCTGCGCTTCATCGCGGGGGTCACCCGCACCACCTCGTTGCCCAATGCCGTTCAGAACCTCGGTCGCCGCATCATGCTCGAGGTGCCCCTCGCCCGAGGAGGTACGCTCTGATGATCGGCCAACGCATCACCTTTCTGGGCGCCGGGAACATGGCCAACGCCCTCATTCGCGGCCTGCTGCGCGCAGGCGAGCTGGCGGCCAACATCTCTGCGACCGTCAAGCGTGAAGAGAAGCGCGCCGAGCTGGTCGGGGCGCACGGCATCGCCGTCGGGTTCGACAACCTGGCCGCCGCCAGGGCCGCCGCCGTGGTGGTGCTCGCGGTCAAACCCCAGGCGATGGACAAGCTGCTGACCCAGATCGCCCCGGTGATCGACGCCAGCAAGCTGGTGATCTCGGTGGCCGCCGGAGTGCCCATCGCGGCCATCGAGCGCCGCTTCGGCGGCGGTACCCGCATCGTGCGCTCGATGCCCAACACGCCTGCGCTGGTCGGCCTGGGCGCCACCGCCATCTCGCCGTCCGAGCACGCCACGGTCGCCGATCTCGAGCTGGCCAAGGCGCTCTTCGACGCGGTGGGCTTCACCACGGTGCTCGACGAGAGCCTGCTCGACGCGGTCACCGGACTCTCGGGCAGCGGCCCGGCCTACATCTTCCTGATCATCGAGGCGCTCTCGGACGCGGGGGTGAAGGTGGGCCTCTCGCGGCACGTGGCCTTGCGGCTCGCCGCGCAAACGGTGGCTGGCAGCGCCAGGCTGTTGCTCGAGACGGGTCAGCACCCGGGCCACCTCAAGGACCAGGTCACCAGCCCCGGCGGCACGGCCATCGCCGGGCTGCACACCCTCGAGGCGGGCGGGCTGCGCACCACCCTCATCGACGCCGTCGAGGCGGCTACCCATCGCGCAAAACAGCTCGGCGACAGCTTTCTGGAGAAAGGCTGACCGTTTGACACAGTCGAGCCTCGTCACTCTTTCGAAGGACAGCACGCCATGAAGATGACTCCGCTCGATGTTCGGCAGAAGCGCTTCGAGGTCGGCCTGCGCGGCTACTCGAAGAAAGAGGTCGAGGGGTTCCTCGAGCTGACCGCCAGCGAGTTCGAAGAGGTGGTGCGCGAGAACATCTCGCTCAAGGACGAGCTGAAGCGCACGCAAGCCCGCCTCGAGACCCACCTCGAGCGCGAGAAGACCCTGCAAGAGACGATGGTCACCGCCCAGCGCATCTCGGAAGACGTCAAGGCCCAGGCCCGCAAAGAAGCCGAGCTGACCGTGGCCGAGGCCGAGCTGCAGGGCGAGAAGATCGTCGCTGCCGCCAACAACCGGGTCGTCGAGCTGAAGACCGACATCGCCGAGCTGCGACGTCAAAAGGTGCAGTTCGAGGCCCAGGTGGAGCAGATCATCGAGGCGCACCGAAAGCTGCTCGACACCTTCAAGACGCAGCAGACCGGCGAGGTCGCCTTCCTGGTGAAGAAGACGGGCGAGTGAGCTGGCTGGAACCGGTCGCCGAGGGGGTCAGCCTTCTGGTCCTCGTACAGCCGCGCGCCTGGCGCACTCGCATCGTCGGAGCGCATGACGGTCGCCTCAAGATCGCCCTCGCTGCGCCGCCGGTCGACGGCGAGGCCAACGCCGCGCTGCTGTCGTTCTTGAGCGAACGGCTGGGACTCAAGCGCTCGGCCCTGTCTATCGAAGAGGGCGCAACGTCACGACGCAAGCGTGTGCTGGCGAGGGGCACCACCGCCGCTGAAGCGGCCGCGCGGCTGTCGGGCTGAGAACGAGGCTGTAGCGCCGTACGCAGGTCAGGTCGAGACGACGATCGGGCCGCTCACGCCGCACCGTCGAGACGATGGGGCAATTCGCACCGCGCCGTCGCACGTCGGACGATTCGCGCGGCGCTGTCGGGCGTCTGTGCAATTCGCACGGCGCCGTTGGACGTCGGCCCAATTCGCGCCGCGCCGTCGGACGTCGGCCAATTCGCACGGCGCTGTCGGACGTCGGCCGATTCGTACGGCGCCGTCGGACGTCTGCGCAATTCACACGGCGCCGTAGAGACGTCGGCGCAATGCATACGGCGCCGGAGAGACGTCGGCGCCCGTGTGAATCCGCGCGGAGCCGGTCAGGCCTTCACCACTGGAATCTCGCCCGTTCGTCGGCGGGCCGCGTGAGGGCCGCGCTCCCGACCGGGGTGCTGCTCCATGCCCTTCTCGTACCCCGTCACCTTGTTGCGGCCCGCCACCTTCGACGCGTAGAGCGCCGAGTCGGCCGCGTCGACCAGGGTGAGCTGTTCGGTCGCGTCCACGGGCATCGTCGCCACGCCCAGGGAAATGGTCACCCGCCCCTGAGGCTGCGTGCGGCCGTGTTCGAAGGCGTGTTCGTCGATGGCCTGGCGCAGCTTTTCGGCCACCTCAAGCGCTTCGGCGCGCTCGACCTGCGGCAGCAGCACGACGAACTCTTCGCCCCCGTAACGCCCGACGGTGTCGACCTTGCGAATGGTCTGCTTGAGCAGCTGGCAGACCTGCCGAAGCACCTCATCACCCGCGCGATGCCCGGCGGTGTCATTGAGGTGCTTGAAGTGATCGATGTCGATCATCACCACCGAGATCGGTGACCCATAGCGCGCCGCCCGGTTCACCTCGGCCTCGAGCTGCGTGAAGAGGTGTCGCCGGTTGGGAATGCCGGTCAGCGGGTCGGTGATCGACAGCGCGACGGTCTGCTCGTGCAGCCGCGCGTTCTGCACCGACATGGCCGCCTGATCGGCCACCGCCATGAAGTACTCGATCTCTTCGGGCCCGAAGTCAGCCTTCTGCGCGCGCTCGAAGTTGAGCACCCCCAGCAGCTCGCTGCCGTGCACCATGGGCAGAGCCAGGAGGCAGCCGCGGCCTCGCAGCGCACCTGGAGCGAGCAGCTTGAAGCGCTGTTCCTGCTCGAGGTCGGGCACGTAGACGCTCTTGCGCGTCATCGCCGCGTGCCCCGCGATGCCTTCGCCGAAGTCGAAGGTGAGGCCCTCGCTGCCTTCGCTCTTCGGGTAGGCCTTGAGCACCTCGAGGCGGGCGTCCTGGTTCACCAGCATGATCGAGAAGCGGTCGACCTTCAGCCGGGCCGGCAGCACCGCGGTGATGCGAGAGAGCACCTCGTTGAGGTCGAGCGTCGAGGTGATGGTGCGCGCGATGTCGAAGAGGATCTCGAGCTCGGCGAGGCGGTGGCCCAGGCGCGCGTTGACCGACTCCAGCTCGGCCTTCAGCGTCAGCTCGAGGGTGGCCTTCTCGAGGTCGCGCTGGGTGTCGATCTCGGTCACCTTGAACTCGGTGAGCCGCGCCAACATGCCGTTGAACGCCCTGGCCAGCGCGCCGATCTCGTCCTTGCCGAGGTCGGGCGCTCGCACGATGAGATCTCCCGCCTCGGCCCGGCGCATCGCCTCGGCCAGCCGCTTCAACTTCTGCGTCAACAGCAACCGCAGGGAAATCGCCAGCGCGGCCACCAGGGCCACGGTGAAGACCAGCACGCTCCACAGCGCGCTCGAGAAGACGCTCGAGACCTGTTGCCGAACCGCGGGCTCTTCGACGGTCAGCTGCAACACCCCCGCGCGCAGCGTCGAGGCGCCGGTGTGACACCCACCACAGGACACTCCGCCCAGGGGCATCACCACCTCACCCCCGCCGCCGCGGCCCCACGGCCAGAGCGATGGAGGAGACGAGAAGACCGCCTGCTTCCCGGAAATCTGCTCGAGCCTCGACGCCTCGGGGGTGGGTTTGTCCTCTTCTTCGATGCGACGCGACCAGCGCACCACGCCGCCGCGGTCGACGACCCGAATGTCGCTGGCGACCTTGAGCCCCGACCAGTCGCTGTGCACGATGGCGGTGACGCTGCGGTGAGCGACCCGCGCGGTGGTGCCGGCGGGCGTGCGCTCGACCGTGCCAAAGCTGGTGGCGATGAAGGCCGCGAGCCCTTCGGCCTGCGCGCGGCTCGCGTCACGAACCGCAAGGTCGGTCTGTCTCCACAACACCGTCACCCCGACCACCGCGACCAGCAGGGTCGGCAAGGCGATCGCCACCAACAGCTTGCGGCCAACCGAGTTCAAGGCCCTCGCCCTGGAGCGCGTCGTCGAAGAGCAGAGTGCATGCCGTCGACCTTTCAGCATGAAGGATGTGCGCTAGCGTGTGAAGCGTGGAGTTGCTTCGGTCACCCCTGTTGAGCGTACCTCATGGCTTCTCGACCCGCGCCGGAGGGGTGTCGACGGGTCCCTACGCCTCGCTCAACACCTCGACGGCCGTCGGCGATCAGCAGGCGCCTGTCTTTGAGAACGTGCGACGGCTCACCGCAGCCATTGGCTCGTCACCCGACCGGTTGGCGACGGCTCATCAGGTTCACGGGGTCGACGTGCTCGAAGCGCACGAGGCGTCAGAGCGCGTGGGAGACGGGGACGCCCTGGTGACCAAGGTGCGGGGCCTGGTGGTCGGCGTGCGCACCGCCGACTGCCTGCCCATCTTGATCGAAGACCCGGTCGGTCGGCAGGTGGCTGCGGTGCACGCGGGTTGGCGGGGCGTCATCGCAGAGGTGGTGACCGCGGCCATCGTGAAGCTCACCTCGAGGGGCGCGGTGCCAGCCCAGCTGCGCGTCGCCATCGGGCCCGCGATTCAGGTCTGCTGCTTCGAGGTCGACGGTGACCTGCCGCAGCGGTTCTCGGCGAAGTTCGGCGCAGGCGTCGTTCACCAGGTCGCGGGCAACGAGAGGGCGCACCTCGACCTGCGCGGTGCCGTGGCCCGGTCTGTCGAGCGTGCGGGGGTGCCTGCTGATCAGGTGCACGCGTTCACCGAGTGCACCCGGTGTGACGCGCGCTTCTTCTCTCATCGCCGCGACGCCGGCCTGACCGGCCGCCAGCTCGCGCTGATCAGCTGCCAGTTCGGAACAACGCTGTAGCAGGGTGCTGCGACAGGGCGATTTCTTGACCCCCGAACAGCGCGGTCCCTACACTTTCCCCGTCATTCGATCCTTCTTCTCCATCATCACCGTCATGAGCCTGTGCGCGTGCGCCACAGACCTGGTGAGCCGCGCCGAGCACACTGAAGTGCTGGCGTCGCTGCGTGCCCTCCGCGCTGAGAACGCCCGCCTCGAGAATCGCCTCGAGACCCTCGAGCAGGCGCAGCAGGGCGTCGGGCTGCGACGCGCGCCCGAGCCGGTCGCGGTGGCTGCCGTCCCGGTCAGCTCCGGGCGCACGACAGCGGGTTCGGCGCCCGTCGCCCCTCTGGCTGAGAGCATTCCGGCCTTGACGGTCGTCAAGCTCAAGCCTCGTCGCGAGTCGGCGCCACCGGTGGCGACCGAGGTCGAGGTGATCGAGCCCCCGGAAGGCCTGGTGACCGGTCTCGATGCCTCGGCCCCGGCGAGCGCCGACGCTCCGTCGGCAGACGACCCGGTCCTGCTCGAGGCCATGTACCAGGAGGGGCTCGATGCCCTGAAGACCGGCAACAACGAGAGCGGAATCGCCCAGCTGCAACAGTTCGCGAAGGACTGGCCGCGCCACCCCCGCGCCGACAACGCGCTCTACTTCGCGGCCGTGGGGCTCATCGCTGCGCGTGACTTCAAGGCTGCCGAAGCGCTGCTCGACCTGACGGTCAAGACCTACCCGGCTGGTGATGCGGTGGTCGACGCGCTGCTCAAGCTCGCCGACTGCCGCGCGCACCTCAACCGGAACCGAGAAGCCCGCGCCACCTGGGAACGCGTCGTGAACAGCTACCCCGGGACGCAGGCCGCCACCTTTGCCCAGGCGCGTCTGAGCGCCGTCACCGTCGCAGCCCAGAAGGAATGACCCCCATGCGCAAGCTCTTCTCAGCCGTCGTGTTGTCCTCGTCCCTCGCCTTCGCCCAGGCGCAGGAAGACGCGAGCCCAGGCCCCGAAGGGTCGGCAACCGCATCGCCAAGCCCCACCAATCCCACCAATCCCACGCCGAACCCTGCCACCGCGCCTGGGACGGAAAAAGAAGCGCCCAACGCGTCGCACACCGTCGAGCGCGGAGACACCCTGTGGGACCTGTCCAGGAAGTTCCTCGGCAGTCCCTGGTACTGGCCGAAGGTCTGGTCGTACAACCCTGACATCGCCAACCCCCACTGGATCTACCCTGGCAACACCGTTCGGTTCTTCGGGGCAGAAGATCAGCCCTCACAGGTCGAGGTGGGCGGGCCCGAGATTCCCGACGTGGAAGAGGGGCAGTACGACGATGACACCGAGGTGGTCAAGGCGGGCCAGATCGGGTACCGCCCGAAGAACGCGACGACCCTCGTGGTCCCTGCCTTCGTGACCGCGAGGGAACTCGAGCTCACCGCGAAGATCACCGGCTCGTTCAGCGAGGCTGAGATGCTCAGCTACCCGTTCACCGTCTACGTCGACATTTCGGGAAAGAAGACGCTGAGGCAGGGCGAGACGGCGCTCATTTTTCGCGAGGGCGGCGAGGTGCTTCACCCGGTGACGCAGGCCCTCGTGGGGTACATCACGCGCGTGGTTGCCGAGGGGAAGGTGCTCGCGGTCGATGGCAAGCGGAACATCGCGACCGTTCTGATCACGAAGAGTGTCGACGAGGTCTACCGGGGTGATTCAATCAGCCCCGCTGGCGAGTCGGTCGTGCGCACGGTCGCGCCCCGGCGCAATGACAAGGAACTCAAGGGCGGGGTAGTGCTGCGCGGAGCCCAACGCTTTGTCGTCTTGCAGGCCGAAGGGCTGCAGGTGTTCATCGACCGCGGCGCGGATGATGGCGTCAAGCTGGGCAACAGCTTCACCTTCTTTCGTTCGGGCGATACCCAGGGCATCGACCGCTTCTTCAACCCTCAAGTCAGCGACGACTCGATGCCTCGCGAAGACGTCGGCTCGTGCATGGTGGTCGACGTGAAGGCCAAGGTCAGCTGCTGCCTGATCACCCGGTCACTGCGGGAACTGATGCCCGGCGATGCCGCGGAAATGGTCCCGGGCCTTTCTCGGTCGGCCTCGCGCTGAGCCCCCAAAGAGACCTGAATTCAGGGAGTTGTCGATCGACTGCGCCCTGCGGTCGCGCAATGTCAGCCTGACCTGATAGGGTGTTCAGTGTCAGGAGGTCATTTCGACCATGGTGCGATTGCTGAGGGTTCGAAACTTTGGGGTGATGGAAGAGGTCGAGATCGAGCTCGGCGCCGGTCTCACCGTCGTGACGGGAGAGACTGGCGCTGGCAAGTCGATGCTGATCGACGCGCTCGTCTTGATCTCTGGAGGGCGGGCAGACGCGTCGTTGGTGCGCAGCGGCTGCGATGAAGCGGTGGTCGAAGCGGTGCTCGAGCCCACGAGCGAGTTGCTGGCACGGCTCGAAGCCTCTGGGCTGCCTGGTGGTTCTATGCCCGGCGGCGGCGGGGAGGTGCTGGTTCGCAGGGTCGTGCAGCTCAGCGGCCGGGGACGCGCGCACATCAACGGCTCGCTGGTGACCCTGGCGCTGCTGCAGCAGGTGATGCGGGGCCTCTTCGATATCGCCGGGCAGCTCGAGCACGCCTCGTTGTTCGACGAAGACAATCACCTGGCGTTGGTCGACCGGTTCGCCGGCGTTGACGGGGAAGACGGCCCGCGCCGGCGCTACCTTGCGAGCTTCGAGCAGCGCCGTGACCTGGCCTCGCAGCTCGCGAGCCTGGGCGGTGACGAACGAGAGGTTCAATCACGAGGTGACTTTCTACGCTTTCAGCTGAGCGAGCTTCGGGCGGCTGACCCGCATGAGGGTGACGAAGGTCGCCTCGAACAGCGGCGTCGCAAGCTGGCTGCGGCGTCGAGGCTCGCCAGCCTGGCGCGGTCGGCTGAGGAAGCCATGGCCAGTCGCGAAGGGGCCGCGAGTGACCTGATGGGTGAAGCGGCGCGCCATCTGCTCGAGATCGAAAAGGTCGACCCGACCATCGCGCACGTCAAGGAACGCCTGGCCGCAGCCCGTGCCGAGCTCGATGAAGCGGTGCGTCTCTTGTCTCGCTACGAGGGGGGGCTCGAGCCTGATCCGGCGCGGCTGGCCGAGCTCGACGAGAAGCTCGACACGCTCAAGCGCCTGGCGAGGAAGCACGGCGTCCAGCCTGACGCGCTCGGGGGCCGGTTGGTGGCGCTCGCCGACGAGCTCGAACTGCTCGAACGTCGCGGTGAGCGACGCGCCGAGCTTGAACGCCAGGCAGCGCTGGTCGAGGCAGCGCTCGCGGCGCACGCCCGGGGGCTGTCCGAAGCCCGCCTGAAGGCCGTGACGACGCTCGAGGCGGCCGTCAGTCGCTGCCTCAGCCGTTTGTCGTTGAAGAACGCGCGCTTTCAGGTCGAGCTGTCGGCCGCGGCGACGCCGCTGCCGACGGGCGCCGATCAGGTTCGGTTCCTCTTCTCGGCGAATCTCGGCGAACCGCCGAAGCCGCTCGCGAAGGTGGCCTCGGGTGGCGAGGCCTCGCGCATCATGCTCGCGATCAAGGCCGCGCTCGGCGGCAGCGAGCAGGTCGCCGTCTCGGTGCTCGATGAGGTTGACACAGGGGTCAGCGGGGCAGTGGCGGACGTGGTTGGGCGCCTCATCAAGGACATCAGCCAGCATCGTCAGGTGCTGTGTGTGACGCACCTGCCACAGGTCGCGGCGCACGCAGATCGCCACCTGCAGATCGAGAAACGGCTCGCGGCTGGGCGGACCCACTCGTTCGTGAAGGTCCTCTCGGGCAGTGAGGCCCGGTCTCTGGAACTCGCTCGCATGTTGTCGGGGGTCGAGGTCTCGCGAGAGGCGAGGGCTGCAGCCCAGGTGTTGTTGCGGGCCGCTGGGGCCGCGAGGGGGCCGAAGGGCCTGAACGCCCATCGGCGCATTGCGTGAATTTGCTTCCTTGCCGGGTGGGTTCTGGCCGCCTAACCTCCTGAGCGTGTCGAAGACTGCTGGCGTCCGAATCAAGGCGTTGTCGGCTGGCCTGACCGATGTTGGCCGAAAACGCTCTCACAACGAAGACAGTTACCTGATCGACGATGAGCTGCAGCTCTTCGTCGTGGCCGACGGCATGGGTGGCCACGCGGGGGGAGGCACCGCGAGCCGTATCGCGGTCGAGACCATCGACAAGGAACTGAGGGGCATTCGCAACGGCGGCGCCAACCCCTTCAAGGCCCAGGCGACCCTGCAGGACTCGCCGCTCCCTGACTTCTTGCGCACCGCGGTCGAGAAGGCCTGCTTCGAGATCTACCGCGCCGCACAGGAAGACCCGCGCCTGGCCGGAATGGGCACGACCGTCATCACCCTGTGCGTACAGCACGAACACGCCTTGTTCGCCCATGTGGGTGACAGCCGCGCGTACCTGGTGCGCGGCGACCTGATCCAGCAGATCAGTGAAGACCATTCGCTGGTCAACGAGCAGATCAAGGCGGGCATGATCACGCCCGATGAAGCGCGTCACTCGCGGTACAAGAACATCATCACGCGCTCGGTCGGCTTCGAAGAAGAGGTTCAGGTCGACGTGATGGGCATCGTCGTTCAGCCCGGCGACAGCTTCATTCTCTGCTCCGATGGGCTCGCGAACCTGGTGGAAGACGTCGAGATTCGAGATGCGATCACCTCGACCGAACTCAAAGACACCCCGAAGAAGCTGATCGATCTGGCCAACGAACGCGGCGGAGACGACAACATCACGGTGATCGTGGTGCGTATCGCCCAGGAATAGTGGTCCAGGGCACGGCGCAGCGCTCATCGCCGAATCCTGTTGCGCCGGGTGATGGCTTCGGTGAAGGTGCCGCGCCGCTGCAGGGTGTGTCGGGGCAGGTGAAAGACTGCAACAGGCTGACCGCACGTCGCTGAATCTCAACCGAGAGGGTCGTCCCGTTGGCCAACGAGAGCTTTACCCTCATCGTCGTTCCCGACCGGCAGGCCGAGGTCAAACGCTTCCGGCTGAAGCGGTCCTGGCTGGTGCAGACCGCGGTGGCTGCATCGATGGTGTTGGTGGTCGGAATCGCGCTCGTGGTGCACTACAACAGCGTGGTGGGTGAAGCGCGCGAGAACCCGGCCCTTCGCGATGAGAACCTGAAGCTGAAGGCCGAGCTGGCGGTCATTCGCGAACAACTGACCCACATCGCGGGCACGCTGGATCGGGTTGAGCGTTTCGACCAGAAGTTGCGGGCCATCACCTTGTTATCCGACCCGCAGCGTAATCTGGCCATGGGCCCCACCGAACCGGTCCCTGCGGGAGCGTCGGAGAACCAGTTCGTTCGGTCCTCGGGCTCAGAGGCGCCCCAGGCGATGCTGCAGAAGCTCGACAAGATCTCAGCCGAGGCCACGCGCCAGGAGCAGAGCCTTCAAGAGCTGCAGGCCTACTTTTCAGGTCAGAAGTCGTTGCTGGGATCGGTGCCGTCGGTCTGGCCCACGCGGGGCTGGGTGACCAGCGATTTTGGCTCTCGCGTCGACCCCTACACCAGTGAGCGCGTCATGCACGCCGGGCTCGACATCGCAGGTCCGCACGGCAAAGAGATCGTGGCGCCGTCAGAGGGCACGGTGGTCTTTGCCGGTCTCGAGGGTGGGTACGGCAACGTGCTGGTCATCGATCATGGGTACGGCATCAAGACGCGCTATGGGCACCTGGCCAGCATCAAGGTGAAGGCAGGCGAGCGGGTCAAACGGGGTGATCTGATCGCCGCCATGGGCAACACCGGGCGGTCAACGGGGCCGCACCTGCACTACGAAGTTCGGGTGAACGGCATCGCGCAGAACCCGCGCAAGTTCATTCTCGACGACTGATGGGCGAGGTCGGGCAGCAAGCGCCCGCTCGGCGAAGTCCGGTCTCAGCTCAGGCACGCCGGCTCGTCGGTGACTTCGGCGGGCCGCCAGCTTTGTCGAGGGACCAGACCTGCCGCGTGAATTCCTGGAAAGAAGCCTGCACATGGTCATGGTGGCGATGCTGTTGGCGGTGGCGCCCATGAAGACTGCCGCGGTGGAAGAGGCGCTGGTCGCCGTACACGGGGAAGCCCAGCGCGCTCGCGTCGAGCGAGGCGTTCGCCAGGTCGCGGCCTTGTGGCGACCCACCGACGGAGACCTGCACGCGTTCTGCACAGCGCAGTTCATCGCCGAGCCCGCGCGATTGGCGATGCTCTTGCGGCGCTTCGAAGAGAACCTCGAGCAGCTCGACGGCCACCTGCTCGAGATCGGTCGCGAGCTGAGGCGCCCCACTGATCTCGAGGTGGGCACGGTCGAGAACGTCGATCGGTTGTTCGCGGCGTACGACCCTGCGGCCCACCTCGTCGATGACCTGTTCGAGTCGAAGCTGGCCTTCGTGGCGCTGCTCAACTTTCCCTCGAGCAGACTGGACGAGAGGCTCGCTGAGGGGCCCACCTGGTCGCGAGACCAGTGGGCGGCCGCGCGGTTGACGGGGCGGTTTGCGCGGCGAGTCCCTGCCGACGTTCAGCAGGGCATCACCGCGGCGCAGGCGGCCGCTGAGCTGTACATCGCCGAGTACAACGTGTGGATGCACCACGTCCTGTCGGCCGAAGGGGCCCGTCAGTTCCCCAGTGGCAAGCGCCTCATCAGCCACTGGAACCTGCGCGACGAGCTGAAGGCGAACTACGCCGACCCGCAGGGCCTGTCGAAGCAGCGAACCATCGTGCGGGTCATGGAGCGCATCGTGACCCAGACCATTCCCTGGGCCGTGATCGACAACCCCCACCTCGATTGGAACCCCTTCACCAACGCAGTGGTGCCCGCTGCGGCAGAGAGCGTCGAGGCCGACGCGCCCAAACGCGCGGCGACCCCGTCGGGGGCGAAAGAACCCGACGTTCGCTACCAGCGCCTGTTGGCGAACGCCCTGGCCCAGCGAAAAGCCGACCCGTACTCGCCGATGGCGAGGAGCCCGATCGACCGGGCGTTTGCGATGGGGGCCGAGCTGCCCGAGGCGCGGGTGCGCGAGCTGTTGTTGTCGGTGCTCACGTCACCACAAGCGGCGAAGGTGGCGGCAGAGATTCGGCGACGCCTCGGGCGCCCCCTCGAGCCGGCCGACCTCTGGTACAACGGCTTCCTGCCGCGGGGCCGTATCGCCGAGGCCGAGCTGGACGCAAAAGTGCGGTCCCGGTACCCGACGGCCGACGCCTTCGCGAAGGACATTCCCCGGATCCTGACCGAGCTGGGCTTCGCCGCCGAGCGCGTGAAGCACCTCAGTGAGCGCATCAAGGTCGATGCGTCGCGCGGGGCCGGGCACGCGTTGCAGGCCGCTCGACGGGGCGATTTCCCGAGGCTGCGCACGCGCATCGAACCCGGCGGTATGAACGCCAAGGGCTACAACATCGCCGTGCATGAGCTGGGTCACAACGTCGAGCAGGTGCTGTCGTTGTACGACGTCGATCACACCCTGCTGAGCGGCGTGCCCAACACGGCATTCACCGAGGCCATCGCGTTCGTCTTTCAGGCCCGTGACCTCGAGCTGCTGGGCCTCGGCAAGCCGACGCCCGAAGACGAGCGGTTGCGGGTGCTGAACGACTTCTGGTCGACGTGGGAGATCGCAGGCGTCGCGCTGGTCGACCTCGACGTCTGGCATTGGATGATGGAACACCCGCGCGCGACGCCAGCACAGCTGCGGGACGCCACCGTGCGCATCGCCACGCAGACCTGGCGCGAGCACTATGCGCCGCTGCTCGGCGGCGTCGACACGCCGCTGTTGGGGATCTATTCCCACATGATCAGCTACCCCCTGTACCTCTTCAACTACCCTCTGGGACACCTGATCTCGTTCCAGATCGAAGAGCAGCTGCAGCGCGCTGGCGCGATTGGCCCCGAGCTTGAGCGAATGGCCGTGCAGGGCGCCGTCAGCCCCGACCTGTGGATGACGGGCGCCGCAGGGGGGCCGGTGAGCTCGGCGCCGCTGCTGCGCGCCACCGAGGCAGCGCTGGCGAAGTGAAGGCAGGTCGAAGCGTGCTCGCCCTGACGGCGGGGGCGCTGCACGAAGGCCCAGCCTGATCAACTTCGTGCGCACTTCGAGCACTTTTTTGACCGCGCTGATCAGCTCCGTAGGCTGAGCAACAGCTCGCTGCAGGATCGCAGCGGCGACACCCGAACGGAGCCGACATGACCAACCACCGAAAGCAGAACCGAGTGCCTCTCGACATCTACTTGAACAAGTACATGGCTGGCGTGCCCTACATGGCGCGGACTTCAGACATCTCGCGTGAAGGTGTGGGGCTGTCGCACCTGCTCGAGCCCAGCCTGGCGGGTCGGCGCGTCGGCCTGCAGTTCCAACTGCCCGGCTCTGAAGAGGTGATCTACGCGGAGGGCGAGGTGGTGCGCGAGTGGGCTGACCTCGATCACGCAGAAGAGGGCTCGGGGGTGCGCTTCACGCTGTTGACCGAGCGACACCGTCGCATGATCGACCAGTTCGTGTCTCACGCGTGCCCTCGGTGAACGGTTGGGGTTGGCCTTGAAGACGGCGGCGGGTCGCCCGTAGAGTCCGCCCTGTTCATTCAAGGACCTGTGAAGGGGGAAACCCAATGAAGCGCCTGCTGCTCGCCGCCGTGATGGCCGTTTCACTGCTGACGTTGGCCGACCAGAAAGACGTCGCCAAGCCACCGCAGGGCGTCAACTGGCAGGGCCAGGTCATTCGGGCCACCGGGGCCGGGGCTCCTGATTTGAAGGCTTCGTCGCCAGCGCAGGCTCGGCTTGGTGCCGAGCGCGCGGCCCTGCTCGACGCCTTTCGCAACCTGCTCTCGCAGGTGAAGGGCGTTCAGGTCGACGGCACCAGGAAGATGGACGACCTCATGCAAAGCAACGAGGTCAAAGCCCGGGTGGAAGGGGTGGTGCGCGGGTACAGCGTCACCAACAAGCGCTACTTCTCTGACAACGGGGTCGAGGTCGACATCGAGGTTCCGGTCTCGCTGTTGACCGAGATCCTCGACCCGGACGCGACCCAGTTGCTCGCGGTGCCAGCTGGTTCGGGTCCGAAGGCAGCTGAGCCGAAGGCGGCTGAAGCGAAGACCGCTGAGCCGAAGACCGCTGAGCCAGCAGCCGTCGCGACTGGCGAGCCGCAGAAGGGTGAGGCCGTGAGCACCGGCCTGGTCATCGATGCTCGGGGGCTCAAGCTCACGCCGGCGTTGTTGCCGCGGGTGCTCGATGATCTCGGAAAGCCAGTCTACAGCGTCGACTCACTGTCCCCAGATGCGCGCAAGTCGACCGGCGTCGCCTCATATGTGCAGTCGCTCGAAGACGCGCGGAAGAGCATGAAGGCGGGCGAGAAGCCGCTGGTCGTGAAGGCGGCCAAGGCCAACGGCGCCGATGTGCTGCTGCCAGCAGACGAGGCGAAGAAGCTGCTCTCGATGAACCCGCCGTACCTCGCCCAGGGCAAGGTCGTCATCGTCTTCAACTGAAAGAGCCCCATGAAAACCGTCTTCGTCGCGTTCATCGTCCTGGCTGCGGCTGCGTTCGCTCAGGGCGCAACGTCCATCACCAGGGAAGGCACTGGGGAAGCGGCCATCATCAACAAAGACGAGGCGCGGGCCTTCGAAGACGCCAAGACCCTCGCGCTGCGCGCGGCCGTCGAGCAGGCGGCCGGTGTGCGCATCGACGCCGACTCACTGGCGGTGAACAACCAGCTGGTGCGCGACCAGATCTTCGCCAACACGTCGGGGTACATCAAGTCGTTCGAGGTGACCTCGAAGAAGGTCGAGAGGGGCGTGGTGAGTGTGACGGTGAAGGCGGTGGTGTTGACCGAGAACCTCGACAAGGACATCGAGGCCGCTCGGGACCTCGTGACGCGCGCAGGTCGTCCCACCATCGTCATCCTGGTGCAGGAGCAGACCATTCCCGACAAGGAGAAGGCGGTCATCAGCACCAACTACCTCTCGACGGTGTTGACCGATGCGCTCAAGGCCGATGGTTGGCAGGTCGTCGACCCGGCGTTCGCGGCTGGCAAGCTGCGCATCGGCTCGGCCGTCTCGTTCACCACCGCTGACGCCAAGGAGATTGGCGACCTCAGCAAGGCCTCGTACATTCTCTACGGGACGGCGGTGTTCCGACACCATGACCTCGCCGAAGACCCGGGGATGCTCGTCGGCTCCAAGGTCTTCCCCGTGGGAGGCGAGTTCGATCTCTCGGTGTTCGCGACCGACTCGGGGAACCAGATCGGGAAGGTGAACGGCCGCATCGAGGCACGCAAGACCGAGCTCCAGAAGCAGCTGGTCAGCTACGAGCGGTCGGCGCTGAATCTGGTGACCAACCGCAAGGCTGAGATCACCTCTGAGATCCGGAAAGGACTGCTCGAGTACCTGCGCAACAAGCAGGTGAACGGCACCGAGGTCTCACTCAGCGTCAAGGGCCTCGAGAGCTTTGGAGCGGTGAAGGACTTCGGCAAGTCGCTGGAGACCATCAAAGGCGTGAGGGCGATTGATCAGGGCGACTTCGTGAAGGGCGTGGCGAGCTACCGGGTGACCTTCGCGGGCCAGACCGGTGACTTCGCCGAGCAGGTCGAGACCGCGACCTTCAAGAAGCGAAAGCTCGAGGTGGTGGCCAAAACGGGCAACACCCTCGAGGTCAACGTCTCGAAGTGAAGCGGCGCGTGTTGGTGCTGCTGCCCATGCTCGGGTGTACGTCGGTGCGGCTGCCAGCGGCGGCACCGTTCTGGGCCTCGAGCCGGGCGTCGACGGCAGGAGAGCTGGTGTTGCGGTGTTCTCCAACGGACGCCGAGGTCGCGCTCGACGGGGTTTCACAAGGGGTGTGCACGGACTTCAACGGCGAGCCAAACGCCCTGAAGGTGGGCGGCCAGACTCGTCGGGTCGAAGTGAAGAAGTCCGGGTTCGCGCCGTGGCAGACCTGGCTCGCGGCCGATCGGACTCGCGTCGTGGTGTCGGTCACCTTGTTGCCGAACGGAGGAAGTCCATGAATCGCTTCGCGCTGATGTCGTTGCTGGTGGCCTCGCTGGCGCTCGCCGACATCGGGAAGGCGGCCGTCATCGAAGGGGTGGCGACCCGAACTCCGAAGGGCGGCGCTGCAGTGCCGCTGACGGTCGACGCGGCCATCGAGCTTGGGGACACCGTCGACGTTCAGAAGGGCAACCTCAAGCTGGTGCTGACCGACGGAAGCGTCATCATGCTCGCGCCGGGCTCGAAGTTGGAGATCACCGCGGCCGAGTTCGAGGGCCAGGAGCGCAAGGGGTTCAAGGCCTTCCTTCAATCGGGCAGCATCTGGACGAAGGTCAAGAAGGCGCTGGGGGGAGGCGGCTATGAAGTGTCGACCGAGAGAGCCGTGGCTGGCGTGCGCGGCACCATCTTTCGCATCGACGCGGACACGCTGGTGACCGGTGCCAGGCCACCCAGGGCGCGCAAGGCCTCGATCGTTCGCATCGTGGAAGGGGTGGTGGCCATCAAGCCCAGCGACTCGGTGATCAAGTCCTCGACCGCCGCCGCGCCGCCGCCGAAGAAGGGCCCGAGGGTTCAAGTGGCCGGGCCGACCGAAGTGACCCAAGCCGAGTGGGAAAAGAAGTTCGTCGAGCTGCAGGCGAACCAGCAGATCGCCATCGGCGTCGACCTGTGGGAACAAGCGTCATTCGACGAGGCCGCGAAGAAGGACGCCTTCGCGAAGTGGATTGAGAAGAACCTGTAGCCTGGCGGTCGGCCTGCTGGCGGCGGGGGTGGCCTTCGGGCAACACCAGCGCCCGCTGCCCGACGGTACGCCTGACGGTGTGGTTGGCGCGCGCGTGGTGGTGCACGTGGTGGCGAGCGACGAGCTCGAGCCTGACGTTCTGCGGGCCCTCGCCGGCCCACGGGTGACGCTGTGGCTGACGACCACCTCGAACACCTTGCGCGAGTCGACCCTCGAGACCCTGGCGCGGTTCTCGACGGCCTGGGTGCAGCTGCGGCCGCCGGTGATGCCCTTCGACGTTCGCGCGCTCGCCAGGGCGCCGGCGGCGGGGCTGTGGTTGCGGGCGGAACGCTCGGCGACCCAGTCGGTCGCGCGGTGGCGTGGCAGCCGGGGCCTGGCGCTCGACCTCGAAGGCCCGCTCACGGCTGAAGTGCGCCAGTGGGTCCTCGAAG
>VYLD01000254.1_pt1 | contig 17840 bp, 14 predicted proteins | sample 5114401 | NCBI WGS metagenome assembly VYLD01 (sample SAMN12291783, study PRJNA351875) | freshwater metagenome | isolation source: freshwater lake | place: USA: Michigan, Gull Lake | collected 2013-08-08 | reverse complement strand
CACCGCCACGCCCGAGGGCTGACGCCGCGCCAGGCGCGCCAGCGGCGTCCACGGGCGGTCGGCGAAGGCCGACACCTTCTCTCCATCGAGCCAGGCGCGAAGGTCTTGCTCGAGCGGGGAAGCCGTCGGGTAGCGCTCGTCGGGCGCCGCCTTCAGGCACCGGGTGACGATGGCCCACAGCTCGGCAGGGCACCCCGAGGGGCGCCTGAGCTGATCAGGCATGCTGCCCACCAGCAGCAGATGCAGCAGCACGCCCAGGCCAAACACATCTGCCGGCGGCCCCGAGGCAGCCCCCTCTCTCAGCTCGGGCGCGGTGAAGCCCGGAGTCCCGCAGCGCACGCCCCCGCGCGCCGCGTCGTCGAGCGAGGTGGCCAGGCCCCAGTCCATCACCACCACCTCGCCATGCCGCCCCACGCGGATGTTCGAGGGTGAGAGGTCGCGGTGCACCACGCCCCGCTCGTGGGCGTACGCCATGGCCTGCGCCACGCTGAGCATCAACCGAACGTTCTCGGTGCGCGAGCGCGCGGACTTCACGAGGTCACCCACGCTGACGCCGTCGACGACGCGCATCACGTAGTAGAGGCCGCCGTCGGCGCCGCGACCGGCATCGAGCACGGTGATGATGCCCGGGTGGTCGAGCGAGGCGGTGATGCGGGCCTCGGCCAGCAGCCGGGCCTCGGCCTCGCTCGAGCCGTCCTTCGCCCGCTTGAGCGCCAGGGTCCGTGCGAGCACCGCGTCGTACCCCGCGCGGACCCGGCCCATACCGCCCCGACCCAGCTCGCCGCCTTCGAGGTACCGGCCCGAGAAGGCGATTGGCCTGGCCGCTTCTGCTTCGCGGTCCATCACCACGTCGCTGCGCTCTCCAGCAAAGCTCGATGCCTGAAAACGACCCGAAGGCTCGCCACGCTGCGGTTCGTCTTCGGCCTCCGAGCGATGACGCGGCACCACGAAGACCCTAGCAGCCCGAGGTTCCAGCGTGACCCTCCTCGGCCACGCGTCAGGGCGTCAACGCCAACCTCTGCGGCGGTGGTTGGTGCTGCCTTCAGCTCCGGTCGTCGGCCTGATCACCCGGGTAGAGCAGCACCTCGAGCTGTCCGCTGCGGTGCGAGGTGACGAGGTCTCGTCGAATGCCAGACGCCACCAGCCGTTGCCGCAGCTTGGCGAGGGTGACGTCGAGGCGGTGGCGAAGCAGCTCGAGCTCGGTGTCCGACGGCCAGAGCTGCCGAGCCAGCGCTTCCCACCGCAGCGGCCCGCCGACGCTCAACAGCTCAGAGAACAACCGGGCCTGCTGGCCCTTGAGCAGACAGGGCAGCGCTTCCCCTTCGCGCCAGAGCTGCACGGTGTCGAACAGCGAGATGATTCTCAGACGGCCCCCGACGGTCGAGCGCGGCGAGGTGTCCGCAACGCCAAGCCTCGCGACCGGCTCTTCGACCGCGCGCAGAACGGACCCCGAGAGCTGCAGCACGTCACCGACCTTCAACGTTCGCACCCGGCCTTCACCCACGCGTACGCGCCAGCGAACCCCATCGCTCCACACCACCGCCGCGGCCCGCTCGTGCACCCCCATCACCAGGTGCAGCGACGGCGAGAGCAGCGCCGAGGTCGTCCCCACCAGCGTCTGTCGGGGCACACCGTCGCCTTCCAGCGCCAGCAGCGCGTCGGGCAGCTCGACGCGCTCGACCGTCAGCAGCACCCCGGGCGCCAGCTCGACCACCAGGTCCGCCAGCAGCGTGGCGCGCGTGACGTCACGGCCATCGACGCGCACGCGGCCGCGCAGCGCGAAGAGCAGCAGCTCTCCGCCCCGAAGGCTGACCATGGCGTGCGCCTCGGACACGCGCCCGTCGTCGATGCGCACATCGGCCGTGAAGGCCCGACCGATGACCGCTCCAGGGCCTGCCGTCACCACGGAGCCGTCGGGGAGTCGCAGCTGCACCGAAGCCAACATCGAAGGCCCACGCTGCGGGCTGACAGCGACCGAAGTCAACCCGCTCGTGGGGTGCAGAGACGCGTCGGCCCTGGGCGACCAGAGCGCTTTCTTCAACGGGCTGCTAAGGCTTCTTCGAATGCACGTGGGCCATTCGTACAAGCAACAGCCTCCGTCGGGTCGCTTCGACGCCATCGTCATCGGCTCGGGCATCGGCGGCCTGACGGTCGCGGCGATGCTCTCTCGGCACGGGAAGAAGCGCGTGCTGGTGCTCGAGCGGCACTACCGCATCGGCGGCTACACCCACACCTTCACCCGCCCGGGCTACGAGTGGGACGTGGGGGTGCACTACGTCGGCCAGGTGGGTGAGCGGGGCGCGCTGCGTTCGGTCTTCGACAAGCTGTCCGACGGGCGCATTCGGTGGGCGCCGCTGCCTGACGTGTACGACCGCGTCGAGTTGGGCTCGCGGGGCTACGACTTCGTCGCCGGCACCGGGCGGTTCATCGAAGCGATGGGCCAGGCCTTCCCCGGCGAGCGCGACGCCATCGCGAAGTACGTCGACCTGGTGAAGTCGACGGCCAGGAAGAGCTCCCGGGTGATGATGACCCGCGGGCTGCCATCGGTGGTCTCGGCGGTGGCGACGCCGCTGGCCAGGCGGGGCTTCTCTGAGCTGGCCGACCGCACCACCCGTGAGGTGCTGCTCGAGCTGACGAAGAATGAAGAGCTCATCGCGGTGTTGACGGGCCAGTACGGCGACTACGGCCTGCCACCGTCGCGCTCGAGCTTCGCGATGCACGCTTCCCTGGTGTCGCACTACTTCGGCGGCGGCTTCTACCCGGTCGGCGGAGCGTCAGTCATCGCCCAGGGCATCGCGCCGCTCATCGAAGAGCATGGAGGCCACCTGGCGACCAACGCCGAGGTCGCGTCGGTCATCGTCGAGGGCGGCGTGGCGGTCGGCGTGCGCCTCGTCGATGGCGCCGAGCTGCGGGCGCCCGTGGTGATCAGCGACGCGGGCGTGGCGAACACCTTCGGCAGGCTGGTGCCCGAGGCGCACCGGCCGGCCCCGTGGGTGAAGGCGCTCGCCGGCGTGCCGCCTTCGGTCAGCTACCTCTGCCTGTACCTGGGCTTCAAGGCGACCGACGCCGAGCTGGGGCTGACCGGCACCAACCTGTGGCTGTACCCCGACGAGCGGCACGACGAGAACGTGGCGCGCTTCGAGGCCGACCCCGACGCTCCGCTGCCGATGGTGTACCTCTCGTTTCCGTCAGCGAAGGACCCGGACTTCGCGCGCCGCTTCCCCGGCCGGGCCACCGTCGACGTCATCACCATGGCGAAGTGGGACTGGTTCTCGAAGTGGCAGGGCACCCGGTGGCACCAGCGCGGCGAGGCGTACGAGGCCGAGAAGGCGAAGTGGACCGCGCGCATCCTCGAGGTGCTGTTCAAGCGGCTGCCGCAGCTGAAGGGCCGCGTCGACGTCGCCGAGCTGTCGACCCCGCTCACCACGGCGCACTTCGCGTCGCACCCGCGGGGTGAGCTGTACGGGCTCGACCACACGCCCGGGCGGTACCAGCTGCCGCTGCACGCCAAGACGCCCTTGCCGGGCCTGATGCTCACCGGGGCCGACCTCGCGACGTGCGGCGTCGCCGGAGGGCTGCTCGGCGGCCTCATCACCGCCAGCGCCGTGCTGGGTCCGCGGCCGGTGATGGCCATGCTCGAGCGGTGAGCTGCTCATCAGACCTGTCCGGCTGTCAGGGCACCGCCTCGACGAAGAAGACCTCTTCGGTGCGCGCGAAGCTCGACAGCCAGTCCTGCGTCAGGGGCGCGTCGAGCTGAGAGCGGTAGTGGTTGATGAGCGCCAGCTTTCGGGTCGGGTCGATGGCGACGCGCTCGGTGGGGCGCCCCCATGGAGCGGGCAGCACGGGCATTCCCAGGTCGGGCCGGAACGGGGTCACCCCGTCAGAGGGCCATACGCCGTCGGCCGTGTGCACCACGGCGCTGTGCAGCGCGCGGGGCCGTCTCGAGAGCTGCTCGAGGGCGCGCCTGACGAAGACCTGGGTCATCGCGTGGTCCGGGTGCGCGTCGCTGACGTGAGGAAGATAGACGTCCTGGGGCTGCAGCGTTGCCAGCAGCGCCACCAGGTCTCGCAGCAGCGCGACGTCGGTGAGCGGTTGCTTCGAACGGGGAACTCCGCGGACCTGCCAGGTCGCGTCGGCCTGCACACACCGCCCGTCGGGGGTCTTGCGCTCGACGGTGAGCGGCGAGGCGCCCAGGTGCTTCAGGTGCCCATCGGGGTAGCCCAGGAAGTGCAGGTCTTCCTCCTTCAGCCCCACGTCGAGCATGGCCGCGACGGTCTCGGCCTGACGGATGGCGCCGTCACGGGCACAGGTGAAGTCTCCGTTGGTGAGCACGATGACTCGCGCGCGCTGGCCCCGCCGCACCGCCTGCTCGAGCACGCCGCCGGCCATCAGCACCTCGTCGTCGGGGTGGGGCGCTACCACCACCAGGTCGACGGCCAGACGGCCCGCGGGCCTCACGGGTGCACAGCTGATCAGCGTCACCACGGCCATCGCGCGAAGGGTCATCACTCGCCGCCACGGCAGGCCCACACGGTCAGAACACGCTACTTCGCGCAGATGGCCGCGGTCTTGGCGTCCCAGTCGGCGAGGTTGTCGAGCACGATGTTGAAGAAGCTGCTGTCGTTGAGGGTGACGTTGAAGGCCGCCACCCGCACCTCGCGCCACATGCCGTACGCGTGGAAGATGCGGCCTGGCGACTGTTCCCAGAACACCTCCATCTCGTAGTTCTGCTTCAGGTAGCTGCTGCTCGACGAGGCGAAGGTCGCCGGCGCGGTCAACCAGGTGCGCGCGACCAGCACGTCTGAGGGCAACCCGCTGGCGGGGGTGGCCTTGAGGCGCCGCACCGAGCCCTTCCACTTCGAGGTGTACCTGTCGTCGATCGGGAAGGTGATGTCGATGTCGGCGTCCCACGCCACTTTGGCCAGTCGACCTTCGAGGAAGGCGTCGCGGTCGGCGGTGAGCGTGCGGGCGTGGCGGTCCCAGACCCTGGGGTAGAGGTTCGTCTGCTCAGGGTCGCTGAGAATCGACGCCAGCTTCTCGAGCGTGCAGTTGAAGGTGTTGACCATCAGCAGCCCGCGGGTCGTCGAGGGGTCGTTCTGTTCGAGCATCACCGGCGCGAGGTCTTGCGGGGTCAGCGCTTCCCGGTGCGGCCCTTTGAGCGGCGTGGTGCGCGAATCGGCCTTGCCGGCGACCCCCAGCTTGGCCGCGGCGTCGAGCATCGTCGCGTCGTCGGCTGAATCACCGTTCACCCAGAACCACTTCACGTTCGAGTCCAGCCCCTCGGGCGCCACCTCGACCGGGCCCGCCTTGCAACCGATGATCAGCCCGACACCCACCAGAAGGAACGAAAGCCTCATGAGGGCAGATGGTACGGTTGCCTGCTCGTCAGCGACAAGCGTTGACGTGGATTCTTGAAGGGGCGTTGCGACGTGACGAGCTATGGGCTGGGCGGCGTGGCGATGCTGGTGGCCTCGTTTCAGGCGAAGGGCCTGCTGCGGCTGCTCCTGCGCCTCGGAGCAGTGCTGTCGGTGGCCGACGTGGCGTTCATGCTCGGCACGAGCGCGCGTACCTGAGCGTCGGCGAGGGCGTGAAGGACCTGCTCAGCCGGTGCGGAGCCCAGCACCGGGAGTTGCGCCCTCGGTCTCCGGCGTCGCGCGTCGCCCCCCGAACTGACGCGCGAACACCCTCGACTCAGCGCCCTGCTTCGTTCGTCAGTTGCACGAGCCGCGAGCCCAGTTGCGCTCGTGCGGGTCGATGACGAGATTCTGGTCAGCCTGAACGCGCTCCCAGTACAGGAAGAAGCCATCGGAGGTCTCGATGCACGCGCCGATGGTGCCATCCGGAACCGAGACATCTTGATACTGATTGGCGCCCACCACGTACGGGAGGCTGATTTGGCGGTACCGACGGTCACCCGGCTTGCCCCAGTAGAACCGCACCACCGAGGCGCCGTGATGGTTGGTGAGGCGGAGGACTCGATGCGAGTCATCGTCACGGCGGGAGCGGGGGCGGGGCTCATCGTCGTCGCGCCGGCGCCGAGGCTCATCGTCGTCGCGCCGGCGCCGAGGCTCATCGTCGTCGTCACGTGCGCGCCTTCGCGTGGGGCGGTCGTCGTCGTCGTCACCTGATCGGCGGCTGCGCCGGTCGTCGTCGTCGTCGTCCCGAGCACGCCGGCGGGGGGCCTCTTCCTCGACTTGCCGCCGGGCACGCAGACTCACCCCTGCGCTGGCCATGCAGGCAATCTTGTCGCTCCCCATCAGAATCGACTTGCACGCTGCCAGCTCGTCGGAGCTGTAGGTCCTGTCGATGGTCGCCTGAAGACAGGCCGTCTTGTCGGTGCTCATGAGAATGGTGGCGCAGACCGCGGCCGCACCTGGCTGCACCGTGTGGCCCGCGATGACCGCGAGGCAGGCCGCCCGGTCACTGCCCATGAGAATCTGGCCACAGACGCTGGCTCCACTCTGCGCCAGCGCCGCCGAAGAGAGAGTCAGAACCACGAGTGGGAGGAGGCGTGTCATTGGAGTGCCTTCGCAGCGCGGGTGAGGGACTTGTTGACGCGGTCGAGGCTCCTGTTGACGTCCCGGCTCAGGCCGTTGCCGCACTTGCGTGAGGCCTCGCGGGCGGCGTCGACGCGGTCGCGCGTGTCATCCACGGTGCCCAGCGACACACTGCCGCCGAGCGCTTCCCGGGCCAGCTCCACTTTCGCGGACAGCTTCCCGACGCAGCGGTCGTCCTCGTCATTGAGCAGCTTGAGCAGATCCTTGAGGTCGTTCTCCGCGTCGTCCATGAACGAGCCCGCCTCCTTCTTCATCGCGGCGCTCGGGCCCTCCTTGCCTTGAGGCACCTCCTGGACAGGTGCGGCCACCACCGCCGGGGCCCACGGGCTGCGACCCACCATCTCCAGCGTCCTGCCCTTCAGTCGCATTCGCAGCTCGGTCCCAGGCGGGAAGTTGATGTCCTGGCTGACGATGGCTTTGGCCGTGAAGCCTTCCACGCAGTTCACGGTGACTTCGTGGCTTCCGGGCGAGATGTTGTCGGCGCGGTTGGGGCTGCCACCATTGACGGCGGCCTGCATCTGGCCATCGATGGACAGCCAGACGCTCTTGAAGAGACCCTGGCATTCGCTGCCGGGGTTGACGGTGATGGCGCTGTTCTGCGCGAACGCGGCGAGGGGAAGCAAGACGGCGAGGACGGCGATTATTCGAGGTGGCATGGGCTTGAACCTGTTCAGCGGCAACAGCAGGGGAGGAGGACGGGTTTCATGGTGCGTTCCCTCGCGGGAGGGGAGGGTCAACGTGGCATTGAGCGAACGACGTACCGTAAAGCAGAGTGTCGCAAGGGCGATCAAGTGGTTGGTGGGGGCTTCGGCACGTGCACCTCGACCGTGGGCAGCCACCACGCGCAAGCATCGGCAGGCGGTGTGTTTGGCTTCATGATGGCCGTTCGCACCGCGAGCAATCGCCCCGAGAACGCCACCACGCCGCCGACCTGCAGGGGGAGTTCCGCGCCGCCCGGTTCCAGGCGCCGCTGGTCGACGAGGGGACAGCTCATCAGCTCAGGCCCGCACGGGTGGACCTGCCGGACCCGGGTGGGCGGCAGGTCGTCGAGCTGGTTGCCATCACCTTCATACTCGTCCCACTTCTTGCGGTTGCGCCAGCCAGACCGCGCGCTTCGACGACAAACGGAACCGCTGCGGAGGCCACCCCCGCCGCGCCGATGCCGACGATGAGCCCGAGGCCCGGGAGCGCGCCCGCGACGAGGAACGCGGCGACACCGCTACCCGCCGCGAGGAACGCCCAGCCGGGACCCCGTGCGTCGTGGAGCGCCAGCTGCCGCCCGGCTGCAGCGCGGCGAGTTCTCTTGCCTCGTCGGTGGCTCGAGGGGGGTGGCACCGCCGGTGTTCCCGTCAGAGGTTGCCTGGAGCGCTCCCGCGCTCCCCGAACGCCGGGCTGCGGGGCGGCTCACCCTCGCTGAGCGACACCACCCGGTCCCAGACCACGGCGCCGTCTTCGAGCGCGATGGTGTGCAGGTCGAGCCGCGGAGGCATGAAGCGCTCGTCCTCCTCCGTCCAGCCGACGTGCACCCGCGCGCCGTCCCAACGCACCCACTGGGCGCCGACGCGCACGCCGCGGTCGACGGCCCACTCCAGTTGGCGCGCGCCCCAGGTGAGGCGAAAGCCGGTGGCGGTCTCACGGAGGTAATGGAGCTGCCCGGCGGCGTCGAAGGCGGCGGCGCTACGGTCGAAGGAGCGGTCACCCGCGAAGCTGGCGCTGCCGATGACGCGCTCGACCCCGTCTTCGACCAGCACGTCGTCGACGGCGGAGGTCACGAAGGGCACGTCGCGCTGGAGCACCACCTTGACGCCAGTCGACCCGGCCCACACCGCGAGCGGCCAGCCCCGGCCCACGTCGATGGCGCGGCCCGCCGACGCCCACACCTGCGTGTTCGTCTGGTCAAGTTGGGTGTTGCCCTTGTTCGAGGCGATGGCGAACACCGGGCCCGTCGAGAGCACCAGCCAGGGCGACCGCAGGTCATCGAGGCCCGCGTTGGGCAGCCCGCAGCATGACGGTTCGACCCGGTAGCCCCGGGAAACAGAAAGTGGACCTGAGTGATTCGTGGATCACCTCGGCGTCCGCTCGATGCGGCTCCCGCTCAGTCGCAGCGCCGAAGGTCTTCGGCCGACGACATCGGCCCGGGCTCCTGAGTACGAGGCCGCGCAGCGTGAGTCGCAGCAACGGCCGTTGGCGCTCGAGCTGCCGCCGTCACCATGTCGACGGCGGGTCGCGGTGGGCGCCGGGTTTTCGGCAGATCATTCGTGCCGGGTCCCAGGCCCGCGGGAAGACGACCCGCGGCGGAGAACTGTACTCCTTCACGTCGAGGCCCACGCGCTCGTTCGCGGGTTGCCAATTCTTCGCGTCGACCAAGCTGATCAGTCGTCGTTCTGGGTGCACGTCACGTCGATTTCGTGAACGTCGTAGAACGAGCAGGCGGTCGCGACACAGCCGGTCCAACGAGCCCTCCTCGAATGCCAGGCGCTCCGTCGAACCACCGCCTGGAACTTCTCGGTCGTCATCATCGCGGTCGGCGCTCGCGTAGCGCTGGCAATACCGGTCGCAGTCGAGGTGTCTGCAGCGTCGGTCACCGGCACCTACGGCGCTGCGGGCGAGGCCGAGTTCCGCAACACCGGCGTCGCCAGGTACACGAAGTCGGCCGAGTTCACGTCGGTGTCGTACCGGTTGCCAGCCGTCGCGTCGGCGCCCGCCATCGACGCGCTGGTCGACGCGGCGTTGGCCTTGCGCACGATGGAATGCCCCGAGGTGGGCGACGGCGCCTGGGTCGGGCCACTGCTCGGCGGGTACCCTTCGTACCGCGCCGCCGTCGAGCCGTAGCCCACGAAGTCTGACTTGAGGGGGTTGGTCAGGAACGTGTCCGACGTCGGGGGCGGCGACGAGTCCCGCCACACCAGCACCTGCCCGTTGTCGGCCGACATGCTCGAGCTGTTGTACGAGACCTCAGGGGTGAAGCCGGCGTGCTTCATCGCGAACACCGCCGGCGTCGCGCCGTACGCCACCAGCAGGTAGCTGCGCGCCGGCACCGTGCCCGACAGCGTGACCAGGCGGGTCCACGTGCCGGTGCTGGTCGCCGAGCGATACCAGACGCTGAACCCGCTCACCGCCAGCGCCGAGGTGGTGGGGTTGTACAGCTCGATGAACTCGTCGAACTGGTCGCCCGTCGTCAGCTGGCCACTCAACTGGCTCACCAGCAGGCCAGTCCCCAGCGCGCAGGTCTGCGGCGCGTTGCAGGCGGTGCCGGTGCCCTGGCCGTTGCACGACAGGGTGCCTGCACAGCCGGTGCTCCCGGTGCAGCTGGTGCCCACGCCGGTCACCGTCGGGCCCCCACAGACGCCGCAGGCGTTCTTCGTCGGTGCCTCACACGTCGTCGCGGTGCCGGCGGCGTTGCACACCCTCGACCCGGTGCAGCCGTCCGCGCCGGTACAGCTGGTCCCCAGGCCGGTGATGGCGGGCCCTCCACAGACCAGACACGCGTTCTTCGACGGCCCTTGACACTCGACGCCGGTGCCCGCCGCGTTGCACGCGAAGGTGCCCGCGCAGCCCGCGGAGTTGACGCACGCGCTGCCAACCCCAGACACCGGCGGTCCTCCACAGACATTGCAGGCATTGCGGGCGCTCGCGTTGCAGGTGGTGCCCGTGCCGCCTGCGTTGCAGATGAGCTGACCCGCGCAGCCCGAGGCGCCGGTGCAGGCCGCGCCGAGACCGGTGATGGCTGGCCCATTACACACGCCACACGCGTTGGTGCTCGGCCCCACGCAGGTGACACCGGTGCCAGAGCCGTTGCAGGCGAGGGTGCCGGCGCAGCCTCCGGTCAGCGTGCACGAGCCGCCCACGCCCGTCACCGGCGCTCCGCCACACACCCCGCAGGCGTTCTTCGCCGGAGCGTTGCAGGTCGTCCCCGTCCCCGCCGCGGTACACACCTGGGTGCCGGCGCAGCCATCGACGGAGCACGCCGACCCCACCCCCGCCACCGCCGCGCCTCCGCACAGGCCGCACTCGTTCTTCGAGGGGCCGGTGCAGACCACCCCGGTGCCCTGCGCGTTGCAGGTGAAGGTGCCCGCGCAACCGGCGGCGTTGACGCAGGCCGCGCCCACGCCGGTCACCGTCGGCCCGCCGCAGACGTTGCAGGCGTTCCGCGCCGGGCCCGAGCAGACCACCCCGTCGTTGGTGGCGTTGCAGACCGAGGTGCCCGCGCAACCACCCGCCGCGGTGCAGGCCGCGCCCAGGCCCGAGACCACCGGTCCGTTGCAGCGCCCGCAGGCGTTCTTCGAGGGGCCCACGCAGACCACGCCGGCGCCGCCGCCGTTGCAGGCGAAGGTGCCCGCGCACCCCTCGGCGTTGATGCAGGACGCTCCCACGCCAGTCACCGGAGGCCCACCGCAGACCTCACAGGCATTCTTCACCGGCGCGTTGCAGCTCGCCGCCGTGCCTGCAGCATTGCAGACATTCACGCCTTCACAGCCATTGCTGGCAGTACAGACAGCGCCGATGCCGGGCACTTGCGGTCCATTACAGACACCGCAGGCGTTGGTGCTGGGACCCACGCAGCTGACCCCCGTGCCGGCGCCGTTGCAGACGAAGGTGCCCGAGCAGCCGCCGGGCAACGTACACGCCGTGCCCAGGGCCGGCACGGGAGGGCCTCCGCACACGCCGCAGGCGTTCTTCGCCGGAGCGTCGCACCGGGTGCTGGCGTTGCCCGTGTCGCACACCGTCACGCCCGAGCACCCCTCGGCCGACTGGCAGGCCTGGCCCACGCCGGTCAGCGTTGGCCCAGCGCAGAGGCCGCAGGCGTTCTTCGCGGGGCCCTGACAGACGACGCCCAGCTGCTCAGCCGCACACGCGAACGCCCCCGGGCAGCCCGCGGCGGTGACGCAGCTGGCGCCCACGCCGGTGACGGGCGCGCCATTGCACAACCCGCACGCGTTGAAGGCCAGGTCCATCGGGCAGCGCCTGCAGAGGTTCATCACGCAGGCCGCGTCGGGCCCACAGTCGGCGGTGGTGGTGCAGCCGGTACACGCGCCAGAGACACAGCGCTGGCCGGCTCCGCACTGGCTCGCGTCACGACAGGGGCTGCAGACCTGCTGGTCGCACACCGCCCCGTTCGCGCAGTCGCGGATTTGTTGGCACCGCTTCGTGAGGGCGCAGGGCGCACACGACGGGCCGCCACAGTCGACGTCGACCTCTTCGCCGTTCAGCACTCCATCGAGGCAGGTGGGGGCCAGGCACCGGTTCGCCACGCAGCGAGCGCCGCCCGAACAGGCGCCGCAGTCGAGCTCGCCGCCACACCCGTCGACGGTCCTGCCGCAGGCGCCCGAGGTGCAGGTCTTCGCCACGCACCCGCAGGTCGAACGCCGACAGGTCTCGGGCGCGACGCAGGACAGGCCGCAGCCTCCGCAGTGCGCCGCGTCGGTGGTGACGTCACGGCAGGCGCCGTCGCAGAAGGCCTGGCCGCTGTCGCAGGGCTGCTCGGTGCGCCCGGCGAGGGACAGCCGCACCTCGGGCGCGTTGTCGGCGTTGGACTCGATGGTCAACGCGGCGTTGTCAGGGCCGGCCACCAGGGGCGCGGTGTAGCGCACGCTGATGTTGGCGCTCTCACCCGAGGCGAGCGTCACCGGCAGAATGATGACGCCGAAGGCGCCGCGGGCGTCGCCGTCGATGGTGCCTCCCGAGACCTGCAGGGGCGCGTTGCCGCGGTTGAGCACCACCACCGGCAGCCACGTGGTGTTGCCGCTGGGCTGCGTTCCGAAGTCGACCACCCTGGGGTTCACCTCGATGATCGGCCGCACCCGCGTGACGCCGGGGCTCGAGCACGCCGCAAGGCCGACCATCATCAGCAGAAGCGAGCGTCTCATGACCGCCCGGACCTGCCCCATCGCGACCGCGACGTGGGCGACATCGGCGTGCCGAGTCTGAAACAGGGCGCGACTTCTCAGGTGGTGAGAGGCAGGTGTGCACGGGCGTCCTCGCCCGATGGAAGTCGCCGGTCATGAAGCGAACGCGCGCCGAGCTGTTGTCGGCCGGGCTGGTGAAGGAGTTCGCCGGGCAGTGGTGCCGCGCGGGGGCTCGACCGAAATGAGGTGAACGCGGCGCGCCGTTGCCCTTGCGCCCCACCGTCGAAGGGGCCTACTCGCGGTCGATGCTCAGACGACTCGTCCCGGTCCTCTTCGCGCTGACGGCCTGCTTGAGCCGCTACGCGCCGCCCCGCCTCGACCCGAAGACGCCGCTCACGCTCGAGGTGAAGGGCCCCCAGCAGCGCGTCGAGGTGGTCCTCGATGCTCGCGGCATTCCCCACGTCTTCGCGCAGTCAGACGCCGACCTGGCCTTCGGCCTCGGCTTCATGCACGGCCGCGACCGCACCTTTCAGCTCACGCTGATGACCCACGCCGCGCGGGGCCGCCTCACCGAGCTCTTCGGCGCCGACGTGCTGCCCGTCGACCAGCAGCTGCGCGTCATCTCATGGCGCCTCGCCGAGGGCTTCGCGGGGCTGACCGACGCCGACCGGGCGCTGCTCGAGACCTACGCGAAGGGCGTCAACGCGGGCGCGCAGCACGCGGGCCCACCCGCCGAGCTCGCGCTGCTCGGCCTTCCCTTCGGGCCGTTCACCGCCGAAGACAGCTTCGCCATCATGCGCCTGCAGGCCTGGAGCCTCTCGGGCGACTTCAAGGACGAGCTCTCACGCCACGAGCTGCTGTCAGGCCTTTCCCCGACCGACCCGCGGCGCGCGCTCTTCACCGCGCCCCTGCCCAGCGGCGGCGTGCCCATCGTGGCCCCCAACGCCGCTCCCAGCGCCAGCGCGGAAGGCGTCGAAGCGCACCCCGCCAGCGCCAGCACCTTCGGCCCCGCGCTCGAGCTGAACGGGCTGGCCGCGAAGCTCGCGCAGCGGGTCGGCCTCACCTCGCTGGGAGCGTCGAACTCCTGGGCGGTGCACGGCGCCCGCACCGCCAGCGGGCACCCGGTGCTCTGCAACGACCCGCACCTCAACCACGACTTCCCCTCGGTGTTCTACCTCGCCCACCTCGAGCACCCGGACTTCACCGGGGTGGGCGCCAGCTTCGCCGGCATTCCCGCCCTTCTCATCGGCCATACCCGCCGCCTGGCGTGGGGCATGACCGTCTCATACGCAGACACGCAAGACCTGCTGAAGCTCGAGCCCGCGCCCGGCGCTGCAGACCAGTACCTGCTCGACGGCGTCGCGGTGCCCTTCGAGCGCCTCGAGCAGCGCTTCGTCATCGGCCACGGCGACCAGGCGAAGGTGGTCACCGAGACCTGGCTGTCGACGCCCTTCGGCCCCGTGCTGCCCGAGGCGCTCAGCCGCACGAAGGACCGCTTCGTGTTGCAGTGGCCGGGCTTCGAGCCGGGCGGCCTCAACGCCCGCCCGGTGTCTGGGTTCTGGAATCTGCTCAAAGCAGACACTGCAGAGAAGGTGACCGACGCGGTGTCTCATCTGCAGATCTCAGGACAGAACATGGCGCTGGCCTTCACCGACGGCACCATCGCCTATCGCCTGGCGGCCTACGCGCCCCAGCGCCCTGAAGGAGCGACCGGCCGGGTGCCCCGCGACGGTTCGACCTCGGCCGCGCGCAACGGCCCGCTGCTCGAGCAGCGCGAGAAGCCGGCGCTCACCAACCCGTCGCCGGGGTTCCTGGTGGCGGCGAACCAGCGGGTGATTGCCGATGAAGACCCACGCACGCGGTGGGTCGGCGCCACGGGCGTGCCCCCGTACCGGGCCCGGCGTATTCACCAGCGGCTGGCCGAGGTGCTGGCCAACGGCAAGCCCACCGCCGAAGCGTTGCTGTCGATTCAACAAGACATCACCTCGCTCGAGGGGAAAGAGCTGGCGCCCCTGCTGGCGGCTGCGTGCCCTGGCGCGACGCCCCGGCACGACGCCGAGCAGGTGCAGGCCTTGTGTCTCGCCGTCCGTCAGTTCGACGGGGTGTTCTCGGCCGACAGCCGCTCAGCGCTGCCCTTCGTGATGCTGCTCAACGCGCTGCGCGCCGAGGTGGTGAAGGCCACGGGCGTGCAGGACGCCGCGCGGGTGAAGGCCCTGGCCCGGTCCTTTCCGGTGACGGCCGCGGTCGACGCCGAGCTGCGCGCCCACCCCGACTCGGCGCTCTTCGCGGGCTCGTTGCGGACGATGCTGGTGGCGGCCACCGACGCGGCGCTCGACGAGCTGGTGGCGCGCGCGGGCAAGCGGCCGGCCGATTGGCGCTGGGGCGCGCTGCACACCCTGCAGTTCAAGGGCACCTTCGCGCGGGCGCCGGTGGTGGGCGGCTTCTTCACCAGCGACGTCTTCGAGCAGAGCGGGCACGGCAACGCCATTCGCGCCGAGAGCGGCCTGCCCGTCGACCACGGCTCGGCGCTGCGCATGGTGGTCGAGCTGTCGACGCCGCCACAGGCCCGCTTCACCCTCGACACGGGCCAGAGCGGGGCGTTGAAAGAGCCGCACGCGCTCGACCAGTACCCTGCGTGGGCCTCGGGCACCCCGACGGCCGTCCCCATGACGAGGCAAGCGGTCGACGCAGAACGCGAAGGCACCCTGGTGCTGACGCCGGCCCCCTGAAAAGACGCTCTCACCCCATGGGTCAACCGATGCGCTCAGCCACCGTCGCGCCGTCTGTGTTTCGTTACGAGTTCGCCGACTTCGACACCCGGGACACCGTGCAGCTCACGGTCGCGGCCTTGCCGTCTGGCGAGCTGGTGGTGGAACACGCGCTGGTGTCTTCAGGCGAGGTTCACCCCTCGGGCCAGGTCACCTTCGCCAGCGAGGCACGGGAAACGGCCACGGCGTTGGCGGTGATGTCGCAAGGCAGCGTGGTGGCCGACGCTGCGGTCTCAGAGGGTGCGATTCCTTCGAGCTGGGCCGCGCCCTTCGCCTTTCCGCGCCGGCTGCTCGAGCGCCCGCCGTGAAGCGCAAACCCGCGCCACGGTCTTCGGTCCCGGGGCTTCGGAAGGTGGCGTCCTGGGGCATGCCGAAGGCGAAGATTGCGACAGACGCCCACGCGACCATCGCGTTCGTCGACGAGGACCACGTCATGACGGCGAACGCGACCGAGTTCGCCATCTGGCAGGCGTCGACCGGCAAGCGCACCGGCGGCGGGACCAGGCTCGCGCTCGCGTTCAAGGACGAAGACGTTGCCCGCCCGCCCCACCTCAGAGGAACCGGCGAGAGTCGCGCCAGGGTGACGCCCCGGTCGTGAGGCGCTTCCCACCTGGCCGTCGCGTCCGGCAAGGTGCACCGCCATGTCGAGGTCTCTTGCGCTGAGTCTGGGTCTCTTCGTCCTCGCGTGCGGGCGCGTGGTACCCGCCGAGCTCGACGGTGGTGGGCCCCAGGCGCCCGATGCGTCGCTCACCTCCGACGCCGGGGAGGCGGTCGACGCAGGCACGACGGACGCCGGTGTGGTGGAAGACGCGGGCGCGTCGCTCGACGCAGGCGCGGACCCCGACGCAGGACCCGTGCTCGATGCAGGCCCACCGGACGCTGGAGCGCCCTCGAGGGATGGGGGCCTCGCCACTCCACCACCGCTGCCCACCTTCGCCGGCACCTGCCCGACGCTGGTGAGCGCGCCGCTCGCGGCGAACGCGCGCAACCGCAGCTTCATGTCCCGCGGTGACGCGCGGGAGTTCCTCGTCCTGGTGCCGCCGACGTACACACCCACGCGGCGCTACCCCGTCGTCTTCGGCTACCACTGGCTCAACGCCTCGGCGAACAGCGTGGTGCGCGACGCCCAGCTCGAGAGCGCGGTCGCCCAGTACGACTTCATCGCGGTGGTGCCCGAGAACCTCGAGGCGCGCGGCATGTCGGCGTACCGGTTCAACTGGCCCTTCGTCGAGACGATGTTCGCGCCGAAGGAGCTCGGCTTCTTCGAAGACATGCTGGCCTGCGTGGGCCAACAGTTCAGCGTCGACGCCTCGCGCATCCACGTCTTCGGCGCCAGCGCGGGCGGGCTGTGGACGGCGTACCTCTCGACGACGCCGGCGGTGAACCGGGTGGCCTCGGTGCTCACCATCTCGGGCGGGCTGGGCGAAGAGAACCTCACCGGGCTGTGGCGTGCCGACTTCGTGCCGCAGCCCAACAAGTTCCCCGCGCTGGTGGTGTGGGGCGGCGCGACGGACTTCTTCATCCTCAACTTCGACCGGGCCTCGCGGCGCTACCGGGACGCGCTGCGGCAGGACCAGCACGCCGTCGTGCAGTGCGTGCACTCAGCGGGGCACGGCATTCCGCCCTTCGCGCAGCCCAGCGACGGCGGCACGAAGTTCGCGCCCTTCTGGGAGTTCTTCCGCGACCACCCCTTCGGCCTGCCGCCCAACACCACGCCGTACCGGCAGACCGGCCTGCCCCCATCGTTCCCGTCGCTGTGCAGCCTGTCCCCGTGAGACGAAGGCGTGAGCGAAGCCGAAGTTGAACTGGGAAAGGCAGCGCCAGGCGTGACTTCGAACCCCAGCGGAACAGGGTGCAGCCGGCGCTGGTGAGGCGGAGCACGTCGAGGTCGAAGGGCGGGTGAACGTCTGAGCCCAGCGTACATCCGGTCGCCAGGTGTTTTCGCAGGCGATGTCGTCGGGCGACTACAAACTCTCTTTCGCCGCCCGAGAGCTGTCGGGCTGAAGACCAGTCACGACGCGCCACACGTCGCGCGCAATCGAGGGGTGGTTGGAGTCTTCGAGGCCGAGCATTTCGAGGCGGTGGCGGCCATCGAACGTCACCAGCGCGCGCGACTGGTCGACAAACCGCACCAGGTCATCGACGCTGACGGTGTCGTCAGACATCTTGATTTCGCCGTTCACCACCGAAAGAAACAGACCCGAATCGGCGTTGCAAAGAGCTCCGCGGCTGTGTTCGAACCAGAATGACCAGGGCGTCGTCGGGTTGAACCACTGCTGCACCTCGGTGCCTTTGCCGTTGTTCACCTCGAGGCAACGGCTCGAGGAGTCATTGACGAGTTGAAAATAGCTGGTGCTGGCATCACGCTTCACGTTGGTGTCGCCTGGGCTGCCCGGGCGTTTCACCCATTCTGCGGCGCCGGCCACTTCGCGCACTCGAGGTTGAGCGAAGTCATCGGCGCTTCGCACTTCAATGCGCTGGCCGCTGGCAGTTTGCAAGAAGCGTCGATCAACTGACCACCGCAGCGCTCCGGCAGTGGTTTGGCCAGCGACGGGGCGTACGTGGATAGCGTCGCGCGCAGGGCGCAAGACGGCATCTGCGCGAGTCAGCGCTTGAGCAGGGGTGCTGAGGGAGGTCGCGGGGGCGGGTCACCAGTCGTATGAGGCGCC
>VYLD01000253.1_pt1 | contig 17890 bp, 23 predicted proteins | sample 5114401 | NCBI WGS metagenome assembly VYLD01 (sample SAMN12291783, study PRJNA351875) | freshwater metagenome | isolation source: freshwater lake | place: USA: Michigan, Gull Lake | collected 2013-08-08 | reverse complement strand
CAGAACAGAGTAAATCTGTTAAGGCAGGTGCGAAACCCCGCAAGGGAAAGAAGCAGAAACCTAAATCGTGAGGTTTGGGAATCACCGTCCGTTTACGGCGGTGAGGATGTCAACTCTAAAAAGTATCTTACAGGAGAAATCGGGGGATTTCAGCGATCAGTGATTAGTGATCAGATGCGAGTTATCAGTTCACTGATTACTGTTTACTGTTTACTGATCACTGAATTGGTCCGTGGATACTGCCGGTAAAAAATTGCTTGAGTACGGGGATTTCGGAGTGATAAGCCTCTTGAGTCGGTCCAACCCATTGAAATTGACCTTTATAGAGAAAAACGATGCGATCGGTGGTATTTTCGATGGTGCTGTGGACGTGGGTGACAATGAGATGGGCCCCACAGGCTTTTTTGACTTTGAGAAGTTCCATAATTACCGTCTGGATGCGGGTAGAAGCGACGGGATCCAGTCCGGCAGTGGGTTCATCGTAAAGGAGAATGTTCGGTCGATCGGCGGCGATCGAGGGATCGCTGATAATTGCTCTGGCTAAACTGACGCGTTTTCGCATCCCTCCGGATATTTCAGCTGGATAGAGGTCGTAGGAACCGGACATTCCCACTAAATCCAGTTTTTCTTCCACTAAATCGCGTATTTCGGCTCGTTTTAGCTTTGAGTTGCGATAGAGGGCAAAACCGACATTTTCCCCGACGGTGAGGGAGTCAAAAAGGGCCGATTGTTGGAAAACTAGACCAACACCGAGGGGATCTTCCCCTTGTTCTACGGTTCTCTGCCGTTTTGTACCGTAGATGTAAACTTCTCCCCGATTGGGGGCAAGTAATCCAGCGACTAGGCGCAAAATCGTCGATTTTCCCGTACCAGATGGACCGATCACACCGATCGCTTCTCCTTCGTATACTTTTAGATCGACGTTATTTAAGATCACTTTCTTGCCGAAAGCTTTGGTTATTCCCCTTAATTCGACGATCGGTTCGCGCATCACCATCTAGAATATCTTTACAAAAATGCCCTTTTATTGTAGGGCAACGACCCGATCTTTCTTTTTTTTCTTTTCTGGTTTCATGGTTCGCGATTCTATCTGCATTTCGGGAATCTCTCGCAATTCTTCGGCATCTAAACGATATTGTTCGCAGACAAGACTCAGACGAATACCAGAACAGCTAACGGGATTAACTGAATGGGTGAGATCTCCTTGAAAGAGGATCAAGGTGTTAGCACAAGGACGAATCTGGGCCACGGAACGATTGCCTGTTGCTAGTATCAGTTCCCCCCCTTGAATATCTTTAGGAACCTGCACATAAAGGACGCTAACTAGGAGCGGAGGATCGATCGTTTTACAATAGGAGCGCAGGGAGCGATCGATATGGGGATCGACGCGTGAACCGGTTTGTAGGAGTAAGGGATTAAGATAAAAAGCGTTGCAGTCAGCTTGTAAACTGCGATCAAGATAGGGTTTAAAATAGGGAAAAATTCGTTCTACTGCGCTGATTTGTGTGCGTCGAAAAGCGATGGAAAAGCCTTTGGTTTTAACGAAATCTCGATTTAAATTGTTAACTGTGAAGTGGGGACAAGCGAGAATCTGTCCTTGTAGTTCGCTCAGATAACTGGGAGTAAAAGCGTCGGGATATTGGGAATAGTAAGGCACGGATAGAATCGCAACGGGATGGCAATCTTTAGGATAGCTTATTTCTGGGTAAATGAGGGTAATTTCGAGAGGAACTCGGCAATTGTTCTCAAAGTCCGATAATTTGCTCAAGGAAATTTTTAATAAGCTTGATGCTTTCTAATTGGAGGGTTTGCTCGTCTATCCAGCGATTATCCTGTAGGGAAACTTGTAGGGCTTTACCTGGTCTTAATATACTACTTATACTGGATATAATTGCTTTCTTTTCACCTGCTGGTTTTTTAAAATCTTCGAGATCATTTTTAGTTAACTGATTCCTGTCAATACTTTCTATGTAGGTTTGAGAAAGATTGAGTAAATCAGAATAATTTATCCTAGCACATTCAAGGAGAATATTTTCTAGAGTTCCTTGATCACGATTGTTAGGAGCGATGAAAATACCACAGCGAGGCGAATGATTGTTAACTTGACCAATTTGAGAAGGTGGTAGGAAATTTGGTAACTCAATATCCGATAACTTAGTAATTAGTTTATTGAACCTTTCTTGAGGTGTTTTACTGTAATCAGCATCGGCAAAAATTCCCACACTAAAAAGCTGTGAAGGTTGAATGAAATTGAGACTTTCTTCGATGGTTTGCGCTATGCGTGTATCGCCAATAGCACTATGTATAGCGATTGATAATTGCTCATTCTGAACAAAATATGGCACTGGCACTCGTTTGGTTAAATCATCATCTATTGGATAATTTTTCGGGATAAGTGTTTCCCAAAATTTATCCAATGAAGAGAAATACTTAACTCGCTTCAAGTGATAAAATTTAAGTAAACCAATTAAGAATTCGACATCCTGCGGACCTTCGGCAACAATATAGCAGTATCTCACCATCTCTACCTCACATCTAACCCGCGTTCCCAACGCAATCTATGCAATAAATCGCCCGAAAATCTTTGAGGTTTTTCCCTTGGAGAATTTAACCGAAAAGCTACCACGTTTTCTATGGACTTTTCTGACTGTAGCATGGCATCAACTGCTTCTAAACTATGGGTAGTTACAAAAAGTTGAATTCTTCTTTGATTACAGGTGTTAATTAACCAAGAAAATACACGACTTAAGGCAGAAATATGAATAGATGTCTCGATTTCATCAATTAGAAGTACCCCATCGGTAATTGTCAACAAACTAAGCACCATAACTAAGGTTCTTTTAAATCCGTCACCAAACACATAGAGAGGAGCAAAACCAAGCTGTTTATGTTCTATATAAAGAGTTGGTTTATTGTTGGGTGAAAGTATTTGTATGTCGGTGATTTCCTCGTCAAATAACCGAATTAAATCTAGGATGTCATCTTTGTTATTTTCTTCCTTTAGAATGATTTTGGATAGTCTATCTAGAATTGGTTCCGAGGACAAATAAGCAGGAAATATGGTGGCATTTTCCACCAGTATTTTTTCTCGTCTCCTTTGAATAAAACGCTCTTTTTCCCAAAACTGAAATACTTGTTCATTATCTATACTAAGGAGACTGCCTTGCTCTAAAATATGGGCGGTAACACTTAATTCTAACCCATTGATAACCAGATCGGTTTCCGAATCGGTGGAATCATCATTGAACTTTTCTGGGTTGCCTTTTTCGTTGCTCGCACCGTAAATATCGGTGAGATTAGCTGCTAGATTTTTAATCGGTGAATTTCCAGTACACTTGATCGAAATTTGTCCTTGATAGGATGCGTTACTAGCAAGATTATTCTGACGAAAGAAAATCCATTTAATTGCTTCCAAATCCGGTCGCATTAAAGACATCCTACCAAGGTATAATCGACGTTGGGCAACTTCTAGCCATTGAAAGGGATCGAGGGGATTACAAACAATTGAAACAGCTTCGAGAATGCTAGTTTTGCCAGAATTATTATTACCGACAAAAATGTTCACCTGTCCTAGAGAAGACAGTTCTATTTGTTCAAAACCACGATAACCACTGATTTGTAAACTTTCAAAAAGCCGAGTCATTTTTACTGGCTCCTACAATATTGCCGATAACAACTGAAATAGCTAGGATCAAAGATAAAATTTGCAATTTTTACGATAAAACCCTTGTATTATAACTCATTTGAGGCTCTTTTTTTGACTAGCAATCATTTTCCTGCCAACCCGGTCGCGGTGACAACCCACCGTTTACAATAGTTAAGAACCAACGGCAAGCAAGAATTAACGATGGGGATTTCGAGCAACTGGGGGGGGAATTAAGCCTACCAAAAGTGAAATTACGGGAATTTTCCCCTAAAAAAGATTTAACTCTCGAAATATCAGAAAATAAAGCTTGTCCTGCCTATATTGGTACGGTGATCGAGGGGGTCAAAATTAGCCCATCTCCAACCTGGTTGCAACAGCGTTTACAGGCTGCCGGATTGCGATCGCTCAATAATGTGGTCGATATTACTAATTATGTCCTCAGCTTGACTAACTCTCCTTAATTCTCTGAAGGATTTATTGTCGAGCCGATTTTCTACTGTAGCGGTTATTATTGTTAACTTTTTAGATTGACTAATCAAATACCTCAAATTCCTGGCCGATCTTGCCAAAATATTCCCTTAAACGTTGTTGAATGATATTAATATACTGCTCTTCAATTTCAATACCAATAGTCTTATAACCTAATTCTAGAGCGGCAATTAGAGTTGTACCCGTTCCTGCAAAAGGATCGAGAACTATATGACTGTTATCCTGTGGTAGAAATAACTCGATCAGTTTTCTAATCAATGATAAAGGTTTAATCGTACAATGCTCATCAAAATTTTCATCCCGTCCTTTAGAAAAGCCCTCTAAAATATTGGATTGAAAAGAGCCGTCACTTAGTATAGCTTTGAAGGGACCTAATCCAGTCATTTGTATAGTTTCAATATAATTGTTTTTTAGAGGCTTCTGCACAATAACTATAGCTTCCCATTCATTTCTCAAGCAAGTATGCCAACCTTGCCATTGTTGAGCATTAGTATCACCAATTTTGTCAAGTTTTTTCTCAATATTTAATCCTTTAGGAATGCCTGAATGTCGTCTATAAACCAGCACATCTCTAGCATAAAAACCAGCATTTTCAAGAGCAATCTGAATATGAGCCAGTGTTCTTGTGCTACTAAAAACAGCGACAACAGCACCGCTTTTACAAACACGCATTAGTTCCTTTGACCAATCTGTTGCCCATTCAATATAATTGACCACATTTTCGCGATTGCGTTGATACCAACGCTCATTGCGAACGCCACCGGCTAACCCACTTCCATAGGGAATATTTTTTACCAGTGTGGAACTGTTTTGAATACGTTCTCTGCGTCTTTGGATTTCATCATGATCCCAATTTCTGCCAATGAACTCATAATTATAGGGGGGATCTGTTATCACACAAGATATACTAGATTCTTCTAGTAAAGTGAGAATTTCTCTACAATCACCGTGCAGAAGTTGCCATCTTTTTGAGATATTCATCGGGCAATATAAAACTCCTTTGTTTCAGAAAATTTATCAAAAGCTTCCAGCAAATCGAACCCACTGCGATCAAGTATATAATCAAAACTTTCTTCGCCCTGTAAAACCTTCCAGCCACCGACACGACAAGCTTTAATCGCTGCTGGTAAGTTATCCTCTCGCACAATCAGTAAAATAGGTCTAAGTTTTCTTTCCTGTAATAGTTTTCCATACTGTTTAAACTTTTTAAGTGTGCCAGAATCTCCTGAACCAATTCTATATTTAGTATCAATGGCATCTCCACCTAAAATGCAGTCACAGGGTTCATCATCTTCAATCCTTAAAGCAGGTTGATAATTTGAACAATTAGCCTGAAAAACTTCTGTCACCAGACGTTGCCAACACATTCCTAGTTCCCTGCCCCAATACTGACGATTTTCCCTTTTTAAACTAGGAGTAATTCCAAATACCCTCATAAGCGGATCATAATCATCATTTTCTTCTCCATAGATTTTGTCACTAAAAGAACTTTGGTATTGTCTCAAAATTACCTTGAGGAGGTTTTCTATTTGATCAGATGGCATCAATAATCCTTTTTGATATAGATAGCTAACTACTGATTATCTCCCCAAATTATCGGTAATCTGTTCAAAGATAATATCACCCCTTGCCAAGGAAAATGAGCGGTTATTTACACAGTCCTTCCATCTTCCCCCTAATATTTTAACAGCCGATCAGCCCTAATCTCTAAATCATTGACTACCCACGGTTTACAATAGTTAAGAACCAACGGCAAACAAGAATTAACGATGCGGATTTCGATCAACTGGTTACGAGAATTAGTCAAAGTCGCCCAATCTCCCCAAGAATTAGCCGAATTATTGACAATTGCGGGAATAGAAGTGGAAGAGATCGAGGATCGCCGAGAATGGGCAAAGGGCGTGGTTATTGGTAAAATTATCGATCGCCAACCTCATCCAAACGCAGATAAATTAAGTGTCTGTCAGGTGGATATCGGTCAGTCAAACCCTAGTACAATTGTCTGTGGCGCGCCCAATGCTAGGGCTGATATTCTAGTTCCCGTGGCTACTTTGGGAACCTATTTACCCAAAATCAATTTAACGATTAAACCGGCTAAATTGCGGGGGGTAAAATCGGAAGGGATGATCTGTTCCCTCGCGGAATTAGGATTAACTAAAGATTCTGAAGGAATCCACATTTTTAGCCCGGAAAATCTCCCTTTAGGTACAGATGTTCGTCCCCTCTTAGGACTTGATGAGGTGATTTTAGATATTTCTCCCACCGCTAACCGCGCCGATGCTTTGAGTATGATCGGAGTCGCGCGAGAAGTGGCGGCCTTGACAGGAGGAGAATTAAGCCTACCAAAAGTGAAATTAGGGGAATTTTCCCCTAAAAAAGATTTATCTCTGGAAATAACCGAAAATAAAGCTTGTCCTGCTTATATTGGTACGGTGATCGAGGGGGTAAAAATTAGCCCATCTCCGCTATGGTTGCAACAGCGTTTACAGGCTGCCGGACTGCGATCGATCAATAATGTGGTCGATATTACTAATTATGTCCTCTTGGAGTGGGGACAACCCTTACACGCTTTCGATCGCGATCGTTTACAAAGTTTTGCCGGAGGTAAATCCGTTACTATTGGGGTCCGTTTTGCCGAGCAAGGGGAAAAAATTATTACCCTTGATGGTCAGGAAAGAAGCTTAAAAGAGCTTAATTTGTTAATTACTGCCAATAATAAGCCTGTAGCTTTAGCAGGAGTGATGGGAGGTCAAGATACGGAAGTTAACGAGGAAACCGTTAATCTTGTGCTAGAGTCGGCTTTATTCGATCCGATCGCTATCCGTCGTTCCTCAAAAGCGCAGGGTTTACGCAGCGAATCTTCCGGACGCTATGAACGCGGTGTTAATCCCGCCGCTTTGGAATATGCTTGTCAAAGGGCGATCGATTTGATTCTAGAGTTAGCTGGGGGAACTGTCAGCAGTCAGGTTAAAGCTGATTATCGCGCTGATCAGTCCAGTCGTTCGATCGAATTGCGTTTACAACGTTTACAGCAGCTACTGGGTCAAGTTACCCTAGATAATGGTGCGATCGGTGAAATTCTCGCCGAAGATGTGGAACGGATTTTAGGCAATTTGGGCTGTGAATTGCAGTTAACCTCGAAAAATCCTGTTCTGTGGACTGTGACAGTGCCAGACTACCGTTATCGGGATTTAGAACGAGAAATTGACTTAATTGAAGAAGTGGCGCGACTCTACGGATATGATCGCTTTGTCGATACTTTGCCGGCAAAAACCGCAGCCGGAGGATTATCCTTTGAGGAAACTATCCAGCGTCGGCTGCGGGAAGCTTTTCGAGCAGTCGGTTTGACGGAATTAGTCCAGTATTCCCTAGTTAAACCAGAATTAGCGGAAGTTGTCCTCGCTAATCCCCTTTTTGTCGAGTATTCTGCTTTGCGGACTAATCTCCTCGACGGTTTAATCGAAGCGTTTGAGTATAATCAGTCTCAGGGTAACGGTTCCTTAAATGGCTTCGAGATCGGGCGAGTTTTCCGCTTAGAATCGGATAATATCAACGAATACGATGCAATTGCCGGTATTTTCGGCGGTGATTTCTTCCCGGCCGGACGTTGGCTGCGATCGGGTAAAGAGGTAGCCATGACTTGGTACGAAGCAAAAGGGATTTTAGAAGCAGTATTCGATCGCCTTTCGCTGACAGTAAGCTACGAAAAATATGCCGAAGATGCGCGTTTTCATCCCGGACGAACAGCATCTTTATGGATTGGCAAACAACGCCTAGGTATATTCGGTCAACTACACCCGCAATTGCGTCAGCAAAAGGGATTAATTGAGGCAGTTTATGCCTTTGAAATCCAGTTCCCGATCCTGTTAGCAACTCTTAGCGATAGTGCCAAAATTACCCCGCGTTTACAGGTCTATTCTACCTATCCGGGAGCGGCACGAGATATCGCCTTCTTTGTTTCCACAGATATACCCGTAGATAGATTGACAAAAACTATCAAAAATGCTGGAGGTAATCTCTTAGAAAAAGTCGAATTATTCGATCGCTATCAGGGACAGAATGTGCCAGAAAATCATTGTAGTTTGGCCTTTAGTTTAGTCTATCGTGCCAGCGATCGAACTTTAACCGATGAAGATGTGGAACCCTTAATGACAAAAGTGCGAGAAGCTTTAGTTAAACAGTTCCAAGTTTCTTTAAGAAGTTAAATTCAGCGATCAATTATCAGTTATCAGACATCGACCTTATATTATCTCAAGACTAATCTCACACATCGCTATCAATATCGCTGATTGCCTCTAATCGTTACCAATCAGTTTGAGAGGTTGGAAGGGTTCTTTTTTTGACTCGATCTTCTTTAAGAGGTATTACAATCAACATGGGTACATTCAGAAAAGTTAATGGGTGTATCCATTGATGGATAAGGGTTTTTTGGCTATTCTAGTAGATGTGTATGGGGGAAGTTCAGAGCTAACTTAATCAAAAAAATTAAGAGCGATCGCTTTTGACATACTCTTTAAAAATAGATGATAATTGAAATCGGTTTTGCTCCCTTTGAATTAAATAACGTTGTTGCAAGGATTGTCAACCATTGATTAAATCACTGACAGATAAATCTAGGTTATTTTTTAACTCCTCTCTAGATAAAGGTTGATCAACTTTACTTAATTCTAAGGCGATTTGTTGAGCAAGGGGAGAACAGCGACCAAAAATTTGTTTTAAATGAGACTGCATTTTTTTTGTAATAACTAAGCTATTTTCTGCCAAGAAATCGTTAACCTTGCCATCAAAAACATCTTTAATCAAAACGGCAATATCGGTTAAATAAAAAGGATTACCTTCGTATAATTGAATTAATTCTAACCATCTTTCTCCATCTTGTAAACCTTTATTTTTCAGAAAATCAATGGCTTCAAATCCTGATAATTCTAAGCATTGAGTAGGAGAATTTTCCTGATTAAGATAGTTCATTTCCGCAGATTTTTCTTGACTAATGAGAATAAAATGACTCTGGTGTTGGATTTCTGCAATCAGTTTTAAAAAATGTTGATAACTGCTATATTCAGATTGATAATTACCCGCCATTTGACCAACAGCAAAAATATTTTGAAAATCATCTAAGACGATTAAACATTGATAATCGGTTAGAACTTCTAACAATTGCTGGATTTTGTTATCGGTGCTTTCTTTCGGTTCTTTTTGGCAAGTATTCAATAAATCATTTAGCCATAAATCTAAAGACTTGGGAAATTTTAAACTTTTCCAAATCACCACTTCAAATTGTTCTAAATTGAGATCAATAAATCGTTTAACTAGGGTGGTTTTTCCTATTCCCCATAATCCCAAAACGGCAATTAAGCGAGTATTTTGCTTAAACACCCAGTTCGAGATTGTTGCCAGTTCGTTTTCTCTATTATAAAAGTCAATAATTTGAGGAGCAAGGGTTAGATCATGATAGATTGATTCAGATTGAGAGTTATTATTACTATTTAAGTCATTTTCGTTAGACAATCTTGTATTTTCCGTAGTACAAAGATTATTATTATTGCCATTAATACTATAAATATTAGAATTTTTTAATGATTTAATATACACTCTTTCTAAGACAGAACGGGAAGTAGATTTTCTTATTTCTTCCCCAAAAGCATCCGATAAAAGCTTCCATAATTTAGCACCTTCCTCTCTAATATGAGTCTCACTGCGGTGATATTCGTTACCTATTTCTTGATAACTCTGTCCTTGCCAACTCCCTTCAAAAATAGCCTTCTGGATAGTATTTAGCGGCTTTTTATCTCGCTCGATAAGGCGTTCGTCAATCAGTTGTAAAACTTCCGTGATATTCATACAATCGACACAGCAAAAGACTTTTGGGTATTATAGCCCAACTAAATCCCACTTTTTCCAATTTTCAGAAAAATTTACCCGACAAAACTCCCGATAAAATCCGATGTTTAGGGGTTGTCAGTTTTTGGAAGCGTTTGGCATGATGGAATGTAGTTAAGCAAAACAGACCCAAAACTAACCATATCTAACTCAGCGACGCTAGTTCTAAGTATTATTGCTTATGTCTCAGTTTAACGTAGGTATTTTATGACGAAGTTCGTTTTAGACAAATATGCGCTCGATTCTAAAAAATCAGAAGCTAAGGCAAAAGTAGTTAACTCTTTAGGTTCGAGTGTGACAATTTCAGGCGATACTATCGAGGTTAATTATAGCTCAAATGCAACCAAAGTGGCTCAAATTCTGAATAGTGAGGGGGTTAAGTATTCGGGAGGGTAGGCTTGAAAAGCGGTATTATCTGCCAATTCAAAAATTGGATCAGTACACTCTTGGCAACAAAAAGCGAAAGGTTCTGCTTTTTTTCGAGATTGTTAATATTTTTAAGTCTATTTAGCGAGGATGACAGTATGTTAGAAGACAGGGACTATACCCTAATTATTGATAAGAGTGGCAGTATGTCAACCAAAGATCAGATTGGAGGTAGAAGCCGTTGGGATGTTATGCAAGAGTCAACCCTTGCCTTAGCTGCTAAATGCGAGGAATTCGATCCAGATGGTATTACAGTTTACACTTTTTCAACTCGATTCAGACGCTATGACAATGTTACTGCCAATAGAGTTATTCAAATATTTCAGGAGAATGAGCCTTTAGGCAGAACTGAGATGGCAGAGGTATTAAAGGACTTATTTCAAAATTATTTTCAGCGTCGAGAATCTGGGGAAACTAAACCTAACGGGGAAATTATATTAGTTGTAACCGATGGGCAGCCAGATAATCGTGAATCAGTCATTAGAGAAATTGTTGAAGCAACACAGCGAATAGATAGGGATGAAGAATTAGGTATCTCTTTCATTCAAATTGGTAACGATCCAGACGCAGCTGCTTTCCTTAAGGCTTTAGATGGAGAGTTACAGGATTTAGGGGCTAAGTTTGATATTGTTGATACAATTACTATCCAAGAAATAGAAGAAGAGGCTCTATCTCTCAAGGAAGTTTTACTTAAAGCTATTCAGGACTAAACAACTATTAAAGATAATTTTGTGCTATGGATGAACAAACACAAAAAACAAAGCAACTTTTGGCAAGACTTGCAAAACAAAGTTCAAAAACCCAAAATTTTGTATTGCCAAATCGGGAAACTCCTGTAACAACTGCAAATGAATCGTTTTTTGACGAAATCAAAAAAGAGGCAACTTCTGCTGATTTAGCTGAAAGCGAACTGCTTAAAATACAAGAGAAAGCTAAAGCGAGAGGTTTTTCATTTCTGTTAGTAGGAAGAGCGGGTGTCGGTAAGTCTAGTACGATAAATTCTTTAATGGGGCGTGAAATAGCTCCAGTGGGAGAATTTGAAGCTGAAACTAAAATTGTAAAAGCCTACCCTGCTCCTTCAAATGCCATTATTCCTTACAGAATTTATGATACACCAGGACTGTGTGATGCTGATGGAGATAATGAGGCTTATCTTAGGTTAATTCACACCGAAATTAAAGAACCGATTGATTGTTTATGGTTTGTCACACAATTAGACGAGCCTCGCGTCAGGACAGATGAAATAGTCACTATTCGTCATACGACGAGTGCATTTGGTAAGGAAATTTGGAAAAGAGCAGTTATTGTTTTTACTCGTGCTGATAAAGTCGAACCTAAAGATTTTGAACGCTATCTTTATGAAAGAACCCGTTTAATACGCGATCAAATTGCTAAGGAAGTTGGTCAAGAAATTGCCCTAGAAATTCCTTCAGTTGCTATTACTAATAAAGGAACTAGAACTCCTGATAGAAAACTTTGGCTTGGTCGTTTATTTGTGAAAACATTTGTCAGAATTTCTGAGGAGGGGTTAGACGGTTTTTTGTTGGAAATAGTTAATTGGAGAGGGTTGCGTTTACAAGAAGATGATGAAACCCAAGAAAGTCAATCATCAAGTCAAGATATACACACTCATTTTTACTATCGTACTACTTACGAAAATAATACTTATGTGAATAACAACGTATCCAACGTATCTAATGCTCCACTAGGTATAAACGGTGACATGATTAACGAAGAACCTAGATTTCCACGTACTGTAGAAAATTGGTTTCAAAAAGTTGGTCGTAGTATAGGCGAAGAAGTAGGCGATGGTGTGGGTAGAATAGTTCCTGTTCCCGGTGCAAGAGAGCTTGGTCGTGCAATTGGTGGAGCGATAGGTGCAGAAACGGCTACAGTTATTCAAGACGGCGCACGTCAGATAGCGGAATCTGTTTCCAATACAATAGAACAAGGTGGCAACCTTGTCCGTAATGTCTGGAACAATTTAACATCAATATTTCGTTGATAAAATAATTTCTCTCTATTTTTCATGACTGTTTGCTATGACAGGCTTTTATCCATTTATACTAAATCCGTTGAGTACAGGCTAGTTATGAGGAGAGGCACTCATGCAAGAGGCAAAAGGCAAAGGGGAATAAATAATCAGTTTTTAATAACCGGATTTAGTATTAGTTCCTACAATCTTATGTGGCAAGATGCTACCACTTATGTTTCGCAATTTAGAAATACAGTGCGATCGCCGATCTGGTAGATTGGGTTGAGACACGAAACCCAACATGATCAACTATTAATTTATTTGGTTGATGTTGGGTTGCACTTTGTTTAACTACATTTTGGCAATAAAGAGGCGATTAGGGTTGATAAACGGCGAACGCTAATCTTGTAAGCTTTAAAAAGTGCTATATAAAAAACTAAACAAACTATAATTAAAATTACTGCAAAAATTTAGAGAGTAAAGAAGGAAATATGACAGAAATAGTTTTTTTAGTGGAAGATGCACCGGAAGGGGGATATACAGCAAGGGCATTAGGCGAGTCTATTTTTACCGAAGCCGATGATTTACAATCTTTACGAGAAATGGTAAAAGATGCCGTTAATTGTCATTATGATGATAGGGAAAATCGCCCTAAAATTATTCGTTTACATATTGTTATAGTGATTAATTTTTACTTTTTTCAAATAATGCTTCTTCAATTAGAAAATCAAGTTTTCCAGCTATTAAATCTTCCTCAATTTGTTTTTTCCCATTGTTGATCGTCTAACTTATTAATCCAATTTCTTAAATACAAAAATTCATCAGAAGTAAGGCTTTCAATTTCCGCTTGAGTTAATTATAACTTTGTCATCTTAGTATCTTTCCACAACAATAGTTCAAATTTGAGTTTTATATTATCATTTTTTCTGTAAAAATGGGAAGTTGCGATCGCATTTGGCAGAATATTGGAAGGGCGATCGCTTTTCTGATCGGGTGCATTAACAAAGTATAATGCACCTTATTTGTTGTCTATAATTTAAAAGATTGAGATAAGGGCAGTTTGTTGGGTTGATTTTGCGTTAAAATTAAGTTAGATATGTCTTAATTGATGAAACTTAGCAAGACAATGAATACTTCGATTACTTTTCAAGAAATTGCCGCCGAAATACAATTATTTGATAATATTGAACAAAAAGAACAATTTATTTTTGTGGTGGGTGCTTTAGTTTCTCGCATCATCAGTCTTCATAAAGCCGCAGAAATCATGGAAATGGATACAGAAATGTTCTTGAAAATTTTAGAATTAATGGGAATCGATTTTTCTTATCTTACTACAGAAGACATAGATAGAGAAAAAAAATGGTAATCTCTATGAAAATTGTTTTCAATTCTTCCCCTTTAATCTTTTTGTCTCAGTTAGGATTTTTAGAAAAATTCCTAGATTCTAATGATAATTTTTATTTGCCTGCAACCGTACAACAAGAAATTAATGCCAAACAAGATCAATCTTCAGAGACTCTTAATAAGCTGATCAATCAACAGAAATTAATTATCCTAAATATTAAATTAATCTCTCTAGCAAATAGTTTAAATGAACGTTTAGGGAAAGGTGAATCTGATGCCATTACTTTAGGAATAGAATTACAAACTGATTATATCATCCTTGATGACTTTGCAGCAAGAAAAGAAGCACTACACTTAGGCTTAAATGTTAAAGGAACTTTAGCGATTATTCGTAAACTTCTCAAAGAAGGAAAGATAGAAATTGAAAATTTGGAGAGTTTTTTTCAAAGACTTAGAGAAATTAACTTTAGAGTCAAGCGTGAGATATTTGAGAGCATTTTTGGAGACTGAGTGCGATACTGAAGGCACTGCGTAGCAGCACGCTTATTTTTTCGGGTGCATTAACACAGTATAATGCGCCTTATTTCTTGTTATTGATGGATTCCCACCATAACTTTAAATCACTTTCATTAATCTTTTTTTGAAGATATTCAATCTGATCTGAATAGCTGAGATTTTTCATGTCTTCAGCCATTTTTTCTTGACTGGTTTGTTTAAAAGCTAAACAGTCAAAACTTTTTTTAATTGTCGTTGGCTTCATCAATTGTTACCTCTAAAGGAGAAATAATAGTCAAAATCCCGTAGCCATTGAGTAAATTAATTTGATTATAGCCTTTCATTTTATCTAGGCGCACAATATGTTTAAAATTCCATGATATGATTGCATCCGCTCTAGCTATTGTAGCAGCCGCTACATGAGTAGCATCATTAATAGACTTTGATGTAACAACTCCTTCATTGATATAAGCATCCCTTAACTGTAAAACTTCAGGTGTTATCTTAACTACTTCAATAACTCTCTGCGGAATCGATAATAAAATATCTTTAACCGCTTGGGGGGCATTAATTAATTCGCTAACAATGATATCACTCATTAACAAAATAAACTTTTCTTGCTTAATGGCTTCCATCAATTGATTGGACTCTAAGGAAAATTCATCATCTAAACAGCCTCCAATGACTGATGTATCGATATAAACTCTAAGTTTTTTCATAACGATTTTAGCTCGTCAATTTAATATTTTCTCAATTAAAGATGGTTTGTTGCCTTGTAGTTGTTTAGCAAAAGTTTCTCCTGCTTCAAGTTGTCGTCTAATTTCTTCTCGATTGTCATGGTAATAGGCCAAGGCCGCATAAACATCTGCTAGGGTGATAGTAGGATGATGATAAATAATTTCATCTGGTGACATTCCCATTCTTTCATGCCAAATTACAATATCTTGAACTTTAATTCGATGTCCAGCAATACGAGGTTTTCCGCCACAGATACCAGGAGTGATTTCAATATGTTGTGAGATAACTAAAGATGACATAATTACTTGCCAATAATATTAATAAATTGTTATTATCGTACCATTTTTTCCCCAGTAAGGCCACATCATTGCGATCGCCGCTCTTTTAGAGTGGATTAAGGTAGTGTAATGCAGCTTATTGATAATAGAATTTTTGAAACCTAAAAGTCGAGGGCTTTGGTTTTAAGATTTATCAAGCTTAAAGTACAGTTAGCATTAAGCTATAATAATCATTTACCAACAACAGTTATTACTATGTCTTTTGCAGCTAAATATCGAGATCGGATTGTGATTAACCCAGACATTCGCAGTGGCAAGCCTTGCATTGTCAATACTCGTATTGCAGTAGCAGATATTTTTGATTATCTAGGAGGAGGGATGACTATTGAAGAAATATTAGATGATTTCCCCGATCTTACCTTAGAAGATATACAAGCCTGTTTTGCATTTGCCGCCGAGCGGGATCGTCGTTTAATGGTTATTCCCTATGAAACTGCTATTTGACGAAAACTTATCACCTAAACTACCTCTGTTACTGGTATCACATTTTCCCGATAGCACTCATGTTAGAGATTGTAGCCTAAAAGGGTTTTCCGAGCAAAAGATTTGGGAATATGCGCGTATCAATGGATTTATAATTGTCTCGAAAGATTCTGATTTTTATTAACGGAGTTTGTTGTATGGCCAACCTCCAAAGTTCATCTGGCTGAGGATTGGAAATTTTACCACTCATCATCTAATCAGTCTTATTTTAAAACATAAACAAGCTATTAAGAGATTTAGCGAAATTCTACCGAGTCCGTTTTAGTAATTGCATAATCATATATTATCCTAAGCGATCGCTTTTCTGATCGGCTGCATTAACAAAGTATAATGCGCCTTATTTATTGTCTATTGATGAAGTGATCCAAAGACGTTAATTTAAAAGATTGAGGTCTGGGGAGTTGGTTGGGTTGGTCTTGTGTTAAAATTAAGCTGGAGTAAATTCTAATCCCCGATTAAAATTTCAACGGAACAATCACCATGAACTTTTATACCGTTATTCTGAGAAAAAGTGCAGATTATTGGGTTTCATTATGTCTTGAAAATGGATTAGTTGGACAAGGAGAAACTCAGGAAAAAGCTATTGAGAAACTAAAAGAAGCGATTGAATCTTTTTGGGAAATTTATCATGATCAAGCCAATATCTATACCAGTCCTATTCCTATAGACGAACTTCATGAATTTTTAACTGTGGGAGATTCTGAAACTCCCGAAACTTACGAACTCAGAAAAGTTTATGCCTAATAGCTGCAAAAGAAATGTCCCCTGCTTATGTTTTACGAATTTTTAGACAATTTGGTTTTACAGATGAAGAAATAGAACATTTATTAAGTAGGGAGGCACAATTATTTGTAGGATGGGTTAGCGGTAGCGTAACCCATGCGGGCGTTGGGTTTCATGCTTCAAACCAACCTACGTTCATCTTATATTTAATTCCACCCACCCACTTAAAATAGATGATTGAATACGTTTTTTTCAAACCAATAAATTATCTATTCTAGTACGCTTTATCTTAATTTTATTTCCAAGAGCTAAAATAAAGTGATAGCTAGTTTTTTAGGTACATTAACGCGAGAGTAAAACCCTCGATTGCTTGTTATCAATTGATTTAATGATTAATTTTCACCCAGTCATCGCAGAGGAATTAGCCTCCCTTAAAAACAGGTAAAGTGACTATCACCATTTTGCGTAATTCTTTCGCTCTGGTAATGAACTTTTGATTATGAAATGATCCAAAGACGTTAATTTAAAAGATTGAGGTCAGGGGAGTTTGTTGGGTTGATTTTGTGTTAAAATCGGGTTAGAGCTAGTCTGAATCATTTATCCTGTACCATTTAACGGTGGAGAAAACTATGCTAAAAACCTTTAAAGCAATTTTGAAAAATAATACCCTTCAATGGCTTGATGAAACCCCTGAAATCAACTCCGAACATCCTGTTAATGTTTATATTACCTTATTAGAAGAAAATATCATTGGTGAAAATCGATCTAACGGCAAGAAAATGGCCAATGCTTTGAAAAAAATTGCTAATAATAATACTTTTACTGATGTTGATACCCAACAGTGGCAACAACAAAATAGGTGCGATCGCACTCTTCCTGATCGGGATTAAATCATGTTATTGGATAGCAATATTATTATCTATGCCGCTCAATTAGAAAATGAGTTTCTCCGGGAGTTTATTGCAGAAAATTCTCCTTATGTCTCTGCTTTATCCTATCTGGAAGTTTTAGGCTACCATCGGTTAACTCATCAGGATCAAGTCTATTTTGAAGAATTTTTTAATGCTTCTCAAATCTTACCCATCTCTCAACCTGTAATTAACCAAGCAGTAACTTTAAAACAAATCAGAAAGATGTCCTTAGGAGATGCCATTATTGCGGGAACAGCTTTCGTTTATAATTTAACAATTGTAACTCGCAATATTGATGATTTTAATTGGCTTAGTAAATTAAATCTAATGGCTCTTCGGTAATTGTTATGCAAATAATTAACTTAAAATAAAATTAGATAAGAGAGCCTACGCCCAAAAGTAGCTGAAATTCATATAAAGAAGGACTTAAGGCACAAATAGG
>VYLD01000262.1_pt1 | contig 18005 bp, 17 predicted proteins | sample 5114401 | NCBI WGS metagenome assembly VYLD01 (sample SAMN12291783, study PRJNA351875) | freshwater metagenome | isolation source: freshwater lake | place: USA: Michigan, Gull Lake | collected 2013-08-08 | reverse complement strand
TGCATTGGTAAGTATTCTTCTAAATTGTTCCCAATTAATTTGCTGTAGCAACTTTACCAACGGATCGTTTTGGTCAGTCAATTTTTCCAACCGAAATTGTTCATCAAAAAATCCACGCTCATTTTTGTTTCTCATATCCAAAGATGAATCTTTTTATATTCTCTTCAAGCCCGATGCAGTTATATAATTTTTAACAACTTTGAGTTTTTAGAGGTAGCCTTAACTGATATTCTCGCGAATTTCAGTACTTGGATAAAGGTAAATGTTATCCCCTATATTGAAGAGAAAAATGCGCCTGATCCATGGGTGACATTTCTGAACGAATATTCAAATGATTACGGTAAATTTAGTGAGCGCGAAATTCAATCAATTGAGATCGGGTTAGATAAATTTCCAAAATTTTTAACCGCCAGAAAAGAAATATCAGCGGATAAACTTCAAATAATTCTTGACGAAATTCAAGAATTAAAGAAAGAGCTAAAAACTAAAACCAAAAGAAAATGGTTAAAGAGCCTCTTCCTGTTTATTATTGAGGAGGTCTGGGATGCCGTTAAAGACAGACTAGTCATGAATGAGGTTAAGGCCTACTTCTTAGATATACTACCAAAATCAATTGAAACAATTACTCCATGGATTCGCTCTCTTTTGAGTTGAATGTTTCCTTCTTTTAGTTCGTCCGGCAAACCAAATATCCTGTTAAAAATGCCTATGCTTGGCTTTATTGGCCTAAAACCACTCGCATAATTATTTTCAGAAAAAACAGTAAATTTGTTCCATGGACATGAATATTCAAGTTCCGTTTCAAAAATTGCTAGAAATAGTAAAGGGGTTAACGGCCATCCAAAAAACCAAACTGATCCAAGAGCTATCACACGAAAAACCAAACAAAGAGGATAAAAAAGACTTTCTTGAGTTTTTACTTACGGGTCCTGTTTATACAAAAAAGGAGATAGCCAATATTGTAGAAAATAGAAAAAGTATTTCGGCATGGCGGACGAAAAACTGATGATCGATAGCTCAATTCTAATTGACTATTTCCGCAAGACCGATAAATCTAAATCAAAATTAGTTTCCCATTTTAGGCTGTACGACCAGCTTTATATTTCCAGTATCACAGAGTTTGAAGAACTTAATGGTGCTACAGCATTACAGAAAGAATTTTGGGAAGGCATGATGGCAAGATTGATTGTTCTAAACTTTGACAGCCTTGCATCAAGAAAGGCCACAGAAATTGTAACTCAATTAAAAGCCAAGCGAAAGAGCATCGACAAGCCAGACTTATTCATTGCGGCCACGGCAGTCGTTCATGGGTTGAAATTAGATACACTAAACATAAAACATTTTGTTGACATCAATGAGTTGGTATTACTATCCAGCGATCGCAATCCGACTTAAACGTTACTTACCTCGCCAATCAGCAGTCTCTTGACTTCTGCATTAGAAAAAATCATTTTACTCTTTTAAACAAATAAGCCAGTAAGCGCGAGAATGCCTGTATCGCGAATCGACCGACCGCTGATACACTCTTTCGTTTCACTTTTATCAATATCTTATTTACTTTGCTTCCTGATACCAAACTTCTAAAGCTATGAGACTACTGTTGCTACTGGTCTTCATTCTATCGGCTCTTTCTGGGCAAACTCAAACGAACTTGAAAGTCAATGGAGAAAAAGACAAGCAATTCGCATTGCAAGAATTATCGAAGAAATATCCTGCCTACTCGCAAATTGCCAAACAAATTTGGGGTTATGCGGAGTTAGGCTTTCAGGAAAACAAAAGCACTACATTATTGCAAGAGACGTTACGGAATGAAGGTTTCGCTATTCAATCAGGTATTGCTGAAATGCCAACTGCCTTTCTGGCATCGTTTGGATCTGGCAAGCCGGTGATTTGAATCTTAGCGGAGTTCGATGCATTGCCTGGCCTTTCTCAAGACAGTGTACCTGAAAGAAAATCTCTTATTGAAGGGAGGGCTGGACACGCGTGTGGTCATAACCTGTTTGGGACTGCGTCAACAGCGGCCGCCATCACATTGAAAGACTGGCTCACTAAAAATAAAAAATCAGGAACCATTAAGTTATTTGGAACACCCGCAGAAGAAGGTGGTGGCGCAAAAGTATATATGGTGCGCGATGGGCTGTTCAAAGATGTTGACGCTGTGTTGCACTGGCATCCGTCAAACAAAAATGACGCTAGTCCTGAGTCATGCATGGCGATCAAACAAACCTTATTTAGGTTTTATGGCCGCTCGGCACATGCCGCAGCCGCGCCCGAAAAAGGCAGATCTGCCTTAGATGCTATAGAGGCCATGAACTATATGACTAACATGATGCGTGAACATATGCCATCAGATGCGCGCATACACTATGTAATCACCAAAGGAGGAATGGCCGCAAACGTTGTTCCCGATTTTGCAGAAGTTGAATACATGGTGCGACATCCTGATGCACGCGTGCTGGCAGAACTGTGGGATCGTATTGTTAAATGTGCCGAGGGGGCAGCCACTGGTACAGAGACTTCGATGAAATATGAAGTCATCTCAGGTTCATTTAATCTCATGCCCAATGAAACGCTATCTCACTTAATGTATGACAACTTGAAAAAAGTAGGTGGTGTAAATTACTCAGCTGAGGAAACTGAGTTTGCAAAAAAAATTCAATCAAGTTTTAATTTTAAGGCACCTGATTTAAATCAAGCACAACAAGTAATGCCTTTTCATCTCGGAGGATTTTTTCCAGCCTCAACAGACGTTGGAGACATCACTTGGGTAGTTCCTACAGCAGGGCTTGGTGTTGCCGCTTGGATTCCAGGCGTTCCACCTCATTCTTGGCAGGCCGTGGCTACGGGTAGCAATGGAATTGGATTAAAAGCAATGTCCAATGCTGCAAAAACGTTGACCATGACGGCTATTGATTTATTTAACAATCCTGAATTGGTAGAAAAAGCAAAAAAAGAGTTGCTTGAAAAAATGGGAGTAGGATTCCAATACAAATCACTCATCGGAGATCGTAAACCGCCTCTTGATTTTAGAAAGGGAATGCAATAAGCAACGTTTAAAATGCTTATGACTTAGCTCCCTTTTTCCAGAACATACTTTTTGACGTATCCGTTTTGATTGTTACATTTATACCAAGAATTGGTATATCAAAAATCCAAAAATATGGGTAAAAATACATCCGTGCTACTCGGGGATCATTTTGAAGAATTCGTTGACAGCAAGGTAGCTTCCGGTAAATATAGCTCAGCTAGCGAGGTAATTCGGACAGCTTTACGTCTATTAGAATCCGAGGAACAAAAAGTAAAAGAACTAAAAAAAGCGCTCACCGTTGGTGAGAAGAGTGGATTTGTCAAAAATTTTGATTCGAAGGAACATCTAAAAAAGATGCACGATAAATTTCGATGAAAAGAAAAGCTTATAAGATTAGTAACCAAGCGCTAATCAACCTTGAGCAAATCTGGTTATATACATTTAAAAACTGGTCTATTGAACAAGCCGACCGATACTATAATCTACTTATTAGTGAGATGGAGTATGTCAGTCAAAACCAAGAGAGCGGAAAATCAATGAACCATATTAAAAATGGATATAGAGCTTCCAAAGTAAAATCTCATCTTATTTTTTACAAAACTTCAAGCGAATCAGAAATTGAAATAATTAGAATTTTGCATGAGAGAATGGATATCGAAAACAGATTGAAAGAATAGCACTGTGAAACCTTCTTCTATATCTCCCTCGCGCATCGCTGTTAAACTCATTTTCTTCATCAATGGATTCGTCCATGCAAATCTGGCTGCCCGTTTTCCCAGGGTTCAGGAGTTATTTGATATCGATAACGGAACACTTGGCTTCGTGCTACTATCGTCATCGGTTGGGGCACTGTTAGCAATGCCATTTACTGGCTGGCTCATTATTCGAAATGGAAGTAGGCGCATCACCATCTTCTCAATATTCCTGTACTGCATATTCGTTCCTTTGGTTCCCCTCATGCCCGGACTGGCTGGACTAGTTGTATTATTTTTCATCATGGGCTTGACGGCAGGTATGCTGGATGTTTCAATGAACTCGCAGGCAGTGATGGTAGAGAAGATTCACCAAAAACCAATCATGACTTCGTTCCACGCACTTTTTAGTATAGGCATGGTGGCCGGAGCTTTTTGTGGAGCTCTATTTGTAAAATTAGAAACCACTCTCTTTGTTCATTTTGCTGTCATTGTGGGAATGAGTGTTGCTGCGGCAGCATGGGCACGTTATCATTTAATTCACGATAAGCCAAAAGAAAAGGAAGTAGACGGCCCAGCTTTTCGCCTGCCGAACGCTGCAATGGTAAGCATCGGAGTGATTGCCTTTTGTTGCATGTTGGGGGAAGGAGCAATGGCTGACTGGAGTACAAACTACATGGAGAATATTGCCATGGCCTCTCCTGCCCTTGCTCCTCTTGGTCTATCTGCATTTGCATTAGCCATGACAATTGGTCGGTTTTTTGGTGATGGCGCGCGTTTGAAATTTGGTGATCGTAAACTGATGGTGATGTGCGGCATCATCTCCACATTGGGTATTGCGCTTACCTTACTTTTTAATAATCCCTATTCGGTAATCTCCGGACTATTTATCATCGGTATTGGCCTCTCATCGATTGTCCCAATCGCGTATAGCATTGCAGGTAACTCAAAAAATCTACCTCCCGGTGTTGGTCTTGCTATGGTTACCACTGTCGGCTATTCAGGTTTCTTGTTCGGGCCTCCAATCATTGGTCTACTGGCCAATTGGCAGTCCTTGCGAATAGCTTTGATGGTAGTTGCTTTTCTTCTTGTGATCATGACCTTTCTAAGCGCAAGGTATAAATCAGCCTAATGCTTATTTTTGTTTGATGGATATAAAACAAATTGAGCATGGTTCAAAAGGAGCGTTTGTCATTGATGAAGGCTTTGAACGCTTGGCTGAAATGACCTATTCTAAAGCCGGAGAAAAAATAATCATTATCGATCATACGGATGTGTCCGATAAGCTCCGTGGACAAGGAGCCGGTAAACAACTAGTTCTTAAAGCTGTCGAGCATGCACGAATGAATCATATAAAAATTCTACCGCTGTGCCCCTTTGCGCGATCGGTCTTTGACAAATCTCCAGAACTGTCTGACGTGTTGAATACATAGCACATGCCTCTCATCGAAAACTCATCGTACAAAAAACCATTCTACTATTGGAACGGACATTGGGAAACAATTATACCCAGTATGTTTCGCAAAATTGAGGGAGTAGCTTACCAACGTGAGCGGCTGGAATTGAACGATGGAGATTTTGTCGACTTAGATTGGCTTCAACAAGATAGTTCGAAACTTGTCATTATCACCCACGGCTTGGAAGGAAATAGCGATCGCCACTATGCAAAGGGAATGGCAAAGCATTTTTTTCAGAATGGATGGGATGCAATCGCCTGGAATTGTCGAGGGTGTAGCGGTGACATTAACCGCCTACCCAGATTTTATCACCATGGAGCCACAGAAGATCTTGCAGCCGTTGTTCAACATGCTCTTGATAGCAATCGTTACAAGACTATTGTTCTCATCGGGTTTAGTATGGGTGGAAGTATGACTTTGAAATACCTGGGTGAATGGGGAATGGGGGTGAATCCAACTATAAAAACGGGTGTCGTATTTTCTGTTCCGTGTGACTTAGGAGCAAGCGCGAGCGAGTTGGACAAACCGTCCAGAAAATTCTATCTAAATCGTTTTTTAAAAAAGCTTAGTGTTAAGATCAAAGATAAATCGAATCGTTTTCCGGAATTGATCAATGCCGATGGTTTTGATCAAATTAAATCATTCCGTGAGTTCGACAATCGGTACACCGCGCCTTTGCATGGATTCAAAAATGCAGATGATTTTTATGAAAGAGCCTCGTGCGGTCCTTACCTACCAACGATTCAAAAACCAGTACTCATTGTAAATGCATGGAGCGACCCTTTCCTCCCTACTAGCTGCTATCCCATTGATTTTGCCAGATCACACCAATATGTGCATCTCGAAACACCAAAGCATGGTGGTCATACTGCGTTTTCGTTATTGGGAAAAGAAGAGAACTGGATGGAACTACGAGCGTTAGAATTTATCAATAAAAACATCGAATGAGAGTAGTCAGTCAACTATCCTTCTTTCTAGTGGTATTTGCTCTTTCATGCACGCCCGCAAAAAAAGAGAATGTTACAACTCGAATTGATTCGCTATGGCATGCTCCTGACACCGCAAAAATTCCCAACGACCTCACTCGTTATGGGAGGAAGTTAATTGCCAATACCTCTTTTTATCTCGGCCCAAGAGGGATGGTGGATTCCATTTCTAACGGAATGAATTGTCAGAATTGTCATTTGGATGCGGGCACCCGACCATATGGAAACAACTTTGGTTCAGTCGCATCACTCTACCCAAAATTTCGTGCACGATCTGGCGGAGCTGAAAGTGTTGAGAAACGGGTGAATGATTGCATACAGCGTAGCCTGAACGGGGAGCCACTTGATTCACTCTCAAAAGAGATGCGTGCGTTGGTGGCATATATTACATGGGTCGGTCACGAAGTGCCAAAGGGAACGAAGGCAAAAGGATCCGGACTTATTGAAATAAAATTTCTAAACAGATCGGCTGATACCCTCAGAGGAAAAAAACTTTATGAAACTCAATGCCGGGTATGTCATCAGAAAAATGGGCAAGGGATGATAGCCAGCAATGAAAGAAGTTATATCTATCCACCTCTTTGGGGTACACATAGCTTCAATACAGGAGCGGGTTTATTCCGTATTTCAAATTTCGCAAAATACATTCGCGCCAATATGCCACAAGGCGCTACTTATGATAATCCCGTACTAACAGAAGAAGAATCCTGGGATATAGCTGCCTATGTTGTCTCTATGCCTCGGCCAAAAAAGGAGTTTAAGGGAGACTGGCCAAAAATTGAAACAAAACCCTTTGATCACCCTTTTGGGCCCTATGCGGATACACTCAGCGAGGTAACTCATAAATTTGGGCCGTGGAAAAATCCAAGTAATAGAAGTACCAAAACGATCTAAACATTCACATTTTTTGTTTCATCAAAGTACAGACTAGACCAGGACATTCCCACGATGAAATTGACTATTCCAGCTAAAACGACTACTATACGCCAAACATTTCCAGTGTTAGAGATGACCTGTGGAGCATGCGCAGTCAGTGTAGAGTCAATATTAAAGAAAACAGAGGGGATAAAGGACGCGGCAGTAAATTATGCGAATCACACCGCCCTCATTGAATATGATCAAAAACGCATCCAACCACAAGCGATTCAACAAGCCGTGCGAGCCATTGGGTATGGCTTGGTCATCGACACGGAGAACGCACAAATTATTCAAGAAGAGGCACAGCACAATCAATACGAATCACTGAAAAGACGAACTATTTGGTCGAGCATTTTATCGTTGCCGGTTTTCCTAATAGGCATGTTTTGGATGGATATGCCGTATGGAAATTACATTTCAATGGTATTATCGGCTCCGGTCGTATTCTACTTTGGCCGTAGCTATTTTGTTCATGCCTATAAGCAAGCCTCTTTCGGAAAAGCAAACATGGATACCCTGGTTGCGCTCTCTACAGGTATTGCATTCTTGTTCAGCCTATTCAACACCATCTTTCCGGAATTCTGGCATCAACGAGGTATTCATCCACACGTGTACTATGAAGCAGCAGCTGGCGTGATTACTTTCATCTCGCTCGGAAAATGGTTGGAAGAAAAAGCAAAGTCAAATACTTCTTCTGCCATCAAAAAGCTAATGAGCCTACAACCGAAAACGGTGCGAGTTCTTAAAAATGGTTTGGAAGAAGAAATAATTACCTCTCACGTAGTGGTGGGCAATATCATTATCATACGGCCTGGAGAAAAAATACCGTTAGACGGAATAGTCGTTGAAGGAAAATCTTTTGTAGATGAGTCCATGATTTCTGGTGAGCCGATTGCGGTTGAAAAATACGCTGGCGAAAAAGTATTTGCAGGCACTATCAATCAAAAAGGGAATTTTCAATTTGAAGTAAAAAAAATAAGTAGCGAAACAGTACTGGCTCAGATCATTAAAATGGTTCAGCAAGCGCAAGGCAGCAAAGCGCCTGTCCAATTAAAGGCAGATAAGATTGCTAGCGTGTTCGTACCGGTAGTGATGGCGATTTCAGTTTGCACCTTTATCATCTGGATGATTGTTGGCGGAGAAAATGCATTTACCCACGCACTTCTGACCTCCGTGACGGTACTAGTCATCGCATGTCCTTGCGCTCTGGGGTTGGCAACACCCACTGCCTTGATGGTAGGCATTGGCAGAGGCGCGGAAAACAATATTCTCATAAAAGATGCAGAAAGCTTAGAGCAGGCTCATCGGATTTCGATAATCGCACTGGATAAGACCGGAACGATTACAGAGGGAAAACCAACCGTAAAGGATATCCGTTGGTCGACTCATTCTTCCGCACAACATCAATCAGCATTATATTCTTTGGAATTAAAATCTGAACATCCTTTAGCACAAGCTATTGTTGACAACTTGACAAGAAATAGTATTTCAACGGCACCGATCACCGAGTTTGAAAGCATCACAGGAAAAGGCGCCAAAGCTAAAGTGGCTGGCGAAATCTATTTTGTGGGGAATCAGAAGTTGATGGTCAATAACAATATTGTTTTCTCTGCTGAAGTAAAGTCCCTTTCTCTGGAGTGGCAAACAAAGGCCAATACCATTGTCTACTTCTCTGACTCGGTCAATGTACTAGCAATGGTTGCGATAGAAGACAAGATTAAGGAGTCATCAAAAAGTGCAGTTGCTGAATTGCAAAAAATGGGGATTGAAGTACATTTAGTAACTGGAGACAATGCTCAAACAGCCGAGGCAGTAGCCAGACAAGTGGGAATTCAACACTTCCAATCTGAAATGCTTCCTGCTGATAAAGCACTATACATTGAGCGATTGCAAAAATCCGGGGAAATCGTAGGCATGGTAGGTGATGGTATCAACGACTCACAGGCACTGGCTCAAGCGAATGTGAGTATGGCGATGGGAAAAGGATCTGACATTGCCATGGATACGGCCGCGATGACATTACTCACTTCCGATTTGCAAAGTATACCAAAAGCACTCAGGTTATCAGGTCGCATCGTCCAAGGGATTCACCAGAATCTGTTTTGGGCATTCATCTACAATGTTATTGGAATACCACTTGCAGCCGGAATATTGTATCCTTTTAACGGATTCCTACTAAATCCCATGATTGCTGGTGCGGCTATGGCGCTTAGTTCGGTGAGTGTAGTAAGTAATAGTTTACGATTAAAATGGGTACGGCTGTAACAACATCGTTAAATTTGCAGTATGGAAAAGCTACTTTTTAAAACCAATATCAAATGCGATGGCTGTATCGCTAAAGTAAAACAAAGCCTCAATGAAGTTGCCGGAGAAAATAACTGGCAAGTAGATATTATGGATCCCGCTAAAATCTTAACGGTAACAGGAACTGCAAACACTACCAGCATTATCGAATCACTTCAAAAGGTAGGTTACAAAGCTGAAAAATTAGAAAGCAAATGAAGCAGCACCCGTTAGTGTATTAAGTATTCTTATTGTCTATAAATTACTTTCCCAACTAAATTGCCAGTGACATTTCCTTTTGTAAACACTTCTTTGCCATTTACCCAAACCTGCTCAATTCCTTTTGAAACGAGCTGTGGGTTTTGAATGGTTGCCTCATCCTTCACCGACTTTTCGTCAAATAATACAAGATCAGCATAATTCCCTACTTTAATCCGGCCACGCTTTTTTATTCCGATCTGATCTGCTGCAAGGCCAGTCATTTTATAAATTGCTTCCGACATTGCAATCGTCTTTTCATCTCGTACGTAATGTCCTAAAACCCGGGTGAATGCACCAAAACCGCGAGGGTGCCTTCCCGCACTTGTTCCATCTGAGCAAATATTTGTGTACGGCCATTTCATCAATTTCTCTACGTCATCCTCATCCATGCTAGTTGCAACGATGCTCCCGCCACAATCATCACTCTTCTTTCTACATTCATCCAATCGTTTGATTATTTCCACAAGCATTTTCTCCGGAGACATTTTTTCAAGACTCGCTACTTCAGCCAAACTCTTTCCATTATAATCCGGATTAGGTCCGTATTTGCTGAAGATAATTCCTTCAGCACTAGTAACTTCTTTTAAAATGAAAGCAGCCTCTTTCTCATCCCTAAAATTGCGCGCAGGAAAAAGAACCCGAATGGTAGATGACCAATAGGTGTATGGATAAAGATCGGCCGTTATTTCAATTCCTTCCTTTCTTGCCTCATTGAGCATTAGTAATGCACTATCAGCTTTTCCCCATAGCCCACGCATGGCTAATTTAAAATGACTAATCTGCACAGGAACTTTCACTTCGCGACCGATCGTGATTATTTCCTGGAGGGCATCCCAAAAATACCTATCCTCGCTGCGAAGGTGACTAATATATCTTCCTTTGTAATCCGGCAATACCTTAGCAAGTTGAAGCACTTCTTCTTTCGAAGAATAAATGCCGGGATCATATTCCAGACCCGTAGACAAACCAAAAGCACCTGCTTCCATATCGACCCGTAAAAGATTGACCATACTGTCAATTTCTGATTGGGTTGACTTACGTTTGAAGTCATCTCCTAGTACCCGATCTCGTAGCGTATTATGACCACTGTAAGAGCCCACGTTTACGGCCACCGGACTATCGATAAGCATTTGAAAATATTTTTTTAGTGGTGAATCGGAGCCACCGTCTTGCCCTACAATAATGGTAGTGATTCCCTGGCTTACTAAAGCCAGCCCGGAAGGATCTTCACTTAAACCCCTATCGTGATGGCTATGGGTGTCGATAAACCCAGGAGCCAGAATCAATCCATTGCCATTCACTTCTTTTGCTCCAATGGCGTTGGAAAGATCTCCTACAAAAGCAATGGTATCAGCATTGATGGCCAGGTCGGTAACAACCTCAGGATTTCCAGAACCATCGAACAACATTCCACCGCGAATGATAACCTCGTATTTCTGCTTCTGGCAACCCAAACACAAAAAAGCGACTATGGAAAACAAACAAATCCTGTCATAGTAAATCAATTAGCAGAAGAAATGTAGCGAAATGAACGACAATTATCAACGAGAAATTCAAAATTGCAAATACTGTTTTCCTATATTGGTAGCTTCTACTACATTCCATGCAAACCACTTCACATCTCCTTCTGATACGTCCTTCTAAATTCACCTTCAATACGGAGACAGCTGTGAACAACGCTTTTCAATCTGCCAAAGATATCGATGCGCAAACAACGGCCTTGAAAGAATTCGATGGCCTGGTAAAAGTGTTGGAACAAAACGGTATGGATGTCACGACCGTTAACGATACCGAAGAGCCGCATACGCCCGACTCAATTTTTCCCAATAATTGGATCTCTTTTCACGATAATGATCAGATCGTGCTGTATCCAATGTTTGCACACAACAGAAGGTTGGAGCGGAAACCACACGTCATTGAAAAGCTTAAAACAAAGTTCAATGTAGCTGGTGAAATTGATTTATCGGTTTATGAGAATAGTCAAGCCTATTTAGAAGGAACCGGAAGTATGGTGTTGGATCGCGAAAATAAAATTGCTTATGCTTGCCTGTCGGAACGGACGAGCATAGATGTATTGAAAGACTTCTGCAACCAACTCAACTATAGCCCCATTGTTTTTAGCGCTACCGATTTGAAAGGATATCCCATCTACCACACCAATGTGATGATGTGCGTGGCCGATCAGTTTGTAGTCATCTGTCTGGAATCGATAAAAGATATAGATGAGCGCGATAGCCTGGTTGGGTTTATCAAAAATACGAAAAAAGAAATTATTGACATCTCATTTGACCAAATGAACCATTTTGCGGGCAACATGCTACAAGTTGAAAGCGCGAACGGAACAAAGTTTCTGGTAATGTCTTCGCAAGCCTATCAATCACTCATGGAAAATCAGATTACTAAAATTGAAAGTTATTGCCAAATTCTTCATTCTAATCTGGCAACCATTGAAAGAAATGGAGGCGGAAGCGCCCGTTGTATGATAGCCGAAGTATTTTTATCAGAAATTACGAATAGGTAAGCAGAAGTGGCAAACAAATGACAAACTAGCCATGACCTAAGTAAAGTTAATTATGGTAGAATATTCTTTAGTATATTTAACCATATAACTCACTAAATATGCTTGCGTCTCCCTACTTACAGTCGAACCCTAACCTACATATTTTTTTACCACTCTTTTATATTGTTTGGAGTGATGCAGTACTCACGCCCAGCGAAATAAAAGTGATCAAAGATTCTATTGACCAGCAAAAGTGGCTTAACGAAGAAGAAAAGCGATTTTTATTAGACCAAATCAATCCAACAAATCCACCCTCACCCGATGAATTCAGAGATTGGCTCACAGAGATTCGAAAGTCGCTGGACACCATTCCTACCTCCTCCAACCCTAAACTAGTTGACATAGGTATTGCGCTGGCGCAGCTTCATTCTTCGACACTTCTCAACGGAGAACTCACCCAAGCGAAAGAATCACTGTCAGGAATTGACAAAACACTCGGCCTTATTGATGGCGAAGTTGTGTATCAGTTTTATCCAGAGAAGCGGACTACCATTACCGAGCAGCAAACCACAAAAACGACATTTGATATTAATCAACTCGCTAAATTGCTGGATGGAGATCAAGTCGATATCATCAAAAAAGTAAAAGCAGTTATTGCTGATCCTGAATTTAAGTATTTCGAAACGGACAATCTTCAAGCCAATCGCGAAAAAATTTACCAATGGTGCAAACAATTGGCTGAACAGGGTTTTGGATCCATGGCCTATCCCAAAGAATATGGTGGTCAGGGAGATATGCTAAAGTATTTTTCAATCATGGAGACATTAAGCTATCATGACCTCAGTCTTGTGATCAAGTTTGGTGTTCAATTCGGTTTGTTTGGAATGAGCGTCTACTTTTTGGGTACAGAAAAACACCACAAAAAATACCTACAACAGATTGGTACACTCGATTTACCCGGATGTTTTGCAATGACCGAAACAGGCCATGGATCAAACGTAAAAGGAATAGAAACAACGGCTACGTATGAGCACGCTACCAAAACACTCATTGTTAATACACCCAATGAACTCGCTAAAAAGGAATACATCGGTAACGCAGCAGTTCATGGACAGATGGCAACTACTTTTGTGAAATTAATTGTCGATGGTAAAGATTATGGAGTAAGTGCTGTGCTTGTTCCTATTCGAGATAAAAATGGAAAAACACTTCCCGGAATCACTATTGAAGATTGCGGCCGTAAAATGGGATTGAATGGCGTGGATAACGGAAAAATACATTACAACAAGGTAGTTGTTCCAGTTGAAAATCTTCTGGATCGCTTTGCCAGCATCAATGGTGAAGGGAAATTCGAAAGTCCTATCGCCAGTGACAACCGTAGATTCTTTACCATGCTTGGCACGCTTGTGGGGGGACGAATTGGGATACCGCGTTCGGGACTAAGTGCTTCCAAATCCGGATTGACCATAGCCATCCGCTATGGCGATCAACGAAAACAATTTGGGCCAGAGGGAGCCAGCGAAATTCCAATTTTAAACTATCGAACCCATCAACGCAGGTTAATGCCTCTTCTGGCGAATGCTTATGCACTGCATTTCTCCTTGCAGTACCTAACAAAACGTTTTGTAAATAGAACCGAGGAAGACATGCAGGAGATTGAAGCACTTGCTGCAGGACTTAAATCGTTTGCCACTTGGAATACAACCGACACCTTACAAGAATGTAGAGAGGCTTGCGGTGGCAAAGGGTACCTTTCTGAAAACAGAATTGAGCGACTGAAGAACGACACTGACATCTACACTACTTTTGAAGGTGATAACACAGTTCTGTTGCAACTGGTGGCAAAAAGCAGGCTAACAGAATTCAAACAGGAGTTCAGCAACATGGGCATGTTTGGCATTCTCAATTTTGTTGCTGAGCAGGCGTCCTCCTCTTTATCCGAGTTGAACCCGTTCTTTACAGGCAATACCAATGAAGAGCACCTGCTCGATTTTGAATTTCAGCTAGCGGCGTTTAGACATCGCGAGCGAGACATCCTCATTTCTGCGGCTCAGCGACTAAAGAAACATATTAAAGGTGGTATGGATTCCTTTGATGCTTTCAATGTAAGTCAGCATCACCTCATTGAAGTGGGACTAGCTCATATTGAAAGAGTCATCCTCGAAAAATTCATTGAGCAAATCAGTCAAACAGAAGACGTGGGATGCAAAGCAGTGCTCACGAAGCTATGTCAGCTTTTCGCCTTGTCTCACATTGAAAAGAACAAAGGATGGTATTTGGAAAGCGGATATATGGAAGGGGCCAAGACAAAAGCCGTTCGAAAACTCGTCAATCAACTTTGCTGGGATGTAAGACAAGAAGCTGTGCCGCTAGTGGATGCGTTCAAGATACCTGAGAGTTGTCTGGCAGCACCTATCGCAAGAAGGTGATACAATTCAAGATTCAAAAATCAAGATTCAAAATTTGAGATCGAGTTATCTTAAACCTTGATTTTTGAATTTTTTTTGCCCTTGGTGTTGCGTGCAGGCGGTGCGCTGCGGCTCCACCAACAAGCAAACCAATTGCTGTCCCGGCCAATAACATTTTTAATGCATGCTCTTATCAATCCTCTTTTATGCTGTTATTCAAGTCCATCTAAAGCAAATCCTCATTCATCTTGTTTGTTGGTGAACTCGCGCTCATTACCCCTCACGGAACACCAACAAAGGCGAGACTAGCGGGCCTTAAATATTCATTGAATGCTTCCGAGTATTACTTTTCTTAAATACAAGTTGAAGTTTTATTAATTCACAGTGATTTTGCGAATAGTGTTCAAAATATTACCACCAGAACTCTGAATAACACCATCACCAACATAAAGTGTTCCTTGTTTATCAAAGGCAACTCCAAAAGGAGATTCAAAACAAGCAGATTCTCCAGGTCCATTTTTTGTACCCGCACAGGTTCCCCCAGCATAAAATCCCATGGTTCCTCTAGGGGTAATTTTCCAAATAACAAATAATCTGAAATCGGCAATAATCAAACTGCCGTCCTTGTCAACTGTAATTCCCCCCAGATTAGAAATAGAATCAAATTTGCGAACGCTACTTATGTTGCCTGAAGTAGTTATTTTCTTTACCTCATCTCCTTGAGAGTCCGTTACGAAGATATTGCCATCTTTATCTAAAGCTAAACCTATAACTGCCCCTAGCCCCTCTGCAAATGTTGTCACATCGCCCATTTTGTTGATTTTACGTATACGGTCTTGCTCAGCCACGTAAATATTCCCATTTATGTCAACTCCAACTCCATATGGAGTGTTGAATTGAGCAGATACCCCATTGCCATTTGAATACCCGGCTACACCACTACCTGCCAAAGTAGTAACATCACCAGATGGCGTAATTTTACGAATGGAATGATTAAAAGTATCAGCTACGTAAACATTCCCTGCCGCATCTAAAGCAACCCCATAAGGTGCATTAAACTTAGCTGAGGTCCAATTCCCGTTTAGATTGCCTGCTGAACCACTGCCAGCCAAGGTCACTGCGGTCCCATTTGGTGCTACCTTGCGTATAGTGTGATTTCTTGATTCTGCAACGTACACAAAACCGTCAGCATCTACGGCTACGCCAGCAGGGCCATTAAATCTGGCTACAGCATTAGTCCCATCAGCATATCCAACTTGGCCACCCGCCAACGTACTTACCGTAACAGGTTTTCTATAAAAAAATTCAGTGGCGGAAGTGGTTACCATGTCACCGATTTGGACGGTAATATACCCCGATTCACATCCAGCAGGCACAGCTACATTTAATTCACTAGCACTTGGGTTTGTAGCAGAGATGGTTGCTTTTACCCCATTGATTTTTACAATGTTGTCTGACAATGTGGTAGAAAAATTTGATCCAAATATTCGAACGTTCGCTCCAGGGCCAGCTGCTACAGGGTCAAAACTTTTGATGGTTGGTGTCAGATACATAAAATCATCTGATGAGGTAACTGTTTGCGAGCCCACCTGCACAGTAATTTTTCCTGAAGTGCTTATGGGGACGGTAACAGTTAAAGAAGTGCTAGACGGATTTGTTAGAACCTGTGCTTTCACACCGTTAAATTGAACGTTATTATCAGTTGGAACCGATGAGAAGCCAGTTCCTATGATTTGAATTTGAGAACCTACTGCGGCAGATGTAGGGCTGAAACTCTCAATCGTTAATGGAGTAGGTTTGGGGTCATCTTTCGCACAAGAGGCCACCAACAATAAAATAATGACATACAGTTTTGAAGTTTTCATTTATTTTTAATTTTATTTTTTTGACTATAGGTATCCTCTATCAATTAAGAATTTTGTTAATTCAAATTCGGCATTTCTCCGATCACCAATAATGAACCTCATGCTCATTCTATTGTGGTACTTTAAATCTTGGTAGGTAAATCCTTTTTGATCGGCCGTTACCAGCCTAAAATAAGCTGCGTAAATCTTTCCAGATGGGTCTTCCGGATTGCTATTTGGACTATGTTTGTAAACCTTATAAATGGTTGCTTCTCTTGCCCACGTAGTGATTTCTTCTTTTTTAAGCCATCCAATCACCTTAGAGTTTTGTATTATTTGCCATAAGTCACCAAATTTTTCTGGATCGTTGCTAATTCGAAGGTCTTTACTATTACCAATGGGCGTTATTGCCAACAGTTGAGCCGCCAGTTGGGTTTCTTCATCCGTAAACTTTCTCACGGTATCGCGCTGTAGCGTAGCCGAATAGTCGAACTTAGCTATCGCTTCATCTTGATTAGCTATCGCAGTTCCATTTATAAGAATTCCATTTTTTGCTAACAGGTCAATAATACATTTTTCGTTGGTGCAACGAGTTACATTTTCAATTTTCAGTTGTTTCTGTGAGTCCGTAAACTTAACCGTATACCACGAGTAATCTTTAAATGGAGGGAAAGGTGTTTTATCAAAGACTTCTTCTTTCACCATTAGTATAGATTGCCCACCTGATGTCAGGAAGTCAAGATTCGCATATCGCATCATGCCTATTTTTCCCTCTACTTTTGCAATGGCTGTGGAACCATCATACACAACTCCTTTTTTTACAGTGACTTGAGCGTATGCACAACTACTAGCAAAAAATAGAAATGGTAACAATTTTACTGGTCTCATATGTAAGGATTAAGTTCAAATTTTGAAGTTATTGAAACGCTGCTTTCATAGCTTTTGCTTTCAATAATTAAAGCATTAAGGTAAGGAAAAAAACCCAACTTGAAAAGTTAGAATCCAGTCATTTAGCAGAGTCTCCGTTTTCGGGACTCTGCGCACTCTCAACTCAAAACTTTCTGCCCTAAACTTTTCGTAGTGCTTTTGTCAAATCAATATCCGCCAGCAAAGCATAGCTCATTACCCTTGTTATTGTTGGTCTCCCGACCAACAATCTTAAATTTCTGAACAATGCGTAAGAAACCCAAATCTGTCAAACCAGTTGTTGCCCTGCAAATAATATTTTTAAAGTATCCGCTGATCAATCCTATTTTATATTGTTATTCAATTTCATCTCGTTTGTTGGTGAACCTGTCCTCCAGACCATAGCCGCAACACCAACAAAGGCAAGCTTATCGCAAAAAGGTAAAAAACAGTAAGAATACAAAATTCAGAACTCAAGATTCAAAATTTGAGATCGAGTTATCTTGAACTTTGAATTTTGAATTATTCTATTCCAACGGAATATCTCCCGTCATCCTTCGCAGCAGAGTCACCCGCCTCGAGGACTCTGCGTCCTTTCAGATAAAGTGCCTTGTTATTGTTGGTCTCCCGACCAACAATCTTAAATTTCTGAATAATGCGTAAGAAACCCAAATCTGTCTTCACCAGTGTCATAGAAACTTGCAGAGTTATACTTGTAATCT
>VYLD01000251.1_pt1 | contig 18031 bp, 18 predicted proteins | sample 5114401 | NCBI WGS metagenome assembly VYLD01 (sample SAMN12291783, study PRJNA351875) | freshwater metagenome | isolation source: freshwater lake | place: USA: Michigan, Gull Lake | collected 2013-08-08 | reverse complement strand
GCCCCTGGCCTCCCTGTCAATCGAATACGAACTTCTCGCTCGACCCGGGTGAAGAGACCGGGCCGCTCATGAGGCCTGGCAACAACTGTCTTCGCTGTCATTCGGCCACCGGCGTGGCGGCGAACAGGCCCTTCAGCTTCGGGGGCACCCTCTTCCCCACCTCGACCGCCGACCTCTGCTCGGGAGTGGCTGGCGTCACCGTGCGGGTCACCGACGCGAACCAGAAGACCGTCACGGCGGTGAGCAACGAGGTGGGCAACTTCTTCAGCGCCGAGCCGTTGACCCCGCCGCTCACGATGGAAGCCGAGCGCAACGGCGTCATCGCCCGCATGCCCGGCAACGCCCCGACCGGAGGGTGCGCGCTGTGCCACAGTTGGCCCGCTCCCAGCAGCGGGGCCGCGGGCCGCATTCGAGCGCCGTCAGGTGGCTGATGGCGTCGGCCCCTCGAGCGCCAGGGTCACCGCCTTCGACAGGCTCATGAAGGTGGCGCCCGGCAGGCTGATGACGGTGCTGAGCAGCACCTCGGCGAGGGGAATGGTGATGGCCTGCACCGCGCCGTCGAGGGTGCCACATTCCTTCGGGTGGCTCACCACCAGCAGCTTCCGGCACGACGACGGTCGGTCCTGGAGCGCCCTGCTGTCGACGCGTGACCTCGAAGCGAACCTCGAGACGCTGGTGCGGGTGTGCGACGCGGTGGCCTTCGCCCATGGCCGCGGGGTGGTGCACCGAGACGTCAAGCCGGCGAACGTGATGCTGGGCGCTTTTGGCGAGGTGTACCTGGTGGACTGGGGCCTGGCGGCGTCGACCCGGGCCGACGACGTGTTGCCCCTGGTGTCCGAGGTCGGTGTGGGCGGAACGCCCGCGTACCTGGCGCCCGAGCAGGTGCGTCCCGGGGGCTCCATCGGCCCGTGGACTGACGTGTACCTGCTGGGTGCGACGCTGTGCGAGCTGGTCACGGGAAAGCCCCCCTCATCGCGCGAGCTCGGTGGACGAGGCGCTGGCGAGCGCGGCGAAGGGCACCCTGCCGGACTTCGGTGGTGTGCCTCAAGACCTCGCGGCGCTGTGCCGTCGGGCGATGGCGGTGGCGCCCGAGGCGAGGTTCGCGAGCGTGAAGGACTTTCAGCTCGGCGTGCAAAGGTCGCTGCGGGCGCGCGGTGCGCTCGCGTTGCACGCCCGGGTGATGGAGCGGCTGAGCGTGCTGGAGGCGCCTGCTCCCGGCAGCGACCTGAGCGGCCTCTTCGTCGAGTGTCGCTTCGGCTTCGAGGAGGTGCGGCGGCAGTACCCCGACTTTGCGCCGGCGGGCGAGGGGTTGCGTCGCACGCTCCTCGCGATGGCGAAGCATGAGCTGAAACGGGGAGCGGTGAGCGCGGCGCGTGGGCTCGTCGATCAACTCGAAGCGCCCCCTCCACCCGAGCTGCTGGTGGCGCTGGTCGTGGCTGAGGACAAGGCCCTGGGGAGCCAGGCGCGGCTGGCGAAGCTCGAGGCGAACGAGCGCGAGGCGTCGACCGAGGCCGCGGCCCCGGTCAAGGCGCGCTTCGTCACGGTCTTTTCGCTGGGGCTCGCGCTGGCAGCGGCTGCGCTCCAGGTCCTGTATCTGGTGGTGCCACAGCTGTTCACCACGGCGGTCGGTGCGGGGCTGGTCCTGCTCCTGGGCCTCTCGTCGCTGACGTACGGCCGCCTCATCACGAGCGCACCAGACGTGAACCTTCGCCAGCGACGCATCGTCCTGGCGTTGCGAGTCAATTGGCTGACGTCGGTGGGGGTGTGGGGGGGCTGGCCTGGTCGCTCGGCGTGCCGTTCTTTCACACCACGGTGTTCTACCTCTGGGTCAACGGCGCGCTGTGGGCGGTCTCGGCGGTCTACGCCGAAGAGACCCGCGCAGGCCCCGTCGCGGGCACGTTCTTCGTCTGTGCGCTCATCACCACCTTCGCGCCGACCGCCTCGTTCCTGATCGACGGGTTGCTGTTGGGCGGCGCCTTCTGGTGGCTGGGCCGCAAGCTGTCGCAGCTGGCGCCAACGGGGACTGGCTGACGCCGGTCTCGGAAAGGACCCTCATGGCCCTCGTGTCCCTCAGGCTCACCGCCCGCGCCGCGCCGGTCGGTGATTTCCAGGTGCTGCGCGCTCTGCCGCAGCGCGAGCGTCGTACCGTCGGCCCCTTCTGTTTCGTCGACCACCTGGGCCCGCACACCAGCGTGGGTGCGGTGGGCGCCGGCGTGGGGCCCCACCCGCACATCGGCCTCTCGACGGTGACGTACCTGTTCGAAGGCGCAGCGCTTCATCGAGACAGCCTGGGCACCGAGCAGCTGATCACCCCCGGCGACGTGAACTGGATGACCGCCGGCCGCGGCATCGTGCACAGCGAGCGCACGCCCGCGCACCTCATCGGTCAGGCGTACACGCTGCACGGCCTGCAGGTCTGGGTCGCGCTGCCCATCGAGGCCGAGGAGCAGGCGCCGTCGTTTCAGCATGCTCCGAAGAGCGCCCTGCCGCTGCTCGAGGAGGGCGGGGTGGTCACGCGCGTGCTGCTCGGTGAGTGGCAGGGCCTTCGTTCACCGATTCGCCTCTCGAGCCCGACGGTCTACGTGGTGGCGACGCTCGAGGCGGGTGCCGAGCTCGAGCTGCCGGTGACGTCGTCGGAGCGCGCGGTCGACGTGGTGGAAGGTGAGGTGGGCCTCGAAGGAACGTCGTTCAGCCGTGGCCAGTTGGCGGTGCTCACCCCGAACAGCGAAGGCTCGGTCACGGCGCTGACCGCCAGCCGCGTCGCCGTGCTGGGCGGCGAGCCGCTCGAGGGCCCACGCTTCATGTGGTGGAACTTCGTGAGCAGCCGCAAGGAGCGCCTCGAGCAGGCGAAGCGTGAGTGGTCTGACAGGCGGTTCCCGCTGGTGCCCGGCGACAGTGAAGACCGCGTGCCCATGCCGGGCGAGACCGCGTGAACGGCCAGTTGGCAGGGGAGAAGTCGTCGGCGACGCTCGGGCCCGCAGCCTCGACGAAGACCATGCGGCCCTCCAGGTCGGCGCGCACGCTCCCGCGCTGACGATGCTCTGCGAACCTCGCTCATCTTCCCTCCTTCAGATCTTCCGGACGTTCGATGAACGAGGCCGAGGTGCCGCACGCCGACACGGTCACGCTTACCACCAGCAGCAGCTTGTTCGTGCGCACCGGTGTCCCCACGGCGTGAGAAGCGATCACCGCAGCCTGCCCCTTTTGCGTCGAGCCGTGGTGTGGTGTCGCCCTTCCCGATGGCCGACGTCGTCCTCTGCACGCTGAACGCCAGGTTCATTCACGCCTCGCTCGGCCTGCGCTGCCTGTACGCGAACCTGGGCGAGCTCAAAGCCCGTGCGGTGATGCTCGAGCTCGACGTCAACCAACCGGCGCTCGAGGTGGCGCAGGCGGTGCTCGCGCACAAGCCGCGCCTGGTGGGCTTCGGCGTCTACGTGTGGAACGTCGACCAGACCCTCGCCGTCCTGCGGCTGCTCGAGACCCTGGCCCCCTCGCTGGTGGTGGTGCTCGGCGGGCCCGAGGTCAGCCACGAGACCGAAGGCCAACCCATCGTCGCCCTGGCCGACCACGTCATTCGCGGGGAAGCAGACCTGGCCTTCGCCGCCCTGTGCCGCGCGCGCCTCGACGGCCAGGTGCCCCAGAAGGTGCTCAGCCCGCCCCTGCCCGAGCTGCGCGCGCTGACCATGCCCTGGGCCGAGTATTCCGACGACGACCTGAAGCACCGTCTGCTCTACGTCGAGCTGTCCCGCGGCTGCCCGTACACATGCGAGTTTTGTCTGTCGTCACTCGACGAGCAGGTGCGCACCTGGCCCGTCGACGCCTTCTTCGCCGCCATGGACGACCTGCTGGCGCGCGGCGCCAGGCACTTCAAGTTCGTCGACCGCACCTTCAACCTCGACGTGAAGCTCAGCATCAAGGTGCTCGAGTTCTTCCTGGCTCGCCTCAGGCCGGGGCTGTTCCTGCACTTCGAGCTGGTGCCCGACCGGCTGCCGGCACCCCTGCGTGAGGTCATCGCCCGCTTCCCCGAGGGCGTGCTGCAGTTCGAGGTCGGCCTGCAGACCCTCAACCCCGAGGTCGAAGCGCGCATCAGCCGCCGGCAGGACCACGCGCGCCTGGAAGACAACCTGCGCTTCTTCGCCCAGCACACCCACGCGCACGTGCACGCCGACCTCATCGTCGGCCTGCCGGGCGAAGACCTGGCCAGCTTCGCGCGCGGCTTCGACCAGGTGGTGCGCCTCGGCGTCCAGGAGCTGCAGGTCGGCCTGCTCAAGCGCCTCAAGGGCACTCCCATCGTTCGCCACGACGCGCCGTACGGCATGGTCTACAGCCCGCTGCCGCCCTTCGAGGTGCTGCAGACCAACGCCCTCACCTTCGACGAGGTGAACGCGCTGCGACGGTTCGCCCGCACCTGGGACGCGTTCGGCAACAGCGGCCACTTCGTGTTCACCCTCGGTCGCCTGCTCGCCGCGCCGGCCAGCCCCTTCGAGCTGATGTTCCGGTTCAGCGAGTGGTTGTCACGGCAGAAAATACCAACCACCGGCGTGGCGTTGACCCGAAAATTCCGTCTGTTGTTTGTCTTTGTGACGACAGAATTGTCGTGGGACCGGCGCGACGCCGCCCAGTCCCTCTTCAACGACTACCGCAGGACCGGCAAGAGCGACCGGCCGAGCTGGCTCGACAGCCTTCCCGACGCGGCGCTGGCCGACGAGGTGCGCGAGAGCGCCTTGAGCGCCCGGCAGACCCGCCATCGCGGGGCGTGAGCCCCTACTTCTCCTCGAAGGTCGCCAGCCCTTTGGGCGCCACGGGCTTGGCCGCGGTGGTGTCGGGCTCTCCGGTGCCGTCGACGGGGAACAGGCTGGACTCTTTGCGAGGCGTCGCGGCCACCGGCTTTGGGGCGTTCTTCTCGGCTGCCCTGGCGATGGCGGTGAGCGACGGGTCGACCTGCTTCACCCGGAACTCCGTGTCGAGCGAGGCCTGGTAGGCCTTCGCGGCCGCGTCAGTCTTCCCGCGCTTCGCCTCGACCATCGCCAGGTTGTAGAAAGCGCGGCCGCGGGTGCGCCACTGGGCCGGCTGGCTCTTCGTCGAGTCGATGACGGCCTGGAACAGCTTGCCGGCGCCGTCGACGTCACCCTTCAGCCAGGTCGCCCACCCCAGCCGCAGCACCTGCTCGGGGCGCGCCAGAGGCCCGGTCGTCAGCGGCGTCAGCGTGGCGATGGCCTCGTCGAGCTTGCCGGCGTCGATGTACCGGCTGGCGAGCTGCAGCTTCGCGTCTCGGCCTGAGGGCGCCAGGGTGATGGCCTGCTTCGCGGCGGCGATGGCCTCGTCGTGTTTGCCCAGGCGGGCCAGCGTACGGCCAACGCGACCCTGCGCGAACGCAGAGCGGGGCGCGAGGGCGAGGTAGTCCTGCCAGGCCTCGAGCGCCTTGTCGTGCTGGCCCAGGGCGCCGAGCAGGTCGCCCAGGTAGCTGCGCAGCACCAGCTCGCCGGGGTGCTTCTTCGAGGCGTCGCGCAAGAAGGCCACGCCGGCCTCGTTCGACTGGTAACGGGTGATGAGCCAGAAGCGCGCCAGGGTGTATGGCTCGAAGGCTTCCTGCTTCTCGCCCAGACCCGCGAGGGACTCGGTGGCCAGCGCGTCGTCACCGACGATGGCCTGGGCCAGCGCCAGGGTGGCCTGCGCGAAGGTGAGCGTCTTGTCTTCGGTCAGCGCCTCGCGGCAGTCGCCCGCCGCCCCGTCGAGCTCTTCACCGAGAATCATCACGGGCGCCTCGACGCCCAGCGACTGGCGAATGACCGGCACGTAGCAGCGGCCGAGCGCCTGCAGCGCCTTCTCGTTCGACGAGTCCGGCTGGGCCGACACCTTCTTCGGCAACGAGCCCTTGTCCTGCGCGAGCACCGCCCTGGCGATGGCCTCGCTGCCCTGCCGCAGCGCCCCCGGCCAGTCGGCGGGCAGCTTGACGGTGAAGGCCGTCGGCTTCTTGCCCCCATCGACGATGGCCCCCAGCAGGTTCGAGCCGGTCGCGGTCTTCTCGAGCACCACGGTGACGACCCGGTCGGCGCCCAACACGGCGCGGGCCGTCGCCGCGGCCTCGGGCTCGGACAGGCTGACCGGGTTCAACCCTTCCTGTTCGACCATCGCGGCCACCTGCTTGGCGTGCAGCAGGCTGTATTTCCCCGACGCCTCGAGCAGCTCGTTGGCGCGCGCCTCGAGGAGCACTCCCAGGGCGGTCACCTCGCTCGCGTCGGCCGCCGAGGGCAGCAGCGCGATGACGGGTTTCTGGGGAACGCCCGCGAGCGCGAGCGTCGAGGTGAGCAGCGACAGCCAGAGGAGGGTTCGCATGGTCGCGGATTACTCCAGTCACTCACGGGGCGCACCATTTCCCAGCGCTGGCTCGACCACCACGCAGCACCGGTGACGAACGAGGGCGTGTGTGTTCGGCTCAAGGCTCTTCGCTATGCGCGCTCGGGACACCTGCCCTTCCTGCAAAGAGCCAGTCGCTGCGTCGGACTTTCTGTGTCCGAACTGCGAGCTGATTCTCGACCCCAGTCAGGTCCCCGAGAGGCCGAGCGCCGAGGTCAGCGTGGTGCGGCGCATGCTCGAGTTGCCCCAGCGCAAGGTGCCCACGGTGCGGCCAGCCCGGCAGGCCCCAAGACCGCCGGCGTCGGACGGCCCCACCCGGGTGTTCGCGTTGCCGACGGTGGTGGGCGTGCCCATCGTGGTGGCGTCGCTCACCCGCAAGGCGCTGCGGCTCAGCGAGTTCGAGGCCTTCGTGGTCTCGCTCATCGACGGCGTCGCGGACCCGGCGGCGCTGGCCGAGCGCGCCGGCGTGGGTGTGCTCGAGCTGACGGTGGCCCTGCAGGCGCTGCACCAGAAGATGGTCATCGACTTCGCCGATGAGCCGCTGCCTGACCTCGATGGCCCTGGCGACACCGCCGACCCCGACGGGCCAGCCCCCGACTCGACGCCGCTCCCGCTGCGTGAGCCCCAGACCAGCGTGTTCGACCGTCTGGTCCCCTCGTCGGCAGTCACCGCGTCGGTCCCCGCGCTCAACGAGGCTGACGTCTCGGCCGAGGCCGAAGCCCCGAAGGTCAACAGCCGGACCGTCATCATCAGCCTCGCCGACGTGGGGCCGGGGAAGGGTGGCGTTCCCGATGGCGCGAGCGTGGCCGGGGATGATGCGTCGTCGGTCGAGGTGACCCCACGGCCCGCCCCGGCGCCTGAGGCGCACCCTGCTTCGTCCACCACCCTCGCGGCGACCCTGCCGTGGGACGAAGAGTCGGCGGCGCTTGCGAGCCCCGCGCGGCGTCAGGGTGCCCTGCTCGGCGGGGTTGAGCAGCTGAGCGACGCAGGGCTGCCCGGACCCGTCGGCGGTCGTCCAGCCATGGCGCTGCAAGAACAGGCCGGCGCGGGGTCGCGTCCTCGCGGCGCAGCGGTCGGTGACGCTGAGCCACCCGCGGGCGCGCGGCGCTCGCTCAAGTCGCCGACTGACGAAGGGGCTTTGGCCTCGCGGCTTCCCCCGGCAACGGTGGGCGAGGCGCAACAGCCAGCGCGCCCTTCAAGCGGGGCACGGCGGCCGTTCAAGGCGCCGGTGGACGAGCAGAGCGTGGGGGCTCGGCCTGGCGCGGCGGCGCTCAGTGATCCTGCTCAGCGAGACGTCGTGACGCCCACGACCTCTGCGACCTGGCGCGCAGCCTCCACGTCACCAGAAGCAGACATCGCAGGGTCTCGTTCTGGCGCGGCGGCGCTCAGTGAATCTGCTCAGCGAGACGCCGTGACGCGCACTGGGACCTGGCGTGCAGCCCCCACGTCGTTTCCGGCCTTCGGCGACGCCGCTGAGACCACCGTCGAGCGACCCACCAGCCCCTTCGGGTGGCGCTCATCGGGGGCCTCTTCGGACGAAAGGGGCACCGACGCGGCGCACCCACTCCGCCTCTCGTTGGCTGCCGACGTGCCTCAGCCGACCCCCTCCGCACCGTTGCTCGCGCCAACGCAGCGGACCAGCTTCAACAGTTGGGGGGCACCCGCGGACCTGGCGTCGAGCGCTGCTGGCCCACGCTTACGAGAGTCGAAGGCGCCCACGCCGGAGCCGACTGAAGCGCTGCCTGCTGCGCCGCCGCCGTCGTCTTCCCAGAGCCCTGGCGAGAGCCACGGCAGTCCACGCTCGCCGCGCTCACGGGCGCCTGGCGCCGTGCGGTCGTCGTCGCCGCAGGAACCGGTCAGTGCAGCGCGGGCAGCGACGCCGCCTGTCCCCGCCGAGTCGACTGGCGCGCCGCTGGCCATGCACGTGCCGCCCTACCCGACCGGTGCGGGCCGACGGCCAGGGACGAGGCCGGCGCCGCCCGCACCAGAGGCCCCTCCCAGCGTCATCATCGACGACGCCATCGCGTCACCTGGGCCGGCGCCGCCCGCACCAGAGGCCCCTCCCAGCGTCATCATCGACGACGCCATCGCGTCACCTGTCCCTCCGGGTGCCGGCCAGCCTCTGGGCGCGAGCTCCGGCGTGATCATCGAAGGCGTCGGCCCCTCGCCTTCGCGGGCAGCGGTCCCGCTCACCGGAGCGCCGAGTGTGAGGGCACCAGCCTCGACGCCACCGGCGCCTCCGAGCCCTTCGTCGGTCCCGGCGTTCCCCAGCGTCATCGTCGCCGGAGCAGCGGTGCTCGCGACGCCCGTTCGACCGCGGCCTCCCGCAGGGCTCGAGCCTGACGTCGGTGCTGTCATCATCGATGCGGTCCTGGCCGATGCCGGCGACGCTCCCAGAGGAGTGCCCGCGGGAAAGATGGCACGCGGCGTCGAGCCGGCCCCGGCGGGGGCGTTGGCCAGGCCTGACCGTGTTCCGCCCGGGGCCGTCGTGGTGCCAGCGGCGACTCCTCCGGTGCCTGCGTCACCACCGAGGGGCGCCGACGGGGCAGCCCAGGGCCGGCGGCTGCGGCGAACCTTGCCGGCAGGGCGGGCTCCGTCAGCCGGGGTCGTCGCGTCGCGGCCGATGCCGCCGGTGCCCGTCACGCCTGAACCCGTGGTCGCGGCGCCGGCGGAAGAGCCGCCCGAGCCCGAAGCCCCGCGCGAGAGCACCGACCCGCGCATCATCAACCGGGGACGGGTGAACCAGAAGGTGCTCGACGCGCTGAAGCAGGTGAAGCGCCGTGACGCCTCGTCATCGCCTGGCGTGGCGACGGCGACGGCGGCCCCTGGCGACTCGGCCTCGAGCATCGCCGACCGCCTGGCTTCGACCTCGCTGCAGGTCGCGATTCGCATGGAACAGGGTGGCCGCCTCGACGAGGCCATTCGCTTCCTCGAGCAGTCCATCGGCAAGAGCCCCGACGCGCCGTCGCTCTACAACCGCCTCGCCATCATCTTGATGCGGGAACGCGCAGACCTGGTCCGCGCCGAGCAACTGCTGCAGAAGGCCGTCGACCTCGCGCCCGAGAACACGGCCTACGGCCAGAACCTCAAGATGGTGCTGTCCAGGCGGGCGCTGGCGAAGCGCTGAGCCTGGTGGCTGGGCTGCTACAACGCAGCGATGGACCTCAAGGCGCGGCTGCGCGTGGTGCCCGACTTCCCCAAACCCGGCATCAACTTCTTCGACGTGGCGGCCCTCGTGCGTGACGGGCCCGCCTTCGCCTTCGCCATCGACAGCTTGACCGAGCGCATCGCGCCGCACCGCCCGCAGGCCCTGGCGGCCGTGGAGTCGAGGGGCTTCTTGTTCGCCGCGCCCATCGCCGCGCGCCTGGGCCTTGGGTTGGTGCTGCTGCGCAAGCAGGGCAAGCTGCCCGGCCCGGTCGCGTCACACACCTACGCCCTGGAATACGGCACCGACACGCTCGAAGCGCAGCGTGACGCGGTGACTGCAGGGACGCGCGTGGTGCTGGTCGACGACGTGCTGGCCACGGGCGGCACGGCGAAGGCCGCGGTGAACCTGCTGCGCAGCGTGGGCAGCGAGGTGGTGGCGAGCGTGTTCCTCATCGAGCTGCTCTTCTTGAACGGCCGCGCGCGGTTGGACGTGCCCGTCGAAGGGCTGCTCTCGTATGCCTCGTGAGCCGCTGGGCATCATCTCGGCGATTCCGCAGGAACTGGACGCGCTGCGAGAAGACGCCGGCGTGGTGACCGAGGTGGCAGGTCAGCGCTTCGAGCGCACCACGCTGCAGGGGCGGCCGGTGGTGCTGGTCGAGGCGGGCCTGGGCAAGGTGCGCGCAGCGGTGACGACCACCCTGCTGGTGCGCGAGCTGGGCTGTCGCGGGGTGGTGTTCAGCGGCGTGGCGGGCGGGCTCGACCCGCAGGTGGGCATCGGTGACGTGGTGGTGGCCGAGCGCGTGGTGCAGCACGACTACGGCGCGTACGTGGGCGGGCGCCTGGTGACGTACCAGCCGGGCCGCTGGCCGTTGCCGGGCGCTGACCCCACGCACGGGTACCCCGTGCAGCCCGCGTTGCTGCGACGGGTGAAGGCGGTGGTCGAGACGGTGACGCTGCCGGTGGTGAGCGCGCGCATCACGGGCACGGTGGACCGGCAGGCGAGGTTTCACGTGGGTACGGTGCTGACGGGCGACACCTTCGTGAACTGCGAGGCCACGCGCGAGCGGCTGTTTCGCGAGTTTGGCGCGCAGGCGGTCGAGATGGAGGGCGGCGCGGTCGCGCAGGTCGCCGAGCAGCTGGGAGTGCCGTGGCTGGTGGTGCGCAGCGTGTCGGACCTGGCGGGCGCCGAGAGCCACCTCGACTTCGGGGCGTTCGTCGCGCTGGTGGCAAAGACCGCGGCGTCGGTGGTGCGGGCTGTCGTCCCGGTGTTCGACGAGGCGTGAGCGTCTCAAGGCTCGACGCGGCGCGCGTAGAGGTACCAGGGCGGCTCGAGTGGGGCGAAGACGGTCGCCGTGGCGCTGGTCTCCACCGCGCTCTTCGTCAGCGCGCCTTCGACGGTCTCGAGGGGAACCCGGGAGAAGGCGATGCCCTTCTCGGGCGCGCCGATGTGGGTCGGGAAGCGCAGCAGGTCGTCGCGGTCGTGCAGCCAGGTGGTGAGGCCGACGGTGTGAATCAGCCGAACCAGGGTCTCTCGCTGGGTGGCGCCGATGGCCTGATCAGTCGCCGCGTGAAAGGCGCCGTCGCTGCCTTGCACGAAGACGCCGTCGGCGCTCACCCGCCACACGCCCGGTTGGTACGCGGCCAGCAGCACGAGCCGCTCGTAGTCCGCTCGGTGGGTCGTGAAGTGGGCACGCACGGTCTGGTCGTCGGGCCACCGGGAACAAGCCGAGACGCCGAGCAACAGCAGGCAGGTCCACCACCTGAAGGCGTGAGGCACATGGTGACCGTCGGTGGTGAGGACCCTCTTCATGAATCGGAGGACCCGATAACTGCTGGGGCAGACCACCGCTCTCAGATGGTGAACCTCGTCCTCGCGGGCCAGCGGCGCATGGATGACCGGGACCTGCCAGGCCCATTCGGAAGTGCTGAGCGTGCGCGTCTCACCCTCCGACCTCGGGCCGAAGATTGGCGTGCTCAACTTCCTGACCGACAATGCCCGTTCGCCGGGCGCATCGCGCGTTCTGCGCGGCACCGGAGGCGAGCCCTGACCGCGCTCGACAAAACAGACATCAAATACTGATGCTGCCTTCTCGGAAATCGGTCTTCGAGATGTGCACGTTGATACACACCGGAATGCCCTGCTTCGACAGCGCCTTCGCCTCGGCGAGGGTCTCGTCGATGCGCGCGGGGTCGGTCAGCAACAGCCCCTTGCCGCCGTAGCCCTCGGCCACCTTCTCATACGAGGTGAACCGCAGCTCGGTGCCCACCGCCGAGCCCAGCAGCGTCACCTGGTCGCGGGCGATCTGCTGCCACGAGGCGTCGTTGCCGATGACCGCGATGGGCGCCATGCCGTGCCGCGCGAAGGTGTCGAACTCGGCCAATGAATAGGCGCTCGAGCCGTCGCCCCAGATGAGCCACACCTCGCTCTTCGGCCGCACCGCCGAGGCGCCGACCGCGAAGCCGCCGCCGACGCCCAGCGTGCCGTACACCCCCGGGTCGAGCCACGAGAGCGGCTTGCGCGGCTTCAAGATGTAGGCCGCGGTGGCCACGAAGTCGCCGCCGTCCACCACCAGCACCGAGTCGTCGGCGAGGTGTTCCTCGAGGCGCCTGAAGAAGTGAATGGGGTCGACCTTGTCTCCGCCGGTCTTCGCCTTCGAGGCGATCTCGGCGTCCCGCGCGTCTTCGCGTGTCTGGCACTCGTCATGAAAAGACTTCCACCGCGGGCTCGGTCTGAGTTTCCCCGCGAGGTGCATGAGAAATTCAGCCGCGTTGAGTTGAATGGCGATGTCTGGAGTTCGATTCTTCGTCAATTCCTCAGCTGACAGATTGGCTGCGATGACCTTCGCGCGCGAGCCGATGCTCAACCCATACTTCATGCGGAAATCGAAGGGGAACCCACAGACCACCACCACGTCCGCGTCTTTCAGCGCCTTGCCGCGCGCGTGGCGGAACTGCAAGGGGTGGTCACGACCGAGCAGGCCGCGAGCGGTCCCTCCCAGCCAGACAGGAATGCCGAGGTTCTCGATGGCGCGTGCCAGGGGGCCAGGGTCGGCGCAGTTCACCATCGTCTGGCTGCCCACCACCAGGGCGGGGCGCTCGGCGTCCTTGAGCAGCGCCACGGCCTGGTCGACGAGGGCGTCGACGTTCTGAAGCGTGGGCCGGTCGGGCACGAACTGGGTGACATCGACGTACGGCGCGTGAAACTGCCGCAGCAGGTGGCCCTGCAGGTACACCTTGAGGGCGCGCTGCTGCAGGGTCTTCGGGTTCTCGACGCCGCCTTCCTTGATGAACCATTCCTTCACCAGCGCCTCGGGGTACAGCACGTCGACCGGCACCTCGATGAAGACCGGCCCGGGCACGCCGCGCCTGGCCTCCCGCAGGCCGCGCTCGAGCGTCGGCCCCAGCTGCGCCACCGTCGAGCACCGCGCCGCCCACTTCACCGCCGAGTGGATGAGCGCCATCTGGTCGATGTCCTGCAACGCGCCACGGCCCTTGAGCACGGTGGCGGTCGCTCCGCCGAGCAGCACCAGCGGCGTCTGGGCGAGCTGCGCGTTCTTCAGCGCGGTGATGGTGTTGGTGACGCCGGGGCCTGCGGTGACGGCGGCCACTCCGGGGATGCCGGTCATGCGCGCGAAGGCGTCGGCCGCGAAGACGGCGTTCTTCTCGTCACGGCAGTCGATGACCTTGATGCCCCGGTCTTGAGCGCCGACCAGAATCGGCGAGATGTGCCCGCCGCAGAGGGTGAACACGAACGGTACGTTCCACTTCGACAACACGGCCGCGATGGCGTCGCCGCCGTGCCGTTGGGGAGGAGGCATCATGCGGCGCGGTGTAGGGCCTCGCGGCGGTCAAGTCACGCGACGCTGACGGACACACACCACGGCGTCGTGATGTTTCTGTGGGCCCCCGCCCGGTGGTTGGCGGCCGAGCAGCGCACGGCCTCGGTGTCGTCGTCCTCGATGGCCTCGAAGAAGTCGAACGTGAAGACCTTTTCACGGTGACGGCGTTGCGCCATCGGTCTGCGAAGACCGCGTTGGTCTGCCTCAGGGTACGCGATCACCGACGGCACGAAGGACCGTGGAAGCCCACACCAACCCGTATCCAATCGGGTCCTTCTCACGCTCGGCGAACGCCTTCAGCTCTGCCCAGTCATCGGTGAGCGAACCCAACGTGAGCGCCTTCGGCTGAGCGTTTGGCTCGCTGAGCTCGTCGCGTTGCACGAACCAATAGAGATCGGTGTCGACCTCGAGCGAGTCGCCTCCGATTTCCTTCGCGTGGTCGAGGAGTTGGTTGATCGCCGACCGCAGAACTTCAAGCTCTACCTTCATGAACTGCCCTCACTTCGCGAAGCCGCGAGTCGAGTGGATGGCCCGCGTCTCTGGGACGACCAGCTGAAAGCTTCCCGCCTTCACGGTCCTGCCGTTGGCCTGCACCTCGACGTGGTGCGCGCCCGAGTACAGCTGACGAATCGAGCGGTGCGCCATCAGGAACCGGCGGGTGAAGGTCTCGGCCCCGCCAGCCTCGAGCGTCAGGCGCGCCAGCCTGAACTTCTTTATCGACGTGCCCCTCGGTCGAACGAAGTGCACCACGGCCTCGACCACCACGTGCGTCGGCGCCGCGCCCCGGTTCTTCACCGTCGCCTCGACCAGAATCGATTCCCCCACCGTCACGGTGCCCGGCGTGACGGCGCCACGAACGTTCAGGTCCGCCCCCGACGCCCCCAGCAGCGAGAGCGCCGCCTCGTCACCGGCCTTCACCAGGGTGCGCAGCCCGTGCTCGACCAGCCGGCGCCGGTCAGCCGAAGCGCCCGACAGCCACCGCTTCGCGGTCTGCAGCACGAGACCCGGGTGGTCCTTCGACAGGTCGTTGAGGTGGTTGGCCACCGAGCGGCGCACGTACTCGCTGTCATCGTCCTTCAGCGCCTCGAGCAGGGGCAGGGTGAGGGTCGGCTCGGCCTGCACGGCGGGCAGTCGCTCGGCCCACGGCAAGCGGGGTCGGGAGCCTTCGGACACCAGCCGTCGAACGTGCGGGCTCTCGTGCTTCGTCCAGGCCTTCAGCGCGCTCAACGTTCGGGACTGCGCGCCGAGAATCAGCGGCCGAATGGAAAACTCGGCGGTGAAGCGCTGGGTCAGCTCGTAGTTGGCGACCAGCGCCGTCTCGACGTCACGCAGCCCCACGCCGTGCAGCCACGTCGACAACGGCAGGTGGCGAAACACGTCGGACCCGAAGTCTTCGGTGGTGGTGAGCCTGGGCCCCAGCGAGGCGATGGCGATGTGCATCGCGTGGGTGACGTCGCCCGGAAGCGCAGCCCCCAGCGCGGTGGCGATGTGGCGCGCGCGGTCTTTCAGCTCGAGTGCCTCGAGCCCGACGGTCGCCTGACGGGAGAACTGTTTCGTCGGAAAGTCGGGCCAGGCCGCGGTGAAGTCGGCGGCCAGCCGCTTCACCCGGGCGGGGTTGAGCAGGTTCTTGAGGGGCTCGGCCATGCGCGAGGAATAGCACTGGCCAAACGTTCAGCGAACAGCTTCGAGTCGTCGCGGAGCGGTCGACGCCAGAGCCTGTCACCGCCGGGTTTCTGCGTCCTGTGGCCAGGGTGGCTTCGGCTCGTCCGGCTGGCGTAAGGCGTGCGCCGTGCGACTCATGGCGCTGACTGTGCTTCTGCTCATCGCCTGTGGTGGGGGCGCGCAGGCGCGTGACGACGCGGGCCCCGGGCCCGAGGTGCTCATCGAGCCCCTCGACGACGCGGGGCCCCACACCGACGCTGGAAGTGCAGACGCGGGCCGAAGCGATGCGGGGCTTTCCACCGACGCGGGCGCGGGGGACTCCGGCGTGGCGCTGATCTCCGTCGCGCACCCCCGTGAGCTGCGGGGCGTCTGGGTCGCCACCGTCTCGAACCTCGACTTCCCGTCAGGGCTCTCGGCGGACGCCGGCGTAGCGGCCATGGGGGCGCTCGTCGAACGAACCCGCGCCGCGGGGCTCAACGCGCTCTTCTTCCAGGTGCGGCCCGAGTCCGACGCCTGGTACGCCTCGACCCTCGAGCCCTGGAGCCGCTACCTCACCGGCACCCAGGGCCGCGACCCGGGGTGGGACCCGCTCGAGACGCTGCTGACCCTGGCGCACGCGAAGGGCGTCGAGGTGCACGCCTGGGTGAACCCGTACCGCGCGTTGGTGAGCGCGGCCTCGCCCGCCGCCGCCACGCACGTCAGCCTCACCCAGCGCGCGAACGCCATCACCTACGACGGCAAGGTGACCATGAACCCCGGCGCTCCCGCGGTGCGAGCGCACGTGGTCGCCGTCACCCGCGACCTGCTCGAGCACTACGACGTCGACGGGCTGCACTTCGACGACTACTTCTACCCGTACCCCGACGCCGCCGGCACGTCGTACCCCGATGACGCCACCTTTCAGGCGTACCGCACCGACGGAGGCACGTTGACCCGCAGCGCCTGGCGCCGCGACAACGTCAACGCCCTGGTGCGAGAGGTGATGGGCATGGTGAAGGCCGAACACCCGCACGTTCGCTTCGGCGTCTCGCCGTTCGGCATCTGGCGGCCGGGCAACCCGGCTGGCGTGGTGGGCCTCGACGCGTACGAGGTCATCGCGTGCGACTCGCTGACGTGGATGACGCAGGGCTGGGTCGACTACCTGGCGCCGCAGCTCTACTGGGCGACCACCTCGACCGGGCAACCCTTCGTGCCGCTGGCGACGTGGTGGGCCAACAGCACCACGGGCGGTCGCCACATCTTCGCGGGGCACGGGGTGTATCGGCTGGCGGCTCCGGCGAACTGGGCGGTCGAGGAGGTGCGAGACCAGGTGACGGCCACGCGCGCGCTGCGCAGCAAAGGCGTGCTCGGAGGCGTCCACTTTCGTGAGGCGAACCTGCGCACCAACCTGAGCGGTGTGAGGGACCTGTTCAAAGACGAGCTGTATGCCATGCCAGCTCTGCCGCCCGAGGTCCCCCGCGTCGGCGCGGCGTCGATTCCTTTGCCGCCGGTGGTGTCGCGCGCAGGCCCCACGGTGACGGTGACGCACGCGCTGCCGCTCACGGCGCGGTTCTTCACGTTGTATCGACAGACCCCCAGCGGGTTTGTGTTGGTTGATGTGGCTGGCGGCGCCCGGGCCACGTTTCGGGCCCTGACCTCGGGGACCTGGGCGGTGTCTGCCATTGGCCGCGGAGGCGCCGAGAGTCAGGGCGTGGTGGTGCAGGTGCCGTAGCTACAGCGGCGGCGGCACAGGGACCGGGCTCTGCTGGGTCCCTGCAGGAACGGCTGGCTGCAGGTGAAGCGCCCGCCCGGAGATGACCTGCACGAGCGCCTCGAAGCGAACCTCACCGTCGCAGTCCACCGCGCGCAGGTGGTACGGCGCGTCACGCGGCTGCATGCCCACCGTCACCCGCGCCCCGGGGGACAGCCTGCGAACGTCGGTCAATTCGAGCCAGTTCGCCGTCTGGTCTGCCGCTGGGCCCGCGTCGCGCCAGAGGTTGATGTCACAGACGGCGACCGCCAGGTCGTTGACGAACTCGACGGTGGGCGGGCGCTCGACGGTGTCGAGGTGTTCCCTGAACAGCAACCCCAGCGGGTAGCCAACGCACCCCGGCGCCGTCGCGACCATCACCAGCACCAGGCCTGCTCGTCGCCCCATGGGTGAGAGCTTCCGCGCGAGGGGCCTCGTCAGCAAGCACCGAGTCCAGGTCGTGACAGCGTCAAGGGCCCCAGCCGCTGTCATGGGCGAGGTGGGGGAGCGACCTCGGGCTGTAGCAGAAGTCGGTGTTGAGGGAGGCCCGTCTCCACCGCGCGACGGTTGGTACACGACGGGCACCACCCCCTGCCTTTGCAACAAAACGCCACGACCCTCGCCTGATGACAGTCGTCGCAGGAAACCTCGACAAAGCCGTAGCGCGCGTCGCCGCAGCGCAGGCCAGCCAGCGCCAGCCACACGATCACGGTCAACGTTCAGGTCGATGGTGAGACGATCGCCCGCGCTGGGAACACGGCACAGCGCGAACTTGCCAGCCGCGCATTCGCCCCGATTCCAACTTTCTGAACACGGCCGATGATGATCTCAAGAGCTCGTCAGAACTTCCACGAGAAACCCATACAGGCTCCTGTCACTCGACGACCCGAAGCACAGTCGGAGATCATCAACAAACCGACGCAGCTTTCGTTCTTGCGCCCCTGTGGGATGTCGCCTCCGCAACGGTTTTGGCACTCAGCGTAGGCGGTCTGGGAACTGGCGTAGCATTGGTCGCGTTCGGGGTGACTACCGTCGCACCACGAGTTCCGGCATCCTTGGATGCCGCCACACTTCGCGAGACAGCCGCTACGTTTGGTGTCCTCAGCAGACTTGGTGGTGTGGCAGGCCTGAATCTGGTCTCGCTTGTAGTCTCCTCCACAATTTCCTTCGCACGGCCTGTCCCCTTTGGGTGCGGATCCTTTGGATAGACGACATTTCTCATGAAATCCGGGGCTTTGCGTTGACGCTGAGCCCACTGGATGCCGTCCCGAGGAAGACCTTCGCTCCCTCGGTGATG
>VYLD01000250.1_pt1 | contig 18088 bp, 15 predicted proteins | sample 5114401 | NCBI WGS metagenome assembly VYLD01 (sample SAMN12291783, study PRJNA351875) | freshwater metagenome | isolation source: freshwater lake | place: USA: Michigan, Gull Lake | collected 2013-08-08 | reverse complement strand
GCCCCCGGCGGCATCCACACCCAGGTGATGCCCGTGCGCGGGTCGACTCGGGTGCTGCCAGCCCGCTTTACGTCCGCGCGGTCAAGCTTCACCGAGACCCGCTCGAACGCCCCCGGAGCGATGACGCGACTCCACTCGAACGGCGTGTACCCCTCGCGCGTCACCGTTACCCGGTACTCCCCGGACGTCAGCCCCTCGGCCTTCCACGGCAGCCCACCCTCGTTCTGCAGCCCAGGGCCCGTCACCGTCACCAACGCCCCCGCCGGAGTCCCCGTCACCTCGAGGGCCACCTGCGCCTTCAACGTGAGCGACAGCATCGCCGTCTCGTCCGGGAACACCTCGACCTCGGCCTCCTCGACGCCAAACCCCTCCTTGACCGCCCTTACCTTCCATCTCCCCACCGCCACCTTCGGGTTCATCAGCGGCGCAGCCACAGCGCTGGCTCTCCCCTGAGGGTCCACCAGCTCCAACCGCGCTCCGCCTGGCTTCGTCGCGATAGACAGACCGCCCATCACCGCCGACACCGTGCCGCTGGAGATCTTCGGCCCCGTGCTCTTCGCCACGGGCCCAGGCTCGACCCCCGCGGCCGGAGCGCTCGCCGAGCTGTCCGTCAACCACAACACCACCTCATTCAACGGGAGCTCTGCAGCCTCCTGACTTACCTTCCCCAGAGTGACTCCCGAAGCCGACTCGGGGTTGAGCTGTGGTGTCTGCGCACGGCCCTTCACCGTCGTGCTCATCACCTCGTTCATGAAGGCCACCGCTTCGCCTGCGGTGACGTCCCCGTCCCGGTTCTGGTCTGCCCACCCCCGCAACGCTCCCAGCGCCAGGTAGCTGAAGGCTGGCACCTGCCCGCCAGGCAACGCTCCGGCGAACTGGCGACTGGTGCCCGCCGTCAGCAACAGCACTGGCTTCGCAGAGCTCAGCGAGACCTCCCGTTCCGGCAGCGTGGGCATGGTGCCCGTTGCCAGCTGGGCGCCCGACGTCGACTGGCCTGAGAAGCACGCGTCGAGCAGCACCACGGCACGCCCTTGTTTCCCGGCGTCGAGGGACTTCAGCAATTCCTTCCGCGGCAGGCTGCGCGGGTACAGCGCGAGGATCACGTTCTGCGCGTCGGCCCCGACCAGCACCCCGTCATCCCCGCTCTGGGTCGGAGCGCCATGCCCGATGAACAGGACCCACAGCGTGCCTCCGGGCCTGGTCTTGGCGACCACCCGGGTCAGCGCATCTCGCACCGTCTCGAGCGTGGCCTCGAGGTCCTTCAGCCAGACGACCTGCGCGGCCGGCACGCCGCGCGTCACCGTCAGGTACTGGTACCAGGCCCTCGCGTTCTCCGTCGCGCCAGCCACATCAGGAAGGAACGCGTAGTCGCCGATGCTGATGATCAGCGCCGCGTCCTTCTCTCCCCCACCCTGCCGAGGCAGCGGTCTGTCGAGTGACGGCCACTGCGCGAACGCCCACGAGGAGGTGAGCACCAGGCCTGTCAAGATCAGCCGAACCATGACGCTGAGTCTGCCCAGCCCCTGGGCGAAACTCCAGCACTGCTTTCAGATGAGACATGTCACCTACCAGACGAAACTCACCGAGCCATTTTGCCGAGGCGCCCGTGGCAAACGAAGCCATCGAAAACTCACATGAGCGTTCAATGACAACCAGGGCGTCGACCTCAAGAGGCACGGCCTGGGCGCTCCGCGCCGATCCGGTCATCGACACGCAGCGGCATACCGATTGACGCCGGCTGACGGGGCTGGTTGACTCATCTGGTTGGCCATTGTCCGACGCGTCGGCGGTTCTGAGACCGGAGTTCGCTCGACTTCGAGCACCAACACCAGCCCAGCCCGAAAGGGCTCCGAAACCGGGGCCTCGCGAAAAGCCTCCGCGGCTGACTGGACCCCGAAGGCGACCTCGACCCCCGCTCGCGCGAAGGCCTCTGAGGCGACTTCGTCTGGCCGGAAGAAGCCCGCCGCCGAGCCCGCAGACTCCAGGCCAGCCGGCCCCACGCCGGCGCGCGTGCGCACCTCGGAGTGAGCCCCCTCGAGCGGCGTCAAGCCGACGCGCTCCTGGCCCAGACCCTCGCCCACGCTGCACGGGCGCCGTACTACCAGCAACACTGGGGTGCGCGCTGGAAGGGTGTCTCGACCGTCGCCCAGCTCGCCCGCCTGCCGCTGATCGACAAATCGATCGCCAGCACACACCAGACACACTTGCTCGCGGCGCCCAGGCCTCCAGGCGTCGGAACGTTCTCTTCAGGCACCACGCGGGGCGAGGCCTATACCGACCCGCTCCACGTCCCGCTCTCGGACGAAGAACGAGAAGCCCGCTCCAGCACGCTCCCCGAGGGCGAGACCGACGACTTCCCCGGGTGGACGCTGGCGGTGACCGCCGTCCACCATGGGCTGCCACGCACGCAGGCAGGCTTCGACGAGCTCCGCGTGCCCTGGCTGCACGACCTCAACGCGCTGTCGATGCTCGAGACCGTGTTGCGCAAGCCACAACCTGACGGTCGGCGCGTGACGGCCATGACCATCGGCTCAGGCCCGCTCAAGGTCTTCACCGCCTGGGCACAGCAGCGCGGCCTCGACCCCAAAGCCTTCGGTGTGCGAATCATTGGCACCTATTCCTATCGCCTCAGCCCGCTCTGGCAGCAGCTCATCGAGGAGCGGTTCGGCGCGCGCGTGTATGACAATTATAGCCTCTCTGAGCTGGGCACTCCCTTCACCCACTGCGACGCCTGCGGGTGGCTGCACATGGGGCACCCGCCGCTGGCGGTCGAGGTGTTGTCGTTGACCGGTCGGGCTCGTGCCCAGAAGGGAAGCCCAGGGCGCCTGGTCTTCACCACCCTGTTTCCCTTCACCCAGGTGATGCCACTGATCCGATACGACAGCGGCGACGTGGGCCTCGAGGGGCCCGTGTGCAAGGTCACCCGCCACCGCGGCTACCGGGTGCTCGGCCGGTTGCGGCACGGCGTGGTGCTGAACGACGACTTCGTCTTGAACCCGGTGGCGGTGCGCGACGTCCTCGAGGAATCGCCGCTCGTCTCACGAACCCTGCACCCGATGACCCGCCTGGGGCACGTGCACAGCGTCGACCTCGGGCCTCTGCGCTGGCGCGTGGCGCGGGAACAACGCGACGCCGTGCTCGAGGTCGAAGTGCGCTTCGACCCGCACGTCTATGTGGCTCAGGCACGAGCGCTGAAGGAGTCGCTGCTCGAGCAGCTCTGCGCCGTGGACCCGTGGACGAAGCGATGGGCTCGGGCCGGGCGCGTGCGGCTTCGCCTGCGTCAGCGGGTCGACGCGCTGACCGAGCGATACGACTGACTTCAGGCGTCGAGGGAGCGCTCTTCCCGCGCAGAGCCAGCAAAGACACGGTCCTGGACAGCTTCAAGTGAGTCTTCAGGCCTTCTGGGTCAGCCGCCTCATCGGAATCAACAACCCCAGGAACGCCCACGACAACACGGCCCCGGCCAGGAACACCGGCGCCCAGCCAAGCGTGTCCACCAGCGCCCCCGACACCAGGCCGGTCGGCGATTTCCCAATCACCTCGATCGCCGCCAGCAGCGTGAAGTGCGTCGCGCCGACCTCTTTGTCCACCTGGCTCATCATGAAGGCAAACATGCACGTGGTGACCAGGCCCGCGAAGAAGTGCTCGAGGCCGGTGATGGTGACAATCACCGAGGGCACCCCTGGCAACAACCCCGCCGCCAGCGCCCACATCGCCACCAGCGACACCGCCCGCACCGCCGACGTCACGCCGACCGCGTTCAACAAAGACAAGCGCGTGGCCACGAAGGCCCCCGCGATCGACCCCAGCAGCGAGCCCACCTGCCCCACGAGGGAGAACGAGGCGACCTCTTCCTTCGAGAAGTGCAGCACCCGCTGCAGGTAGGGATCGAACACCGAGTCGGACAGCGCCTCGCCAGTCTTGTACGTCGCCACGAAGAGCACCAACCACACCCCACCGGGCCGCGCGATCAACTGCCACGCCTTCTTGCCGATGTCTTTGAAGCCCAGCGACGGCGGCGCGGTCCCCTGCACTACCGCCCGTCGAGGCTCGGGCGTGCGCAGCATCGCCACCGTGGCGAACGCGGTCATCCCCACCAGCACCAGGAAGGCACCCAGCCACCCCAACCGCGGCAGCAACAGCCCGACGAAGATCGTCCCGCCGACTGCCATGCCGATCTTGTACCCAGACACCTGCGCCGCGTTGCCCGAACCCAATTCCTCTTCAGACAGCAGGTCGACCGCCAGCCCATCGACCGGTACGTCCTGCATCGACGCAAAGACATTCATCAACAACACCACCCCCAGCAACGGCACCAGCGCCTCGGGGTACGGCAGGAACCCCGCCACCAACAAGGTGAGTGAGAGCGCGATCATGAGCGGCACGATCCACGACTTGCGGCGCCCGAAGGTCGGCGAGCCGAAGCGATCGACGAGGGGGGCCCAGAGGGGCTTGAAGCTCCACGGCAACGACAGCAGCCCCAGCAGGGTCACGGCGGTCATCGACACGCTGCGATCATCGGCCAGCAACAGCTTGAGGCCCTTGCTCTGAAAGCCGAACGGCAGCCCCTGCACGAAATACAACACAGACAACAACGCCAGCTTCGACCCGCGGCCCATCAGGCGGTGAACATCTCGATGAACATGCGCTCGAGCTGCAGGCGCACCGCCCCGTTGCGCTGGGTGATGGCGTTTCGCGCCTCGTCGATGAGCGTGCTGCGCCGGTGCAACCCCGCCGATGACACCCTCGCCGCCGCCGTCACCGCCAGGGCCTGCAGATCGTCATTCACCAACACCGAGTCAGCCACCCGCGCCGCCGCCACGTCGCGCAGCCACACCTGCAACACGTCGAGGGCGCTCTCGGCCGTCACCCGATCGGCGCCCAGCACCTCGGCCAGGGCCAACCACCCCCGCGCGTCAGCGGGGTCCAGCGCCTCGAAGCGCTCGATGATGCCCTTGCGCTCGGCCAGGGCGTCGACGTCGAGCGAGAGCGCCCGCGACAACGAGCCCCCCGCCATCGCCGCCACCTGCCGCGCGGTCGCCTCGTCGACCTTGCGCTTCGTCATCACCTGCGCCGTCAACAGCTCGAGCGGCAGGGGCCCGAACACCGCCTTCGCGCACCGGCTGCGAATGGTCGGCAACAGCTTGTCGGGCGCCGACGACACCAGGATGAGCACCGTGTCCCTCGGAGGCTCTTCCAGCGTCTTGAGCAACGCGTTCTGCGCCGGCGCGTTCATGGCGTGCGCGGTGAGCAGCACCGCCACCTTGGTCTTCGCCTCCAGGGCGCGGAAGGCCAGGCGCTCTTGCAGCTTTCGGATCTGGTCGATGCGCAGATCTCTCGACGGGGTGTGGTCGAAGTCGCTGCGCCCCGCGAGGTTGCGCCGCACCAGCTCGTCTTCGGGCATCAGCACCGTGACGTCCGGGTGGTTGCGCGACGCCACCCGCGTGCAGCTCGCGCACACGCCACAGCCCACGTTCGGCTGCTCGGGGCAGGTCAGCGCCTGCGCCAGCCCGATCGCCGCCAGCTCTTTGCCGACGCCTTCGGGCCCGTGAAACAGGAACGCATGCGGCACGTGCCCCCGCCCGAGCGCCGCGGTGAGCGCGGTGATGGCCCTGTCCTGACTCTTCACGTCCCCAAGCGACATGAGGCAACTTCTAACCCCAGTGCCCCCTTCAGAGCGCGTGCTATCAGCCGCGGCGATGGCCTTCTTCACCAGCAACGCGGCGCTCATCCTGGGAGCGGTCTTTCTGGCTGCGACCCTTGGCCTGCGGCGCCTGGTGACCGACGCCAAGCTGCGCGACGACCTGTCCGGCGCCGTCACCTGGTTCAGCGTCTTCCTCGCGTTCCGCGCGGTGATGCTCGCGGGCGAGCTGGTGACGCCCAAAGACTGGCACCCCGTCGCGCGCGCGATCTGGATGATGGCCTTCGCCTACGGCGTGGTGCGCTTCACCGTCGCGCTGGTGCTCTTCGCGCGGCGAAAGCTGGGGGGCACGCCGACCCAGAAGATCCACCGCGACGTGGCCGACTTCGTCCTCTACCTCGTCGCCACCGTCGCCATTCTCAAGACGCAGCTGCAGCTCGACGTCACCACCCTGCTGGGCACCTCGGCGGTGCTCTCGCTGGTGCTGGGCTTCGCGCTGCAAGACACCTTGAGCAACCTCTTCAGCGGCCTGTCGCTGCAGTTCGACCGCCCCTTCGTGGTAGGTGACTTCATCAAGGTCGGCGCCTTCGAGGGCCGGGTGGTGCAGACGTCGTGGCGCTCGACGCGCATCGAGACCCTGCGCAACGAGGTGATCACCCTGCCCAACGCGCTCGCCGCCAGGGAGCCGATCGTCAACTTTTCCCGCGGCGGTCAGCCCGTCGCCATCGACCTCTCGCTGGGCATCGCCTACGACGCGCCGCCCACGGTGGTGAAGCGCGAGATCCTCGAGGCGCTGGCCGAAAGCCCGGCGTTCCTCAAGTCCCCCGCCCCGTGGGTTCGCACCTGGGACTTCGCCGACTCGGCCGTGAAGTACCAGGTGCGGGTGTGGCTGACCGGCCTGGCCGACGTGCCCACCGCTCACGACGAGTTCTACGGCCGGCTGTGGTACCGCCTGGCCCGCGCCGGCATCGAGATTCCCTTCCCGCAGCGGGTGGTCACCACGCGCGCCGAGCGACCCCGCGCCCAGGGGCTTCGTGAAGAGCTGCTCAACGAGCTCGACTTCTTCGCGCCCTTCGACCCGAGCGAACGTCGCGCCATCGCCCAGGCCGCCGCCGAGCGCCACTTCGGCCTCGGCGAGGCGATGTGCGTCGAAGGCCGCGAAGGCGAGACCTTCTATGTGTTGGTCTCGGGCCGCGCGTCCGTTCGGGTCGGCAGTCCAGCGAGGGAGATCACCACCCTGGCCCGCGGTCAGTGTTTCGGTGAGATGTCTTTGTTGACGGGCGAGCCCCGGGCGGCGACCGTGGTCGCTACGGAAGACAGCGTGGTGCTCGAGTTCGACCGCGCCGAGTTCACCGGGTTCTTCAACTCGCGGCCCGAGCTGGTCCACCAGATGGCTGAGCTGTTGGCCAAACGACGCGCGCAGCTGGCCACGGTGCCCGATGGGCCGGGCGCACCTGCCCCCGACGCGGCGTCGGTGTTGACCCGGCTGCGCCGCATCTTCGCCCGCTGATCAGCGAGCGAACTTTTTCCCCACCTGGCACTCGCTGCGCAGCGCGCACGTCGCGCAGTTCTCTCTGAACGGTCGCACCGGGCACGCGCCGCTCATGCCGTAGTGACACAGCGCGAAGTCGTAGCGGACGGGGTCGTCGGGAGAAAGGCGCCGCAGCGACGCGGTGATCTCTTCCGCCATCGCCCACCCATGCGTCGTGCGGCTGGTCAACCCCAGCCACGACCCCAGCCGCGCGATGTGGGTGTCGAGCGGGATCACCAGCTCGGCCGCCGAGACCTTTTTCCACACACCAAAATCAATCTCATCGGGGCCGCGAACCATCCATCGCAGATACAATGACAGACGTTTGGCGGCTCCCGAACCAACCGGCAAGAGGTGGTGCAGCCCCCGCACCGGACCCAGCGCCTTCACGATGTCTGTCTTTGGCGCCGCGTCCCGAATCGACCGCGCAAAGCCAGCCACGGCCGTCCGGAAGTCAGGCGACGAGGCCCTCGCCTCGAGGAACACCGCCTCGAGTGAACCAGCCCTCTGAAGTGACCGGCCCATGCCCATCAACAACACCCCCAGATCGGCAGCCAGGTTGAACCGGTAGACGAAGCCGTCGAGCAGCGCTGGCAGGTGCTCGACGTGGAGCGACTGGAGCCGCCGGGCCGGATCAGGCCCCAGCTTCTGCAGCAGCCCGTCGATCTTCGGCTTGAACAGGTCCGCCCGCCCGTACGCCAGCGACGCCGACAGCAACGCCACCACCTCGATGTCACGCGGGTCCTGGTACCGATGCGGGAACTCGACCGGGTCGGCCCGAACACGGTCCTGCCAGGGCCGGGTCTCGGTGAAGGTGTCGAGCAGGGGTTTCAGTCGCGCCGCCCGCGCCGGCGAGATCATCGCGACAGTTCACGCACCAGGTGGCCCAGCTCGGGGCCGATCAGCCGCTCGATGGCCAGGCGAACGCCGGCGGGGCTGCCCGGGACGGCGAAGACCAGCACCCCGCTCCACACCCCGGCCACCGCCCGCGACGCCATCGCCGCCGAGCCCACCTGTTGGAACGAGAGCATGCGGAAGAGCTCTCCAAAGCCGTCGAGGCGTCGCTCGAGCAGCGGCTCGACGGTCTGAATGGTCACGTCTCGCGACGACAGGCCGGTGCCCCCGGTGATCACGATGGCCCTCGCCCCTGACGCCTTCGCCTCGTCGAGCGCCGCCACCAGCTGCGCCGGCGTCTCACGGGCGATCGCGCTGCCCGCCAGGCTGTGCCCCTCGTGCTCGAGCAGCTGCCTCGCCAGCTTCCCTCCCTCGTCGGTCTCGGCCGTGCGGGTGTCAGAGGCGGTGATCACCCACACGCTCACCGAGGTACGCTGCGAGGGCTCGTGGTGGTGAGGGTGGTCGTGGTGGTGGTGATCGTGACCTTCGTGCGCCATGGCCATTGCTTTCGGGGAGAGGGCTGAAAGCAACGCTTCCTACTGCCTGGTGTGTTGCCCGTCTGCACTGTCCAGCACTTTGTGCAGGACCCGGGGAAGAGGGGACCCTTGACAGATATCTGCATCGGCGCATCTGCTCGTCTGTATGCGGACCACGCTGAACCTCAATGACCAGCTCATTCGAACTGCCAAGCGAACGGCGGCCGAACGCGGCACCACCCTGACCGCGCTGATCGAAGAGGCCCTTCGACGAGTCCTCAGCACCCCTGGCCCCGGTCCCCGAAAGGCCCGCCGCAAGCTGCACGTGTTCCGAGGCACCGGTTTGCGACCAGGGGTCACCTTGAGCAGCACCTCAGCGCTGCTCGATCTTCTGGATGACGATGCTGCTCCTTGACGTGAACCCGCTGCTTTACGCCTTGCGGGCTGACTCGCCCGAACACGCCGCCTGGCGCACGTGGCTCGAAGACCTGATCAACGGCGATGAGCTGTTCTCTGTGTGCAGCGCCTCGCTGGGCGCGGTGGTGCGCGTGTCGACGAGCACCAGAGTCTTCAAAGTGCCGACCCCGCTCAAGGACGTGCTCCAGTTCATCGACGGCGTCAGGGATGCCCCAAACTTCATGCTCCTCGAACCCGGGCCTCAACACTGGTCCCTGATGGACCGCCTGTGTCGAGTCGCTGGCGTCACGGGCAACCTGGTGAGCGATGCATACCTCGCCGCGCTGGCGCTGGAAGCGGACTGCCAGTTGATCAAGGCAGATCGCGACTTCGCGCGCTTTCCCCGGTTGCGCTACCGCCACCCGCTGGCCTCTGGCTGAAGTCCGCTACGCCTTCGCGTCGGCCCGCTTCCACAGGAAATAGATGCCCGCGAGCAACGCGGCGCCAACCAACACCGCGACGACGTCGACCGGCTCGGTCTGAGGCTCATCATCTCCTGGCGCAAACTGGCTCGCGTAGTCGCCGAGGTCGATCAGGTCGCCCCCGTGGTCCACGAGGAACGAGGTGGTGCCGTCTGACTGTTTGACCCGCTTCACCGCGAACTGCTGCGAGCCCTCGACCACCGCCAGCTCGACTTCGGCGGGCAGCGCCGCCAGCGCCTCAGGGGCCGCCGCGATCGACGGGTCGAGCACCATCTTCGGCGCCGCGCCCCCTTCGGCCAGCCCCGCCACTGCCTTCCCCAGATCATCGACCACCACCGGAGCCCGGTGAGAGGTCGCCAGAACCAGCTCGCCTGCCGACCCGCGCGCCAGGTAGCCCGCGTGCGCCGCCTCGGCCCCAAGCCGGGCCATCGAGGCCGTCGCCCGTTCAGCGACCACCACCGTCGAGACCCCCGCCGCCACCTTCGCCAACTTCGAAGCCCGACCCAGCTTCCCCGCGGTCGAGGCCACCCGCCCGGCCTTGCCGACCTTGCTGAGCAACGACAGCAGCCCCGCTTCCGACGAGAGCGGCACCAGCAGGGCCACCAAGACCACCAGGCAACTCGCGCGCATGGACGACACGCTACCCAGGCACCTGCCGAAGAACCAGCGACCTATTCGAAGCCGATCACCACCACCTGGCCCTGCTCGATCTCGGTCTTGAACGCCGGCTGATCGTCACAGACTCCCGGCGAGGTGGCGTTGGCCCCGGTGTCGAGATCGAAGCCCACCTCGTGGCAGGGGCAGATCACCAGGTTGTCCTCGAGGCGCCCGCCCGACAGCAGGCACCCCCCGTGGTTGCACCAGTCGTCGAGCGCCTTCAGCCGCCCGCCCACGCAGGCCACCAGCAGGTTGCGTTTTCCAACGTCGTAGCCGCGCAGCTCGCCTTCTTTCAGATCGGCCGGCCCCAGGGTCGTTCGACGGTCACTCATCGCGGCGCGCCTTGTACCGACCTTCGAGGCGTTTTGCCCGACCCGTCGCTATGTTCCAGCGCATGCAGAGCGTCGACAAGTCGGTGGTGGTGAAGGCCTTGCGGGAGCTGGGAGCCTACCTGCAACTGAACGGTGAGAACGCCTTCAAGGTGCGCGCGTACGATCTCGCCGCCGAGCGCATCGCCGGCCTCTCGGACGATCTGGGCGCGCTGGTGGCGGCCCAGAAGCTGACCTCGCTGCCAGGCATCGGCGAGAGCATCGCGAAGAAGATCGAAGAGTTCGTCACCACCGGCACCATGACCACCCTCGAGGAGGTGAAGCGCAAGTACCCCCCGAAGATCCTCGAGCTGCTCACCGTGCCCGACCTGGGCCCCAAGAAGGCCAAAGCCCTCTTCGATCAGCTCGGCGTGGGCAGCCTCGACGAGCTCGACCAGGCCCTGCGCGCCCAGAAGGTGCGGGCCTTGAAGGGCTTCGGCGAAAAGACCGAAGAGAAGCTGCTCAACGGCCTGCAGGTGGCCCGCCGCGCGGCGTCGACGGGCGGGCGAAAGAAGCTGGCCGACGTGCTGCCCCAGGCCGACGCGCTGCTCGAGTGGGTCAAGGCTGCTCCCGGCGTGGTGCGGGCCAGCCTGGGCGGCTCGGTGCGACGCCAGAAAGAGACCGTGGCCGACGTCGACCTCATCGCCGCCGCCGACGACGCGCAGGCCGTCTTCGCGCACTTCAAGCAGTTCCCCCTCATCGCCGAGGTGTTGGGCTCGGGAGAGTCGAAGACCTCCATTCGCCTCAAGGAGACCGACCTGCAGGTCGATCTGCGCGTGCTGCCGGACGCCGACTTCGCCTCGGCGCTGCACCACTTCACCGGGTCCAAGGCCCATCACGTGCACCTGCGCGCGCTGGCCCTCGAGCGGGGCCTCACCATCAGCGAGTGGGGCGTCTTCCGCATCGGAGCTGGCGGCGCCCAGCCCAAAGCCGGCGTGGCCCGACACGAGAGCGCCGAAGAGAAGCTGCCGGTGCGCGACGAGGCCGAACTCTACGCGCTGCTCGGCCTGCAGTTCGTGCCGCCCGAGCTGCGTGAAGACTGGGGCGAGATCGAGGCCGCCCAACAGCACCGCCTGCCCACCACCCTCGTCACCGCCGCCGATCTGCGCGGCACCGTGCACGCCCACTCGACCTGGAGCGACGGCGCCCAGTCGCTCGAAGAGATGGCCCGCGCCGCGCTCGCCCTCGGCATGACGTACCTCACCGTCACCGAGCACTCGCAGACCTCGGGCTACGCCGGCGGCCTCACCCTCGAGCGCCTCAAGGCCCAGTGGGACGAGATCGATCGCATCAACGACACCGTGAAGGGCATTCGCCTGCTCAAGGGCATCGAGAGCGACATCCTCGAAGACGGGCGCCTCGACTACCCGGACGCGGTGCTCGAGCAGCTCGACGTGGTGATCGGCTCCATTCACCAGCGCTACAGCCAGGACGAAGCTGCCATGACGAAGCGCGTGCTGGCGGCGTTCGACAACCCCTTCCTGCACATCTTCGGGCACCCGACCGGCCGCCTGATCAACAAACGCGAGCCCGCGCCCATGCGCATGGAAGAGATCCTCGACAAGGCCGCCCGGCAGCGAATCACCATCGAGTGCAACGGCTGCCCCGACCGCATGGACCTGTCGGCCGAACATGTGCGGCTCGCCCTGCAGCGCGGCCTGAGGGTCTCGGTCAGCTCAGACGCCCACTCGGTCACCGAGCTCGCTTCGCACCTGCCCTTCGCGCTGGCGTCGGCCCGCAAGGGGTGGGCGCGGGTCGAAGACGTCGTCAACACCGGCGACGCCGACGAGTTCCTTCGCCGCATTCGTCGGGGTTGAAAAAAGCCACACCCCTCAACTCGTTGGCTACAGTCCCACGGTCCTCATGGCGGGTTCCCCAGACAGCCTGGTCGGTACGACAATCGGCTCGTTTCGAATCACGAGGGTGATCGGTCGCGGCGGCATGGGCACCGTCTACCTGGGCGAACACTCGGTCATCGGCAGCAAGGTCGCGATCAAGGTGCTGATGGAACGCCTGGCCACCGACGAGAACCTGGTCGCCCGCTTCTACGCCGAGGCGCGCGCGGTCAACCTCATTGGCCACGAGAACATCGTCAACATCTTCGACATGAACCTGGTGCCGCCGCACCGGTACTACCTGGTGATGGAGTACCTCGAGGGCAAACCCCTCAACTCGCTGCTCACCCAGGCGGTCGCAGCGCCCATCGCGATTCCCATTCTGATACAGGTGCTCGAAGCGCTGCAGGCCGCCCACGACGCAGGCATCGTGCACCGCGACCTGAAGCCCGAGAACATCTTCATCATGAAGCGCGGCAAGCAGGAAAACTTCGTCAAGGTTCTCGACTTCGGCCTCGCCAAGCTGCTCGACACCGAGCGCGCAGATCAGCACACCGCCGCCGGGCTCATCGTGGGAACGCCAGAGTTCATGGCTCCTGAGCAGGCCAACTCGCAGCCCGTCGACGGGCGCTCGGACATCTACGGTCTGGGGTGCATCGCCTGGTTGCTCGCCACCGGGAAACTGCCCTTCCCCCAGCGGGGCCTCACCGATCTGCTCGTCGCGCATCGCACGCAGATGCCCAGAAGTCCGGTCGAGGTGAACCCGACGGTGCCCGTGCCCTTGAGCGACGCGATCATGCGCGCGATGGCCAAAGCCCCAGAAGACCGGTTCCAGTCGGCCACCGAGTTCTCGAAGGCCCTCGAGGACGTGTTGCAATGGGTGGCCACCACGCCGATGCGGTTGGTGGCCCAGAAGACCACGCCGCCCCCCCCGCCCGTGGCCCCGTCAGATGGCCCCGCCCCGCGCTTCGCCGCCCGCTTCAACGCCGAGGTCTCGACCCTTGATGGCCCGTCCCTCGGCGTGCTCTCGTGTCAGGATATCTCGAAGGGCGGAATGTTCCTGTCGACCAATGGGCCCTTGCCGCCGGTGTTTTCCCGGGTGCGTATCGCCATCGCCGACGGCACCGGTGCCTTGCTGGGGGAAGTCGTGCGTCACGTGGTGTCAGACCAGGCCAAGGCGTGGGGCATGCCCGGAGGGTTCGGCGTGCAGTTCGTCGATCTCACCCCCACCCTTCGCGAGATGGTCAACCGGCTGATTCAGGGCCTGCCGCTGACCATGGTGCCGCCGGCGCACATCTCGACCACCGATGACGTCGAAGCCGAGAAGCTGCTCGAGCGTTTCCGCCAGCGACTCAACGGAGATCACTACGTGCTGCTGGGCTGCCCGGTCGACGCCGAGATGAGCGACGTGCGCGCCAGGGCCCGAGAAGCCATTCGCGAGATCGACCTCATCGGGCAGCGCAACCTGTCCGTCAACCAGCGAGCCCAGCTCGACGCTTCCACCGCCCGGGTGAAGACCGCCGTCGAGGTGCTCGGCAACCCGATGCACCGCGCCGAGTTCGACGCCAACCGCGGCAACTACCGCGGCGTCATGCGGTGCCTGCAGGCGGGCCTCACGGTGATGGACCTCGAGCGCCTGCGCACTGCCCACCTCGCCTCGCACCCGGGGTCGGCCGGCAGCGCCCACGTGAAGCTGCTCGCCTCGAAAGGCTACGAGGCCAAACAGCAGCTGCGCGAAGCGCTCGACGCCGTCGAGAGCGCCCTGCAGCTCGACCCGCTGAACCTGCCGTACCACCAGAAGCGGGTGCAGCTGCTCAAGCGCCTGCGCGAGGGCGTACCCACATGAAGAGCTACCTGCTCTCGGCGCTCGCCAAACAGTCGGTGGCCGGTCACGACCCGTTCCTCGCCCATCACCGCACCGACTGGTTGGTGTGGGAACCCGGCCAGTGGAAGGCCCCCCGCCCGCAGACCCTGGTGCTTGGCGCCAGCCGAGACCTCGAGCCGCTGCCTGCGACCGCCAAGGGCGCCGAGGCCCTGGCGATCGTGCTGGCCGACCAGGCCAGGGTCACCGTGGGCCGTGCGCCTGAAGCCGATGTCTGCATCAACGACGGCACCCTCTCGGGCCTGCACCTGAGCCTCTGGAAGACCAGCAGCGGGCTGTGGGAAGCCGAAGATCTCGGCTCGACCAACGGCACCACGCTCGAAGGTCTGGCGCTGAGGCCCTCGGTGCGCCTCGCCCTTCGCAACGGCTCGGTGCTCAAGGCAGGCCAGGTGGTGCTCACGTTCCAGACCGCCGAGGGGCTGTGGAAGCGCCTGGTGCCGTAGCGCCTGAGTCCTGGCAGCAGCGGGCCATCGTCTGGTTGACCCGCTCGGCCGCCCGTGAGGCGCTCGTCATCTGGGGGCTGGGCTTCGGCGCGATTCTGCTCGCCTGGCTGGTCGCCCGCCCCGTCGCCAAGCTGGTGGCCACCGTCGGGTTCCTCTACCTGCCGCTGCTCGCGATGGGCCCCCGCTCGGAGGACTACCGCGACTTCGGCCTGTCCACCCGCACGCTCGCGGCCGACCTCAGGCAGTTCCTGCTGGTCAGCGCGGTGATCTTTCCCCTCTTCATCGCGGTCTACGTGGGCTTCACCTCGGCCTACGCCGCGTTCCCGAAGGACCTGCTGAAGATCTTCACGCCGTATGTGGGCACGCCGCACTTCGCGTTTCGGCTGCCTGATCGGTTCCCCGAGTGGGTGATCGATCAGATCTTCGTGGTCGCCCTGCCCGAGGAGTTCTTCTACCGGGGTTACCTGCAGACCCGCCTGCGCGACGCGTGGCCTTCGGGCCCGATCTTCCTGGGCGCGCGCCTCGGGAAGGCCTTCTGGGTCACCGCCGTTCTCTTCGCGCTCGGCCACCTGGCGATCTTCGAGGTGTGGCGTCTGGCGGTCTTCTTCCCCGCCCTGCTCTTCGGGTGGATGCGGGAACGATCAGGCTCGGTGGTGGGGGCCGCCCTGGTGCACGCCAGCGCGAACCTGCTCGTGCAGGTGCTCGACGCCAGCTTCTTCGGGTGACTGCTCAGCCGACCTGCAGCTCGAGCGAACGCCCCACCGACAGCGCGCGACCTTCGGGCACCGGCTGCCAGCCGTCGCTCTTCACCGGGTGGGTGGCCAGCAGCACCGAGCGGCGCCGAACGTGATCGCGCACCAGGGGGATCACCGTCTTCTCCGTTCCCGACAGCTCACAGCGCCTGCAGACCGCGTCACCCTCGAGCAGGGAATAGAACAACGGCTGGGCGCCATTGACCGTGGCCACCAGCACGCGCCCGTTGGTCGCCACCAGCGCCAGCGGCACCCGCTGCGATGGCCCCGCCGCCAGCTGCACGTGACTGGCCGTTCGCGCGAGCAGCTGCCCGGCGAGGGGCGCCTCGAGATCGGGGTCTTCGATGCGACCAAGCCCCCTCAGCTCGGCCAGGAAGGTGGCGAACACCGCCTCTTCGAGCGACGGCCCCTTGAGCGACTGCTGCAAGAAGTCCGGCAGCTGTTCGGTCAGGCGCTCACGCACCGCCTGGGCCCGGGCGATGGCGCCTTCCTGCACGAAGAGCCACTGCCTCCACCGAAACGGCTGGGCCATGTCTTCGACCTGCTGACCGAGCGGCGGCGAGCCCGCGTGGACCACCACGGTCTGCGAGGGCTCCAGGGCCCACAGGTCGGTGCGGGTGACGCCCACGCCGTATCGCCGCTGCACCAGCTGCAGATCTTCGTAGGCCCCCAGCCCCAGCGCCAACCCATCGCCGTCGAGCGAGACCAGGGGCGTGGCGCGATCGAGTTCACACCTGAGCAACGACGGGTCCGAGGTCGAGATGGCGAAGAGGCGAGACATGGTGAGCCCCACAGTGTGCTGCGTAGCGGGTCCAACTGACAAACCCGCTCGCGACTTCCCGAGCGTGGCTGGCTGATTTCCACTAGGATCTCCGCTCATGGCGGATATCGCTGTCGGCATTGACCTCGGCACTTCGTATTCCTGCGTCTCGGCGATCATCAACGGGCAGCCCACGGTCATGCCCAACGAATGGGGAGAGCTGACCCACGCCTCGGTGGTGTCGTTCCTCGAAGATGGCTCGGTGCTGGTCGGCAACGCCGCCAAGAAGAACATCATCACCAACGCCGAGAACACCGTGTACTCGGCGAAGCGCCTGATCGGCCGTTTCTACTTCTCGGACGAGGTCAAGAAGGCCCAGTCGGTGATGCCGTACAAGATCGTCGAGGGCCCGACCAACTCGGTGCGCATTCAGGTTCGCGGGCGCACCTTCTCGCTGCCCGAGATCTCGGCCCTGGTGCTCAAAGAGATGAAGGCCATCGCCGAGAGCTACCTGGGCCAGCCGGTGACCAAGGCGGTCATCACCGTGCCCGCGTACTTCAACGACAACCAGCGGCAGGCCACCAAGGACGCGGGCCGCATCGCCGGCCTCGAGGTCTTGCGCATCTTGAACGAGCCCACCGCCGCGGCGCTGTCGTACGGCTTCGGCCGCGACATGAACCAGCGCATCGTGGTCTACGATCTGGGCGGAGGGACCTTCGACGTCTCGATCCTCGAGATCGGCAAAGACGTGTTCGAGGTGCTCTCGACCGCGGGCGACACGTACCTGGGCGGCGACGACTTCGACGATCGCATCATGAACTGGCTGGCCGATGACTTCCTCGTGAGGAACAAGCTCGATCTGCGGCAGAACAAGTACTGCCTGCAGATGCTGAAAGAAGCCTCAGAGAAGGCCAAAATCGACGTCGGCCAGGCCGGGGTCGCCACGGTGCACTGCCCGGGCATCTGCCAGGACGTCAACGGCAACGTGCTCGATCTCACGCAGACCCTGAGCCAGGACGGCTTCAACCGCATGGTGATGGATCTGGTGCAGCGCACCTTCAAGGTCTGCGACGAGGCGCTGCAGAGCGCGCGCATGACCGCCGCCGACGTCGACGCGGTGATCATGGTGGGCGGCCCCACCCGGCTGCCCATCATCTACAACTCGGTGAAGCACTACTTCTCGAAGACGCCGATGGAAGGCGTCGACCCCGATCAGGCCGTGTCGATGGGCGCCGCCCTGCAGGCCCACGCGCTCGTCGATCAGCGCACCGAGACCTTCCTCGTCGATGTCACCCCGCTGGCCCTGCGCATCGGCACCGTGGGTGGCTTCACCGAGAAGATCATCGAGAAGAACACCCCCATTCCGATCGAGAAGTCGAAGACCTTCACCACCAGCCGCGACGGCCAGGACAAGGTCAAGATCCGCGTCTACCAGGGCGAAGCCAACCGCTCGGAGGAGTGCGAGCTGCTCGGCGAGTTCGAGTTCGCCGGCTTCCGCATCGGCTACCGGGGCGACGTGAAGATCGACGTGACCTTCGAGATCGACTCCAACGGCATCGTCAACGTCTCGGCCACCGACCAGGAGACGGGGCAGCGCACCTCGACCGCCATCAGCCTCTCGTCGGGGCTCTCCGAGGGCGACATTCAGAAGTCCATGAAGGACAACGCCAACGTGTCGCTCGCGAACCACCGCGATCGCGACCGCGATCTGCCCGCCGCGCGGTGACCCATGCCCCCTCCGGACCCGCCGCAGCGCAAGCCACCGTCAGTCCCTCCCCAGCCCAACCGACCCGCGACTCCAGCGGTGCCGACCGTCCGCGCGCCGGTGCCTGGCAACGCGGCTGTCGGCGCTGCGCCGTCCATCGCGCCGCTCATTCCCTCCGTCGCTCCGGCGATCGCCCCTGTTCAGCGACCCATCGGGCCCCCGGCGCCGCCGCCCCGCCCACCGGCCCCGGGCACTGGCGCCGGGGG
>VYLD01000260.1_pt1 | contig 18228 bp, 19 predicted proteins | sample 5114401 | NCBI WGS metagenome assembly VYLD01 (sample SAMN12291783, study PRJNA351875) | freshwater metagenome | isolation source: freshwater lake | place: USA: Michigan, Gull Lake | collected 2013-08-08 | reverse complement strand
ATCGAAACGAGTAGGCTTTTTCCATGTCTCACATTTTAGCATATATTTGGTAAATGCGCTAGTATTTAACGGTAAAGCCGTCGTAGAACGACGGGGTTTCAGACCCAAAATTTTTGATGAAAGATCAAGCCAATTCCCTGTATGAATACGACTTCTATGGGTGGACAGAGCTACAAGCGAAAGCTCTAGCCAACCGACAGGTAGAAGCTCTGGACTGGCAAAACTTACGGGAGGAAATCATTTCCTTGGGTAAACAAGAATATCGAGAACTGGTGAGCCGTCTAACCGTTTTGGTAGGACATCTTCTCAAATGGGAATATCAGCCAGATAAACGTTCTCGCAGCTGGTTTTTGACGATTAGAGAACAGAGACGAGCGATCAGACGGCATCTAGAGGGTAATCCTAGTTTAAAATCCCGGATACCGACGGCTTTATCCGATGCTTTCGAGGCCGGGGTCGATTTGGCTTTACGCGAGACGGATTTACCGATACGGACTTTTCCCTCTCACTGTTCTTTCACCTTCGAGGACATCATGGCCGACCATTTCCTCTGCGATACGAGTCAGGATTGGTCGTAAATTTAACGGTTATACCACCTCGACGGGATCTGTATCTCAACAAGTAATTTAATTACGCGGGCAGCTGATTCTTTTTTTTTACTCTCTCCCTTCAATAATTTTAATTTCTTCCTCGCTTAATCCATAGAGTTTATAAACAATTAGATCAATCAATTCATCGGTGGCGCTTAATTGTTGTTTTAGGGGTAAAAGTTTCTCTAGACTGGTTTGATATTCTTTTTCTAGGGTTTCCTGTATTTGGCGATCAAGCAAGTTAACGCTAATTTTCTTTTTGTTCTTTTTCAGTATCTCCCCAAGTTGCTCGAAGCTAAGATGAGGTTCGCTTTTTTGATAGTCACCGAGATAGTTTTGGATTTTTGATTTGTTGGTTAAATTATTGATCGCACTGCCGATCATTCTCTCTAAATATCTCAAAAAGCTTTTGATTTCTTTTTGTTTTTCCCGATTTATCTCGATCATCTGTTCTGCTAAGTATGCCAGAATATCATGGACTATATCAGTTTCCTCTCTCCTAATATGCTCCTCGATTTCCTTTAATATCTCTTGCTTTTCTTGATAACTTTTACTAAGTTTCTCTAAACACCGTTGACGGCGATCTTTAGCTGTGGTAAAAGATATTTTAGGAATAAAAATTACGTTTAGTTCGTAGGCATTAACATGATTAGTGGTACTTGTAAGGCTGAATCTCCATTCCGATAATTTTGAATTTAAAAAAGCTAGAACTGTTTCTAGTTTATGTTGTGTATCTACAATATAACCAACTGTGTCAGAACAAAAAAATCCCTCTTGAATAGTTGTTGCTATTATCCGTCGATAATTATCGATTGCTGCACCTCTTTGATAGGCGATTCTTCTCTTTAAATGATCGTATGCTTTAACTTCTTTATTTGTACCACGTTTTTCAAGGAATTTTGTTTTATTTAAATACACTGGGTTTCCTTGTTTTGGCTTTTCGTAAAACTCATAACGACCTATATGCGCTCCACGAAGAACTATTTCACCTGGAGGATCATCTGATATAAATTCTTTGAATTGCTGATTGAACATAATCTCTCCAGGAGTCGGATAACCAATGGTTTTAAATAAAACACATCTAGGATTTTCACATAGGTTTAATAACAACTTCCAAGACTCCTGATTGACTGTTGGTATAGATAAATTATCAGGATCAAATTTATCAATTTTTTCAGCATTAGCATAATATCGACGAGAATATTCTAGAATATCTTTGCCGTCATGAGTTCTCATCGAGAAATCTAGTGGTAATATGCCATTAAAAAGAACATACACACAAGTGGATAATTTTGCTTCACGAAAAACCCGATTATTGGGGTCGTCTTTTTGCGGAAAAGCTTCAATACATATCAAACTGGTTTTTTGTAAAAGCTTACGTCTTAACTCAAATGTAAAACGATCACCTAGCAGTGACATAGGAACAATAAAGCTATGATAGCCATTTTTCTTAGCGAGACTTATAGCTTTGGCAACAAATAAACGATATAAGTTAACTCTAAATGCTCTAGCTTCTTTATAAATTTCTGTATTATCTACAAATTGTTTTTCGTCAATTACTCTACCGAGAGCGGATTCTGACAATTCATCATAAGGATGATTACCGATAACTGCATCAAAACCGGGGTTATCTTTCCAAGAAGCGGAATCAAGATCGATAAAAACTTCGGGAAATTCCAGATCCCAGTGAAAAAAGTGCTTATCTTTATATAAACTAGCTGCTTGGTCTAAAATTCGTTGGTCTGATGGGGGTAACTTATCCCAATTAATTGCCGATATATTGCCACCGTAACGCTGCAGAAACTCGATAGCAGTTTTAACCCCAAAAAAGCGAGAGAGGAAAACATCTAATAAACGCTTGTAGGGTTTAGCTTGACTATCAAAATCACGGAATAACTGTTCACTTGCTTCCACTTCTGCAAAAGTCGCATCGCTGAGGGTACTAATTCCCCGCATAATTTCCGCGGCCCGAAGTAACCCGACAAAAGGGCCGGTTAAAAGAGTTAATTGACCACTTTCTTCCTCAATCATAGCGGCTTCTGCGTCCTTGGCGGTAGTTCCGATCAGAGAGTTACCACAACGTAAATGATGATCCAAAAAACTCAAAGGTGCGCCCACTGTGAAAGAATGTAACCAGAGACTAACCTTGGCCAATTCTACGGCCATCGGATTGATATCTACCCCATAAATACAGCGCTTCATCACCACTCTTTGTAATAACTGCGTTGGTTCAAGGGTGGGAGAATCGAGAATAATTCCCTGTTGTCGGAGATTGTCGATAATATTTTTTCGGGTGGTTTCCAACATGGTTAAAACGGGATTATCTTCGGGATAAAGATTGAGAATCTGGATTAACTCATCGGTGAGATAGTCCACTGCTTCCACTAAAAAATGTCCGCTGCCCATGGCGGGGTCACAGAGTTTAAGATCAAGTAAGGTGGTGATCGCTTTTTTTTCTAAGCGTTGTAGCTCTTTTTGTAATCCCTGCTGACTGAGATTTCCTAAACGTCTATCGGCACTTTCTTGTCTTCGGGTGGCGATTTCTGTCATTAAATCCCCGAACTGTTGCGCTCTTTGCTCTAAAATTGGTTTGAGGGTATGACTGACAATATATTTAACAATGTAATCGGGAGTGTAATAGGAACCGGTGGCTTTTCTTTCCCCCCGATCATTTTCCAGATGTACCGATTCCCCCTCAATCACGATGCGATATTCCAGTAATCCTTCGTAAATTGATCCTAACTGTCGCACACCCAAAAAACTATAGTCGATCGGCTGTCCCTCAAAACGTGCTAACTTGTCTAAGATGGGCGCTAAAACCGCATCGGATAACTTATATTGACCGAGAAAACAATTCACCCGGCCTTCTTCCATATCAAATAAACCCCCGTTGTAACGAGGTACGGCTAAATTAGCATCCCCTCGATCGACAATGCGAAATAAACTGAGGAGAGCATCGTATATTCCCGTCGAGGTACGACTAAAGACCTGCTGACGATCGATTTTAACGGCAATTTCTCGCGTCTTTTGCAATAAGCTATAATCGCGATAGTCTCCCCTCACCGGCAGCAAGTCCCGCGCTTCCGCGTAGAGAAGAAATAATAATTTATACAGCAAGGATAAACTCGCCTCATACAATAAGTCTGGCTGTATGTCTGTATTTAATGATACAAAACCTTTAGAAATATCGGGAAAAATGCGATCGAAGACTAACTCTTTTAACTCGTTACCCACTCTGGTGGCATAGGTGGTACTTCCCTCCCGGACGCGTTCAAGGAAATTCTGACCGTGAATATCCTTAATAAAAGCCTCTTGACGGAAAAATAACCAGAAATACCGAAATTTTTGCCGATCTCCCCCTTCTAATAGTTCCATCAAATCTACCAGATAAAATTCCGTGGCAGTGGAGGACGCTTGACGGTAATATAAGCGCCATTCCCGACCATTGGTGAGAATACCCCAATCTACTCCCGTCCCCGTCAGGTAATTGGTGATCTGAAAGGAAGGATTACTATTTTTCCAGATATCTCGCTGATCATTCTTAGAAACGTCACTAAGAGAACGTTGCCAGTATTTGGCCTCAGCGATCGCTAAAACTTGACGATAAAAGGCTTTTTCATTATTCTGGAGAGCATAGGCTTGATAACGGTCATTTTCTCTGGCAAATAGAGCATAATCTGGCCTTTCTGACCTTCCTTTTCCTCTACTGCTTACCTGCGGTATATAACTAAAACCGAGAATTTCTAGAATCGGTTGTATTAATTCTGCTTCCGTTTGCGCTTCGTTAAGAGTCGGCAAAATCGCCTTTTTTTGTTGATAAAGACTCTCTAAGCGGCAAAATGCCACTGATACATCCTCTTGCCATTCCCCAGAATCCGGCAGCCGATGCTCAAGATAGTGTTGAGAAAAAAGTGGTTTATTGCCCGTTTGTCCTGACATGGCCGATTATCCTAGCATTGAGGGTATCTAGCCTAAAAATGAAGGGTTCGCAGGCAGGCACGGATTCCCATTATACAAGAAGTATAAGGCAAGTCTCCGATTTTGTCAAGGGTTTTGGCCAAAAAAAAATCGCCAAGACTTACCACAGCCGCAGGCGTAACTTATAGTCATTTCAGATAAGTCTGATACAGTCTAGACCGACAAAACCCTGATGAAATCTGGGATTGATATTCTCAATCTTAATTGAAATGACTATACTAATGGGGATGAAAATTAAAATTCTTCTGATTTCAAGCTAAGGACTAGACTGAGGATGAAGAAATTGATGATAGTTCCCTGAATGTGATTAAAGCGAGTCGCAGTGAATCCGCTCAGTCTAAAGAGAGAAAAAAACGGAATCAAGAGAACATCCCTGTGCATAGTTTTCGGACTTTATTGGAGGACGTGGGGACGATTTGCTTGCATACAGTAGAATGTACGATTAGAGAGGGAAGTTATCGTTTTTCTAAGATAACTAGACCGACTTCTCGGCAACAAAAGGCGTTAGATTTATTGGGAGTTTATTTAATTTGTACCCAGTAAAGGGGCATCGGAAATTCTTTTAATCCCTCCCACAGCAAAGGTTACGACCATTTGTCAATGGGGGAGTCTGGAAATACCCCCCTCAATTGACTGAATGAAGGGGAAATTTACCGTATTTTTGTGGGCAATTTAGCCGACTTTTGTGGTTTCTTTTGTGGTGGATTGGGAGGGTTTGAGTTTGCGCTTGAGGGTTGAAGCTGCGCCGAGAGCACCGAGGGCAACCAGCCCAAGAAGAGAATTGGGTTCGGGAACCGCTTTCATCGTCAGTGGCCCAGCTTTGACTAGACTACCTTCCATGGGTGTTAACTCAAGGAAGATGGGTTTGACGCTTGAAGACCCAGCCGAGCCAAAGTAGTATTTATCGCGGGGTGTGGGAGCAGGGAAAATGAATTGGCCTGGTGCTGGCACGAAGGGCAGCACCTGCTCTCCAGGGGTGATCCCCGGCTCCACCACACCTACACCACTAAAGGCAAGGAGAAAGGTGGGCAAGTCATCGGCCGGGGTGTTCTTCCACCTCCACCAAAAGTCGGGTGCAAATTCCTCAACTACTGGCAAACCTATTGATAGATCAACTGGCTCCTCTGGAGCAACCGGCTCCTCTGATAGATCAACCGGCTCCTCTGATAGATCGACCGGCTCCTCTGGAGCAACCGGCTCCTCTGGTGGGATATAGCTTGAATTCGTGGACTGACCGAACGACCATACATCCGGCTTAAGCTTCTCTATCGCGGCTTGGGCATCGGCGAGATTGGCAGCCGCTCCATAGAAGATATTGAAGGTGCGGGACTCACCCGGGGCTAGATCACCAAAGGCAAAATCAAAGACGGAACCTTGGTCTGCCGGTCCTTTTTGGAAGAAATCAACATTGATGAAATTTCCACCCGCGTAAGTGCGCGGATCGGAGGAGGCAAAGCCGTTGTCGCTGGCAAAGCGCACCTTGCCACCGGCGGATTCAAGATTGCTTTCCACCCCAAAGTGGCTCACATACTCATTAAACTCAGTGGCTGGCACATCCCAATCCAGCACGCGGCGATAAACCACATCAGTAACTGTTTCCGTGCCGCTGTTTGTGATGGTGACGTTGCCTTGAAACACATTGGGGACTAAGGAAACACCGTAGAAGTGCCCAATGTCAACGGGATAGTCGGCCAATTGAATGAAAGAGGAGGCTGTTGTGGTCGTGGAACCAAAAGTCCCGCCCTTCAGCCCGCCGCTGCCTGAAGATTGATTCACCCAACCAGCGACGCGGCTGCCAAACGGATCAGTGACAGCCACGCCCCATCCTTCACAGAGACAACCCGGGGAGGTGGCATCCCGCCAGGTTCCATCGGTGAAGCGATAGGACAAGCCTGTCGCCCCTGCATTGACAGGACTGAAGCCTAATGGATCTGAAAAATTCAGATGACCGGCATCATTGACGCCAAGAGCGACGGAGGCCAGAGATGGATCGGCATTGTTAAAGATCACTGCCCCTACCTGTTGTGCCTGAGCCACTTGCGGTGACAAGGCATTAAGACCAGTCGCCAGTCCAAGTGCGGCGCTTGCAAGCAACGAATTAGACAAGTTATTAATATTCATGAGAAACTAAAGGATTTTTACAAGTGGGAACGCTATCCTCGCAGCTGGGTCAGCCAGCTTATGCGGGGAAGATAATGAAATTTTGCCCCCTTCCCTCTGAAATATATCCCAGAATAAATATAATTTAATAAATCTTTACATTCCTCTCTCCGACCAGCGACTCACCAAGACTTTATCCTCTTGTTGCCAGAAGACCTTATCGGTCTATACCGTTTTTAAATGTACGAATCAAGGGCTTCGCAGGCAGGCACGGATTCCCATTATACAAGAAGTATAGGGCAAGTCTCCGATTTTGTCAAGGGTTTTGGCCAAAAAAAAATCGCCTCTGGGAGGCGGGGGTGAAAGGTATCACCCTAGAGAAATATTAAACGCCAAAAGACTTACCACAGCCGCAGGTTTGACTGGCGTTGGGATTAGTGAATTGGAAACCACCGCCGATCATCGCGTTGCTGTAATCTAACATGAGACCGTAGAGATAGAGCAGACTTTTTTTATCAGAGACAATTTTAAAGCCATCGTAATCGAAAACCTCATCTTGAGGGCCAATATTGCTAGGATGCTCAAAATCCATCATATAGGACATTCCCGAACAACCACCTTGACGCACACCCACGCGCAGACATAAATCCTTGCCCTGTTGCTCTTTGAGCATGGTAAGGTGTTTGAGGGCAGCCTCACTGAGTAAAATTCCTTTTTCGTGAGTCTGAGTAGCTTGTGTCATTTTTAGCAGGAACTCCTAAACGCAGTTGAAGGGGATAGATACAATTTTGCCTTCTTCTGTCCATCTTAACGATAGTTGAGGGCTGATGACTGGATTACTGTTGACTTTTCCCGGTCTCGCAGGAGTTATAGGGCAAAAAAAGCAAAAAACTGGGATTATTAATTAAATAGCGTTGCCAGAGACGACTAGGTTCTTAAAACAAACCATAGAGCCATTCTCAGCCGATTTTCGTCACCCAGCCGGGTGCTTGAGACAATTCGCCTTCCCTGGGGGGACGAAAATCAAATCAGGAAAACACTGCTTTGAGGATGCCGAAAAAGCAGCCAGAAAATATCAAAAGAAATTCACCTTTCTAAGCGGAGATTAGCGCCACTGCTATCGGTGCGATAAACCCAAGTTTTTTGCTTATCAGTCAGAATAATTCGCCATCCTTGCACCAGTGCTTGGGTACAGAATTCTCCCGGTTTAGCTAATCCTAAACAACCATCGGGCCAGGTTTGTGGTTGTGCTGCTTGAATTTGCAAGCGATTAACGGATATATTGGTTTTCCGACTCAAATCTTGACGGGTAGCGGCGATGACCGAATTAGGTGGCTCAGGAGATGCTAAACTAGGTGGTGCTAAGAGGAGAGAAAGCAGGCTAATTAGCATTAAAGTGCCAGTTGATACCCGAACAATTCTCGTTTTACCGATTGGTACTTGCTGGCTTTGGCTAAAATTTTTTCTAGATATCATCTTTAGTCCTGTCTCTTTCCTGGGAGTGATAGTCTGAGCGAATCTTCCTGTTTATAACCAGTGTAACCGATACTATGTTCCCTCTCTGGTTTTCGAGCAGAAGCAGCAGTCACTCTCAGTTTTCGTTGCCATCTCCTGAAAACTTCCGTCTCTTTAAGTGGCGATGGCGATTAAAATAGATGAGTATGAACTATCTTAGATGGATGGACTTATGTTATTTTTTTTCCTCCGTTGGTTGATTACCGCCGTCTCTTTATTGATTACAGCGCAAATAGTACCCGGTATAGAAATTAAAGATTTTACCGTGGCTTTGATAGCTGCTGTCGCTTTGGGTTTAATTAATGCTATCATTAGACCCCTGTTGATTCTTTTTACCCTGCCTTTAACTATTTTGACCCTAGGGTTATTTATTTTTGTGGTCAATGCCATTTCCTTTTCTTTAGCCTCCTATTTTATCAGTGGCTTTGAGGTAAAATCATTTTTTGCCGCTTTATTCGGTTCGATCGTGGTTTCGATCATTTCAGGAGTTTTAAATGGTTTTTTCGTTGACTAAAGTGGGCAATAATTCGTTTGTTTAAAACAGCTTGACTTACTCTGATCTAGAGACGTTGATTATAACAACGTCTCTCTAGTTTTTGGTAAATAGCGATAGTTTTTATTTGAGAATCAGGGAATTAAATTGACAAAAAGATTGACAAAAATTATCGTTTGTGTTAAACAAGTTATATCGATTATTTACCAGAGGGCTTTAGGGTATGTTTATTATTTTATGTATGAGATCGCTTAGAACTACACCCAGAAAATCTCTACGGATTTACCGTGGCTTTTGTCGTTAAAAATCAGGAAAATTTAATCCCCAAATTTCCATATCAAGCACCGAGAGCAAGTTCAATTACTATTAGAATAGTAACTTTTTGTGAAGATTTGGCTAACCGGGATGATCCGATCAGACAAAACAAATATAATCATCTTAATTAGATGACTAATGAGCTTTCTCGATCATCTTTCCAGACAGCATAACTGCAAGAGTGTAGAAGGGAATTGTTGAGCTAAGGAGATTAACTAATCTCAAGTCAATTTTTCTTGTCTGTGTTAGCTTGAGAGACACAATCATCGCAGCAAAAGTTTTTTCATTCAATTTAGAGGTTTTAAAATGACTAACAATCAGGAAAATCTTAGCAAAGAAAACAAAATTTATACAGTTCTCAGTATCGGTCAAAGAGGAGCAGGAAAAACAGTTTTCCTAGCGGCATCTTATCAGACTTTCAAAAATCAAGCAACTTCGGGAAATCTGGCTAATATTGTCTTCAGATCTCAAGAGGAAGAAAGCGAAGAAGATATTGAAAAAATTCTCAATTATGTCGCTAGAACAGGTCAATATCCCCCCGCCACTTTAAAAATCAGTAACTTTGATTTTAGTTTAGAGAAAAAAAGCGGTGATCGATCGGATAAAATAGCGACAATTCGCTGGTGGGATATACCGGGAGAAAGTTGTCAAATCTATAATTTAGCCTTTGTCAATATGGCTTTACAGGCTAATGCTTGTTTACTGTTTTTAGAAGCAGCAAGTTTATTAAATGATTCAGACAAGCATAATAATTACCTGAAAATTTTTCAAACCTTGATCGAGATAATTAACCATAATAAAACTAGGTTTAATTTAGGCATTATTATCAGCAAATGCGATCTAGTTGTCTCTGACCAAAAATGCTGGCAAAACCTACAATTAAAAGTCAAAGAATTAGAGCAAAAACTGCGAGAGCAAAAAGTTAATCACCGTTTTTTTTACTCAACAGTTTTAATTGATTCCCAGCAAGGCACACTGCAAGCAAATCAAGCTTTAGACTCCCTATCTTGGTTATTGTCTCAAATCGATCAACAACTGGTAAACTTTTCCTAAATGACCAGCACTATATCCGATCCATTTGCAGCAAGATTAGTAAAAAAATCTCTCAAAAATCTGCTGACTGCCTTATAACAGTCATCTTAATGGTGAGGTGTGAAGTTTTCGTTTTGGGGAGTCGGCACCAAATTAGGTGACAGTTCATCTTGAGGAGAAATGCCGTCAAATATCTCCCCAAAAACTAGAAACAAGACACAATTGTGTTAAAATTATTTATAACAGCGCACAGGAGCGCTTAAAGGTTACAGATCATGTCCTTGATCGTTGAACAACTGATTTATAGCAGTTTCTCACAACTGGGATTTAAATATATCGCTAGTGTCAATGTCCCCCTAGGGATTCAACAGTTTTTTTATCAACATATAGTCTCTCAGTTATGGGACACCTATAATCCTCCAGACAGGAAATTTAAAGGAGTCTATATCTATCAAATTGACTCCCATAACACCCTCTTTGGTTGGTTAATTAACGATGGCAAGGACGAATTTGGTCGTGGGGACATCCCCTACTTTCATTGTTATTATTTACAGAAACTACTCGACTCGAAACAACTGTTTAAAATCCTTGCCTGTCTAGAAGCAGGCCCCCTAAAACGTATTTCCAGAGATGAGGCTAAAATCTCCCTTGACCCCGTAATTTTAGCCGACAATTATCAGGCAAATGCCTTTGAATTAGGGATTAAACTTTCTAAAGATATTCGTCTGTTTAGCCACCGGCAACTGCGGGAAGAAAAACCCCTGCAATGGTTTATCTCCTCGAAAGAAACCAAAGAACGACAAAAACCCACCGATAATAACTATGATAACTCTAAAAATACCTTACCTAGGGAACCAAATTATCAGGTAGAAATTGCCAAAATCCTGCAAGAATTAGCCGAAAAACCGCTCGCTATTGAGGGGATCATGCTTGTTTCTCCCCAGGGTCAACCTTTGACTGATTCCATCGGCATGGAACACAATAGTGCTTTAATCTTAGCAGGAACAATGCTCTATCTTGCCAATAACACAAAAGAGGAATTAAGCTGGTCTGATCTGGAACAAATTGCTATTCGCAGTCCCCAGGGTCATCTGATCTTAACCCCTTGCAGTGACCAAGCTTTTCTTTTAGTGAAAACTGGCAAAACGATCACGGGATTGTTAGAGGTAGAAATCCAGAAAACTCGCTCAAAATTACAAAAAATTCTCGCTATCTCTAACCCCACCCCCCAAACTCCTCTCTTAAATCCCGCAGCTAATCCCTTCCTTGATTCCGTTGTAGAAGAATTCGAGATCGTCCTCGAAACCGAAGATTCAGTAATCAGTAATCAGTAATCAGTGATCAGTAATCAGTGATCAGTAATCAGTAGTCAGGAGACAGGAGACAGGAGACAGGAGACAGGAGATTATTTTTATTTATACTTCCCACACCCTACACCCTACACCCTACACCCTACACCCTACACCCCACACCCTACACCCCACACCCTGATCACTAAAAACCGATGAACCAATTAAACTTAGAAGTTGCGGGAAAAAAAGAACGTTTAGATGCTTGGATGGGGTCACAATTGCCCGATTTATCGAGATCGAGGCTGCAAAAACTGATAGAACAGGGATATATACAGTTAAATGGTCAAATTTGCACTAATAAAAATACTAAAGTTGGTCAAGGCGATCGCTTAAAGATTACCATTCCCGACAGTCAACCCCTGGAATTAACCGCCGAGGCGATCGAGCTTGATATTCTTTACGAAGACGAATATCTGATTATTATCAATAAACCTGCCGATTTAGTGGTTCATCCGGCTCCCGGCCACGAATCAGGAACCTTGGTCAACGCTTTACTGCATCACTGCCCGAATTTAGCCGGAATTGGTGGAATTCAACGCCCTGGTATAGTCCACCGCTTAGATAAGGATACCACGGGTGCGATCGTTATTGCCAAAACCGACCAGTCCCATCAACACCTACAGGCACAATTAAAAACCAAAACTGCCCGCCGGGAATACATGGCCCTCGTCCACGGTGTCCCCAAAAGCGAAACAGGTACAATTGATCTGCCCATCGGTCGTCACCGCAGCGATCGCCAAAAGATGGCGATTATTGCCGTGGAAAAAGGAGGTAGAAATGCCGTCACTCACTGGCAAGTCAAGGAAAGACTGGGCAACTACACCTTAATGGAATTTCGGCTAGAAACTGGCAGAACTCATCAAATTCGCGTTCATAGCAGCCAAATCGGTCATCCGATTCTTGGGGATCCCCTCTATAGTTCAGGTCGTTCCATCGGGATTAATCTACCCGGGCAATTACTCCATGCCCATCGTTTAATTTTAGTACATCCGGTCACGGGAGAGAGCCTAGAAGCGATCGCCCCCTTACCCGCTATTTTCCCGAAAGTTTTAGGTATTTTACGGCAGAGAAACCCCTAGCGCACAAATTGCGGCATAATCTCCGCTGCTGTCCATAATCCGTAGATACCGCGACGATGTAGGGAAACCCCCGCTTTCAGATAACCAAAAGCTGGCCCGCAGACATTAGCCGCCATACTGGTTTCATCACCCAAAGTGAAGGTATGGGTGGAAATTTTGCCTTCAAAAGTCCGCCCCGTGACTTTAACATTGGTACTCAAGGGCTTTTTCGGGTTGCGCGTATCCACCACACCCCCGACGGAAACCCGATCGCGTCCACAAATTCCGGCTAATTCCAGCATAATATCGTCTGCGTGTTCCATATTTTCGAGGCTGAGAATGCCATTGGTTTTATTTAACAGCATTTCCACTTCCGCATCACTCATCTGGTGGGCTGTTTCTGGGTCGTAACCGGGTAAATGGGCGATATCTTCGCGAATAGTGGCACGATAAGTCTCCCAGTTGGCGATTCCCACGCCAAAGGTAATTTTAACGCTATGAATCTCCCCATAACTCTGGGCTGCTAGGGCGGCAGCCGCAGTTAACAGTCCGGGGGTAGCACCGCAGCCGGTCATGTAGGTGATGCCGGCGGCTTCTAGGTCTGCTTGTAGTGCTAAGATTTGTTCCATGGCGCTGGTGCGTTTGAGAGCATCGACTAAAACTCCGCGCCAACCTAAGCGAATGAAAGTTTTAGCGATATCGGCCATGAAATTGTTAGGTAAATTCGGTAAGGCGAGAAAATAGCCCTCTACATCGGCAGTTTTGATTAATTCCTCGATACTGTTCTCGCTGAGACTGCCGTAATTTTCCAGATAACCGATCGAACCCCGGTCATGATAAATTTTGTTACAGGTATTGACATCTAGACCGTCTTTGTGGTAGGCAAAACCGGCTTTATCGGCGGCGGCAGTCCAGAGCATTTCCTGTTTGGGGGCGAGAATTCTAGCGGCAGCCTGTCCCAAACCACCAAAACCTAAAACACCGATCCGAATGCGATCGCTGGCTATTTGTTTATTCATATCTGTTCTGATTCCTATAGACAAAATTCTATGATCTCGGCGGTCGTGGTTCGCCGTTGCATCTCCTTTATTTTCAATTTATCGCTTCAGGTCGTCTTTTTTGTGTAGTTTTGTTAAATTATGCCTCCTGGGTTAAGGTTCGCCCTTGACGATGAAGAAAAGTTACGGGAAACTTACAAAAAATGAAAGTGGTTGGGTGAGATAATATAAAGTTTTGCTAAAATTTTAACCAGATTGCTACGATTAGCAAACTATCGTAAATTAAAACGATAGGGAGCTTTGCAAACCCCAGATCACGCTGAGAAGAGCTATGAGCATGGAAAGCCTAGAGTTTATTATCTATCCCGATGGTCGCGTCATGGAAAAGGTGACAGGCATAGTCGGTTCATCTTGTCAAGAGGTGACGGCGGCGATCGAGGCACAACTCGGGCAGCTGATGTCTCAAGAGAAAACCTCGGATTATTACCATCAAACCGTCAGCCAGTCAGAGAAAGTCAGCAACAAAGCCACTTTTAGCGACTGGTAATTTTTCATCTTTCCCAATCCCTTTATTTAAGCCACTGAAAAACCATGTCACACTTTAGCAATATCAAAACCAAAATCCGCGATCTATCCTACCTAAAAGCCGCCCTAACGGATATGGGTATGGAATGGAAAGAGGGTTCTCACCCTGTCAAAGGTTATCAAGGTCAAACTTTAACCGCAGAGGTGGTAATTGAACAAGATAACAATTACGATATCGGTTTTCGCTGGAATGGTAACGAGTACGAGTTAGTTGCCGATTTGCAATACTGGCAACAACCCCTAACCGTAGAAGGATTTTTAAGAAAAGTAAATCAAGGTTATGCCTACCACACCATCCTGGCAGAAACTGCTAAACAGGGTTTTCAGGTGGCAGCACAGGAAAAAAATACTGATGGTTCTATTCGTCTAGTGGTACAACGTTGGAGTGCCTAATGGCTGATTTTTCTCCCGAACGCTCTGGTTTTGAACCAGAGTTGGGGGGATTCCTAAGAGATTCCCCCGATCGCACCGGTTTTGAACCTGAATTGGGCGGTTTACTGCGCCAGAAAGCGGTTTACGTCGATGAGGTCACTTGTATCGGTTGTAAACACTGCGCCCACGTTGCTCCCAATACCTTTTTTATTGAAGGTGAATACGGTCGCTCTCGTGTCTATAATCAGGACGGTGACGAGGAAGAAATTATTCAAGAAGCGATCGAGACTTGTCCGGTTAACTGTATTCACTGGGTTAATTATCATCAGTTGTCATCCCTTGAGGAAGAACGCAAACATCAAGTGATTAAACAGTTAGGTTTTCCTCAGATTCACAAGAAATTTAGCCCCGCAGATTTAGACATTTAGGGTGGATAGGTGCAGCCTGATCCATCCATTATTTCCTAGCAGTCATGGCAGCGGTTCTCGATCGAATCTGCTACAGTTCTCAGGGGAAATAATCCTAAATCCGTTGAGTATAGGCTACCTATCAGGATAGGCAAGAGGCAAGAGGCAACCCCCCCTGCCCCCCGACATCGGGGGGGTAGGAGGAATAGATAATCAGTCTTTAATAACTGGATTTAGTATAATCCTATCTCGGATTTTAACGATAATGAATACCCAACTGATTGATTCTCTCGCACGAATTATTCTCTCTCTCTCCGAGGAAGAAAGAGAGTTACTGAATCGAAAAATTGAGAGCGAACAACGGGAAAATTTGCAGATTAACGCTCAAATTTTGGATTTAGAAAACCGTGTCAAGCAATACGAAAATCAATATCGCATGAGTTCGGAAGAATTCTATCCTAGATTTCGTTCCGGTGAGCTAGGGGACGATATGGATTATTTCGAGTGGAATGTTTATTATGAAATGCTATTGGCAGCTAGAAAAGAGATAGGTTTACGGTGGAATTAGATGGAGATAGTCGATTATATTCCCCTAGTTAAACGGAAATTATCCGAGAGTTCGATCGTCAAGTCTTTTACGATTGTCGATGAAAGAATTTTATTCGATCGAGGCTATTTCCGAGCGAGAGTCCTTTTAACGAACGGAGATTTTTTAGAAATTGCTGAAGCTTTTACCTCGATCGATCAACGCATCGTTACGATAAGCTATCGCTATCAATGGATGGACGCAAGCAAACAGAAGTTAAGAAAACGCTGGGATAACGTGGAACATTTTCCCGATCTAGCCAATTTTCCCGATCATGTCCATGTGGGAGACGAGTTAAACGTTCAACCAAGCGAATCTAGAAATATTTTACAAATTATCACCGTAATCGAGCGCGAGATCGAGATTTTGTAAACATAACGCGTCCTAGAGCGAAACCAACTCCTATAACTCGCCAAATCCTGAGCAAGTTGCGAGAATTATCCGATTGGAGGATAAATACCTGACTATTTCCCGAAATATTGATCCATGAAAAGTAACGCGCCGACTTATCGGATTTTCCTTCGCTATAATAAACCTATCCCTCTCAAATAACCACAAGGATACAAATGCCAGCCATATCCATGTTTTACGGAATTATTATTTATATGTACTTCATGGACAATAAACAACACTATAAACCTCACATTCATGCTAGATATCAAAATTCGGAAGTCATTGTCGCCATTCCAGATGGAGAAATTCTTGAAGGCTCTATTCCTAATGCTAAAATGAAATTACTTTCCGCTTGTATCGAGATTCATCAAGATGAATTGATTGCTAACTGGGAACTCGCTATTTCAGGACAACAACCGTATAAAATTGAACCACTGAGATAAATGATGAATCCTAGAGTTAAAGAAGTTATCCCTTTGCCCAACTATCAATTACAACTCATCTTTACTAATGAAGAAAAGAAAATTTATGATTGTTCACCACTGCTCGATTTTGGCATCTTTCAAGAACTTAAAAACAAACAGTATTTTAATCAAGTAAAAATTTTAGATGGTACGGTAACTTGGCCGAACGAACAAGATATCTGTCCGGATACTCTGTATCTTGACTCCATTTCCCAAACCTAGAACAGTTCGAGCGAGGAAACCCAACAACAAAAGTAACGCTCCCACTGATCAGATTTTCTTTCGCTACAGCCTTTCTCAGAAAGATGAGGTTAGTTATTGTTGCTAAAATACTTGATGAGTAAGGATTAATCTGTACTTCATCTCTAGGAGAAAGAGTGAGAAATTTTCTATTTACCCAGTGATTACTGTGGGGAGGGAAAAGTTAGAGGCAATCGGGGCAAAATGATAAGTATTTTATATGCAAATACCTTCAATACTTAAAAATATTTAAATTTACCTGAAATGTCGGCTTGAAGGCTCTCGGTTTTACCTCGGAGATGAAAAGCCGACCAGCATAGAAATAGCGAAGCACGATTGACAACTCAATTCTTAGCGTGCTAGAATAGTTTGCGTAGTAGGTCGGCACGCAAGATGTTCATTTTAGAGTACAAGCTTAGAGGAAAACCATCTCAATATCAAGCCATTGATGAGGCAATTCGGACAGTTCAGTTTGTTCGGAATAAATGCCTTAGATATTGGGAAGATAACAAAGGTGTAGGACAAAAGGATATTTATCGATACACAACCGAATTAAGAAACGAATATTCTTTCGTCAAAGACCTTAACTCTACAGCTTGTCAACAGGCGTGGCGTAGGACTTGGACTGCTATTTCAAGGTTCTATAACAACTGTAAAAACCAAATCCCTGGCAAAAAGGGATACCCTAAATACTCTAAACGTACTCATTCTATTGAGTTTAAAAAATCCGGCTGGAAGATTAATCGAGATACCAAAAGAATAACTTTCACCGATGGTAAAAACATCGGAGAGTTAAAACTAATTGGTAGTCGAGACTTGTTCTGTTTCCAAGAATGGCAAATTCAAAGGGTGAGAATAGTTAAACGTGCTGACGGGTATTATTGCCAGTTAATGTTAAAACTTGACGTGAGAGATATAACCCCAAAATTAGAGCCTACCAAAAAATGTGTAGGTTTAGACATGGGACTAAAGTATCTTTATGCCGATAGCGACAACAATACAGTAGAACCTCCTAAATATTATCGAAAAGCAGAGAAGCGTCTTAATAAACTAAATAGGAGAAAATCTCAAAAGTTTAGAAGAGGGCAACAGCTAGGCAACGAGAAGAGTTTGCTAAAAAATTGGCACTCCGTTTAATTCAGTCAAACGACTTGATAGCTTATGAAGATTTAAAAGTCAAGAACCTTGTGCGTAATCGAAAACTAGCCAAGAGTATCAATGACGCTGGCTGGTCACAATTAAGAAAATGGATTGAGTATTTTGGCATTAAATACGGCAGATTGACTATTGCTGTTAATCCCGCCTATACTAGCCAAGAATGCTTTAATTGTGGCAAGTTAATTAAAAAGTCTCTATCGGTTAGAACCCATGTTTGTTCTTGCGGATATGTAGAAGATAGAGACAAAATGGCGGCATTAAATATACTCAAAAAAGCTACGATAGGGCATATCGGAAGTTGGTCATCAGACCTAAACGCTTGGGGAGATTTAAGCTCTATTTTGGTTGGTAGCAATACCTGTCAAGACAACTTGAGTCAGTGAACCAAGAATCCCTCGCATGAGCGCGACGGGAGTGTCAAAATTGGTAATATTTATTAACTAAAATTCTCTAAAGCTTCAAACTGACGTAAAGCAAGACTAGAACCTTGATTCCAGCCTAATTCTACATAATAGGGTAAAAGTTTCTTGATATTTATATCGGGAAAGAGACGACTATTTTCCCTTTCTTGATAACTGTCTTCTCTGAACAG
>VYLD01000248.1_pt1 | contig 18233 bp, 16 predicted proteins | sample 5114401 | NCBI WGS metagenome assembly VYLD01 (sample SAMN12291783, study PRJNA351875) | freshwater metagenome | isolation source: freshwater lake | place: USA: Michigan, Gull Lake | collected 2013-08-08 | reverse complement strand
GCAATACCCAGGCTACCCGCCCCAGCCTCAGCAGGGGTGGTACGGGCAGGCGCCTGCACCACAGCCCGGGTACTACGACCCCAATCAGAACGCCGGGCCGCAGTACCAGCAGCCTGCCTCGCAGTGGCCAGCCCAGCCCGCGATGTGGAACGACCAGGCCGCCGCCGAACCCCTTCCCTCTGCGGAGGTCCCTTCAGAACCCGCCTTCGTCGCGCCTTCGGGCTACCTGGGAGACCCGACGCCGGCTGCGCTGAAACCGGCTGCTGCCCAGGTGACGTCGCGAGCTGGCGGCGAAGACGTGGTCGAGGTCTCCGACGACGAGGTTCCTCCACTATCGTCCGCGCCTGGTTCGGACCCGTCTCTGAAGCCCGACGTCAGTGACGACCCTGTCGGCGACCTGCGCTCGGCGCTGCTCGGAGAGGACTCGCAGGCGTTCAAACTGCCCGTACCCGCTGCCGCGCCCGCGGCCGCGGCCGTCAACCTGCCGCCCCGGCCGTTGTTTGGAGGCGCCGGTTTCTCGCTCCCCAAGGCCCCGCCGAGCAGCTTCTCGCTGGACCGCCCGGTCGCTGCTCCGCCGGCGCAGAAGCGGGTGGAAGCCACGGCGGTGTCCCAGCTCCTCCCGGGTCCGGCCGAGGACCTGCCGCTGGTCGACGTCACCAGCGCTTCCGCGAGCCGGTCGACCGAGAGCCTCACCCAGATCGAGCGCGCGACGGCTGACGCCCTGAGCGGCGATGGACCGGACCTCGATGATGTTCCTGAAGCGAGCATCTCGGGCATCGTGACCCTGCCTGAGCCCGATCCATCGGCACCTTCGCCCGACCTGCCGGTCGCTGAGGGACCATTGGGTGACCTCCCGTCGCCCGCCGTGGCGGACGAGGTGCCCCTGTTCGAAGGGTCGGTGACCATCGACCTGTCGCGGTCGACCAGCGCCCCCAGTCATGCAGACGACGTGGTGCCTGCGCAGATCGTCCGAGAACCTCCTCAGCGCCAGACCGAAACCCTGACCTCGTGGGGTGAAGCTGCGGCGACGGTCGAGGCTGTGGCGACGGTCGAGGCTGTGGCGACGGTCGAGGCTGTGGCGACGGTCGAGGCTGTGGCGACGGTCGAAGCTGTGGCGACGGTCGAAGCTGTGCTGACGGAGTCGGCCGCTCCGGCTGCTGGGTTCCATGAAGCGGTCCCTCCACGGGCCGATGGGCCCATCGAACGAGCAGCTGGTGAGGGCCTCGAGGAGCGGTCCATCGAGGTCTCGATGGGAACTGCCCCTTCGCAGCAGCTCGAATCAAGCTGGGCTGACGGGGTCGAACCGGGTTCGAAGCCATCCGATGACTTCGGCCCCTCGCTGGCCGATCTGCCCACCGTCAGCGCGGAACCGGACACCGGCGCGCACGCGACTGGATTCGAAGCGTCACGCTTGGACCTGCCGATCGCCGGGCCTGCGGCCTCGGCTTTCGACGCGCTCGCCATTCCTCCGCCGCCCCCGTCCCACGCGCCCCTTCGGCTGACGAGCGCCGTGGGCGGCGGGCAGATCAGGCCGTTGTCGACCTCGTGGGACGACGCTGTTCCGCCTCATGAGCCCGCCGCGCCATCGACCGAGGTCAGCGCGACCACCCTGGAATCGACCGCAGCCCAGGCAGTGCCTGCACCGGCGACCGCGGTCTTCACGAGCAGTTGGGGAGACGCTGCGGCGCCTGCGCCGTTGACCGAGGTCTTCGCGAGCAACTGGGAGGAGCCAGCCCCCGCCGAGGCGCCGTCGACCGAGGTGTTCGTGGGCAACTGGGAAGAGCCAACCCCCGCCGCGGTGCCGCCGACCGAGGTGTTCGCGAGCAATTGGGAAGAGCCTGCCCCCGCCCCGCCCGTGGCGTCGACCGAGGTGTTCGAGAGCAATTGGGAAGAGCCTGCCCCCGCCGCGCCCGTGGCGTCGACCGAGGTGTTCGCGAGCAATTGGGAAGAGCCTGTCCCTGCCGCGCCGGCGACCGAGGTGTTCGCGAGCAACTGGGAAGAGCCCGTCGCGGTTGACGCGGTGCCCGTGCCGACGAGCGACGCGTTCGCGGGCGACTGGGGCGCCAGCGTGCCTGGTCGCACAGACGAGCAGGTCGGGCTGAGCACCAACTCCGAATTCCTCGGGGCCGCTCTCCCGGACGATGGCCTGCCGACCCTCGACATCGGTGACGTCTCAGTCGAAGCCGAAGCCTTCGAGGTCGAGTCCGGCCCGGCGGCGGGGTTCATCAACAATACCCTCGATTCAGGAACCTCCTCGGTCGAAGCAGGTTCGGTCGAGTTCGCCAGCAACGCCGATTTTCTCGACCACGGCGCCCTGCAGAGCGCCGGAGCGTCGTGGCAGCGCGACGGAGCGAGCGTCGAGCTGCCCGAGGCGTTCGAGGGCGAAGACATCATTCAGGGAACGGTCGTCGAAGAAGAGCCGGGGTGGGACACTGCGATACCCGCGATCGCCGCCCCTGCTCCGCAGCCGCTCCCGTTGGTTCGAGTGGCTGCTCCAGCGGCCCCCCAGGTCCCCCAACCGGTCGCCACGCCTGTCGTCAAGGCTGACGTCCAACGAGCCGGGGCGCCGCAGGCCTCAGTGAGGCTCGGGGGCCAGCACCGCGTCATTCTTCACACCACCGACGGACAGGTGAAGCGCGGCTCGCTCAAGGACCCTGATCTGGGCGCCCAGTGGTTGGCGCTCGAAGGGTCATCGGGCGTCGAGCCGATCAGCCTCGGGCGGCTGAAGGCTGTCTTCTTCATGTTGGCGGCCGGGGCCCGATCGCCAGACGCGGTGGGCCAGAAGATCCGCGTCACCTTCAAAGACGGGCGCCAGGTCGCGGGCTTCTCGCGCGATCACGGCACGGGCGGGCTGGGGTTCTTCGTGGTGCCCGCTGACAACCGCACCAACACCGAACGAATCTACATCTACCGGCATGGGGTTCAGACCATCGCCCTCGAGGCCTGAGGAAGACTGTGTTGATGGCACAGGCTGCCGGTGTCAGTTCAGGTAGTCGGGGTGATTGGGGTCGTTCTTGTGGCTCTTCACCACCGACAAATGCGAAGCCCGGCGCCGCAGCTCGCGGTTGAGCTGGTTGGACCGAAAGCGCAGCCACAGCCGTGAAGGCGTGTAGCCCTGCACCCAGGCCACCGTGACCAGCAGGCCGACGAGTTGAGGCAACACGGCGACCCATGAGCCCGTCAGCCCGGCGAACAGCGTGAACGCTGCGCCGATGGCTGCGAACGCGTAGCCCGACACCGGAAAGCCGAACCACGAGATGCGCCCGGGCCCGATGATCAGCCCCTGCGCCACCCAGAGCGCCGCGATGGTGGTGTAGCCCCCGAAAAAAGAAGCCCCCAGCACCCGCGCAGACACCAAAGCGACGAGCACCGTGACCGCGCCCGCGACGACGTTGACCGTCAGCACGAAGACCCAGACCCGCTGCCGGCCCCACTGCGCCTCGAGCCACGAGCCGGTCTGCAGCAGAATCAAGATGCCGAAGACAATGCTCAGGGGCGACGGTGCCACCAGGAAGGCGTGGGTGATGAGCTGCCAGAACATCAGCTCGTTGATGACCGCGCTGGGCTGCAGCACCAGCACCGAGAAGGCGGCGTTCGAAGCGGCGACCACCAGGGAGCCGACCGCCAACAACAGCGCCATCTGCCCCCCTGGGCTCTTCGGCGACAACCAGCTCTTGAATTCGTTGGCGAAGCTCATTCTTCGTACCCTGACAGCCGACCACGGCCCTTCGATCTCGATACGCCCGAGCCTTTGCGGCGTCGACCCCGAATGAGGAACGCTGTTGCACCGATGACGAAGAGCGAGATCAGCAGGTTCCACCAGGGCACCTGCCTCAAGGGGCGGGCCTCAGCAGCGAGCACCTCATCGGTCAGCAGCGCCTCGAGCGCCTCAACAGGCACCGCGAAGTCGGCCTTGCCAGCCACTGCGCGCAGAACGCCGACCACCCGGCCCTCGCTGTCGACCACCGGACTGCCGCTGCTGCCAGGCTCAGCGCCGATGCTCAATTGCAGCAGGGGCTGGGTATCGGCAGGCTTCAACTCGGAGGGTTGGCCTGGAAACCCGTTCGGACGAAGCGCCGTCAGCACCCCTTCGTTGAAGGTGAAGTCCAGGCCGCGGGGGTTGCCGGCCATGAAGAGCTGCGCGCCCTCTTTGAGGTCCCTCGAGGTGCCAAGCACCAGCGGCGACACGCCCACCGTGTCGAGGCGCACGACGGCAAGATCATGAGCCTCATCGAGCGCCAGGACGCCTTTGACGTGTACGCGGCGCCCATCGGCGAAGATGGCTGTCAAGTCGGGGTGGCCATCGACGACATGGTGGTTGGTCACCACCACGCCGTCTTCTCGAATGGCGAACCCGGTGCCGTTGCCGGCGCGTTCCCCTGAGAGCGTCGTGACCTCGAGGACCACGATCGACTGCTTGAGTCTGGCGAAGAGGTCCTGACGGGCCTCGGGCCCGATGGTCGCGGCCAGCAGGCCCGCCACCGCGAGCTGCGCCATCATCGGCCGCTCACCACGGCGTCAGCTCTTGTGCCGGTAGAACAGCGTCACGGTGAGGCAGTGGAACTCCTTGTCAGAGCTCTGGGTGACCTCTTTGTCGACCACCTCGGCCTGGGGGTTGTCCTTCAGCCACTTGGTGATGGTCTCGCCCATCGCCTCGCGGTCGCGAGCCAGGGTGGTCGAGAACACTTTGACGCCGGTGAAGGGAATCATGGCTGACCTCGTGCTCCGTCAGCGAATGCCGCCGCGGGCGGTGTGCGCGCGGTAGTGCTCGCACAGCCCCGGCTCTTTGCAGGTCGGCCCGATGCCATCAGGGTGCGCGAAGAAGGGCGTGCGCTCGGTCTCTTCGGTGCCGCACAGGGCGCACTTGCGCTTGCGCGCCCTGGCCTCTTGTCGCCGCTGCTCGGCGATCTTCTTCGCCTGCTCGCGCAGCGTCTTTGCGTCGGGAACCTCTGGAACGTCGCTCACAGTGCCTCCACGAGTACGGCGATGCCTTGACCCCCACCGATGCACGCGCTGCCCACTCCAAACCGAGCCCCGCGGCGCTTCAGCTCATACAGCAGGTGCAGGGTGATGCGCGCGCCTGATGCGGCGAGGGGGTGGCCGATGGCGATGGCGCCTCCGTCGACGTTGGTGACGTCACGCGACAGCCCCAGCTCTTTTTCGACCGCGAGGTACTGGGGCGCGAAGGCCTCGTTGACCTCGAAGAGATCGATGTCGGACAGCTTGAACTCGGCGCGTTCCATCAGGGCGCGAATGGCCGGCGCCGGCCCGATGCCCATGATGCGCGGGTCGCACCCCACGGTGGCCCAGCTCACCAATCTTCCCAGCGGAGCCTTGCCGTGCTTCTCGGCCCAGCTGCGGGTCGCCATCACCGCGCTCGCCGCGCCGTCGTTGATGCCTGACGCAGCGCCGGGGTGCACCACGCCGTCTTTCTTGAAGACCTTCGGCAGCTTCTTGAAGCCCTCGACCGAGGCGTCGGGGCGGCCGTGCTCGTCCTTCGAGAAGAAGGTGCTGCCCTTCTTCGAGCGCAGCTCGATGGGGCTGAGCTCGTTCGAGAAGCGCCCGGCCTCTTGCGCGGCGGCGTGGCGCTGCTGGGACACCACCGAGAAGGTGTCGACGTCGTCCTGGGTGAGGCGGTACTGCTCGGCCAGGTTCTCGGCGGTGATGCCCATCGGAAAGCCGGTGTAGCTGTCGGTGAGCCCCGTGGTGATGGTGTCTTCGAGACCGCCCTTGCCGAGCGGCAGCCCCCAGCGCGCGCCGCGAATCACGTGCGGCGCCTGAGACATCGACTCGGTGCCGCCGGCGAGCACGACGTGGGCCTGCTCGGTCATCATCAGCTCAGCGGCCGTGATGAAGGCCTGAAACCCGGAACCACAGAGGCGATTCACGGTGAGCGCGGGCACCGGCACGGGCACACCTGCCTTCAAGCCCACGTGGCGGGCCAGATAGATGGCGTCGGGGCTGGTCTGCATCACGTTGCCGTACACCACGTGCTGCACCTCTTCGGGGTTGACCTGCGCCTGCGCGAGCGCGGCCTTCGCGGTCTCGACGCCCAGGTCGGTCGCCGAGTGATCCTTGAGAGCGCCGCCGAAGGTGCCGAAGGGCGTTCGTTTGCCCGAGAGGAAATAGATGTCGTCGCTCTTCCACGCGTTCTTCATGTCGTTCCCCACAGCCTCCCGAACAACGGAGCGCTCACCATGCCAAGGCCGCCGAGCGTCCACAACAGTCCTACGGCGTGCTGCGCGCGCAGCTCACGGCGCTGAACCGTGCGGCTGGCCAGCGCCAGGAAGGTCACCAGCCCATCGAGGCCCGAGCTGACGGCCCCCACACCCGACAGCGCCTCGGCGCGGCGCTGGTGCGCCTTGAAGAGCCGCTCGATGGTCACTCCCGGCAGGCCGGCGCACTGGTGGTCAGGGGTCTCGGCGCCTGGCCTGCGGAAGTTCGACGAGACCAGCGACCGCCCGTCGTCAGACAGCGTGATGAAGCTGACGCGCGCCGCGGGCCCTTCTCTCTCGAGGCGCGGCTCGGGCGGGGTGGCGACGCTGCGATGGGCGCGCACCAGCCAGGAGTCGGACACCACCGCCCAGGTCGAGGTGGCGCCGTTGACGTAGCCCCAGGAGGTGCGGGTGGGGCCGAAGCGGCGAAGCTCGAGCCAGGTGCCGAGCGGGTTGAAGCCAAGGGTCTTGAGGGCCGCGTCCGTCGGCTCGAGCCACCCGGGGACGGTGGCGTCAGCGGTGCCATCGTCAATCTCGAAGCGGGTCGCCGCGGGCGAGAGCACGATCAACGCGCGCCACAGGTTGGCCCACACCAGCCCGGCGCCCAGCAGCATCGAGCCCGCCATGAGCAGGCCTGGAGCGGTGGGGTCCATGCAGAGGGCGTCTATCAGCCCGCTCAAAAAAGCACGCTGGTCGCCGGAACGCCGAGCTCCTTCGCCGGGCCTCGTCCTTGCGCGGCACAGAAGCCCGGGGTTCGGGCTCGGCCGGCCTTCTTCAACGGGCTGCGAGCGCAGGTCTGCGATGGCGTCATCAGTCGCAACGAGCAGGCGAGCTGCGGCGCTCGCGAGGCTGGTCGTCGCCGGGTAAGAGGTTCACATCGCCATGGCCCTCTTGAGATCGACCCGCACGCTGCGAACGGGGCTTTCGCCCGATGAGGTGCTCGCGTCTCTGCGCGGCGCGATGGTGGCGGGGCCGCTGTTTGCCTTCGACCGCCCGTTGCCCTCGCAGCCTGGGCTGCGCGGCGAGGTGGTCGGACAGCAGTTCTCGGTGGTGCGTCGAACCCAGGTGGTGAACACCTTCACCCCCATCGCCCGGGGCCGGGTGGTGCCTGCGGAAGGGGGCAGCGAGGTGCAGCTGACGTTGAGCATGCACTTCGTGCCGCTCATGGCGGCAGTGGTCTGGCTGCTGGTGACGTCGGTGGCGGCTGGCGTCTGGTGGGCAGACTTTGGCAGCGAGACCTTCGAGCTCGGGACTGCCTGGTGGTTGCTGGTGCTGCCGTTCGCCGGGCCGGGCTTCGCGTACCTGGCCTGGCGTGCCGAAGCCCCGGCCCTGATCGAAGACGTCGTGGTCGCCATCACCCGAAGATCACCAGGCTGATCGCCGGCGCGGTCGCAGGTCGAACGGCCCCTCGTCGGTTCCTGAACGAAGCGTGATGCGCCGTTTCTCGCCCGCCGAGAACGCCTTGGAGCGTCCGCGTGCCGTCCTCAGGCCCGGACGTCGCTTCGGGTGGCTGCTGCTGCGGTGTCGCCCGGTTGGCGCAACGCCACGCGGGGCATGGGCCTTGCGGAAGGGCCCGGCACTGCCGCGGGAATGGGTCTCGCGCAGCACATGGACGGTGTTGGAATGGGAGGCGTGATGAACAAGGTATCGGACAAGTTGAAGGCGGTGGCCGCAGCGGTCGCGGCGATCGAGAAGCAGTTCGGGCGAGGCAGCGTGATGACGTTGGGCGAGAACGCCGAGGTGCCGGTGGTCTCGGTGATCCCCACGGGGTCGGTCACGCTCGACCGGGCGTTGGGCGTCGGGGGGTACCCGCGCGGGCGGGTGGTCGAGATCTTCGGCAACGAGTCGTCAGGGAAGACGACGCTGACGCTGCACGCCATCGCCCAGGTGCAGGCGCAGGGCGGGGTGGCGGCCTTCATCGACGCCGAGCACGCGCTCGACGTCAGCTACGCGCGGAAGCTGGGGGTGCGGGTCGAAGAGCTGCTGATCTCGCAGCCTGACACCGGCGAGCAGGCGCTCGAGATCACCGAGCACCTGGTGCGCAGCGGGGCCGTCGATCTGATCGTCGTCGACTCGGTGGCGGCGCTGGTGCCCAAGGCCGAGATCGAAGGAGAGATGGGCGACGCCCACATGGGCGTGCAGGCGCGGCTGATGAGCCAGGCGCTGCGCAAGCTGACCGGCGCGGTGAGCCGGTCGGGCACCACCATCATCTTCATCAACCAGATTCGAATGAAGATCGGCGTGATGTTCGGCAACCCCGAGACCACCACCGGGGGCAACGCGCTGAAGTTCTACGCGTCGGTGCGCTGCGAGATTCGCCGCGCGGGCAACCTGAAGGAAGGCGACCACGTGATCGGCTCGAGGGCCAAGGTGAAGGTGGTGAAGAACAAGGTGGCGCCGCCCTTCCAGGAAGCAGAGTTCGACATCATCTACAACCGCGGCATCAGCCGTGAGGGGGAGGTGCTCGATCTCGGCGAGAAGCTGGGCGTGCTCGAGAAGTCGGGCAGCCATTACTCGTACGCAGGCGAGCGCATCGGCCAGGGCCGCGAGCGGGCGATCGAGTGGTTCCGCGAACACCCGCAGGCCTTCGAAGAGCTGGCCACCCGGCTGGTGAGCGCGCCGAAGGTCGAGGTCGCGTCGGCGGCCGCCGAGGCGGCGTGAGGTGAAGGCCAGCTGCCTTTTGCTGGTGGCGCTCTGGCTGTGCGGTGACACCGTGCAGCCGCGCGAGCACGCTGCGCCCGCGATGCGCCTCGCGCGCGAGCACCACCTGAGGCCTCGCCCGCGGCCGTTCGTGGCGGTGCCGGTGCTTCAGGGGGCGCGAGCGGTCGTGGTCGTCAGGTGATGGTGGGTGAAGGCCCCGTCGACGTGCGTTCGGCGGGGCCTTCTCGGTGTGACAGGGCCGCGGGCGTGGTTGGTGACCTCGAGGCTTCGGCTCAGTTCTGCGGGCCCTGCTCGAGCAGCAGGGCGTTGTCGAGCTGGGCTTCTCCGCCGACCACCCGCGACTTGATGCGGGCGTGGGTGGCCCAGACCCGACCGTTGGCGAAGACTGCGTCGGCGAAGAAGCCCACCGCGCCCTGGGTGGCGAGCGATGACTGAGGCTGCCACGTCGTGGTGCGTCGGGAGAGCTTGAGGTCACCCCGGGTGGCGTCCTGGTAGACGGCCCAGACCTGGCCCGGCTGGGGGCCGAAGACGAGCGCGCTGTCCGTCCCCACGAAGCTCTGTTCTCCCGGGCGGGCGGCGTCGACGCCCCGATCGATGGTCTCGATGGTCACGCCGGTCTGCAGCTGGGCGGCGAAGTAGAACTTGAGGCTCTTGCTCGAGAAGTCGTGGTACGCGATGGCGATCTGCCGCGTGGTGGGCTCGAGCTTGACGTCGGGGAAGTACCCGGTGTCGCCGGCGCCATCGAGCAACACCGGCCTGCCAGCGGCGTTCTGCGCGTCGATCTGCACGGCATAGAGGTCGCCGTCGGGCACCACCCGGCCAGCCACCACAGGCCCCGTGCGCTGCATGTACGCGATGATCGCGTTCTTCCCATTGAAGGCCAGCGACGCGAAGACCCCGACCCCCAGGGGCACGTCGACCAGCTGCGACGGGTTGTATTTCTTCCCGCAGGTCGCCGCTGCGCCTCCGTCGCGGCCGGTGCCGTTCACGCACACCTCGGTGTTGGCGTCGCAGGCCGGCGCGCAGCCCATGGCGGTGGTGAGGCAGGTGGGCCCGCTGCCGGTGTCGGCGCAGGTGCCCGTGCAGCCGGTGCAGGGCGGGGGCGGCTTCGAGAGGCAGGCGACGGTGCGCACGGTCCAGTCGGCGTCCGAGCGGGGGCTGGCGACGCGCGCGCGCGCGAACCTGAGGGCGGTGAGATCCTTGAGGGCGCCGGTCGGCGCGGGGGCCGGGCAATCGGCAGCGTTGAACGACGACTCGGCGGCGCGCATGAAGTACGCGACGCCTGGCAGCCCGTCGGCATCGACCCCAATCGACGAGTACAGCCCGAGATCAGCGGTGACGCCGTCGACCCGATGAGAGGTCCACACGCCGTTCTGCCGCACGGCCATCTTCAGGTCTCCGTTGGTGACGTCGTAGTAGCTCACGTAGGCGATGCCGTTGTTGACGACGATATCGGTGTAGCGCCCAACGTCCGGGCCGGGCTCGGCGATGCCGCCGCGTGCTCCCGAGGGGCCATACTTCGCGGTGCCTGCCGGCACGCCGTCGACCGAGTCGGCGCCGATCTTCTTGCCGGTGGCGTCGTAGCGGTAGACGACGAGGTCTCCGAACTTGCCGTCGTAGGTCGAGGCGAGCAGCCCGTCGCTGCCGTTGGACGCGATGGCTGAGAAGCGCCCGAGGTCGTTCGAGACCAGTCCGGGCAGCTCGGCGCACACGCACTGCACCGGCGGCAGCTGGCAGCTGTCCCACAGGTTTCGGCTGTCCTTGAAAGTCGCGATGAAGCCCACGTTGCAGCTCATGGGGCACGCTGCTCCGGGCCGACCCTCGGGGTTCGAGTAGTTCTGGCAGCGGTTGGCCGAGAGCAGGCAGGCCTGGCCGGGGTCGCATTTGCCTTCGCAGGGCAGGTCCGAGTCTTTGAAGACGGCAAGGCACTCGCCCTGGAAGCACGATTGGCCCACGGCGCACTCACCCAGAGGACCGCAGGTGCGGTAGCGGCAACGGTTGGCCTGCGGCCCGTAGCCATCGGCGTAGGGCTCGCAGACGCGATCGCCGCGATCACCACAGTCTTCGTCTTTGGTGCACTCGGTGAACCGGTCGAAGCACTTCTTGCGCTCGGACGGGCAGCTCTGACCGGGGCAACAGTCTGCTTCGGTGTTGCAGGCGCGATCGACGAAGACGCAACACTTGACGCCGGCCTTGTCCTTCACGTCGCGACAGGCGTGGTGGTCGCCGCACTCGGCGTTCTCCGTACACGCGTCGTTGCGGTCGGCCTGGGCCCCGGCGACGCCGACGCACTGGTCCTTCAAGACGACTGGTGGGTCGCCGCACCCCTTGCAGGCCGTGAGGGCAAGGCTCATCGCGAGGGCGACCAGCGTGAAGAAGCGCGCGTGGAACATGCGCCACATCCTACACTCAGCCCCCATCAGCGACAGCGGCGTCTGCACGGCGCGACGTGTCGTCGGGGCCATCGTCCCGACTGCCGGTGACGCGCCTGAGCACCTGCGTCGTCCCGAGGGCACCACCGTCGACGCGGGCGCACCCCCGGCCCAGCCTGAGGGTGATGACGGCCTCAAGCTGCACCCGGCCCCCCTCGCAGCTGGTGACCTGCACCGGGTCTTCGACGACGCAGCCCGCGTCATGCCCGAAGGCGGTGAAGGCGCTGACGCCTCGGAAGCCGTCGGGGGTGCGCAACAGGCTCAGTCGGGGCTGCGGCGCGGGAGGCGCTGAGCGTCCCATCGAAGCGCCATCACCGGCGTCCGCAGGGCCGCTGACCCAGGGCAACCCACCGTCGCGTGAGAATCGGCGGCGCGGTGGCCCCCCATCGAGGGGACGTCGCTGGGCCTCGAGGGTCCACTCGCCGCCATCGTCGATGGCCTGGTACGTCCACGATGGGTCGTCTGCGTGTTCCCACGCACCGCTGAGGTCGTCGAGGCACCCCGGCGGGACCTGGACCACCGGCGCGGCCGCCGGGACGTTGACGTTCTTGACGGGTGCCGTGAGGCAGGCTGCCGACAGGGTTGCAGCCCAGAGCGCGCTGCCTCGCATCGCGGGGCACCGTACCGTGAACAGGCGGCGGTGCCAGTGTTCTTCGGCGATGACGTCGTGCCCCGGTCGGCGCACAGCGGCCCGGGGGCTGCTACGGTGTCAGGGCTCATGCGTGCTCTGCCCTGGCTGGTGTTGGTGGTGATGTCCTTCTCGTTCGCCGCGGTCGCCCAGGACGACGACGATCTCGCGCCGCTCGCGCCGAGCAAGCCCAGGCCGAAGCCCGCCGTGGCGCCCAGACCCAGGCCGAAGCCGGCGCTCAAGCCGGCCCCGATGGTCAAGAAGCCCGCGGCTGAGGAGGACGACGAGCTGGCGCCGCTGCAGCCGGCGAAGGTCGAGCTGCTGGTGCGGGTCGCGCAGGGCCTCACCAACGCCACCCTGCTCGTCGACGGCAAGGACTTCGGAAGCCTGCCGCAGCCCGCGTTGTGGCTGCCGCCGGGCGAGCACACGGTGTTGGTGAAGCGCGTCGGCTACGCGCAGTTCGTCAAGAAGGTGAACCTGGTGGTGGGTGGCAAGCCCTTCGAGCTCGACGCCCGACTGGTGCCTTTGAGCGCGGTGCTCTCGGTGTCGAGCGACGTTCCCGACGCGCAGGTCTTCGTGAATGAGAGCCTGGTGGGCACGGCGCCCATCTCAGAGCTCGAGCTGCCGCCAGGCTCGACCGAGATCAGCGTGCGCAAAGAGGGCTTTCGCGAAGACAAGCAGCGGTTGGCGCTGGTGGCAGGCAAGGACTACCCCGTGGTGGTGAAGTTCAACCCGGGGACCAGCAAGACCGTGGTCGCGTCCGAAGACCGCCCGGTGCAGCCCAGGCTGACCCCCGACGAGCCCGACAGCGCGGGGGTGAGCACCGTGACGCAGACCGCCGAAGAGACGCCCATCTCCGGGCGCTGGTACTTCTGGGCAGGGGTGGCCGCAGTGGTGATCGGCACCGTGGTGGCGACAGGAGTGGCGGTGAACAACAGCCAGCCTCCGCGGGCGTTGACCAACGGCGAGCTGTGCGCCGCCGCCGGGGGGAAGTGTGACCTCTGCATCGGCCGCTCCTGCACCGGGGCGGTGCCCTTCCCGTTCTGAGTGAAGACGCGGAATGGTCGACGCGCCCAGCGCCCAGTCGGAGTTGGGCTGCCCACCGTTTCGGCGACGACGTAAGGCGCTGCGCATGCGCCCGTTCTTGATGGCCACGGTGGTCGGCCTGCTGTCGTGCACCCCGAAGCTGGCAGCGCTCGGCGTGCCTGCGGGGTGCCAGCCGTTGTTCGCCGGGGCCGAGTGTCTGGCGCCCTACCCGTCGGACTTCTTCCGGACCATCGACGCGTCGCTGCCGACGGGGTACCGCGTCGTGGTGGGGAGCGGGGCTGCTCCGAAGACGAAGGCCGGCCGCACCTACGACGTGACGCAGGGCCACCCCATTGACGGCTTCTCGACGTCACCGGCGCTGGTGGCGACTCTGGGGCTCGAGGTGTCCCCGTCGGGGTTCGTCACGCTCGAGCAGGGCGGCGAGCCGAGCCTTTCGAAGGACACCTCGAACACCCTGATCCTCGACTCCGAGACCGGCGCGCCGGTGCCACACTTCGTCGATCTCGACCCTCGCGCGGTCGACCTCACCCGGCAGGCGCTGGTGCTGCACCCGCTCGTCGGCCTGACGCCCAGGACGCGCTACGTGGTGCTGGTCGCAGGGGTGAGGGTGCCGAGCGGCGAGCTGGCCCCGGCGCCCGAGGGCTTTCGTCGCTTGCGCGACGGACAGGCTGCCTCGGACCCCGCGTTGGAAGGCCTCGGGCGCGCGTTCGACGACCGCATCGTGCCGGCGGCGAAGAAGGTCGGCCTCGAGCGGCAACAGCTGCAGCTCGCGTGGGAGTTCACCACCGGCTCGCAGGAGTGGGCGACAGACGATCTCTTCCGGGTGCGGGAGCTCACCCTGACCTGGCTGGACGCGAACCAGCCGCAGGTGCGCATCACCTCGGTCAGCGAGAACCCGGCCGACGCGGCCGACACGTTCCGGATCATCAAGGGCTTCATCAGCGGCCCCCGCGTGTGCACCAGCAACGCAGAGCCGGGGTGCACGCTGATTCGAGGCGCTGATGGGCGGGTGACGCAGGACGGCCTGGTCGACTTTCCCTTCCTGGCGGTCATTCCGAAGACCGTGGAGGCTGCGTCGGGGCCGCAAGGCCAGTTCCTCTTCGGTCACGGCTTCTTCGGCGGGCTGGCCGAGGTCGAAGGCGGCGCAGCCCGACGCATCGCCTCACGCACCACGCGCACCATGCTGGCGATCGAGTGGTGGGGCATGTCGTTCACCGACATCGGCGTGGTGGGCGACGCGTTGACCGGACCTGTGAGCCGCGCGCCGTTGTTCGCCGAGCGCGTGCACCAGGGCATGGCGAACTGGCTGGTGCTGACCCGGGTCTCGGGCGCGCTGGCGCAGCTGCCGGCCTTTCAGCGGGCCAGCGGTCAGCCGCTGGTGACGGGCCTCGCCGACCGCTTCATGGGCATCAGCCAGGGGCACATTCTCGGAGGCACCATGAACGCCATCAACCCGCTGACCACCCACCTGGTGTTCAACGTGGGCGGCGCAGGGCTGACCCGAATGATGATGCGCGCCGAGGCCTTCACCGGGTTGTTCGAGCTGCTCGCCCTGTCTGTCGACGACCCCTTCGAGCAGCAGAAGTTCATCGCGCTCATTCAGCGGCCGCTGGACCGCGTCGACCCGGCCACCTACGCGCGCTACCTGCAGCAGGCGCCGCTGCCGGGGAACGCTGGTGAAAAACGAATCTTGATGCAGATGGGGCTGATGGATTCTTCCGTGCCAAACGTGGGCAGTTTCCTGCACGCCCGGTTGTTGGGCTTGCCCGTCTTGACGCCTGGGGTGGCGGTGCCGTTTGGGCTGTCGAGCACGACGTATCCCGCGACCAGCGGTCTGCAGGTGCACGACTTCAAGCTCGGCGACCCCGCCGCCTCCTATCGGCGCGCCGACTTCCCCGCGACCACCACGCCGGTGCACGACTCGGTGCGGGGCCTTGCGCCCGTACTCTCGCAGATCGACCGCTTCTTTCGCGACGGGCAGATCGTGCAGACCTGCGCCGGCGTCTGTGACCCGGACTGACGAGTCGAGCCCTACTCGCTGCGCAGCTCGTCGCTCGAGCTGGCCTTCGGCTCGATGTGCACGAACACGTCGCTGACCCGGCCCACGCCGTAATAGTCGAGCACGGTCGCGCGCAGCCGAAACGAGCCGCGCTCGGGCACCAGCCCCGAGAGGTTGAGCTCGCCGGCGTCGAACTGGAAAGCCTGGCGGCCGAGGTTGTCGATGGTCTCTTTCCCCTGCGTGACCTGGTCGGAGAAGCCGATCACCGCCCGGTTGAGCACCTTGCCGTCGCCCGCCAACACCTCGAGGAAGATGAGGTTGTCGACCGCGAACCCTTTCGTCGCCGCTTCGTCGCCATAGAGCCGCAGGTCGGCCCCCTCGGCCGAGAGCAACGGGGTCTCTCCGGTGGCCACCACGTGGGGGGTGCGGTCGAAGTCGCGGGTGTCGATCTCGAGGTCCTGCCGCAGCTCGGTGAGCAGGCTCGTCTCGCGGTCGGCGGTCTCGGTGAGCAGTCGAACGGCTTTGGCCGTGGCGGGGCCGGTGACGCGCTTGGGGCAGCCGCTGAAGGTCACAGCGACCAGCACCACCAGCCAAAGTTGCAACGCAGAGAAGATCTTCACGGGTTCACCAGCTTGACGGTCGTGAGGGTTCCACCATCGGTGACTTTCCAGACTTCGTACGCAGAGGCGGGCGCTCGGGCGTCGAGAGCGAAGTCGAGCGCGCCGCTGGCGCCTTCGAGGTCGATCGACCTGCCCTCGGCGAGCGCGGCCGCAGCGTCACGCCAGCCGATGGGGCTGCCGCCACAGGTCGAGCCGGTGACGCTGGTGACCTTGCTGATGCCCTTGCTGAGGCGCGGCCCCGTGATGGCGCCAAGCATGGCGGTGTTCCTCGCGGCGGTGACCAGCGGCACGAGCTCGGGCGGGAAGCCGACGAAGACGGCAGGCAGGAGCGCTCGACGCAGACCTGGTCGCTGCTGCATTCCAGAAACCCGTTGCCGTTGATGACGCTGCACGCCGAGGCGAGCACGTTGCAGACCAACCACCAACTGGGGTGAGGCAGGGGAGGGAGCCGCACGAGCCTTAGAACGTCACGGTGAGCGCCCCGAAGGCGCCCTGGAAAGGGGGCTCGAGCAGGGTGGCGAAGGCCACCAGCCGCCGGCTGTTGCTTGAGGTCTGCTGCGCCTGTTGCTGGCGCATTTCCTTCTCTTCGAGGGAGGCCTTCTGCTGGCGGGCCTTCCGAGCCTCGACGTCGGCGTGGGCCCTCTCGGCGCGGGCCTTCTCGAGGCGGTCCTTCTCGGCCTCGTTCGCGCGGGCGTCAGCTTGTTGACGCGCGATGATCTGGCGCAGCCTGTCCATGGCGAGGTTGGCCTTCTTGGTCAGGTCAGGCTCGGTCTGGTTCGAGGGCAGCGTGACGGAGCCGCGAGAGGCGTCGAGGGCCGCGGTGAACTCTCCCCGGTTGAGCTCGAGGGCGAGGGCCTCTTCGAGCGCGCGGGCGGCGGGCAGGTATTGGCCGTCTTTGGAGAGGCGCTCGGCCTCTTTGGCGAGGCTCGTGGCCTTCGGGTTGGCAGCGTCGACCAGACTGGCGAACAGCGTCGACAGCAACGCAAGACGACGGACCATGCCCCAGAGCCTACACGCTGGCGTCGGCCTTTCCACGCGCGTCGAAGTTCTGACGCGTGAGCTGTCTGACGCGGAATCGGTCGGTCATTCCTGCCGGGTGGCGGGCGGGTTCTGCCGAGCGCCCAACAGCCTTCGGCCCGCTCAGAAGGGGCCGGCGGGGTCAGGGAGACGTGCGCTGCGGCCGGGAGTGCCGGTTGCGGATGGCCAGCGACGTGCTGCGCGTCGGTCGTGCCCTCCCGGTCCCTCCGCCTTCCCCTCGCCACCCGTCCCTTCACGCAGCGCTTCGGCACGCTGGCGCTGTGGCCCCCGTCGCCCTGGCGCGGGCTGCTCGTCTTCCTGGTGCTTGGGGTGCCCACCTGTTTTCTCCCCAGCGTGGTGGTCGCTGACGGGGCGTACACCTCGAGCTTGCTGGTGTTCGCCGTGCCTGCGCTGACGCTGGCCGGGGCGCTGTCGGCGAAGGGCCAGCTGCGCGCGGTCGAGCGGGACGTCGCCCTGTCCTGGGCCCTGTTGGTGCCGATGGGGGCGGTGATGAACGTGCTCTTCGCCGACGACTTCTTCCGGTACCCGACGGTGGCGGCGGTGTCCGGGCTGAGCGTGCCCGCGCTGAACGGGCTTCGCTTCGACGCCTCGCGGCCGATTCCCATCGAGGAGTTCGCGTTCTACGGGCTGGGCTTCCTGACGATGCTGCTGCTGTACGTGTGGGCCGACCGGGTGCTGGTGCCCTGGCGGCGGCCGCCGATGACGACTGCGCGGCGGTGGGGCGTGTTCGAAGCGGTGCTGGTGCCCGGGGCCCTGACCGCGGTGGGCTGGGGCGTCAGCGAGGCGCCCGCCTACTGGACGTGGCTGTGTCTGGTGCCCCTGCCGGTGACGTTGCTGGTGTGGCCGAGGCTTGGGGGCGCCATCAACCGGCGGGCCCTGGCGGTGACGATGGCGCTCATTCTGGCCACCTCGTTCGTGTGGGAAGCGGTGCTGGCGGTGCCGCGCGGGTGGTGGGGGTACGCCTCGCAGGCCATGTTGGGGCCCACGCTGTTCGGCGTGCCGATCGAGGCGGTGGTGGTGTGGCTGCTGGCGCCGGTCACCACGGTGGCGCTGTTCGAGACCCTGCGGGCCCGGCGCGCGCTGCGAGCGGGAGCGCACCCATGACGACGGCGCTCCTCAGGCCGCTGTGCCTGCTGGCGGGGCTGATGCTGATGATGGTGGGGCTGCGGGAAGTGGCCGACGCGCTGGGGCTTCACGCGCCCTGGTACCTGCTGCACGAGCTGACGGTGCTGCTGCTGCCGATGCTGTTCCTGCTGGTGAAGGTCTTTCCGGGGCTGACCGAGTCCGAGCGGGTCAGCTTCGTGGTGACGAGCGGGCTGTTCATCGGCACGTCGGCGATCGCCGAGCTGGTCGCGATTCAGCAGCGGTACTGGTGGTTCTCGCAGACCTTCGACCCGCTCTCGGGGCTCGATCTGGGGGCGATTCCGCTCGAGGAGTTCCTCTCGTACCCGATGCTGCTCAACCTGCCGACGCTGTGGTTCCTCTGGCTGGCGCGAGCGCAGCCGCCCGAGGCGTTGCTCGGAGAGGCGCGCGCGGTGGTGCTCAAGCGCTGGCTTCAGCGGGGCGCCGGCCTGGGTCTGGTGCTGGCGGGGG
>VYLD01000246.1_pt1 | contig 18326 bp, 15 predicted proteins | sample 5114401 | NCBI WGS metagenome assembly VYLD01 (sample SAMN12291783, study PRJNA351875) | freshwater metagenome | isolation source: freshwater lake | place: USA: Michigan, Gull Lake | collected 2013-08-08 | reverse complement strand
TCCGTCGCCTTGAACAACTCGGCTACCAGGTCACCCTCGAGCCGCTGCAACCGCCCGCGATCCCGACATCGGCGTAGTAATTTTCGTGGCAGCCCGAACGTCGAGCTTCGAGCCACCCAGGGACGAGGCCCGCAGGAAGCGGTGTCGCTGTTTCAACGGCCCTCTGACGATGCCAGGCGAAGGAGATCGGTGTTCCGGCTGAAGGCCCGCGCGCCGACCGTGGAGTCGTCGCGAGCGCGTTCTTCAACGGGCTGCTCACCGGCCGCTGGGGCGCCCCGCCGTTCCACGTGGAACCCCGCGCCCACCTGTGCCAGCAGGGGTACCTCTGGCGGCGCTGGTGCAGAAGGGCCTCGAACACCCATGACGTTGCGAGACTTGTGGTCGACCCCTCACCGCCCGGCTTCTCGAGGCCCGTGCCACGCGGAACTCACCTCTGCGTCGCAGTTCGCGGCCATCACCGGCCGGCTGCTGGGCGCCTTCGCGGCGCTGGTGGTTTCGTTGCATCCGTCGCAAGGGCTCGCGGCTGACGAGAGCGAAGTGAAGGCCCGCGCGTTCGCCCTCGAGGGCAAGAAGGCCTTCGACACCGGCGACTACGCGCTGGCGGTCACGAAGTACCAGGAAGCGTACCGCCTCAAGTCGGCCCCTGGGCTGCTCTTCAACCTCGCGCAGAGCCACCGCAAGCTCGGCCACTTCGACGAGGCGCTGTCTTTCTATCGCCGGTACCTCGAGTCGAACCCGCCCCAGGCGCAGGCGAAGGCGACCGAGCTGGTCATCGTGCAGGTCGAGGCCGAACGCGCCGAGAAGGCGACCGAGGCGCAGCGTCAACTCGACGCCGAGGCCGAAGCGCGGCGGCTCAAGTTGGAAGAGACCCGCCTCGAGCTGGCCCGCGCCGAGGCCGCTGCCGCCGCGGCGCGCCGCCTCGAGGTTGAACAGTCCCTCAAAGCGCCACCCGCACCCGCGCCGACGCCCATCACCCAGCGCTGGTGGTTGTGGGCCGGCCTTGGCGCCGTGGTGGTCGCGGGCGCCGTCACGGCCACCGTCCTGGCCACCGCGCCACAGCCAGTCATGACCACCTTCCCGGACATCAACGCCCGATGAGCAACCGCTCACATCGGTGGGCGCTGGGCGTCAGCGTGGCGATGGTGCTGTCGAGCGCCGCGTGCCGAGACCCGGCCACCCTGGTCGGCACCGCGCTGCTGGTCACCGTCGAGTCCGGGGACATCGAGGTCGACCAGCTGCAGTACGAAGGCTTCGTCGATGGCGAACCGGTCTTCGAGCCGACCCTGCGGCCTTCGACCCCTTCGGCGCTGCTGCCGACCAGCACCAGCGTGCGCGTGCTGCTCACCGACGCCTACGAGCAGCGGCTGCTCGAGGTGAAGGTGGTGGGGCTGCGCAGCTCGGTGCCCCAGGCGGCGGGCCGCGCCCGGGTGCAGGTGCAGGCGGGGTTCGAGCGCGCGGTGACCGTTCGCCTGGTGCCTGAGGCGCCTCCGACGGGTTGCGAGGGGTGCCAGGGCTGCTGCTCGAACGACCGGTGCCTGACGCCCTCGGCCGCGGCCTGCGGCGTCGGCGGAGCAGCCTGCATGTCCTGTGACCCGCTCACCGCCGACAGCTGTGGCAGCGATGGGCGGTGTCGTTGCGGCAGCGGGCCTCCGTGTAGCGGCGCCAGCGGCGCAGACCGGTGCGTGAACGGCGTCTGCCAGTGCGGCTCGAACCCCGCGTGCGGGGCCGGCCAGGAATGTCTGCAGCGCACCTGTCAGTGCACCAGCGCGGCCTGCGCGGGGTGTTGTGACGGGAGCCGCTGCGTGACCGTGCCCTCGTCGAGCGCCTGCGGCATCGGCGGCGGCGCCTGCCTCGACTGCGGAGCGTCGGCGTGTGTCGGCGGCCAGTGCGAGCAGGCGGTCTGCAACGCCGCCAACTGCGATGGCGGCTGCTGCGCGGGCAGCACCTGCCAGAGCGGCACCACGCTCGCCCAGTGCGGGCAAGGAGGGGCCGCCTGCGCAGCCTGCGGCGCCGGCAGCTGTGACGGGGGCGTGTGCGTCGGCGCGTGCGGGCCCAGCACCTGCCCCACCGGTTGTTGTCTCAACGGGGTGTGCGTCGAGGGGACTGACGCGGGGGCCTGTGGTCGCGGGGGCGGGGTGTGCGAGCAGTGCCCGTCCACCTCGTGCACCAACCAGCGCTGCGACGCCCCCTGCAGCGCCACCTGCCCCCAGGGGTGTTGCGAAGGACTCATCTGCCGACCGGGGACTACCACCGCGGCCTGTGGCAACGACGGCGGCGTCTGTCAGACGTGCGCGGCCGGGACTGCGTGCGTCAACGGGGCGTGCCAGTGCAACCGCACGTCCTGCCCTGCTGGGTGCTGCCTCGATGGGGCGTGCCTGTCTGGCACGCTGGTGACGAGCTGCGGGCGAGACGGTGGCGTGTGTCAGGCATGCGGCACTGGCATCGCCTGCACCGCAGGGCGCTGTGTCTGCAGCCCGGGCTCCTGCCCCTCGGGGTGCTGTCAGGGCACCACCTGCGCCCCGGGGAACACCCAGGCGCTGTGCGGTCGCGCGGGCGGGGCCTGTCAGACCTGCGGCCCGGGCACCAGCTGCGACGGGGGCATCTGCGTGTGCAACGCCGGCACCTGCCCGTCGGGGTGCTGTCAGGGCGGTGCGTGCGTCACAGGCAACACCCCGGCGGCGTGCGGGACAAACGGTGCCACCTGCTCGGTCTGCCCGATGGGCGGCTCCTGCGACGCCGGCGCCTGCGGCTGCAATGCCGTCACCTGTCCTGCTGGGTGCTGCGTCGGCGACGTCTGCCAGTCGAGGACCGTCACCACCTGCGGGCGGAATGGGGGCGTCTGCTCCAACTGCGTGGGCGTGCGTACCGACACCTGTCGCAGCTCGGGCACCTGCGGGTGCGGCGCAGGGGGGGCGTGCTCGACGGGGCAGTTCTGCGACAGCGGCGTGTGCGGGTGCAGCGCGGCGTCCTGCGCCGGGTGCTGCGAGGGCAACGTCTGTCAGACCGGGTCTTCACTGACGGCCTGTGGGCGCGATGGAGGCGTCTGCGCGTCCTGCGTCAGCCCCAACACCTGTCAGTCGGGGGCCTGTCGATGAACACGGAGGGCACGGTCCGCCCTCACCACCCGGGCTGGTGGCCCGCAGCCTCCATGACACCCACGAACAGACGCGCGTTCACGCCGAGAAGAAGGTCGCGACGACGCCAAAGACATACAGCGCCAGCGAGACCCCGAACATCACCCGGCGGGTGCGCATGCTTCGGTTCACCAGAAACTGCTCGCCGCTCTCGGCCTTCTCCCAGATGGGGACGTGGGGCAGGAACAGATGAAAGGCCGTGCTCGCCAGCGCGAGGCCTCCGGCGAAGGTGGCCGCCGCGGCGAGGCCTCCGAGCGTCCCCGGCGCCCAGCGCCCAAGGACGATGGCCAGGCCGGCCGGCTGCCGCGAGCGCCAGCCCACCGAAGAGGGACACCAGGATGCCGACCGTCTCGAGCCTGTCGGTCTTCTGGTCGAGGTCTGGCCGCATGCCTTTCGCGCGCGGGACGAACTCACCCTCGGCCGGGGGCGAGTCCGAGGGCAGCGTGTGGCCCGGCATCGGCTGAAGGCCCATGAAGGCTCGGGTCCGGGCATCAGGTTTCTTCGCCATCGCCCAAGCTTGACACAAAGGTGAGGTGCGCGGCGGCTCGCGGGGCGTTGATCAACCCAGGCCCGCCCGACGCGGCGGCAGGCGGAGGTGGCCCGGGTGACCGAGCGGGTGCTCTCCGTCGCCGCGGACGACGGCAACGTGAAGGCCCTCGGTCACCACGACGCGGTGACGTGCGACCAGATGCTGCGCTTCGGGCAGGGTGCCTGATTCGAATCTTCGGACCGTTCAGCGCTCGTCGCAACCGACGGCGACCTCGAGCGCTTCGCACACCTGGCGAAGCTGGGTCGTCGTCACGCTGCCGATGAAGTGCCGCAGCCGACGCTTCTCGACGCACTGGACGCTGTCGAGCATCACAGCGCTCTGGTGGTCGAGACCTGCCCGCTCGTCGAGAAGGACCTCGCTCGGGAGCCCACGGACGGTCGATGAAATGGGCGCGACCATGATGGCCGGGAGCACCTCGATGGCTTCCTGTCGCGCGAGCACCAGGACCGGCCGTCGCTTGTTGGGCGCCTTGAACTCGTAAAGCCAGATGTCGCCGCGGGTCACTCCTCTGGCCAAGCGCCCTCCGCGGACCACCCCGAGAGGTCTTCCACAGGCTTCGCGTATGCCCGCCGATAGGCGTCCGCGATGGCCCGCCGTCGCTTCTGGCGCAGGTACTCGAACAACGCCCGTCGCAACACCGCGCTGCGGCCGTCACGCTTGACCTCGGGGTCGGCGTCGGCGGCTGCGAGCAGTCGCTCATCGATGGTGAACTGGACAGTTCTCATGATGGATATTGTATGTGGGCTCCTTCTACACAGTCAAACCTGGCGCCCGAGAGGGGCATCGGCCGCTTCAGTGATGGTTGTGCCCGGGCTGCCAGTGAGTCCATCACACGAACCTCGCGTCGCCTTGACTGCGTCCGGGTTCATCGAGTGCCACCGAGGTCTTCCGGTGGCCTTGATTTGGACCTCAAACTCGGTCCCCTCGCTCACAGAAGCAACAACAACACGATTCAGGCCCCCGCCTTCGCCAACAAGCGAGTCACCTCTGCGGCGTCGAGGGGCACGAACCCTCCCCGGTCGGCCTCGTAGAGCGACACCAGCGTCTTCTCGATGTCGAACCACAGCCCATGCAGCCGCAGCTCGGCCCGGTGCTTGATGACCGGCGCGTAGCTGGCCACGTGGTCGAGCTGCTGCAGCACGTTGGCCTGAGACAGTCGGTCGACCTCCTTCAGCGACGGGTCGATGAAGGCCGAGCCAGCCAGTCTCTTCACCGACGGCTCACCGTGCTCGAGCCATGCCGCCAGGTTGGGGGCGCTGCTGCTGAACGTCTGCCGCCCATCGAGCACCGCCTTCATCGCGCCGCAGTTCGAGTGCCCGCACACCGCGATGTCGCGAATGCCCAGCACCTCGATGCCGTACTCGAGCGCCGAGGCCTCGCTGACGTCGCCTACCGACAGCCCGGTGAGGCCCGCCGGCGCGATGAGGTTGCCCACCGTGCGCACCACGAAGACGTCGCCCGGCTCGGCGCTGGTGAGCAGGTGCGGCACCACCCGGCTGTCACTGCAGGTGATGAGCAACAGCTCAGGCGCCTGACCGCCCGCCAGCCCCTTGAAGAGCGCGCGCAGGGAAGGGCTCACCTCGGTCTTGAAGTCCACCAGTCCACGGAGCAGTCGGTGCATGTCCACGGTTATACCGGTGCGTTGGCGTCTCGCGAGCCTGTCCTTGCTGCCTGATGGCTCTTCGGCACATCGTCTCTGCATGACCTCGACCGCTTCGTGGGACCGCTACCAGCAACACCTGTGCGTGGTGGACAGCCTGAGCCTCAGCCTCGATGTCTCGAAGCTGCGCTTCACCGACGCCTGGCTCGCTTCGATGCAGCCGTCGCTGACGAAGGCCTTCGACCAGATGGCCGCGCTCGAGGGGGGCGCCATCGCCAACCCCGATGAGCACCGACAGGTCGGCCACTACTGGCTGCGCGCCCCTGAGCTGGGGCCGCCCGAGGCCGGCCAGGCGATTCGCGCCGCCCTCGCGCAGGTGAAGGCCTTCACCGCGTCCGTGCACGACGGCTCCCTCAAGCCCGAGGCGGCGCAGCGCTTCACCCAGGTGCTGCTCATCGGCATCGGCGGCTCGGCGCTGGGGCCCCAACTCGCGGCCGACGCGCTGGGCTCGACCCACGACCGCATGGTCATTCACTTCTTCGACAACACCGACCCCGATGGTTTCGACCGCGTGCTGGCCCGCCTCGCGCCGAAGCTCACCGAGACGCTGGTGGTGGTCATCTCCAAGTCCGGCGGCACCAAGGAGACCCACAACGGCATGCTCGAGGCGAAGGCGGCCTTCGACCGCGCGGGCCTGGCCTTTCACAAACACGCGGTGGCCGTCACCGGCGCCGGTAGCGAGCTCGACAAGACCGCGCAGGGCTGGCTCGCCCGCTTCCCCATGTGGGACTGGGTCGGTGGACGCACCTCGGAGCTCTCGGCAGTCGGCCTGCTCCCCGCGGCGCTCCAGGGCCTCGACATCGACGGCCTGCTCGAAGGCGCGCGCCTGGCTGACGTGGCCACCCGCGAGCGCGACCTGAAGAAGAACCCGGCCGCCCTGATGGCCCTCATGTGGCACCACGCGACCAGGGGCCGCGGTGAGAAGGACCTGGTGGTGCTGCCCTACAAAGACCGCCTGCTGCTCATGTCGCGCTACCTGCAACAGCTGGTGATGGAGTCCCTGGGCAAAGAGAAGGACCTCTCGGGCGCGGTGGTGCTGCAGGGGTTGTCTGTCTATGGAAACAAGGGCTCCACAGACCAACACGCGTATGTGCAGCAATTGCGTGAGGGGGTGCCCAACTTCTTCGTGCTCTTCCTCGAGGTGCTGAAGGACCGCGAGGGACCGCCCTTCGAGGTCGAGCCGAACACCACCAGCGGTGATTATCTGCTGGGGTTTCTGCTGGGCACCCGCGCGGCGCTCGATGAGAAGGGGCGCGAGTCGATGACCCTCACCATTCCCGACGTCAGCGCGAGGTCGGTCGGAGCGCTCATCGCCGTCTTCGAGCGCGCGGTCGGGCTGTATGGCTTTCTCGTCAACGTCAATGCCTACCACCAGCCGGGCGTCGAGGCCGGGAAGCTGGCCGCCACCCGGGTGTTGGCGTTGCAACACCAGGTGCTGGCGGCGCTCGACGCCACGCCCCGCACTGCGCCCGAGGTCGCCCAGAAGGCCAACAGCAGCGACCTCGAGACCGTCTTCAAGCTGCTGCAGCACCTCTCAGCCAACGGCCGCGTCGCGCGAACCCCTGGCGTGGCACCACCGTTGGACCTGTTCTCGAGGGCGTGAAGCGTCGGCTACACCTTCTCCGTGTAGCCCTTCTTCGTCTTCTCGACGACGAGCCTGGCTGCCTCGGCCTGGGCCTTCGCCTCGCTGTCAAAATCCTTCTGGGTCACCTGGCCGTCGGTGCCAATCTTCCCGTAGCGGGTGATGAACGAGCTGCCCTCGACGCGAATCTCCCAGAACTTCGCTGACGAGCCCTCGATGAACTCGAAGTACCGGGCGCCAGGCTCGCTCCCCTTTGCCGTGGCGGCTTCGAGCTTGCGAACGGTGGAGCCCTTTGCCGTGGCGCTCGCGAAGCGGCCGTCGATGCGCTCGCCCACATAGCTGGGGAACCGGGGCACGCCGGTGTTCGAGAGCTCCTGGTAGCGGAAGGTGATGATGGCCCCGACCTTCGGAGGATGGGCCCGCTCGGCATCACTGAAGCCGGTGCCCACGTTGAAGCGCGTGCCATCGGGCAGCTCGACCAGCAGCGCGCCGAGCCGGCCGTGGTGTCTGCCCAGACCGGGCAGGTGCTCGAGCACGCGCGCCTCGGTGTCGTGAAAGCGCTTCACCTTGAGCAGGGTGCTCGACCGACCCGCCTCGTAGCGCGAGCCGGGTTGCCGCAGCATCAGCCCTTCGCCGCCGAGGCCCTCGACGCGGGCCAGCTCGCGCTTGAGGTGCTGGGTGCCTTCACAGACGACGTGCTCAGCGGCCACCAGCCACGCGGTCTTCAGCGCCTCGAGCGTCTGGGCGATGAAGGCCACGCGCTGCTCGAAGACGCCGCCGTGCTTCGGCGCGTCGAACACCACGTACTTCAGCTCTTTCCACAGCGGCGACTGGTCCTGGCGCTTCACGATGCCGACGGTGCGTTGAAACAACTTCCGCCCGCCCCAGAGCTCGCCATCGAGCGGCACCTTCGGCAGCTGCGCGGTGAACCAGCCTGGCGCGAAGAACTCGTTCCCGAGGCGCGAGATGAAGCGCTCTCCGTCCCAGTAGGCGCGCACCCCGTCGAGCTTCTCGCTCAGCCACCAGCCGGTGAGGTCGACGTCGTTCTCCCACTTGTGCGCGAGCAGCAGCGGCGGGCCTTCGTCATCGTCGTCCTCGTCTGCCGCTTCGCCGGGCGCCTTCGGAGTCTTCGGTCGAGCGGGCTTTCCCGAGAGGGGCGTTGCGCCCAGGCGCTTCGTCTCGGCCTCGTCGCCGCGGTACGCGCGCAGGTGTTTGCAGGTGCGCCGCTCGATGCCCAGGCCCTGGTGCATCCACGCGGGGCAGGTACACGAGTACACGCCGCCGGTGTTCTTGAGCGTGTAGACCGATGAGCCCGAGCCCTTGACCTGCGCAGTCTCTTGGTCGGCGAGGTCTTTGCTCACGAAAGCCGAAGTTCTAGCAGCACCTGACCGCGTGGGGCTGAAGGCGATTGCGCTTCAGGGACTCGGGGTGAACCGAATGCCCGAGCCGGTCACCGCGCTGGTGCTCGGCCTGGAAACCCCGAGCGTGCCGGTCAAGTCCTCCACGCCTATCGATGGCGAGCCCGCGATCATCGTGCAGTAGTGGAACTCGATGACATCGCTGTTCGCGAACAGCTTCACCTGGAACTCGGTACCCGCCCCCTGCATGGCGAGCCACGAGATGATGAACGCCGGGTTCGCGCCAGAGAGGTTCAGCCTCGTTCGCACCGCGCTCCCGGTGGTCGGTCCAAGGTCGTCCCACAGGGGGGCCACGAAGCCGTTGGGGATCCCCGAGTTTGGAATGAAGGTGTTGGTCCAGTTCGTCGAAGGTGTCCCCGAGAACGAGGGGTACAGCTGCGCCATGCCGTTCGACTGCGCGCTGTAGGTGGTCACCAGCCCTCCGAAGAACTGGAAGGTGATGGGCAACGCCTGAATCAACGAGGTCGAGTCGTCGGTCAAGGCGGGGGTCGTCGCAGAAGACAGCAAGGTGGTCGAGCCAACCATCGAGTCGCAGTTGGCGACGATGGTCGAGGCGACGTACGTGCCGGTGCCTGAGCTCCCGCCACCGAAACCACCACCGAAGCCACCGCCTCCAGCTCCCGTGTTCGACACTGCCAGGCTGAACGTTCCGCTGGCGCTGACCGACGAGGAGTCGACCCACACATAGTAGGTGCCAGGTGAGAGCGATGGCAGGCTGGCCGTCGCGAAGCTCGACGTGCTCGGCGCGTCGCAGGCGAGCGGCGTCGCGGTGGCGCACGTCGATCGAATGCTGACGCGCGGCGTGAAGCCTGACGCCGACACTCCAACCGACAACGCAGACGTCGAGAGCAGGGTGACCGCGTACACCGCGTCTGGCCCGCTGCCCGAGCACGCGCTGGTCGAGTTGTTGTAGCCCGTGATGGTGCCCGACGTGGTCTGGGGGGTGCCTGTGATGGGCCCGAGCGAGATGACGCTGGCGCAGTCATCGCCCGACACGGAAGGCCCTCCGCCCCCGAAACCACCCGCGGCTCCACCGGCAGTACCGCCAGTACAGGTGTACGTCGAGCCGTTGCAGATGCTGCTGATCAGCGTGCAGTTGACGCACGCCTGGCCGAGCTGGCCACAGGTCGCGTCTTGCGCGTTGTTTCCGAACCGAACGCAGGTGCTCCCGTTGCAGCACCCGTCCGAGCAGGTGGTCGGGCCACACGACTGCGGCCCTCCGCCCCCACCACCGCCCGAGGCGCCGCCAGCGAAGCCCCCGGCCAGTCCACCAGCGAACGCTCCACCAGCCGCGCCCCCGCCTGCCGAACCACCACCCGCGGTGGCGGACCCACCCGCAGCCCCGAAGCCGCCACTGCCGAGTCCGCCGGTGCACACCCCGAGGGAGCAGAGCTGCCCCAGCGAGCACGCCTTGCACGTCTCACCACGGCTGCCGCAGGCCGTCGCAGTGGGCAACTGCTGACAGGTCCCTGAGAGGTCGCAGCACCCGTTGCACGTCGTCGGGGTGCAGACCCTTGAAGTGCCACAGCTGCTGCTGGTGATGAACCCGACTGAGAGGCCGAGGGTGAGGGCCAGGGAGAGGGGAAGTGTCTTCATGGCGGCCTGACACCCGACTCCCGCGCCGAGTGCAAGCGCAAGTTGGCGGTCACCTCCCTTGGGGCTTGCTCAGGGCTGCAACTCGTCGCGGCCAGGATCACCGATAACAGGCGGTTGACGAAGAACCCCGCTCTTCACGAGGGCCAGCGCCAGGGCCGCTGCCAACAGGCCCGCCAGCAGCACCCACCACCACCACCGGCTCGTCGAAGGGGTCGGCGGTCGAAGGGTGGCCTCGATGGAAGGGTCATACGCAGGCTGCGCCTCGGTGCCGGTCGACGCGGGCCGCTCCGTCAGAGCCGCGCGCAGCACCGCAGGCCGCGCCGGGTTGGTCGGCAGCTTCGACGGGTCCTGTGGGTCGACCTCTGCAGACCCCTGCGCTGGCCTGTCGGGGCGTGGGCCGCGCACGCTCGCTTCATCGACCACCAGCGTCACCTCGCGCAGCGCCTCGTTGACGCGGGTGCGCTCGTGGCCCTGCGCGACGACGGGCTGACCCACCTCGTCGGTGGTAGGCGTCGACTGCGGGCGCTGCGGCGAGGTCGGAGCATCGGGCCCGGGCGTCAACTCCTTTCGGGGACTGGGCCACGCCGCCACGCTGATGGCGCTCAGCGCGTCGACGAAGGCTTCCATGTTCTGAAAGCGCTCGATGGCCTGCTTGGCGCACGCGCGCTGCAAGAATCGGTCGACGCCGTCATTCTCCAGCGCCACGTCCACCGAGCGCAGCGAGGGCACCGGCTCGTTCATCTGGTGCAGCAGCACCTGGGACAGGTTCTTGCCGTCGAAGGCGGGCACGCCGGTGAGCATCTCGAAGAGCAGCAGCCCCAGCGCGTAGACGTCGGTGCGGGCGTCGAGCGGAAGGTCTCGAATCTGCTCGGGCGCCATGTAGCGGGGGGTGCCCGCGAGCAGGCCTTCGCCGGTGAGCCGCACGGCGCCCTGGTTCATCAGCCGCGCGATGCCGAAGTCGAGCACCTTGACGCGCGGGCCGGAAAGGTCGCGGCGCATGCGAATGTTCTCGGGCTTCACGTCGCGGTGCACGATGCCGCGCGCGTGCGCGAAGGCCAGCACCTCGGCCACCTGCACCACCACCTGCCGCGCCTCGGGGAAGCGAAAGCGCCCCTCGTCGTCGAGCAGCTCGCGAACGTCGCGGCCCTCGACGTGCTCGAAGACGAGGTACAGCGCCCCGGTCACCTCGTCGTGCCCCGCGTCGAGCAGCTGCGCGGCGCCGGGGTGGGCCACCTCGACGGCCACCCGGGCTTCCTGCAGAAAGCGCTTGAGGCGGTTGGGGTCGGCGGTGGGGTCGGGGTCGAGGAACTTGATGGCCACCTTCGTGCCGAGGTGCAGCTTCTCGGCGAGGAAGACGGTGCCCATGCCCCCGGCGCCCAGCCGACCGCGCAGCAGGTAGCGGCCAGAGATGACCTGGTCTGGCTGCGGCAGCTTCAGCGTCGAGTTGACAGGCGGCGCCACGGCGGAAGCGAAGCTACCCGTTCGACATGCTCACCGTGTACGAGGTGCAGGTCGCCGGAGAGTTGGCCCTTCGGTACACCTTGATGTCGAAGTCGGCCCCGTCCTCGCTGCCGATGCTGCCGTTCTTGCGGTAGCTGCGAATGTCGCAGGTCTCTTCGGTCATGTAGCAGCTGGTGTCGTGCGAGGTGCCGCGGTGCCGGTACACGCACATGGTGATGTTGGGGTCCGTCGCGGCGAGGGTGATGCGCACGTCGAAGTCGTCGCTGAAGAAGTTGTTGGCGTCTTCCCCGTAGAACCGAATCCAGTCGACGTCGGTGGTCTCGGGCAGCATGCCCTGGTGCTGCGCGGTGGCGCCCGAGGTGTCGCGGAGCACGCCTTTGTACTCCCCCATCGAGCAGAAGGCCGACGGGTCGGTCCCCATCTCGCGGCACTCGCAGCCGTTCGAGAGCATGGCGTCGGTGTTGTAGAAGCCCGTGGTGCAGCTGGCGATGCCGCACGTGCCGCCCATGCACGAGGACGTCGCGTTGGCCACCTGACAGCCCGCCTGACAGCTGACCCCGCTGCCGCTCAGGGGCACCTCGACAATCTGGGTCACCGGGTCATCGGTCTCGATGGCCAGGCTGCCCGAGAACATCGACATCGCGTTGGCCTGGAACTCGACCTCGAAGGTGAGGCGCCCGTCGCGGGGCAGCGACGCGGGCAGGGCCGGCAGGTTCTTCAGGGTGTACAGCGTCGAGGTGCCGCCCACGAAGGTGACGCGCTTGATGGACAAGGCGCCGAAGCCGGTGTTCTTCAGCTCGATGGGTTTGGCGACGGTCCACCCCATGGGCACGCTGCCCCACGTCAGGCTCGAAGGCGTCACCTGCAGCTTCGGCTCGGTGACGGTGCCGCGAATGGGCACCTCGAGGGTGGTGCGCAGCGCGTCGCTCGAGGTGATGACCAGCGTGGCGTCGACGGTGCCGGGGTTGGTGGCGTCGAGCGAGAGGGTGATGGGCACCCGCTGCAGCGAGGCCAACATGCCCGAGCTCATGCCGTTCGGCAGGGTGGCGCGCACGTTGTTCGAGGGGTCGCGCACGGTGACCTGGCTCAAGAAGAGCGGCAGGCCGCCGAGGTTGGCGACGTTCACCGTCACCGAGCGGCGCTGGCGGCGCGGCACGTCACCGAAGTCGATGGCCGTCTCTTCTGGCTCGAGCGCCACGAAGGCGTCGGTGTAGCTGGTGCCTTCCACCTCGAAGGCCACCTCGCCGACGGTGGGCGTCGACGAGCCGAGGACCACGTCACCGCGGTAGTACCCGCGCGCGGTGGGGCTGAACTTCACCGACAACGCCACCCCCGCGTCGGGCACCAGCGCCGAGAAGGCGGGCAGCTGCACCACCACCCAGGGGTTGCCGGCGTCCACCCGGTCGACGGCCAGCGAGATGTTCCCGAAGCCCACGTTGCGGGCGATGACGTTCAGCTCTTTGGTAGTGCCCTGCGGCACCAGCCCGAACGGCAGCTTGCCCGGTGAGACGCTCAGCGCCGGCTCTCCCACCAGGCGGCGCACCAGCGGCACCTCGAGCTCGGCCGGCTCGAGGCGCTCGGGGTCGTCCATGTCGGGCGAGGCGTCGGTGTAGGTGACGAGCAGCTTCAGGTCGTCAGCCGCAGGAGCGCTCTGCGGCGCATACCGCACGTCGATGGAGAAGTCGGACGCGGCACCGAGGATGAACGGCGTCGCCACCGAGGGGGTCAGCGTGTACTCGGCGTTCGCCTTCGACAGCACCACGCGCTTGACGGCCACGCGGCGGTTCACCGTCGAGCTCACCTTCACCACCTGGGTGCTGTCGCAGCCGGGAATGACGCAGGTGAAGGCCAGCTGCCGCGGCGTGGCGCGCAGGCCGCGAAAGGGGCCGATGCCGTTGGCCGGTCTGGGGTCTGCCGGCTTCACCGGCGTGCAGCCGATCAGCGCCACCAGCGTGAGCAGAAGAGCGCGCTTCATCAGGGCACCGAGAACGTGCCGTTCTGCCGCACGAGGTTGAGGATGTACGCGGTGTCGCCCTTGCGCCCCAGGGTGGTGTTCTTCTCGCTGAGCAGCGTGCCGTTGATGAACACCTTCACGTTCACCGCCGACGAGCCGCGGCTCAGGCACACCTGCTCGATGAGGCGGCCGACGTCCTGTCCGGGGATGGGGACGGCTCCGCCGAAGATGACGTCACCGAGGATGTCGACCGAGATGCCCAAAAGGCCCGCCAGCAGCGCGCTGGGAATGCTCTTGCAGTCCTGCTGGTAGTTCACCATCACCCGGTAGGTGCCGTCGGTGCGCGCGTCGGCCAGGACGATGCGCTCGGGCTCGTCTTTGGGCGCGAAGGCCAGCCAGGTGGGCGTGCCGTAGGCGCCCCAGTTCATCGGGCTGGGCGTGCGCTTGTTGCACACGTAGCCGAAGGGGTGCTCGAGGGTCATGTCGACGTCGCGCAGGTCATTGTCGAAGGCCGAGTCGCTGCCGTTGTCGTAGGTCATCTCGAGCTTCACCACCTCGGGCCCCGGGCCGGTGACGCCGTTGGCGGTGACGGGAATGGTGACGGCGGGGCGCGCGGGGTCATTGGTGTTGAGCACCAGCAGCCCGGTGATGGGCCCTTCGGCGGTGGCGGTGACGACCACCTGCACCTCGGTGAACTGGCCCCCGGGCACCGGCGCCACCATCTGCGGAGAGGTGGACAGGTCGGTGGAGGGCCGCGTGCCGCCCCAGGTGGCGCGGACGGTGAGCGGGGCGCCGCCCATGTTCGAGATGGTGAGCGGCCGCGAGAGGGTGGTGCCCAGGCGCACGTTCCCCAGGTCCATCATCATCGGGGTGACGATGGCCTGCGGCGGCGTGGCCGAGTTGCCCGTCATCGGCACGCGCACCTCGCCCTCGCTGGTGGTGACGATGAGGGTGCCGGTGGTGTCTCCGCCGCCATCGGGAGCGCCTGAGGACCTCGGCGTGAAGCGCGCCTCGAAGGTGAGGATGGACTCGGTGTCCTGGTTGATGGGGCGCAGGGTGATGGGCAGCGTGGTGGGCGCGGTGACCTCGAAGTCCGAGTTCATCGGCGGGTCGACGGCGACCTTCGAGATGGTGATGGGCGCCGTGCCCGTGCCGCGGTTGGTGAGGGTGACGTTGCGCCGCACCTGCCGGCCCACCGCGACGTAGCCAAAGTCGACCGGGTTGGGCGCCACGTTCAACACCGGCGAGCCCACGTAGTTGGCGCGAATGGGCAGACGAAAGGTGGGGTATTCCTTGTCGTCGCTCAAGATGCGCAGCTCGTTGCTCTGCGGCACCGCCGCCCCCGGTTCCCACTTCAGGGTCAGCTCGACGTTGCGCCCGGGAAAAATCTCTTTCGGGAAGCTGCTCGAGCAGAACTCACAGCCGAAGCCCCCGTCGGGGTTCGCCAGGTTCGACTCGAAGAGCGTCAGCGCGCAGTTGCCGATGTTCGAGACGGTGATTCTTCTCTCGACGGGCGCCGACGAGGTGGTGGTGCCGAAGTCCACCGTGTGCGGGGTGGGCTGCAGAATCGGCGTGCCGTCGACCACGTTCTCGCAGCTCTTCGCGTTGCGGGGCACGCACTCGAAGTTCTCGCAGAGAAAGCCAGCGGGACAGTCATCGTCGTTGCGGCAGTACGTCACGTCGGCGATTTTCTCGCGCTGACACGCTGACGACACGCACACCAGGACACACCCCAGGAGCAGCTGGACGTTCGGGTTTTTCATGAGCAGGTCCGAAGGAATACCATGCGGGGCCACCGCCCGAAGCAGGCGACGCAAAAGCGTAGGGCTCGAATGGATCAGCTTCCCAGGCTTTGAAAGCTGTTTCTGCGCGGGCCTGCAGGTCGGTCCCTCTCCACCCAGCAAGAGACGTGATTCTCGATGCTTGCCGTCACCGCCGAAACGCGACGGCCTACAGCAGGTCGTCGCAGGGCGTGCCGAGGCGCTCACCCGAGTACGGCCCCAGGTCGACGTACACCATGCGGGCGTTGCGGAGGGTATCGAGGCTGACCTCGGTCAACTTCGTCTCGCCCTTGCCCTTGACCCACTTCACCTCGCCGGTGCCGCTGATGAGCTTGAGCGAGCCGTCTTTGGTGGCGAAGATCTGCCCCTCGTCGTCATCGACGATGTCCTTGAGCGCCATCAACTTCATCTTCCCGCGAGGGCCGACGAAGACGCGCCAGTCGCGACGGTCTGAGCTGTCTTCGGTGCGCAGGCGGTCGACCAGGTAGTACACGCCGCTGTCGTCGCGCAGCAGGCGGTCTGGCAGCCGGGTCCACCTCGAGCCCGAGAAGGTGGCGGTCTCGAGCAGCTTCGCCACCTCGTCCTTCGGCAGGCGCGTCAACGCGGTGGTCTGCCCAGCGCAGCTGACCGAGAACTTCTTGCCTTCGTCTTCCATCGAGAACGACGCGTACGAGTTGTCCGGCCGGTAGACCCGCGGGTCCCAGAACGACACGCTGAAGGACTCAGTGCCGCTCGAGCCGCCGCCGATGGTGCGCACCAGGAAGAAGGCCTTGCCGTCCCCGTACAGGGTGGGGCCGCGCAGGGGTTCCTTCCCGTTGTAGACGACGATGTGACCCTTGCCGTCCGAGACCGCGGCCAGGTCGGCCTTCACCTGCGACAGGTCGACCTTCTTGTCGGGGCCGACCTGCGAGAGCACCACGAGCGTCAGAGCGAGAGCGTGCATGGGAAGACGGTGTACCTCGAAATGGGAAATGCGCTTCAGGGCGTCGATGCAGCCAGGCGGCAGACCGTGCAGGGTCTCGGGGCTTCTCTTCTGACGGTGCCGTGAGAGAGTGCGCTCCCAGATGGCTGACGCGCTGTACCCGGGCATGGTGGTCGCCGAGACCTACGAGGTCGAGCGGCTGCTCGGCCGTGGAGGCATGGGTGAGGTGTGGCTGGCCCGGCACCTTCGGCTGACGGGCAAACAGCTGGCCATCAAGGTGCTGCACACCCAGGGCGAGGTGCCCGCCGACGCGCTGGCGCGCTTCAAGCGCGAAGGTGAAATCGCCGCCCGGCTCGAGCACCCCAACATCGTGCAGGTGCTCGACTTCAACAACCTGCCCTCGGGCCAGCCCTTCATCGTGATGGAGCTGCTCAAGGGCGAGAGCCTGGCCGCGCGGCTGCACCGGGGCCCCCTGTCGCCGGACGAGGTGTCGCAGGTGATGCGGCAGGTGGGCAGCGCGCTCCACACGGCGCACCAGGCCGGGGTGGTGCACCGCGACCTCAAGCCCGAGAACATCTTCCTGGTGCCGACGGGGCTGGCTGATCAGGTGAAGGTGCTCGACTTCGGCATCTCGAAGCTGAACGACGGCGGCACCATGCAGACCACCGACTCGGTGCTGATGGGCACGCCGCTGTACATGTCGCCCGAGCAGGCGCTGGGCCACAACCGCGACGTCACCGCGCAGAGCGACGTCTTCTCACTGGGCACCATCACCTACGAGTGCCTGACGGGGGTGAACCCTTTCGCCGCCGACAACATCGCCAAGGTGGTCTTCCGCATCGCCTATGAGCCGCACACCCCGCTGCGGCAGGTGGCGCCGCAGGTGCCCGAGGCCATGGAGAAGGCCGTCGAGCGCGCGCTGAAGAAGGACCGCGCCGAGCGCACCCCCGAGGTGACTGCGTTCGTGCTCGAGCTGACCGGGCAGGTGTTGAGCGACACGGGCATCAGCCGGCCGTTGGCGCCGGTGCAGCCGACCGGCGTGGCGACTCCGGGTTCGTCCCTCGACGAGCAGATGATGGCCGACGCCACGGTGTCGCCGTCACAGCTCGCCGCGAAGCGACCGTCGGTGGCGACGCCTCTGGGGCCCGGGGCGGTCTCGCAGCCGTCGGGAGTTCCCCAGCCGACGGTGACGCCTTCGTCACCGTCGCGCCCACCGCCGGTGATGTTTGCCATTGGCGCTACGGTGGTGGTTGCTATTTTTGTGGCGACGTATGTCATTGCATCGAAGTTGGACAACAAGGGGGCCGAGGATCCGAAGGCGGTGGTGGCCTTCGACGCCGGAGCGGTGGTGCTGGGAGCCCCGGTCGACGCGGGCATTCCCCAGCCGGACTCCGACGCGGGGGCCTCGAACGCCGGCTTGGCCGCCGGAGGAGGGCCTGACGCAGGAGCCGTTGTCGTGAAGCCCGTCGCGAAGCCGGCGGCCGTCACTCCGGTGCCGGCGGTCGACCAGCCTGTGTTGCGCGAGGTGGAAGCGCTGGTGCAGGCGAAACGCTGGACCGAGCTGTGGGACCGGCGGTTGTCTTTGAACAACCGCTTCACCTCGCCCGAGGGGCGCCGGGAATTCACCGTCATTCTCGTCGAGGCCGCCTGCCAGCGCGGAGACCTCTCGGTCGCCAACCAGTTCATGCGCCAGCTGGACTCGGCCGCCGCCAAGAGCCACGCCAGGGCCCGCTGCCGCAGACACCGTGAATGGGACCTTGGCGGCTGAGGGCTCCCGCCGCAGTCGTCACGACGCACCAGCGCGTCCGACCACGGGTCCCGGTCTCTTTCGCTGCACAGGGTCGCCGTAGCCCGGTAAGAAGCGTCCTCATGTCTTCCTCCTCCAGGCTGTCGATGTGGTTCGTCGTCGTGGTGTGCCTCGGCTTCGCGCTTGGCTCGTCCAACTGCGGGCCTCCACCCTGCTCCTCGGCGAGCTGTCCGACGGGGTGCTGCAGCTCGAGCGGCCGGTGTGAGACGGGCACCTCGAGCGCCGCGTGCGGACAGCTGGGCCGGGCGTGTACGGCGTGCTCCATCAGCCAGTCGTGCAGCGCAGGCACCTGCACGACCCCTGGGGCTGCAGGAGGCTTCAGCGCCGGCGGTGGCTCGACCGCGGGTGGTTCGGCCGCGGGTGGTTCGGCCGCGGGTGGCTCGACCGCGGGTGGCTCGACCGCGGGTGGCTCGACCGCGGGTGGCTCGACCGCGGGTGGCTCGACCGCGGGTGGCTCGACC